>Ga0307505_10000637_pt1 | contig 36801 bp, 31 predicted proteins | sample 23_S_MG_FD_202183 | JGI IMG/M metagenome (GOLD analysis project Ga0307505, IMG submission 202183) | Soil microbial communities from Populus trichocarpa stands in riparian zone in the Pacific Northwest, United States - 23_S | ecosystem: Environmental > Terrestrial > Soil > Riparian zone > Trees...
GGGGTCGGGGGTCAGGGGTCAGGGGTCAGGGGTCAGGGCTGCAGGCAAACGGATCGGGGTCGGTGTCGGGGTCGGAATCGGGGTCGATCTGGCAACCGAGGATTCAGGATCTGGGATCTGGGGTCTGGGATCTAGGGGTCGGGGGTCAGCGCCAGCTTTGTAGGACTCGCATGTAGTTGGCTCGCTCGAACGCGGCGGGGTCGGGGCATCGCTCGAGGCTCATGCTGCCGCGCATCTGCGCGACCGACTCGTATTCGTGTTCCTCCATCCACTGCTCGACCCCTTCGAGCAGGGTCCGCAGGTGCTGCGGGCCGTGGTGCAACAGTGCCGAGACCACCTGCACCGCGTGCGCGCCGGCCATGATCGCGCGCAGCACGTCGACCGGCGTGTGCACGCCGCCGGTCGCCGCCAGCGAACAGCGCACACGACCCGACAACACCGCCAGCCATCGCAAACGCAGGAGCAACTCGGACGAGTCGGAGAGTTCGAGGTGCGGCACGACTTCCAGCTCCTCGATGTCGATCTGCGGCTGGTAGAAGCGGTTGAACAACACCAGCCCATCGACGCCGCGTTGGTCAAGTTCGCTCGCCAGGTGGGCGAACGACGAATAGAACGGCGACAGCTTGACCGCGACGGGAATGGTCAGATCGCGCTTCACCGCGCTCGCCGTGTCGAGCACGCGTCGTTCGACATCGGCCGACGTCTCATCGAGATCGGTCGCGACATAGTAGATGTTGAGTTCCAAAGCGTGCGCGCCCGCCTCTTGCATCCGACGACCGTACTCGAGCCAGCCCGTCGCCGTCGTGCCGTTCAGCGACGCGACGACCGGAATCGAGACGGCATCCCTGATCTTGCGGATCTGCTCCAGGTACCGTTCCGGCCCCAGCGCATACTCGTCGGGAGCCGGGAAGTAGCTCAACGCCTCGGCGTACGAATCCGCGTGCGCCTCGACATGGCGCAGATTGCCGAGGTACTCGCGCTCGATCTGCTCCTCGAACAGCGAGTGCATGACGATAGCGGCGGCCCCGGCGTCTTCGAGTCGCCGCACCTGGTCGAGATCGTCGACCAGCGGCGAGGCGCCCGGCATCAAGGGGTGCGCGAGGGGCAGCCCCAGGTAGGTCGTCGACAGATCCATCAGCCCTCCCCTTGCCGCGCGGGAGTCGGGGCGGCTGTCGTCGCAGAGCCCGCGGGAGCGACCGCCGCGTCGACCCGCGCCATCTGCGCGTACAGATCGAGAGTGCGCCGCACCTCCACCTCCGCGGCGGCGAGCAGTTGCCGGTAGCGCGCCGGGTCCCGCTGCGCGACCATCTGGAAGCGCGCCTCGTTGCGGAAGAAGTCTCCCAGTGCGGCGCGCGGCGCCGCCGCGTCCAACTGCAGCGGGTTCTCTCCGTTCGCCCGGCGCCGCGGATCGTAGCGGAAGAGCGGCCAGTAGCCGCAGGCCACCGCGAGCTTCTGCTGCTCGGCACCAAAGGCCATGTCGTAACCGTGGGCGATACAATGGCTATAAGCGATGATGAGCGAAGGACCCGGGTAGGACTCGGCCTCCTGGAAGACGCGCACCGTGTGGAGATCTTTAGCGCCGAACGCGACCCGGGCGACGTAGACGTGACCATACGCCATCGCCAGCAGGCCGAGGTCCTTCTTAGCGGTGGACTTTCCCGCGCTTGCGTACTTGGCCACCGCGCCGAGCGGGGTCGCCTTCGACTGCTGTCCACCGGTGTTCGAGTACACTTCCGTGTCGAGTACCAACACGTTGACGTCGACCCCACTGGCCAGGACGTGGTCGAGGCCGCCGAAGCCGATGTCGTACGCCCAGCCGTCGCCACCGACGATCCAGACGTCCTTGTTCACCAGGTAGTCCGCCAATTCCGCGAGCCGCCGCGCCTCGGGCCGATCGACACCAGCTAAGGCCTGGCGCAACTGCTCGACGCGGCCTCGTTGGGCCGCGATACCCAGATCGCCCTCTTGCGGCGTATCGAGAATCGCGGCGGCGAGCTCGGCACCGGTGGCCGGCGCCAAGCCGCGCAACAGTTCGCGCGCTTGCGACGCCAGGGCGTTCACGCCGAGGCGCATGCCATAACCGAACTCGGCGTTGTCCTCGAACAGCGAGTTCGACCACGCCGGCCCGCGACCGGCGGCGTTCGTCGTGTACGGCGTCGTCGGCAGGTTGCCGCCGTAGATCGACGAGCAGCCGGTGGCGTTGGCGATGAGGATGCGGTCGCCGAACAACTGCGTCAGCAGCTTGATGTAGGGCGTCTCGCCACAGCCGGCGCAGGCTCCGGAGTACTCGAAGAGCGGCTCGAGGAACTGCGAGGTCTTCGCGTCGACCCGGAATTCGCCCCGCTCGGCGTTGGGCAGGTCGAGGAAGTACGAGTAGTTCTCGCGCTCCGCCGCCAGCAGCGGCGCCAGCGGGTGCATGTCGATCGCCTTGTGGCGGGGGTTCGACTTGTCCTTGGCCGGGCAGACGACGACGCACAGATTGCAACCGGTGCAGTCCTCCGGCGCCACTTGAATGGTGAACTTCGCGCCGGGGAACTCGTTGCCCCGGTAGTCGGTGCTCTGGAACGCCGCCGGCGCCCCGTCGAGTTCCGCGGCCGGGTAGGCCTTGGCGCGGATCGCCGCGTGCGGGCACACCAGCGCGCACTTGTTGCACTGGATGCACACGACCGGGTCCCACACCGGAATCGCCTGCGCGATCGCGCGCTTCTCCCAGCGAGATGTACCGACCGGCCACGTGCCGTCCACCGGAAACGCGCTGACCGGCAGCAGGTCGCCGCGGTTCGCCATGATGGTCGCGGTGACCCGCTGGACGAACTCGGGCGCGATAGCCGGCACCAACATCGGGCGCTTGCGGGCGGCGTCGGCCAGGGCGGGAACGCGCACTTCACTCAGCGCCGCCAACGTCGCGTCGACCGCCGCGAAATTGCGCTCCACGAGTGCCTCGCCCTTGCGGCCGTAGCTCTTGCGAATCGACGCCTTGATCCGTTCGATCGCCTCGTCGGGCGGCAGCACGCCCGACACCGCGAAGAAGCATACCTGCATCACGGTGTTGATGTGGCGTCCCATCCCCGACGCTCCCGCCACCTTGTACGCGTCGATCACGAAGAAACGCAGCTTCTTGTCGATGATCGTCTCTTGCGCCTCGCGCGGCAGGGAACCCCACACCGTTTCGGGTCCGTGCGGCGCGTTGAGAAGGAACACCGCCCCCGGCGCCGCCGCCTCGAGGACGTCGAATCGCTCGAGGAACTGAAACTGGTGGCAGGCGACAAAGTTCGCCGCGCGCACCAGATACGCCGAATGGATCGGGTGCGCGCCGAAGCGCAGGTGGGACACGGTCATCGCCCCGGACTTCTTCGAGTCGTACACGAAGTATCCCTGAGCGAACGTGCCCTCGCGTTCGCCGATGATCACGATCGAGTTCTTGTTGGCGCCGACCGTGCCGTCGGAACCGAGCCCGTAGAAGACGCCGCGGACGACGTCATCGGGCTCGATGTCAAACTCGCGATCGTAGTCGAGGGACAGGTGGGTGACGTCGTCGGTGATGCCGACCGTGAACCGCGACCGCGGACTCTCCCGCGCGAGCTCGGCGAAGACAGCGCACACCATCGCCGGTGTGAACTCCTTCGACGACAGACCATACCGCCCGCCGATGACCAACGGGTCGCGCGTGTAAAAGCCGGCGCGGCGCGCTTCGTACAGCGCGGCCACCACGTCGAGGTACAGAGGTTCGCCGACCGCGCCCGGTTCCTTGGTTCGATCGAGTACCGCGATTCGATCGACCGACGGGGGCAATGCGCGCGCCAGGTGTTGCAGCGAGAACGGCCGGTACAGTCGAACCTTGACGACGCCGACGCGTTCGCCCCGCGCCGCGAGCCACTCCACCGTTTCGTGAACCGTCTCCGCGGCCGAACCCATCACGACCAGGACGCGCTCGGCCTGCGGATGCCCGGTGTAGTCGAACAGATGGTACTGGCGCCCGGTCAACGCGGCGAAGCGGTCCATCTCGGCCTGCACGAGATTCGGGCAGGCGTCGTAGTATCCGTTGCACGCTTCGCGCGCCTGGAAGAACGTGTCCGGGTTCTGCGCGGTGCCGCGCAGCACCGGGTGATCCGGAGTGAGCGCGCGCCGGCGGTGCGCGCTCACTCGCGCGTCGTCGACCATCCGCCGCAGGTGGTCGTCGTCGAGGGGCTCGATGGTGGCCAGCTCGTGCGACGTGCGAAATCCATCGAAGAAATGCAGGAACGGCACGCGCGACTGCAAGGTCGCCGCCTGGGCGACGCAGGCGAGATCCTGCGCCTCCTGCACCGAGCACGAGCCCAACATCGCGAACCCGGTCTGGCGGCAGGCCATGATGTCGGAGTGGTCGCAGAAGATCGACAGCGCGTGCGTCGCCAACGTGCGCGTCGTCACGTGCATGCAGAACGACGTGAGCTCGCCGGCGATCTTGTACATGTTGGGGATCATCAGAAGGAGCCCCTGCGACGCCGTGAACGTCGTCGTGATCGCACCCGCCTGCAGGGCGCCGTGCACGGCGCCCGCGGCGCCCGCTTCGGACTGCATCTCGGCGACCACCGGGACGTCACCCCAGATGTTCTTCTCGCCTCGGGACGACCACTCGTCGGCGAACTCTCCCATCGGCGACGATGGGGTGATCGGGTAGATGGCTATGACATCGCTGGTGCGATGGGCGACCCTGGCCACAGCTTCGTTGCCGTCGATGGTGATCATTCTATCTGGCGTTCGGAGTCCCAGTCCGCTGCACTGAGACTTCGTCCCTTCCTCTGTTCCGCATCACCCCGGGGCCCCCGTCTCCCCGGCGAAAGCCGGGGTCCACCTGGTAGCCCGGCTGGATTCCGGCTTTCGCCGGAATGACGATCGAAGAAACTATCTTCAATTGTGCATCGCCGGTGGCCGACTGAAAATGAACTGATTCGGTCAACTGGTCGTATACGCGCCGCCGAAGTGATCGTACGGATCCGCGCCGTCCTTCAGGTCGCCACCGTACGCCTTGCGTTCGATGAAGCTCTCGAGCGCGTCGACCGAGCGCTCGAGCAGATCTCGCGTCGACAGGATGCCAACCGGTTTGCCGCCCTCCATCACCGGCAAGTGCCGGAAACGTTTCTCGCGGAACAGACGGAGCATCTCTTTCACGGGTTGGTCGACGTTCACCGTCAGAACGTCCGCGGTGGCCACCTCGCCCACCACGACCTCCGAGGGCGACCGGTTCTCAGCAATCACCCGCACCAGAAGGTCGCGCTCGGAGAACAGCCCAAGGAGCACCCCGTCACGAACCACCAGCACCGCACCCACCCGGTTTCGACACATCCGGCCCGCCACCGTGGCGACCGTCTCGTCGGGCGACGCCGTGATCATCTCCGTCGCCATCATTTGTCGAATCGCACTCATCGCGTCCTCTCCTTCAACCATTCAAGCGTGGCCCTACGGGGCCACCGCGATGATGCAACACCAAGAAGCGTACCATTGCGCTGTCGACCACTGGATCGAGCGCACGATGCGCCCATTCCGAACCGTCGGAATGATCGGTGGCACGGAGTCCCAGATCCATCGCGATTCACAGCGTCTCGCGGCGATCGGCGCCGGTCCCTTGCAACGAGGTGGTGCCAACCTCTATCTCCAAGCGCGAGATGCGAAGGGGACACGCATGATCGTCATCGTCTACGGCTACGACGGCTCCGGACCGGGGCATTGGCAGCGCTGGCTCCATAACGAGCTGCGGCAGCGCGGCGAGACTGTGTCATTCCCCGAGCTGCCCGAGCCATCCCAACCGCGGAAAGACACCTGGGTGACGGCGCTAGGCGCGGTGGTCGACGCCGCCACGTCGCCGGTGACATTCGTCTGCCATTCGCTCGGGTGCTGGGCGGTTGACCACCTGCTCGCGCACCGCGGCAGCGACAACGTCCACGCGGCGCTACTGGTCGCGCCGCCGTCGCCGTTTCTCCTCTTCGAGCCGGTCGAGAGCTTCCTGCCGCCGCCGCGCGAGCGGGCGGCGTGGGCGCCCATCGCAGCGCGCTCTTGTCTCGTCGGCAGCGACGACGACGACTTCACTTCACGGGCCGAGTTCGCCGAGCTCAGCAACGAGCTCGGCGTCCCCTTTCACTTCATCCCCGGCGCGGGCCACATCAACGTCGCCAGCCGGTACGGCCCGTGGCCCTTCGCCCTGCAGTGGCTGCGGGACGCCGGCGCTCTACGCCCCTGACAATTAGCGCGTTGGGCAGTGCCCCGCCTCATCACTTGGCGGGCGCCGGCGCAGCGGGCCCGGTCAGGGTCAGCATGAAGGCGACCATCTCGTCCCACTCCGCCGCGCTGAGGGGCATCTTCGGCATCTTGGCGTCGGGGATCTTCGACTTCGGATCCGCGAAGTAGGCCCGCAGCCAGGCTTCGTCGCGCTTGCTGCCGACGCCGTCGAGCGGCCCGCCGAGATCCTTCTTGAGTCCGCCGGCCCCGGCGATCGAGTGGCACAGCTCGCACTTCGTCTTGTAGACCGCCGGCGGATCGGCCGCGGGAGCCGCGGTAACCGCCAATGCCAGAACACCACCTACCAGAGCACTCTTCATCATCATCGTTCTCCTCGGCTGCTTTACAGCACGTCACGGTCGCGCAATTCACGCAACACTTCACGCAAGTAATAGAACCCGATACAAACCGCCAGCACCGGCAGGGCGACGAAGGTGAAGGCGAACGTCGAGTAGGGGCCGCGGTCGACGAGGTAGACGATCATCAAGATCATGCTGGCGATGACCCCGATCGCGGCGAGGTGGTGGTTCATTTCGCGATCTCCACCGGGCGTATCAGCCGGTCGTAGTCCGCATGGCCGGGCGAGCGCTGCTCGCGAGTGGGATGAGAGTTGCCGTGGCAAGACGTGCACGCCGACTCATTGCTGAGAATCACGTCTGCCATCATCTCGTGCATCGCCTCGGCGTCGTACTTTGGAGTTCCCGCGTGGCAGTGGAGGCAGTTGGAGTTGTTGAATGGATGAACCAGCCCGATCGGCTCCACATAGGTGCGGCTAGTGTACTTCAGCAGATGGCGCAACCCGTCCATCTTCGCCATCAGCGTCCCGCCAAAGCCGTAGTCCACGTGGCATTGGTAGCACTGCTTCTCGTGGATCCACCGGTTGCGGAAGTGTTTCGCGGCGAGCAGATCGCTCTTCGGATCGATCATGTCGTTGCCGTACGGATTCATGACGTGACACTGCATGCACGCCGACGTTTCCTTGGTCCCGACAAACAATTCGTGGCTGGCCAACGTCACAGCCACCAAGGGGAGCAGGAACATTCCGAACAACCCCAGCAGCTTGTAGAACGATACCGCGGGCAGATCGATGTAGCCGGCGCGTATCACCCGGGTCGAGCGGAGAGTCTCACGGCTCGTCAGCGCAATCCAGGCACAAACCACGATGGCCACGACGCCTGCCGCCGCTGCGAAACCACGTAGAAGTACGCTGAACTCGACTTCCGCAAGCGTCGGCATCGCGACACCCTATAGCGCCCTACCACGGCGAGAGCAATTCGCGTTCTGAAGCTCGATCCCCCACGCATGCGAAAACTCGACGCTATCCTTCTCACAACTGAGAAGACAAAGTTCTCTCATTCATATGTTTTTCTTGATGTCTCAGACCGGAACGTGTATTGCCTCCTCCTCCCTTGAGACGTCATCTCCGGGTTGTCGGGCTTTGCGAGGAGAGGGGAATGATGCTGGGTCGGATCAACGGACTGCGATGCGCGACCGCCGTGTGCATGTTGGCGGCGTTTCTACTGGTGGGTTGCGGCAGCGACGACGACGGAGCGGGTGAGGCAACCGCAACGCCTACCGGCGCCCCGGCGGAGCCGACGCCGACCGCGATCATCGCGCCCGCCGGGCCGGGATTGATCGCCGAAATCACCGGCGCGTCGATCGACGGCGCGGGCCATCCAGTCGTCGAGTTCGTCCTGACCGACGACCAGGGCCGCGGTGTCCAACCCAGCCTGCCCGCCACGCAGAACCCGCAGCAGGCGCGCGTGCGCTTCACGGCCGCGCGGCTCCAGCGCTATTCCGGCGGTGGAGGTGTGGCGAACACCTTCGACCGCTACATAAACATCGTCAACGAGACGAGCCCCGCCTACGACAGCGAGGGAATGCTCGAGACCTTGGACGCCGCGTCGGGCGTGCACCGCTTCACGTTCAGCGTGGCCCTTCCCGAAGGCGTCGACTCGAGCGAGACGCTGGCCATCGCCATGCAAGCCGATCGTAACATCGGGGGACGCACGTTCAGCGTGAATCCCGTCTTCGACCTGGCGTTGGGAGCCGGCGAGCCCGTGTTGCGCGCCGGTGTGGCGACGGCCCAGTGCAACACCTGCCACGACCCGCTGCAGGCCCACGGCCCGCGATTCGAGGTGCGCCTCTGCATTACGTGTCACACGGAGGCGGCGGTCGACGAATCCGGTCGCAGCGTCGATTTCCGAAACATGATCCACAAGATCCACGCCGGCGTCGAACTGCCTTCCGTCGCCGACGGCCCGCCGGGATCGTCTTTTGAACTCGGGGACACGGTCTTCGCGAGTAAAGACGAAGACGGCGCCGTCACCGGCATCCAGTTCCCCCGCCCCTTGTCGGACTGCGCGGCCTGTCACGCCGACGCGCCGACCGGCGACTATCATCGCGAGAAGGCTTCGGCCCCCGCCTGTGCCAGCTGCCACGACGACGTGAATCCCTCCATGGAGGACACGGCGGCGGGCCCGCCGGGCACCAACCACTTCCAGGACCGCGGTTATCCCGACGGCCAATGCGCGGCATGCCACGAGGCGGAGCAGACCGAGGAATTCGACGTGACCGTGCCCGGCGCGCACGTCATTCCGGAGCGATCGAGCCAGCTCGCCGGGTTGAACATCTCGATCGACGGCATCGCCGATCATCTGGCGAACCAAGCGCCCCTGGTCACGTTCAAGGTAACCGACGGCGACGGCACGCCGCTGACGGACCTCAGCGGATTGAATCGGGTGGCGTTCGTTCTCGCCGGGCCGACCGAAGACTATGCGAACGTGACCGTGGCGAACGCGGTCGGCGGCGGCTCTACCGGTACGCTGACGGGACCGAACGGCGCGGGACAGTTCCAATATCGGCTTCCCGAACCGCTTCCGGCCGAAGCGGCGGGCACCTGGGCGCTCGGCGCCGAGGCGCGGCGCAGCGTCATGGTCGAAGGTCGATCCGTCAACGAAGCGGCGCCCAACCCGGTGGTGACGTTCTCGACCGATTCGTCGGCGCCCGAGATGCGCCGCCAGCCGGTGCTCGACACCAGTTGCACGACCTGCCACGGCGAGTTTTCGAAGGGCTTCTCGATCCACGGCAACCTGCGTAATCGGGTCGAGTACTGCGTGATGTGCCACAGCCCGAACGAAACCGACTTCGCCCGTCGCAATCGCGATCCGGAGGCGGTGGCGGCCGGCGACAGCAACGAGACCATCGACTTCAAGGTGATGATCCACAAGATCCACCGCGGCGAAGATCTCGAGCAGCATCCATATCTCGTATACGGCTTCGGCGCGGCACCGCAGAACTTCACCGCACACGATTTCTCGCACGTCCTCTACCCGGGCGACCTGAGCAACTGCGAGACCTGCCATACGGAGGAGTCGTACACCATTCCGCCGTTCCCGGGCCCTGGCGCTCTGGGCCCGCTCCTCACCGCGATCGATCCGCTCGACGGCTCCGAGGTGGAGCTCGGCCGACTCGGCCCGGTCACCTCGGTTTGCACGTCCTGCCACGACAGCGACGCGTCACAGGCGCACGCGTTCACGCAGACCGCGGGCAACGGAGACGAGGCGTGCGCGGTATGCCATGGCGAAGGTCGGCCCAACGCGGTTTCGGATCTGCACGCGCAGTGACGCGGCGCCGCCGATCATGAGGGGCGACAGGTGATTCTCGACGGCGTCTCCGCGATGCTCCGCGAGGCGGGCTGCCTGCGCCGCGCGCGCTACGGCATCGCGGTTGCGCTGGTCGCGTCGGCCGGCGCGTTCGCTCCGACCTCGGCGTCCGAGTTACGCACCGACCTGCGAGCGCTGACCCAACTGCGGCGCGGCGACCAGTCGCGCGACTTCGAGGCGCCGGGCATCCTCTACGGCGACCTCGGCCTGCGCGGGCTGCCGCAGGGCTCGTCGATCGACACCTACTTCGGGCTGGCGCATGACTTCGCGCGCAACGAAGGTCTGTTCACCGACCTGTACTCCGCAAGCCTGAACGTTCCCGATGCCATCCAGGGTGTGGACTTCACCGTCGGCCGGCAGTTCCTTGCCGAGACACCCGGCGGCGCCTTCGTCGCGGACGCGGGCAAGGTGCGATTCGCCCTCGGCGAGCACGAGTCGCTGACCGTCTTCGGCGGCGTGCCGCGCTACTTCGAACCCACCTACTCGACGACACAGTTCTCGCAGGACGAGAACATCTGGGGCGGCAGCGTGCGAACGACGCGGCTGGACAACACCAGCGTCAGCCTCAGCTACTTGAACCAGGCCCGCGAGGGCTCGGCGCTGCGTCGACTCCTCAGCGTCTCCGGGGCCACGTCGATCCCCAGCCTGCCCGGCTTGCCCAACTTCTACGGATCGACGTCCTACGACATCGACGGGGCCAATCTCGACCACGTCATCGTCGGCACCCAGGTGTTGGCACTGCCGCCGCGACTCTCGCTGAACTTCGAGAGCAGCTACTACAAGCCGCAGGACCAGGGAGACTATATCAACCCCGACTTCGAGCGGCGTGAGGACGCGATCTTCGAACTGTTCTCGGTCAGCCACCTGCTGCAGTTCCGCGGCGGGTTGCGCTACGCGTTCACGTCGGCGGTGTCGGCGTTCGCCGACTACTCCTACCAGCGCTACGAGCGCCTCGAAGGCGACAACGAGAACGGCCACATCGGCAGTGCCGGCATCGACTGGCTGCCGCATGGCGACGGCCTCGAAGTGGTGCGCCTCGAGTACTACACGGCCGACAGCGGCGGCGGACTCATGAACGGCGGTCGCGCCCGCTACGAGAGCCGGGTATACGAGCGGCTGATGTTCTATATCGGCGGCGGCGGCGTGTATTACGAGAAGTCCACCAACCAGAACGACTTCGCGCTGAACACCATCACCGGGTTGGCGTACAGCCTGCTGCCCGGGCTGGTCTGCGAGGTCAACTTCGAAGCCAACAGCAACCCGCGCTTCGACAACGATTTCCGCGTCGGCATGTGGCTGACGTACAACGGCCGCCACCGAATCACGCCGCCAGAACTCCCCGCCGCCGACACGGGAGAGCAAACGTGAGGAGGCGATTCACCTTGGCCGCGCTGGCGCTGGTATCCGCTCTCGGCCTCGTTGCCTGCCGCGGCATCGAAGCACCGGGCGGGGTGTTGCAGGAGCGCGGCGCGTCCGCGAAACCCAGCACCGCCGACGCGCGCCGTGCCTTTGATCACGAGCGCCACGAGACGGTGTTCACCGCCTCCGGAGTCGCCTGTGTCGACTGCCACCGCTTTGACCAGTCCATCGCGACCGGCGACGCGTCCGCGGCGCGCGCCGTCTCGGCGCACGGATTGAACCCGGGCAGTGGCGCGTGCCACACCTGCCACCTCGACGACCACAGCGGCGTGGCGCCGGACGCTTGTTCGACCTGCCATCAAAACCTCGCCCCCCTGCTCCCCGAGGATCACCGCATCGCCTGGAACAAAGTCCACGCGAGCGCGGCTCGCGCCGACGCGACGCGCTGCGACAGCTGCCATCGTCAGTCGTACTGCATCGACTGCCACCAGCGGCGAGACGACATCCAGCAGCGCGTCCACGACCGCAACTTCCGCTTCACGCACTCGATCGTGGCGCGCGCCAATCCAATGCAGTGCGGCAGCTGTCACCGGCCCGACTACTGCAGCAACTGCCACCAACAGGGCGAATCGGCGGTGCCATGAGACTTTGCCGAACATGGATCGCCATCGTCGGCACCCTTGTGCTGTTGATCGGCTGCGGCGACAGCGGGGACGTCGATGGCGAGGATTACGGCAACCTGCTGGCGTCGCCGGAAGGGTTGGTGATCGTCGAAGAGGAACACCCTACCGGCTGGACACGCGCCCAATGCTTCGCCTGCCATGAGATCCGCAACATTCACACGGTCAACCGCACCCACCTGCCTGACGACGCAATCGATCTTCCGGGTGTGCGTGCGATCGTTCGCGAACAGGGCGAGGCGAGCTGCACGCTGTGCCACGGCGACAATGGGGTGATGCCATGAGAGGGCTTCAACCCCTGCGCCGGATGGCGTTCGTCCTGGCGATCGCGGTATCCGCCGCGGCGCAGGAGAACCCGCACGTCATGACGCTGCCGGACGGCACCACCGATGCCGGCAAGTGCGCCTATTGCCACAACGACGATCTCAGCCTGAGTCGGTCGCAGGCCGAAACCTGTACGTTCTGCCACGCCGAGACGGTCCACAGCGGCGCGGCCGAACACGCCCGGGCGAGCGCGGCCGCTGTAGCGCTGGCGCTGAAGGGCCGCGAAACGCCGGCGCTGCCACTCACCAGCGAGGGCCGGATGTACTGCGGCACCTGTCACCTGTTTCACGATCCGGCGGTGATGGGCGAGGCTTTATTGGAGACGGGCCGCGCGCCCCGCGTGTCGGAGCTCAACCGAGCGGTCCGCGACGGAGTGATGGCCCGCGGTCAGCGCGAGAGCGGCGACGCCGTCGTCGAGTTCCATGCACAGGGAACCCGCTACCTGAGACTCCCCGCCGGCGACGACGCGCTGTGCAAACACTGCCACGGGGGCTACTGATGGCGCCGCGGCTGATGCCCGTCGCCCTGATCGCCGCCGCCGTCGCGGTGACGCTCGCGGGTTGCGGGGATACGGGCACGCCGAAGTCCACCGGGTCGCCGGTGTCGGCGGTCGAGGTCTACGGCTCGTGCGTCTTCTGCCACGACGGCACCGGCAACCGGCTGTTCGTGAACGGCGGCCACGGCGGCTTCGATCTGCGCTGCGAGTCGTGCCACGACGACCTGCGGCCGAACGATCCCGGCCCTGGTCATAGAGCGGTGCCTGCCTGCGTGGACTGCCACACCGAGCAGGTCAGCCACCACGACATGCCGGCGGAGGGTCAGTCGCAGTGCGTGCTCTGCCATACACCGCACGGAAGCCCGAACCTGCTGCTGGTGCGCACCACGATCGAGACGCCATCGGGAGTTCGCGCGATGGTGGAGCTTACCGACCTCGGCGGCCTGAGCGACGGCGGCCACGCCAGTGCGACCAACCCCGGGACGGGCGTGTGCGAGACCTGCCACACGGAGACGCGGTACTACCGCAGTGACGGCACCGGCGAACCCCATTTCGAGTTCCCCTGCTACACGTGCCACACCCACACGACCGGCTTCGCCCCTTGATGCGCCTTGCACCGCCGGCTGAAGCGAGTATCCGAGTTGGCATTCGTTGAAAACTTCTCGCCAATTCGAGTCGGTGGGAATCGCGAAGTCTAAAAGCACGTCATCCCGGCGAAAGCCGGGATCCAGGTGGGGCGGCGGTGGCACGCGGCCTGGTCCCCGGCTTTCGCCGGGGTGACCAAGTGGGATTGCGATTTAGTTGGCGGGCAAAGCCTCCCTTTTTCAAAGGGGGAAACGCCCTCTGTCGGGCCGAAAGCCCGACAGGCTGCTACGTGGCGCGCAACGCGATCGCCGCGGCTTCCTGCTCGGCCTCGCGCTTGCTCGTGCCGCGCCCGGTGGCCAGCATCACGCCGGCGACCCACACCTCGCAGCGAAAGCGGCGCGCGTGCGCCGGACCGTCCTCGGCGACGAACCGGTACTCCGGCAGGAGTCGGAGACGCGCCTGCGTCTGCTCCTGGAGAATGGTCTTCCAGTCGCGGTTCTCGAGGATCGCGTCGCTGCGCAACTCCGCCGCGAAGTGGCGGCGGATGGCGCTACGGGCGCGCACGAAGCCCCCGTCCCGGTAGATGGCGCCTACAACCGACTCGTAAGCGGCCGCGAGAATCGAATCCTTTTCGCGACCGCCGCTGCGATCCTCTCCGCGCCCCAATTGCAGCGCCTCGCCGATTCCGAGTTCGCGCGCCTTCGCCGCCAGGGTTGCCGTGCACACCAGACGCGCGCGGCACTTGGAAAGGGACCCCTCCGCCTCTTCCGGAAACTGCGCCAGGAGCAGATCGGCAATCGCCAGGTCGAGAACAGCATCACCGAGAAACTCCAGCTGCTCGCTTTCGCGCACGACCCCGGGCGGGAGCGACGAGGAATGCGCTAGCGCCGCGGCGCGCAGGGACGGGTTCTTGAAGCGGTAGCCGCCAAGTTCCTCGGGGTGCGCGCCCTGCTGTTTCGCTCGCTGCCGCTTCACCGCGGTAGCTCTCCCAGGATGCGATCTCCCACCCGTTCGACCCCGCGCACGGACACGATTTGGTTCCCGAGATCATCCCCACCGTCGAGCAGCACGCGCGCGTACGACCGATCGTAGCCGATCAACAGACCCGAGCCGGGATCGCGGTGCTTCTCGATCAACACCGACAGCCGCCTGCCGACCCGGCGCTGGTGAAACTCGTCGCGCTTGCGCCCGCCGAGCTCGCGCAGCCGCCGCGCCCGGTCGAGGACGACGGCGCGAGGCAACGGATCCACGGCCTTCGCCGCCGTGGTTCCGCGCCGACTGGAATAGGGAAATACGTGAAAGTAACTGAACGGCATGGCCGAAAGCTCGGCGACCCCGGCCGCGAACTCCGCGTCGCTCTCCCCGGGAAACCCGGCGATCACATCGGTACCCAGGCCGCACTCGGGAACGATCGCGACGATGCGCTCGATCGTCTCGCGCAACGCCGCGACGTCGTACTGCCGGCGCATCCGCCGCAGCACCCCGTCCGAGGCGGCCTGCACCGGCACGTGGAAGTGCGGACAGAGCACATCGCTCGCCGCTACCGTCCGCAAGAGCCGCTCCGTCATCTCCGGGGGGTCGATCGACGACAGGCGAACGCGCTCGATCGGGGAGCGATCGGCGATCATCTCGATCAGATCAGCGAGATCCAGCCGCGGGGCGAGATCGCGCCCGTAGCCGCCGAGGTGGACGCCCGTCAACACCACCTCGCGAAAACCGAGCGCCGCGAGCTTCGCGATTTCCGCCAACACGCGGCGCGGCTCGACGCTGCGGCTCTTGCCGCGGGCGAACGGCACGATGCAGAAGCTGCAGAAAAGATCACACCCCTCCTGCACCTTTAGAAACGCACGCGTCTGTCCTCGGAAGACCTCCGCCCCCAACGTGCGCACCTGGGTATCCTTGCGAACGTCGTGCACGAACACGTTGCCTTCGCCCGGCGCGATCTCGCCGCGCACCGTCCGCAAGATGTCCGGCAGGCGGCCGATGCCGACGACGTAGTCGACCCCGTCGACCGCCGCGGCCTGTCGCGGACTGGTCTGCGCAAAGCACCCGGTCACCACCACACGCGCCGACGGGTTCTGGCGCCGCGCGCGACGCGCAAAGCGACGGCTGTCCGCGTCGGCCCCATCGGTCACCGTGCATGTGTTCACCACGTACACGTCCGCGCCGGCGTCGAAGGCGACGACCCGACAACCGTGTGCCGCGAGAAACGTCTCCATCGTCGCAGTGTCGTACTGGTTGACCTTGCAGCCGAGAGTGGCGAACGCGACCGTCAGCGGCGCCGCGACCGTATCGTCGTCCGCGGCCGGTGTCGCGACGCCGACGCTCATGGTGATACCCCCGCGCCGGCTTCGCCGACGCTCATAATGATATCCCCCGCGCCGGCTTCGCCGACGCTCATGGTGATACCCCCGCGCCGGCCCCTTCACTCGCGCGAGCGCTCGTCGCGCGCTCGATCCAGCCGCCGCCGAGGACTCGCTCTCCGTCGTAGATCACCGCCGCCTGGCCGGGGGCGACGGCCCGCAACGCGGCCGATTCGAGCGTAAATCCGTTTACCGAAACACTCGTTAATACAGCGGGTTGTGGATCAAACCTCGAGCGAATTTTGACCTGGACTCGACTTCCCGCCGGCGGCGGGTCTGTCAGCCACGACGCCTGCGCCGCGATCAAGCCGCCGCTGCACACCCGCGGGTCCGTATCCACCCGCACGACGCCGGCATCGGCGTCGATCTCGGTGACGTACAGAGGCCGTTCGGCCGCGATGCCGAGACCCCGCCGCTGCCCGATGGTGAACAGGTGCACCCCGGCGTGGGTGCCGACGACGACGCCCGCGCCGTCGACGACGACGCCGCCGCGCGGCTGCGACCCGACGCTCTGGGCGGCGACGAACGCCGCGTGCGTGCCGCGCGGCGCGAAACAGATCTCCTGACTATCCGGCTTCGCCGCCACCGGCAGTCGGCGGCGCTCCGCCTCGGCGCGGACCTCGGTCTTCGTCATGTGTCCGACCGGAAACAGCGTACGCGCGAGGGCGGCCCGGCCCATCGAGAACAGGAAGTACGACTGATCCTTGCCGCGGTCGACGCCCCGCCTTAGCTCCGGGCCGCCTGGGCCGTCACAGCGGCGGGCGTAGTGACCGGTGGCGATCCACTCGCCGCCGAGTTCGCGCGCGCGATCCCAGAACGACGCGAACTTCACCGAGTGGTTGCAGCGCACGCAAGGGTTCGGCGTGCGCCCCCGCCGGTATTCCTCGACGAAGTTGTCGACCACCGCGGCGCGAAACTCATCGCGGAAGTCCATCACGTAGAACGGAATCGCCAGGCGCTCGGCGACCAGGCGTGCGTCGAGAAAGTCGTCGAGCGAACAGCAGCCGCTCTCGGTCTCTCCCTCCCACAGGCGCATCGCGACACCGACGACATCGTAGCCCTGCTCGACGAGGAGCGCCGCGGACAGGGCGCTGTCGACGCCGCCGCTCATGCCGACGACGACACGACCGCGTGTGCTCATCGCCCGCCTCCCGCCGCCATGCGCACCGAACGCATCCGCGCGACCAACGTGTGGACGATGCCGACGACCTCGTCGACCTCCGCCGCCGTCGTCGCGGGCCCGGTGCTGAAGCGCACGCCGCTGCGCGCCGCGTCCTCGTCGCGGCCGAGTGCCAGGAGCACGTGCGACGGCTCGCCCGAGCCGGCGGCGCACGCCGATCCCACGGATACCGCCACACCGTCGAGATCGAGCCCGGCGACCATCGCCTCGCCGCGAATGCCGGCGAAGCCGACCAGCAGAGTATTGGGCAGACATCCGTCGATCGGGCTGTGGCGGACCACCCCGGGGATCTCGGACAGGCCGCGCCAGAGCTGCTCGCGCAGTTCCGTCGCGCCGTCGGCCACCGCGACGGCGACGGCGGCGGCGAAGCCGCACGCGGCGACCACGTTCTCGGTACCCGCCCGCAGTCCGCGCTCCTGCGCGCCGCCGAACAGCAGCGGACGCACGGCGGCGCCACGGCGCCGCACCAGCGCGCCGATCCCCTTCGGTCCGCCGAGCTTGTGTGAGCTGATCGAGATCAGGTCGGCGTCGGGAAGCCGGGTCGCGATTCGGCCGAAGGCCTGCACGGCGTCGGTGTGAAACAAGACCTTCTTCGCGCGGCATACCGCAGCGATCTCCTCGACGTCCTGCACCGTGCCGATCTCGTTGTTGGCCCATCCGACCGAGACCACACCCGTGTCGTCGCCGAGGGACGCCGCGACCGCAGCCGGCGCGACTCTGCCGTGCGCGTCGAACGGCAATCCACGCGGTCGAGCGCCGCGGCGCTCGAGTTCGGCGGCCGTCGCCGTCACCGAGGAGTGTTCGATCGCCGTGAACACCAGAGCCTTGCCGCGCGTCGGATCGACCGTGCCGAACAGCGCGGTGTTGTTGCTCTCCGTGGCGCCCGAGGTGAAGGTGACCTCGCGCGGTTCCACCCCGGCGGCCTCGGCGATGGTTCGCCGCGCCGACTCCAGCGCAGCGCGCGCCGCTCGTCCGCCGCCATAGGCGCTCGACGGATTGCCGAACAGATCGAGCGCGTCGATCATCGCGCGGCGCGCCTCCGGCAGTAGCGGCGCGGTGGCGTTGTAGTCGAGGTAGATCATGCAGGCCGCACCATAGCCCCTCGCGCGGGGGCCTCCAAGACAGGCCGCGTCGTGGCGGTCCGTCATCCCAACCAACGCCTTGCCCGCGGACGCGCGAATCGATCGCCGTATGTAGGGGCGCCCGGGTTCCAGCGCGAGACCGTCGTCGCGCGGCATGACGGGGCGTGATCTTGCCCCCGTCAACCCCAGCATCGGGGTCGGTGTCGGGGTCGGAATCGGAATCGATCCGGTCGCCCATTCTCGACCGGGAAGGAGCCGCGTCGATGCCCAACGCGTCCCCCGAACGAGGTCGTTTAGAATCTTTTCGATACCGATTCCGATACCGACCCCGACCCCGATTTCCCCGCCCAGCCCCTATCGCTTGGCGACGCGGGCGGGCTTCGCGCGCGGCTTTTTTGCGCGCAGGTCCTTGTAGAGCTTGTACTCGAAGCCGTCGACGAGGGCTTGCCAGCTGGCCTCGATGACGTTGAGCGAAACCCCCACGGTACCCCAGCGGTCGGTGCCGTCGCCCGATTCGATGAGGACTCGCACCACCGCCGCGCTGCCGTGCTCGCCGCCGAGCACCCGCACCTTGTAGTCGAGCAACCCGACCTCGTCGATGCGCGGGTAGAATTTCGTCAACCCGCGGCGCAGCGCCTTGTCCAACGCGTTGACCGGACCGTTGCCCTCGGCCGCCGTGTGCTCCACGGCGCCGTTCGGCCCGGCCACCATGACGGCCGCCCACGCGCTGGCGGCGTCGTGTTCGAACCCCTCGTCGGTGCGCACCTCGAACGTGCCGTCGTCCTTGAACACACGCCGCATGTAGCCCTTCTCGTCGACGACGCGGAACTGGATGAGTTCGAAGAAAACCGGCACCTCGCCGAGGACCCGTTGCATGCGCAGTTCGAGCGACGCGTCGGCGCCCTCGAACTGGTAACCGCGATGCTCGAGTTCTTTGATCTCGGTGACGAGCTTGCGCACGTGCGGATCGAGACCGTCGAGGTCGATGCCGAACTGGCGTGCCTTGTAGACCAGGTTGGCCCGGCCCGAGAGATCCGATACCAGCACCCGCTGGCGGTTGCCGACCAACGCCGGATCGATGTGCTCGTACGTCGACGCGTTGCGCTGCACCGCGGCTACGTGCACCCCGCCCTTGTGCGCGAAGGCGCTCAGGCCGACGAACGGCTGGCGCTTGTTCGGTTCGATGTTCGCCAGCTCGTCCACGAAGTGCGACAGATCCTGCAGCCGCGCCAGGTTGGCCGCGGATAGGACCTTGTAGCCCATCTTGAGTTGCAGGTTGGCAATGACCGAGCAGAGGTTGACGTTGCCACACCGCTCACCCATGCCGTTGATCGTGCCCTGCACCTGCCGCGCGCCGTGCTCGACGGCGATCAGGGTGTTGGCCACGGCCAGCTCTGAATCGTTGTGGCAATGGATGCCGATACGCACCCCCGGGATCGCGGCGACGACGGCGTCGACACCGGCGGCGACCTCGTGCGGCAAACGGCCGCCGTTGGTCTCGCACAGACACAGAAGATCGGCTCCGGCATCCGCGGCACTGGCCACGCACCGCAGCGCGTACTCGCGGTTGTGGTGGAACCCGTCGAAGAAGTGCTCGGCGTCGAAGATCACCTCGTCGACGTGCTTCTTCAGGTAGCGCACGGTGTCGTGGATCACTTCGAGGTTCTCGGCCAGCGGGATGCGCAGGTCGTCGCGCACGTGCAGATCCCAACTCTTGCCGAAGATCGTCACCACGGGCGTCTGCGAGCGCAACAGCTTGGCGAGGTTCTGGTCCTCGCTGGCGCGCACGCCGGCGCGGCGCGTCGAGCCGAACGCCGCCACCTTGATCTGCTTCAGCGCGCGCTTGCGCACCTCCTGAAAGAACGCCTCGTCGCGGGGATTCGATCCGGGCCAACCGCCTTCGACGTAGCGAACCCCCATGGAGTCGAGGCGCTCGGCGATGCGCAGCTTGTCCTCCAGGGTGAGGGAGATGTCCTCCGCCTGGCAGCCGTCGCGAAGCGTCGTGTCGTAGATCTCAACGGTCTTGTTCATTCCACACGCTCACGCGTCGCTCTCTTCGATGAACGCGCGGTGTAACACCCGCACCGCCAACTCTCCGTACTGAGCCGCCAGCACGACCGATATCTTGATCTCGGAAGTGGAGATCATCTGGATGTTGATGTTTTCGTGCGCCAGCACCTCGAACATGCGGGCCGCGACGCCGGCGTGGCTGCGCATCCCGAGTCCGACCACCGATACCTTGACCACGTCGGCGTCGGCGGCCACGCCCGCGGCGCCGATTTCCCCCGCCATCTTCTCGACCATCGGCAACGCGCGATCGAAGTCGCCCTGCGGAACGGTGAACGTGAGGTCGGTGTCGCCGGCGATACCGGCGTTCTGGATGATCATGTCGACGACGATGCCGGCGCGAGCGATCGGGCCGAGCACCTGCGAGGCGACGCCGGGCTTGTCCGGCACGCCGGTCACCGTGATCTTCGCCTGGTCGCGATCCAGCGCGACGCCGGAGACGAGAATATCTTCCATGCCTGCCTCCTCACGCACCACCCATGTCCCGGGCGATTCGTCGAAACTGGTGCGCACGTGGACCGGCACGTCGTACCGCTTGGCCGCTTCCACCGAGCGAATCTGCAACACCTTCGCGCCGAGACTCGCCAGCTCGAGCATCTCATCGTACGAGATCCGGTCGAGCTTGCGCGCGGCCGGGCAGATGCGCGGGTCGGTGGTGTACACGCCGTCGACGTCGGTGAGAATCTCGCAAACGTCGGCCTCGAGCGCGGCCGCCACCGCCACCGCCGAGGTGTCGCTACCGCCGCGCCCCAAGGTCGTGATGTTGGCCGCGTCGTCGACCCCCTGGAAGCCCGCCACCACCACGACCTGCCCCGCCGCGAGCGCCTCGCGCAGGCTCTCGATCTCGATGTTGCGGATCCGCGCCCGGCCGAAAGCGCTGTCGGTGCCGATGCGGATCTGATGGCCGAGGAACGATCGGGCCGCGATGCCACGCTGCTCCAGAGCGATCGCCAACAATGCCGCCGACGCCTGCTCGCCCGTTGCCATCAGGACGTCGAGCTCGCGCAGCGCCGGCTGCGGCGCCAGGTCGCGAGCCAGTTGGATGAGCCGGTTGGTCTCGCCCGACATGGCCGACACGACGGCGACGACGCTCGAGCCCTCGGCCCGGGTCCGCGCCACGCGATCGGCAACCGCCTGGATCCGCTCGCAAGAGCCGACCGAAGTCCCGCCGTATTTCTGTACTGTGATCATCATCGAATTGCCCGCAGCGCCGCGAGCGCGGGATCATAGCCGACACCGCGGGGCTCGACTACTACGCGTCGCTCCTGAGATCCCACAAATGTGATCGATATCGAGAGGTAATCGATCAGCGGATCGCTCAAGCGCTCGTACCATTCGACCGCGGCGACACCGTCGCCGTACAGATACTCGCGCAGCTCCTCGACATCGCCGGCGCCGGCCGCCTGGCGGAACAGGTCGATGTGATATAGCGGCACTCGCCCGCCCTCGTACGGCAGAATCACCGGGAACGAGGGGCTGCGCACGAGCTCGGGCGGCAAGCCGAGAGCCGCCGCCACCCCGCGCACCAGACACGTCTTACCCGCTCCCAGCTCGCCGCGCAGGCCGAGGCGCTCGCCACCACGCAGGCTCTCGCCGATCGCGTAGCCGATGCGTTCGGTGTCCTCCTCGCCGCGGCTGGTGAGGTGAACGGCGTCAGTCGGCGTCGGCATCGCACTGCTGCATGGCCGCCGGCAGTTCATCGATCAGGTCGGAGGCGATCATCCCGACAGCACCCCGGCGCGCGACCCGGTCACCGGCGAGGCCGTGCAGGTACACGCCCAGACGAGCCGCCTCGGAGGCCTGAAGTCCCTGCGCCAGCAAGGCGCCGATCAACCCGGCCAGCGCGTCCCCCATTCCCCCCGAGGCCATGCCGGGGTTGCCCGTCGGGTTGATCCAGACGAATGCGCCGCTGGCGACGACCGTTCGCGCCCCCTTGAGCACCAGCACGCAACCGTGCTCGGTGGCGAACGCCCGCGCGACGGCGACGCGATCGGCCTGCACCTCGGCCGTGCTCAATCCCGCCAACCGACCCATCTCCCCGGGGTGGGGTGTCAACACCACCGGCGCCCGCGCCCGCCGCAACGGCGACGGATTGCGCGCCAGCGCGTTGAGCGCATCGGCGTCGAGGACCAGAGGCGCATCGCTGTATCGCAGCAGCCAGAGCACGACATCGCGAATGGACCGCGCCGAGCCGAGCCCCGGACCGGCGACGACGGCACTCTTCCCCGCGACCGCCGCCGCCAGGCGGTCCGGGTCGCAGCCGAGCCCGCCGTCGCGCTCCGGCCAAGCTTCGGTCATCGCCTCGTGCACGGCTCCGGCGCACACCGCATTGATCGAAGCCGGCGTCGCCAGCGTCACCAGTCCGGCGCCGCCGCGCGCGACCGCGCGGGTCGCCAAGATCGCCGCGCCGCTCTTGCCCCGAGAGCCCGCCACCACCAGAACGTGACCAGCGGTCCCCTTGTGCGCGTCGGCCGCGCGGCGAGGCAGCAGGGCTCGCATTGCGGCGTCGTCCAGGAGCGCCCCGTCGGGGGGCGCCTCGGCAACGGCTCGTGGGTCGAGGCCGATGTCGATCGCCTCGAGAACACCGCAATGGTCCACACCCGGATGAATCACCTGCCCGTACTTGGCGAAGCCGAAGGTCGCCGTCACAGCCGCGCGGACCGCGACCCCGCGCGGTCGTCCGGTGTCGGCGTCGAGGCCGGACGGAATGTCGAGCGCGAACACCGGCACGCCAGAACCATTCATCAGCTCGATCGCCGCCGCGTGTATTCCGGTCACGTCCGCGCTCAAGCCGGTTCCGAGCAGAGCGTCGACCACACAAGTGCCGCCGGCAAGCTGGCGCTGTAGTGCGACGAGATCCTCGGCGACACTCACTTCGCGCACGACGCCGCGCTGGCGTCGCCACGCCTTCAGATTGCGCAAGGCGTCGCCGGTCACCTCCTCGGAACGACCGAGCAGGAACACCGCGACACGCGCTCCCCGCGCGCGCAGCAGTCGCGCCACCACCAGGCCGTCGCCGCCGTTGTTGCCCTTGCCGGCGATGACGATCACCCGCGCCCCGCGTTTGCGGACCGCCGGCATCGCGCGCAGCAGAGTCGCACACGCTCCCGCGCCGGCGCGCTCCATGAGAGCGTGGCCGGGCGTGCCCAGTTCGATACTGCGGCGGTCGAGCCGCCGCATGTGCGCCGCCGTGACGAGTTCCATCATCCTCGTCGACGTCAGGCCAACGCGGCGCGCACGCAGTCGGCGATGTCGTGCACCAGGCGATCGACCACCTGCGGCCGGTCGCCCTCGACCATCACGCGCACCAGCGGCTCGGTCCCCGAGTAACGCACCAGGACGCGTCCCCGGTCGCCCAGCTCCGCGCTCGCGCGGGCAATGGCGAGACTCACCGCCGGGATGTCGCTGAGTTCGCGCCGCTCGCGCACCCTCACGTTGACCAAGACCTGCGGGAAACGCTGCATGACCCTGCGCAGTTCGCTCAGCGGCTTGCCCTTCTCCACCATCAGCGCCAGGACGCGGAGCGCGGTGAGCAGGCCATCGCCGGTGGTGCTCTGGTCGAGACAAACCAGATGGCCCGACTGCTCGCCGCCGAGAATATAGCCGCCGCGACGCATCTCCTCGACGACGTAGCGATCGCCGACGCCCACGCGCACCAACCGGACACCTCGTTCGCGAAAAGCGACCTCGAGCCCGATGTTGCTCATCACGGTCGCCACGACGCCACCGTTGGTCAGCGTCCCTTCTTCCTGCAGCGCCAGGCCGATGATCGCCAGGAGTTCGTCGCCGTCGACGATGGCACCTGTCTCGTCGGCGAAGATCACGCGATCGCCGTCGCCGTCGATGGCGATGCCCACCGACGCGCCTTCGCTCCGCACCCGCTCGCTCAACAGCTCCGGATGCAGCGCGCCACAGGCTTCGTTGATGTTCATTCCGTTCGGCTCGACGCCGATGGCGACGACGTCGGCGCCCAACTCGTCGAACACTTCGGGGCCGACGCGATAACCGGCCCCGTTGGCGCAATCGATGACGATCTTGACGCCGTCGAGGGTGAGCTGGCGCGGGAAGGTGCTCTTCAAAAAGACGTTGAAACGTCCTGTCGCGTCGTCGATGCGATGCGCCTTGCCAACCTCGGTCGCGGTCGGCCGCAGGTGCGCGATCTCGTCCTCGCTGAGGAGCCGTTCGATCTCGCGCTCGGTCTCGTCGGGCAGCTTGAACCCGGTGCCGTCGAAGAACTTGATGCCGTTGTCCTGGAACGGGTTATGCGACGCCGAGATGACGACTCCCGCGTCGGCGCGCATGCTGCGCGTGAGAAACGCGATCCCCGGCGTCGGCAGCGGCCCGACGAGCATGACGTCGACCCCCATCGAACAGATCCCCGACGTCAGCGCGCACTCGATCATGTACCCGGAGAGTCGGGTGTCCTTGCCGATGATGATGCGATGGCGCCGCGGCGCGGCCTTGACGATGTGCGCGATCGCTCGACCGAGACGCAACACCGTCTCCGCCGTCATCGGTTCGATGTTGGCGATGCCACGAACGCCGTCCGTCCCGAACAGCCGCGGCGCCTCGACCGCGACAGCGCGGCCGTTCACCCCGCCTTCGCCCCCGTCGTCTTCACCGCGCATCGTTTTGCTCCATCGGCGATCGATTGTCGTCGGCACCGCCGTTCGGTTGCAGCGGCGACAGCCCCGGCGCGCGGTCGCCCGCCACCGAAGGTGTCGCGATTCCGATCTTCACCCTCACCGTTTTAAGGTCGCGCACCAACTCGATGCCCGCCGGCAGCGAGGCCAGGGGCTGGATGCGATGCGTGCCCGGGGCAAGGCCTTCCGCGTCCACATAGACCGCACCATTCGGCAGCTCAAGGGCCTTGACCCGGCTGCGCGGTCCCCGCACCTGCAGCGCGACCTCGCGCGGATCGACGGTGGCGTCGCCGACCGCATTGCGGACCACGATGACGATCGGACCCGTCTTCGCCTCTTCCACCGGCTCCTCGAGCATCAGCTCCACGTGCACGTTCGGCGACGACATCGTGAGGTATTCCGGGGCGAAATCGAGACCGACGTCACGACGGAGAAGGCCGGGAACGGCGTCGCTGATGTCGAGCGGTTCGGTCTTGGCGACCGTGATATCGCGCACGAGGCGGGAAGGGCCGCGAACCTCGACCTCCTCCGGCGTCACCTTGCTCTCGGTGATGCGGAGATCGCCGGCGGGTCGGCCATCCACGGCCAGGATGACGGGCACGCGCTTGCCCTCGATACGGTCGAACTCGAGGGTGATCTCCGAGGGCGTGATGCGGATCGGGTTCACTCCGCGCGGCAGCGGCAGGGTATCGGGACGCAGGCGAAACGTCGTCGTGCCGGCGCGCACACGGCTGAGGTCGATCTCGATGCCGACGTTCGAACCTTCGATGCGGTTGAGCAGCGTGCGCGGCCCGCTCACGTGCAGGTCCACCGTGTCGGTGCGCGGACTCACCAATAGGAGGTGCGCGGGGAGGTTGTTGAGGCGCACCGCGATCGGATACTCCGCCTCGCTGTCGCGCTGGGCGGCGTTGACGAAGAACCACAGCCCGAACGCGATGCCGAGCGACAGCAGCTTCAGCCACACGTTGCGCAGGAAGAGCGCGCCCAACGCCCCTCCCAATTTCCGCACCCACTCCACTCGCCGGCCCCCTACCCTACACCAACAAATGCTCGAGCTTTTCGCGCAGATTCGCGGCGTCGAGATCGCGCACCATGCGCCCGTCGGTGACCAGCGAAATGCGGCCGTCCTCTTCCGAGACCACCAACACCACGGCGTCGGTCTCCTCGGTGACACCGATCGCGGCACGGTGCCGCGTGCCGAGCGCCTTGCTCACATTTGGGTTGGCCGTGAGCGGCAGGAAACAACCCGCGGCCGCGACGCGACGCTCGCTGATGATCACGGCGCCGTCGTGAATGGGCGATGCCGGCAGGAAGATGCTCAGGATCAGCTCACGGCTGATCGCGGCGTCGACCGTGGTGCCTCCTTCGATGTATTCGCTCAGCCCCACACCGCGTTCGAACACGATCAGGGCGCCGACCCGCTTGGTCGCCATCGTCACCGCGGCGCGCACGACCTCGTCGACGTCGCCGCGCTGCAACCCCTGGTCGGCGGCGAAGAATGGCCCCGATCCCACCTGGGTCAGGGCCCGCCGGATGTCGCTCTGGAAGATGACGACGATGACCAGAAGGATGGAGCTGAGGAACGTGTCGAGCACCCAGTTGACCGTGTACAGATCGAACGCCTGGGAGAAGAAGAACACGACGAACACCACGATCAGGCCGAGCAGCATTCGCGCCGCCCGCGTGCCCCGAATCAGGTCGAGGGCGCGGTATGCCAGAAAAGCGATGACGCCGATGTCGAGCGCGTCCTGAACGCGAAAGTTCGCGATCAGGTCCTGCACGGCCGGCTATCCCGCGCCCCGGACAGGCGCCGCCCCGGGGAACGGCTCGCCGAGCCCACCCGAACGACTCGCGTTACGCGTTGTCGGCGCGCCGAGGTCACGCGCTGGAGTCGGCACCGGCGGCGGTCAGAACGCCGCCCCCCGCCTCGCGGTATTGACGGATCAAATCCTCGATCATCGTGCTGTCGAGCGACTCGCGCTCCAGAAGGAGCTCGGCCATCCGGTGCAGGAGATCCATGTTGTCCTCGAGCAGCTGTCGAGCGAGGTTGTACGAGGTCTTGAGGATGTTGCGGACTTCGGTGTCGATCTCCACCGCGGTGCGGTCGGAATAGTCCTGCATCTGGCCGAAGTCACGCCCGATGAAGATCTCCTCGTCCTTGCGGCCGAGGGTCATCGGTCCGATCGCCTCGCTCATCCCCCACTCGCACACCATCCGGCGCGAGAGGTCCGTCGCCTTCTGCAAATCGTCGCCGGCACCGGTCGTGGTCTCGCCGAGGACCAGCTCCTCCGCCGCGCGACCGCCGAGCAGCATGGTGATGCGGTTGAGAATGTACTTGCGCGACCACGTGTGTCGCTCGTCCAGGGGCAGCGTTTGCGTCACCCCCAGCGCCATCCCGCGCGGGATGATCGTCACCTTGTGCACCGGATCCGAACCGGGAGTCAGCTTCGCCACCAACGCGTGTCCGGATTCGTGGTAGGCGGTGTTGCGGCGTTCCTCCATGCTGATGATCATGCTCTTGCGTTCGGACCCCATCATGACCTTGTCCTTGGCCATTTCGAAGTCGGACATGGTCACTTTGTCCTGGCCCTGCCGTGCGGCCAGCAACGCCGCCTCGTTCACCAGGTTCTCGAGGTCCGCGCCGGCAAACCCAGGCGTTCCGCGGGCCAACACGCCGACATCGACATTGTCCGACAACGGCACGCGCCGCGTGTGGACGCGCAGGATTCCCTCGCGGCCCTTGACGTCCGGACGGGGGACGACGACGCGGCGGTCGAACCGACCCGGCCGCAGCAACGCCGGATCGAGGACGTCCGGGCGGTTGGTGGCGGCGATCAGGATGACCCCCTCGTTGGCCTCGAAACCGTCCATCTCGACGAGCAGCTGATTCAGGGTCTGCTCGCGCTCGTCGTGACCACCGCCGAGTCCGGCGCCGCGGTGTCGCCCGACAGCGTCGATCTCGTCGATGAAGATGATGCACGGCGCGTTCTTCTTACCCTGCACGAAGAGGTCGCGGACGCGCGAGGCGCCGACGCCGACGAACATTTCCACGAAGTCGGAACCGCTGATCGAGAAGAACGGCACGCCTGCTTCGCCGGCGATCGCTCGCGCCAGCAGCGTCTTGCCCGTTCCCGGGGGACCGACGAGCAGTACGCCCTTGGGAATGCGGCCGCCGAGCTTGGTGAACTTCTTCGGGTCCTTGAGGAAGGCGATGATCTCTTCCAACTCGTCCTTGGCTTCGTCGATGCCGGCGACGTCGCTGAAGGTCACCTTCGTCGTGTTTTCGTTCAGCAGCTTCGCGCGGCTCTTGCCGAACGACATCGCCTTGCCGCCGCCGACCTGCATCTGACGCATGAAGAAGATCCAGACGCCGATCAACAGCAGGATCGGGAACCACTGGACCAGAACCACGTAATAGATCGGGTCACCGGCCTCCGGTTCGGCCTTGATCAGGAGACTCTTGCCCTGCAGCAGTTTGCTGACTTCCGCGTCCGGCGGCGAGAACGTCTTGAACTCGTCTCCAGCGGTGTACTTCCCGGCGATGTTCTGGCCTTGGATGGTCACCTCGGCGACATCGCCGCGCTCCACCGACGCCATGAACTCGCTGAACGGGACCTCGGGCGCTTTCGTCTGCTGCTTGTTCAACAAGTTGACCAGCAGCAGGAACATCAGGGCCAGGACGAGCCAAAGTGCGACACTACGCGACAATTGATTCACAACTCCCTCTAAAGAGTGATTACGCCCGGCGAAGCTATCATGGGCCCCCACCCCCGGCAACGGTAAGTCTCGGCGGGAGTCTCGACGATTGAAGCAGGCGACACCGGCGGATCGCGGCCCGCCGGATCACCGCGTTCGCGACCCCCGCCGCGGCGCTGCGACGCCCGTTTCGCGCAGGCGGCATTCGACCGCGGCCGGTGCGATTCGCAACCATTCTCCGACGCGTTCGACACGCCACCCCGGCGTGATGTGGAGCGTCCGCCCAGGTCCGTCGCCGACGGCCAACCGCTCGACCGCGGCGAGCAATCGCGCCGTCAGACGCGCTTCGGGCAGGGCCCTGCGCAACCACGAGCGCAGCAGGACACCGCGCAGGTCGGGGTCCAGGTCTGCCAGGGCTGTTCGTTCCAGAGCACCGCCGCCGGCCGAGCCGCCGAGGCGGCGCGACGCCCACGCCTCCTGCGCGGCCGCCGCGCCGCGCAGGGAATCCGCGGAGCGTGCACAGAGAGAGACGATGTCGGGCGACAGGCGCTCCATCAACGGCAAAAGTTCGTGGCGAACCCGACTGCGGAGAAAACGCGGGTCGGTGTTCATCGCATCGACGCGGACTTCGAACCCATACTCGGCGATGACCGCGGCGATGTCGGCGCGCTGGCACTCGAGGATCGGCCGAATGACGCCGTCGGCGCGCACCGGCTGGATTCCCGAAAGTCCCTCCGCCCCCGCGCCTCGCAACAGCCGTAGGAGAAATGTCTCGGCCTGGTCGTCGCGCGTATGGCCGGTCGCGATCCGGTTGCAGCCCGCGCCGACCGCCAGGTCGTGCAGCGCCGCGTACCGCGCCGTCCGCGCGCGCGCTTCGACGTTTCCGCCGCTGGGTAACGACAACCGCGAGCGGACGAAGGGCAGACCCAGTCGCGAGGCGACCGTCGACGCGGCCACTTCATCGCCGTCGGCGTCGCTGCCGCGCAGGCCGTGATGCACGTGGGCGACGACCAGCGCGCAACGCAGGCGCGAGCGCAACGCGTCCAGGACCAGCGCGAGCCCGGTCGAGTCGGGTCCCCCGGACACCGCGATCAGCACGCGGTCGCCGGCCGCGATCATGCGATGGCGCCGGATGGTCCGCCCGGCCACGCCGGCCAGCGATGCCAATTTGTGCCGCACGGAAAGCACTCTGACAGTCGGCTCCGGCGGTGACAACGCCGGCCGTCCCGCCAATCAACGCACAGGAGGGCGAGGCTCCCGCCGAGCCGCGCTCGAAAGGGACCCAAGCGACGAAAGGGACGCAAGGCATGGTCTTCGGTCCCTCGAGTCCCTTTCGTCCCTTGAGTCCCTTGTGTCCCTTTCGTCCCTTTGGTCCCTTTCGTCCCTTGTCCCGCGGCTCGGCAGGAGCCTCGCCCTCCTGTCAAATCAGCTGCTCGATTCGCGATTGTTCACCGGGTTTCGAAGCCCGCTCCCGGTCTGATACGCAGTTCCACTCAGGAGGACACCGTGATGGCGATCGTCGATCTGGTTCTGCAACCGCACAGTCGCGACCTCGGGGGCTTTTCGGTGCGGCGCGCTCTTCCCGCCGAGGATCGGCGTATGATCGGACCGTTTGTCTTCTTCGATCATTTCGGTCCGGCCGAGTTCGCGCCCGGTCACGGCATCGACGTGCGGCCGCACCCGCACATCAATCTCGCGACGGTGACCTACCTCTTCGAGGGCGAGATCCTGCACCGCGACTCGCTCGGCTACGTGCAGCTGATCCAACCGGGCGAAGTCAACTGGATGACCGCCGGCAGCGGCATCGTGCATTCCGAGCGAAGCTCGACCGAAAGCAGGGCCCGATCCGAGCGGATGCACGGCCTCCAGACATGGGTCGCGCTGCCGCGGAGCGAGGAGGAGCGCGACCCCTGCTTCGTACACCATTCGCGGGGGTCGCTGCCGGAGCTCGAGGAGAAGGGCCGCGTCTTGCGTATCATCGCCGGGCGCGCCTTCGGATTGGAATCACCCGTCCGAGTGTTCTCCGATATGTTCTACGTCGATGCGCGGCTCGCCGTGGGAAGCGACCTGGTGCTCACGGACGAACACGCCGAACGCGGCATCTACGTCGCCGACGGGCGAATCGGCATCGACGGCGACAGCCACGGCGCCGGCACGATGCTGGCCCTGCGGCGCGGCGGCACGGCGACGATCACCGCCGAGAGCGACGCGCGCGTCGCTCTGTTCGGCGGCGAGCCGCTGGGCGAGCGCCTCTTGTGGTGGAACTTCGTCTCCAGCCGCCGCGAACGCATCGAGCAAGCGAAGTCCGACTGGCGCGACGGCCGCTTCGCCGCGGTTCCGGGCGAGAGCGAGTTCATTCCGCTGCCGCCGGACTGAGCCGTGCGACGAGCGAACGCGGGCGTGCACCTGGTGTGGGGTGCCGAGCTGTCGCCCTTTGTACTCAAGGTCGAGGCGCTGCTGCGCGCCGCTGGGTTGCCGTTTCGCCGACTGCCGCGCGATGGTACGCGCGGTGAGAACCTGCGCGCGATGCTGCGCGTGGAGCGCGCCAAACGCCGCCGCGAGGTCGTGCGCTATCCGGAGACGAGTCCGCTCGATGAGTACCCGCTCGTACCGTTTCTGATCACGCCGGACGACACCGTGATGTACGACTCGTCGGCGCTCGCGGCGTGGCTCGACGATCAACACCCGGCAGCGGCCGGCCCATTCATCCCCGCCGAGCCGGTGGCGCGTTTCGTCTGCCGACTGATCGACGAGGCATTCGACGAGTTCGGCCTCTACATGGTGCACCACAATCGCTGGAAACTCGCGGCGCGCGACAACGATCACCCCGGTGCGCGCCTGGCGCGCGAGTACGCCCGCCACTTCCCGCCGGCCACGGGAGCGCTCGCGGCGCGTTGGTTCGCGCGCCGCCAGGTGGGCCGGCTGCCGTATCTGTTCAGCGTCGCTCCCGCCGGCTACGCCGAGCCGGGGCTGCCCCCTGCCCTCACGCCGCCGGCGCGCGCCGGCTTTCCGCCGACGCACGCACTGCTCGAATCGGCTTGGGAGCGCTATCTCGGCGCGTGCGAAGGGATTTTGGGTTCACAGTCGTATCTTCTCGGCGACCGATTCACCCTCGCCGACGCCAGCGCCTACGGCCAGCTCTCGATGAACCTCACCGACCCGGCGTCAGCCCGCCGACTGCGCGAACTGGCCCCGCGCACCTACGAATGGCTGTATGCCATCCGCGACGAACGCTGCCCGCCCGCGACAAGCGCCACCGTCATCCCTACCAGCGCCCTCGGCCCGCTGCTCGATGTCATCTTCGACACCTTCGTCCCTCTCATGCGGCAGAACGAAGCGGCGTATCAAACAGCGGAGCGCGCCGGCGTAACGCTCTTCAACGAGCGCGCCTTCGACCGGGCGTGCAGTCTCTACGACGGCGAACTGCTGGGGCATCCGTTCCGCGCGGTGATCAAGACCTTCCAGGTGCGCGTGTGGCGGGATCTCCGCGCCGATTGGCAGGCCCTCGACCGCGACACGCGCGGCCGTATTGCCGCCCTCACGTCGCACGGCGACCTCGACGCCCTGTTCTCCCGCGCCGATCCGTAGATCAAATTCGCGCGCCGGGTTTCCGGCTGGGCGGTTCAGCCCGGAATTCGCGCCTACCAGTATTCATAACGGCCGGTCGCCACTTGGCGACTTGTCCCGGCCGAATCGATGGGAGTACACGATCTCTCATGAGATCGATCCTCTGGACGGTACTGTGTGGACTTCTACTGGCGGGAGCCGCGGCGGCCCAGGACGCTTGCCTGACGGGAGCCTCGCAGCTCCCCGACCAGCGCGCGCTCGCGGCCCTGCGGCAAGCCACCGAGGCGACCTGTCCGTGCGACAGCTTCGCCGGCCAGGGCGCGCGGCGGGCTTACAAACGCTGCGCGGCGGACGTGCTGAAGGCGGCCGTCGCGGGTTCCCAACTTCGCACGCAGTGTCGCCGCCAGGCCAAGGCGGTGAACCGCGGCGCCGTTTGCGGCTCCGACCGGACCGCGTGCGGTCGGGTGCGCAGTGGCGATCGGGTGAGCTGTCGACTGGCGCGCACGTCCGGCGGCGGTATGTGCGGCGACCGCCCTTCGTACAGCGAGAGCGAATGCGTCGAGGATACCCACTGCGCCGACGTCGTCGACTGGACGGCCGGCACCTGCGCCGATCCGCGACGCCCGGGGCCGTTCGCGGCCGGTGCGCGGACGATCCAGATGATCAAACCCTCGGTCGTCGATCCACAGGTCGATCGCGTGCTCAACACCATCGTGTGGTATCCGGCGCCGATCGGGTCGGGTCCGATCGACGGCACCTTCGGCGCCGTCTTGAACGCGCCGGTCGAATCGTCGGGCGCGCCTTATCCGGTGTTGCTCTTCTCGCACGGTTCGTGCGGCTTCCCGACGCAGGCGCGCTATCTCACCGCGCTACTCGCGAGTCAGGGCTTCGTCGTCATCGCGCCGCCGCATCCCGGCAACACCATCTCCGAGTTCCCCGCCTGCGCCGCCCCGGCCACTCAAGTCGCATCGGTGCAAGAGCGCCCTCAGGACATGATCTTCGCGCTCGACTTCATGCTCGATCAGAGCGCGCAACCGGCGACCGACTTCACGGCGGCGCTCGACCCCGACAAGGTCGGCATGTCCGGCCATTCCTTCGGCGGCCTCATCACGTTTCTGGTCGCGGCCCAGGACCCGCGCATCAAGGTTGCGATGCCGTTCGCCGCCGCGGCCCCCGTCAGCCCCGTCCTGGCGGTGCCGTCGTTGATCATGCTGGGACAGATCGACTCGGTCGTGAACAACACGGCCATTCGCAATGCCTTCCAGGCCGCCTCGGCGCCGAAGTACCTGGTCGAGCTCGAGCACACCGGGCACTACGCTTGGTCGATCGCCTGCTTCGCAAGCGCCGATTGCGCGCCTCCGGCGACCCTCACGCAACCCGAGGCGCACGCGGCGGTGATCCGCTGGGTGCTGCCGTTCCTCCGCCTCCACCTCGAGGGCGATGAGAGTTACGCGCCGTTCTTCGCCCGCACGCTACCGGGCGCGGTGCTGACGGCGGTGCCCTGACGAGTTGGGGGCTGGGGTCTGGGATCTGGGATCTGGGATCTAGGGTCTGGGATCTGGGATTCAGGATCTGGGGTCTGGGGCTCAGGGGTTGCGCGCGGGGCGTATCAGGACCTCTTGCGCCACCGTCGCGACGTGGCGGCCCGAAGCGTCGAACACCGAGCCCATCGACGTTCCGCGGGAGTTGATGAGGCCTCGGCACGTGAAGTCGTGCAATTGCCAGTCGTGCGCGGCGACCGGGTGGCGGAACCAGATCGCATGGTCGAGGCTCGCATTCCAGAACGTTCGCTGCGTGGAGTCGCGCGGCGGCCGCAGCGGATGGCGGGCGACCACGGCTTCGGTCGGTAGATCGTCCGAGAGAAAGGCGAGCGCGCAGGCGTTCAGAATCACGTCGTCGCCGAGATCCTCGTCCATGCGCAACCACGCGCCGACCCGCCCGGGCGCGATGTCGTCGCGCAGGGAACGACGGTGAAACAGATTGCTCCACGAGTCCTCGACGAGAGCGGACGCGGCATCGACCGGCGGCATCTCCTCGGTCTGCACGTCGGCCCCCTCGTCCGGCACGTGGAACGAGGCGGCCATGGTGAGGATCGCGCCGACGGCCTGGCGAACGACGACGCGCCGCGTGAGAAAGCTGCGGCCGTTGCGCACGCGGTCCACTTCGTAGCGAATCGGTTCCGAGGCGTCGCCCTGGCGGATGAAGTAACCGTGCAGTGAGTGCGGCAGATACGTGGGCTCGACGGTCAGAGCGGCCGCGCGCAAGGCCTGTGCGACGATCTGCCCGCCGTAGAGGCCTCCCCACGGGTAGCGCGGCCCGCTGCCGATGAACGTGTCCGGACCATGCGGTTCGAGCATCATCATCTGGCGAAAGCTGACTGCGGACATAGTGGGTTCGTTGGACACTGTCGGCAACGTAACAGACGGGCGATCAACGGCAACCACGGCGCGGCTCGAGCATCGCGACGACGGTGTAAACCACGGCCGATCCGAACAGCGAGGCAAGGTACGGCGTTTCCCACCCGGCATGGTAGGCGCCGTAGCCGTACATCGCGGCGCCCGCGATCAGGCTGGATGCGGCGGCGCGTGGGCCGCCAAAGCGGCTGAACAACGCCGCGGCACCGACGACGAACACACCGGCGCTGCCGAAGGCCGACGCTTCCTCGACCAGTGCGTAGACCCCCTCGGCGTGCATCGCCATCACGTAGGCGATTGTGCCGAAGACCATCACTCCGGCGCGCGCCATGCGAACCTTGACGACCTCGCTCGTGGCCGGACGCAGCGACAGCAAGAGATTGTGGGAGAAAAGCGACGCCGCCGCTAGCAGCGCGCTGTCGACGGTCGACAGAATCGCCGAGACGAGTGCGCCGGCAAAGAGGATGTACCAACCTTCCGACAGCAGCTCGGCGGCGACGCGCGGCAGGATCTGCTCCGGATGATCGATCTCCGGAACCAGAGACGGCCCGAGAATCCCGATGGTCACCGGGATGAGTCCGACGGTGAGATAGAGCGCGCTCGCGGAGACCGCCGCCCCTCTCGCCAGTGCGGGAGAACGAATCGCCAGGACGCGCGCGACCAACTCCTGCGCCAGCACCGAGCCGCAGATCGGAATGGCCCACGCCTCGACTTGCGCGAGCAGGCCGGCGCCGGCATCGCTCATGGCAAAGCGCGCCGACTCGGTCGCGGCCAGGGCGCTGCCGAGCCCGCCGGTGTGGATGTGCAACAATACGGCGATCGTCAGCAATCCCAGGAGCAGCGCCACGCCCTGAACCAGATCGGTGACCGCGTCGGCCAGCATGCCGCCGAAGACGGTGTAAACGACCGCCACCGCCGCGGCGATGCCGATGGCGGTCTCGACGGGGAGGGTCGCAGAGGATGCCGCCAACACCTGACCGAAGGCGCGAATCTGCGCCGCGGCCCAGAAGACGGAGGTCGGGATGACGAGGACGGCGAACAGCCGCTCGACGGCCGGCGAGTAGCGCTGGCGAAACAAGTCCCCGACCGTGGTCAGACCACGCCGCCACAACGGCACGGCGAACACCACTCCCATGAAGAGCAGGCATGCCGCGTAACCGAAGGGGTCGGCGATACCGCCACCCAGACCGGACGCGTAGATCGCCCCGGCCGCGCCGATACAGGTCTCGGCGCCGAACCACGTCGCGAAGATGGTGAAGAACCCGAGTAGCGGGCCGAGCTTGCGCCCGGCGAGCAGGTAGTCGTCCTCGCTATGAACGCGCCGCGATACGACGAACCCGATGGCCAACTGCAGCGCGACGTACGCCAGGATGCCGCCGAGCATCGGCGTCATCGGCGGTGGCCCTCGAGCACAGATGGTAACGCGCGCATCGCGCGGCACCTGTTACCAGAGATCGCGCCTAGCAGCCCGTTGAAAAACAGGCGCCTACTGCGGACGGCTTGTTTTCGCCAGCTCTGCGTTGCCGAATCCTCAACAAAAGTTACGACTTTGCCTCCGGTTCGGCGCCTTGATCTGACGAAAACCGCTCGTCCTCGCTACGGCGCCTGTTTTTCAACGGACTGCTAGCGCGCGCCCGCCGTTAGCGGGGTAGTTGGACGCGGATGGCGACGTCGTCGAGATGAGCGGTCGCGCGCCAGTCGCGGCGCGGGCGATGGCGGGACGGCGATCCCGGCACAACGAGCGTGCCGAGTCGCATCGAGCCCTTCGCGAGTCCTCGACCGCTGGCCAGCGCGAGGGCCACGCGTCCGGCGGAGACCTCGTGTTGCACGAGGGCGCCCTCCGGTAATGCGGCGGGACGAAAGCCCACGCGTGAAGTGTCGCCGGCCACCTCGATGCGCAGATCGAGCGAATGCGCCGCGCGGCGCGTGTGCAGCCAGACGGGTATCTCGACGTCGCCATGGGCGCCGCGGCGCGGCCGGCCCAACCTCAGCCGGGCGGACCCAGCCGGAGCACCGGTGCGACCGCCGCCGTTGTGCTGCAGGGCGGCGGCGCTCGGCGCTGTCCAGTTGCCGCTACAGTCGCCGAAGACGCGCGCGGTGAAATCGCGATCGGTCGCGTCGGCCGCGAGCGGCTCGAACGCGATGGAACCGGCGGTACACTCGCCGGTCGCCACGGTCGGTTCGATCCGGCGCTGGCTCACGCCGGAGAGCGCGGGCGGCGCGAAGACCCAGTCGGAGCCGCAGGCGTCGGCAACCGGCAGGCGCGCCAGCGACCCGAGCGAGTACTGGAGGATTCGCACGGCGTCGAGAGGGCTCAGTTCGCCGTTGCCGGTGGTGTCGCAGGCCACCGCGGCCAGCCCTTCGAGAGTCTCCTGACCGAGCGTCGAACGCAAAACCATGGCGGCGTCGTAGGCGGTAACCGCCC
>Ga0307505_10000638_pt1 | contig 36796 bp, 36 predicted proteins | sample 23_S_MG_FD_202183 | JGI IMG/M metagenome (GOLD analysis project Ga0307505, IMG submission 202183) | Soil microbial communities from Populus trichocarpa stands in riparian zone in the Pacific Northwest, United States - 23_S | ecosystem: Environmental > Terrestrial > Soil > Riparian zone > Trees...
GGAAGCCATCGACAAGGCCGAAGACCGCGAACTCTTCCGCGACGCGATGAAGAAGATCGGGCTCGAGACGCCGCGCTCGCATCAGGTGAAGTCGCTCGTCGGCGCGCTGCAGATCCTTGATGACATTGGATTGCCTGCGATCATCCGCCCGAGCTTCACGCTTGGCGGCACCGGCGGCGGCATCGCCTACAACAAGGCGGAATTCATCGAGATCATCGAGCGCGGCATCGACGCTTCGCCAACGAACGAGGTGCTGGTCGAGGAAAGCGTGCTCGGCTGGAAAGAATTCGAGATGGAAGTCGTCCGCGATAAGAAGGACAACTGTATCATCGTCTGCTCGATCGAGAACATCGACCCGATGGGCGTGCACACCGGCGACTCGATCACGGTGGCGCCCGCGCTCACGCTCACCGACAAAGAATACCAGATCATGCGCGACGCCTCGATCGCGGTGCTGCGCGAAATCGGCGTCGAGACCGGCGGCTCGAACGTGCAGTTCGCCGTTGACCCCGCGACGGGGCGGCTGGTCGTCATTGAAATGAATCCGCGCGTGTCGCGCTCCTCGGCGCTCGCTTCGAAAGCAACGGGCTTTCCGATTGCAAAGGTCGCGGCGCGCCTCGCCGTCGGCTACACGCTTGATGAGATCGCGAACGACATCACTGGCGGTGCGACGCCGGCATCGTTCGAACCGACCATTGATTACGTCGTCACGAAGATTCCGCGCTTCGCGTTCGAGAAATTTCCCGGCGCGGAGCCCTTGCTCACGACCTCGATGAAGTCCGTCGGCGAGGCGATGGCGATCGGACGCACATTCAAGGAGTCGCTGCAAAAGGCGCTGCGTTCGTTAGAGACGGGCCTCGACGGGCTCGACGAGATCGAGATCGAAGGACTCGGGCAGGGCGACGACCGGAACGCCATCCGCGCCGCGCTCGGCACGCCGATGCCGGATCGGCTTCTCAAGGTGGCGCAGGCCATGCGCCTGGGGTTCCCCGACAGCGAGATTCACGACTACTGCAAGATCGACCCGTGGTTCCTCGCCGAAATCCGCGAGATCATCGAGAGCGAAGCGCTCGTGCGCGAACGCGGCCTGCCGGCGACCGCCGGCGCGTTCCGCCGCTTGAAGGGGCAGGGCTTTTCCGACGCGCGGCTTGCAACGCTCGCAGGGATGAGTGAGGCGGAAGTCGCGAAGCGGCGCCGCGCGCTCAGCGTGCGGCCTGTTTACAAGCGCATCGACACCTGCGCCGCGGAGTTCGCGAGCCCGACCGCCTACATGTATTCGACCTACGAGACGCCGTTCGCGGGCGCGCCCGCCGACGAAGCGCGGCCGTCGGACAAGCAGAAGATCGCGATCCTCGGCGGCGGACCGAACCGGATCGGGCAGGGCATCGAGTTCGACTACTGCTGCTGCCACGCCTGCTTCGCGCTCTCCGAGGCCGGCTATGAAACGATCATGATCAACTGCAACCCGGAAACGGTGTCGACCGATTACGACACGTCGGATCGCCTCTATTTTGAGCCGCTTACGGCAGAAGACGTGCTGGAAGTGCTGGCGCGCGAGCAGACGAACGGAACGCTCAAGGGCGCCATCGTCCAGTTCGGCGGACAGACGCCGTTGAAGCTCGCGGACGCGCTGGAGAAGGCGAATATCCCGATCCTCGGCACGTCGCCGGACATGATCGATCTCGCGGAAGACCGCGACCGCTTCAAGACACTCCTTGAAAAACTCAATCTCCGGCAGCCGGAGAACGGCATCGCCAAGAGCGCGGCGGAAGCGAAGCGCATCGCCGAGCAGATCGGCTATCCGGTCGTGATCCGGCCGTCCTATGTGCTGGGCGGGCGTGCGATGGAAATCGTGCACGATACGCCGTCACTCGAACGCTACATGAAGGAGGCGGTGGTCGTTTCCGGCAAGAGCCCGGTGCTGATCGACCGCTATCTCTCCGACGCCATCGAAGTGGACGTTGATGCACTGTCCGACGGCAAGGATGTGTTCGTCGCTGGCATCATGGAGCACATCGAGGAAGCGGGCATTCATTCGGGCGACTCGGCCTGCTCGCTGCCGCCGCATTCGCTCTCGGCGAAGACGATCGCCGATCTGGAGCAGGAAACGGCGGCCCTCGCGCTCGCGCTCAAGGTGGGCGGGCTGATGAACGTGCAATACGCGATCAAGAACGGCGAAATTTATGTCCTCGAAGTGAACCCGCGCGCCTCGCGCACGGTGCCATTCGTCGCCAAGACCATCGGCGTGCCGGTGGCGAAGATCGCGTCGCGCGTCATGGCGGGTGAAACGCTCGCGAGCTTCAGGCTGAGCCGGCCGTCGTTCAAGCATGTCGCCGTCAAGGAAGCGGTCTTTCCGTTCGCGCGTTTCCCGGGCGTCGATACGGTGCTCGGCCCGGAGATGCGGTCGACCGGCGAGGTCATGGGCCTCGACTTCGATTTCTCGATCGCCTTTGCCAAGAGCCAGATCGGCGCGGGGAGCGTGCTGCCGCGCAAGGGCACCGTCTTCATTTCGGTCAAGGACGAGGACAAGCCGCGCATTCTTGAGTCGATCCGGGCACTTGCCGGACTCGGTTTCAAGATCATCGCAACGTCAGGAACACTCCGATTCCTCAAGGAAAACGGAATCGAAGCCGAGAAGATCAACAAGGTGCTGGAAGGCCGTCCGCACATCGTGGACGCCATCAAGAACGGCGAGGTGCAACTCGTCTTCAATACCACCGAGGGAGCGCAAGCCCTTACGGATTCACGTTCTTTGCGCCGGGCGGCCCTCTTGCATAAAGTGCCGTATTACACCACTCTTTCAGGTGCCATCGCTGCGGCGCGCGGGATCAAAGCCTATCTGGGCGGCGATCTGGAAGTGCGGGCGCTGCAAAGTTACTTCAAAAGCGGGGCCTGAGGGGCCCCGTTCCGTTCGGGCGGTGGCGTGTTCGTAATCCGTTCCGCGGTCGCGGCGGCCCGTTGTTCGGGGCGCGCGACGGCGGATTTTGCTGACTCGGCCGGGACACGGGCCGGCCGGGTGAGGAGAGAAGAAAATGGAAAAGATCCCGATGACGGCCTCCGGCTATTCCGCGCTTGAGGTCGAGCTGCGTCACCGCCAGCAGGTGGAGCGGCCTCGCATCATCCAGCAGATCACCGAGGCGCGCGGCCACGGCGATCTGTCGGAAAATGCCGAGTATCACGCGGCCAAAGAGACGCAGTCGCTGAACGAGGGACGAATCGCGGAACTCGAAGACAAGATTTCGCGTGCCGAGGTGATCGATGTGTCGAAGCTTTCGGGCGACACCATCACGTTCGGCGCGACGGTGACGCTCGTCGATGAGGACACCGACGAGAAGAAGGCGTGGCAGATCGTCGGCGAGACGGAAGCCGACGCCAAGGCCGGCCGTATCTCGATCACGTCGCCGCTCGCACGCGCGCTCATCGGCAAGAAGAAGGGCGTGTCGGTCGAGGTGAATACGCCGAAGGGCGCCAAGGCTTACGAGGTCGTGAAGATCGAGTGGCGCTGAGCGCCACTTTCCGGCCAGCATCCCGGCGCAACTTGGTGCCGGGTCCGTTCGAGAGAGGTTTGTCATGAACCGCCGGGCATTCCTGCTGGGGCTCGCCGCCGTTTTGGCGGCGCTTCCCTTCGCTCGCTATTTCTCCACGGAAACATTTGCGCAGAGCGGACGCAGCGTCAGCCGCATCGTCGTCGATATGTCGCCGCTCGAGGCGCGCGGCGCACGCGGCGCTGCGGCGGTGATCGGCCAGCAGTTGCGCGCGAGCCTTCCGAAGGAATTCGCGGGCCGCATCGGGCGGGGCCCGGTGCTGACCGTGCGCATCCACACCGTGCTGCTCGCGCATTACTCCGGCGGCAACGAGGACTTCGGCGGCATTCCGTCCGACTACATGCAGGGCGAGTTGGTCATCGGCAATGAACGGATTCCGCTCGAGATGTCCGTCTCCGCGGACTCCGGTGGCACCTGGTACGTGCCGGGCTTCGAGGAACGCCGGCTGCGGGCGCTCGCCGAAGGCTTCGCGAGCTGGGCTCGCCAGCGGGTCTAGAATCGCGGGTCAGCGCACACGGCGCGCGAAGAACTCGATTTCCGTCCGCCAGTTCGGGCCGCCGTCTGCCGAGCGTTCGCCGATCCAGTGGAACGAGCGGGGCGCGATTTCGGTGAAGCGCCAGCGCCGCGGCGTTCCTTCGCCGTCCTCGCCGATCTGCACAATGTCATCGCCTTCCGGTCTTCCGATTTGGCGCGTGTAGAACTGGCGCACCGGGTCGCTCCACAGGATGTGCCAGGCGTCGATACCGGGGTCGTAGATGCGGAGCGTGGAGCCGTAGAACACGCCCGGTAGAATCCAGACGTCGAGGATCGCACGCCCCTCCAGCGCCCAGTCGAAGTGAATTTCGCCGCGCGGGCCAGGCTGCTTGCCGCCCGCGTCGTCATGTACGAGGGAGTCCATCTCCCAAGAGCCGACGAAGCGGCCGTAGAGTGACATCTTCTCGGCGCGGTCGGCGGCGGGGCCTGCACTCAGCAGGGCTTCCTTGAAACTGTCATGCATCGCGTTGCTCCTCAGGTCTTGCCGCGCAACAGGCTTCGACCCGGCAGCAACCGGGGTCGAGCGCGAAGGCGGAATGGTCGGCGCCTCCAAAGATCGTGGACGAGACGCCGGTCAGTATTCAGCTGACAAATTACCCGGCGGAAAGTTCCAGCGGCACCATCGCTTCGTCCTTCGAGCGGCGCAGCGTCAGCGCCGTCTTGACGTTGCGCACATTCGGCGCGGCGGTCAGCTCGGAGACGAAGTTCTGGAAAGTGGCTAGGTCAGGCGCCACGCATTTCAGGATAAAATCCACTTCGCCCGAAAGCATCCAGCACTCGCGCACGACCGGCCAGCCGCGCGCGCGTTTTTCGAAGGCCGCGAGATCGGCTTCCGCCTGGCTGACGAGATGGACCATCGCGAAGACGGCGACCTCATAACCGAGCATCTTTTCGTCGAGGAGCGCGCGATAGCCGCGGATGATGCCGGCCTGTTCCAGCGCGCGCATACGGCGCAGGCAGGGTGGTGCGGAAATTCCGACCCGGCGCGACAGTTCAACATTTGTGATGCGTCCATCACGCTGGAGTTCGGAGAGAATCTTCCAGTCGATGGCGTCGAGCTGCGCTCGTTTGTTTTGGTCCCCGCCCATCGCTCCGTCCCCTAACTCCGGCACGCTAGAATAGTCCGCGCCGCCCCGGAAGCGGAAAGCGCGCTAGGTCCTTGTTTTAACGGCTTTTCCGGCTGCGTGCAGCGCGATTCCTGACAATGGCGTGAAGATGGGGATAGCGCCCAGCGCGCGGGCAAAGGCCGCGGCTGTGGATTTGCACGACGAGCCCCGGCACGCCATATCTAGCGACCGTGCGGTTTCGTTGAGGAAGCAATGGCCACCGAGCATCTTCGTCTTGTCATCATCGGCTCCGGGCCGGCCGGCTACACGGCCGCGATTTACGCTGCGCGCGCGATGCTCTCGCCCGTTCTGATCGCCGGGCCGCAGCCGGGCGGGCAGATGACAATCACGACGGACGTCGAGAACTATCCGGGCTTCGCGGACGTGATCCAGGGTCCGTGGCTGATGGAGCAGATGCGGGAGCAGGCCGAGCATGTCGGCACACGCATGGTCAGCGACCACGTCTCGAAGCTCGACCTCTCCAAGCGGCCGTTCCGGATCGAATGCGAATCGGGTGACGTCTATCTCGCCGACGCGGTGATCGTCGCGACCGGCGCGCAGGCGAAGTGGCTCAACGTGCCGTCAGAGGAAAAATTTCGTGGCTATGGCCTGTCGGCCTGTGCAACCTGCGACGGCTTTTTCTTCCGCGACAAGGAAGTGGCGGTGATCGGCGGCGGCAATACCGCGGTCGAGGAAGCGCTGTTTCTCACCAATTTCGCATCGAAGGTGAAGCTCGTGCATCGCCGCGATGAACTGCGCGCGGAGCGAATTCTGCAAGACCGCCTGTTCAAGAATCCCAAGATCGAAGTGCTGTGGGATCATGACGTGGTCGACTATCTCGGGACCGACGGCCCGCCCAAGGTGCGCGGCGTGAAGCTGCGCAACGTGAAGACGGGCGACACGAAGGACGTGCAGCTCGACGGCGTGTTCGTGGCGATCGGTCACGAGCCGCAGACGGAGCTCGTGAAGGACCAGCTCAAGATGAAGCCGAGCGGGTATGTGTGGACCGCGCCGGACTCCACCGCGACGTCGATCCCCGGCGTGTTCGCCGCCGGCGACGTTACCGATGATATTTACCGGCAGGCCGTGACGGCCGCCGGCATGGGCTGCATGGCGGCGCTGGAAGCCGAACGCTTCCTCGCGCACGAGGCTTCCGTGCGCACAAAGGCGGCCGCCGAATGAACAAATCGAACGGGGATATGGACTGGGACAAGCTGAAGGTGTTCCACGTCGTCGCCGACGCGGGCAGCTTCACGCATGCCGGCGAGGCGCTCGGCCTGTCGCAGTCGGCGGTGAGCAGGCAGATTTCGGCGCTCGAGCAGGAATTGAAAGTGCCGCTCTTCCACCGGCACGCGCGCGGCCTGATCCTGACCGAGCAGGGCGAATTGCTGTTCCGCACGGCGCACGACGTGTTCATGAAGCTCGAATCCGTGCGCACCATGCTCACGGACAGCAAGGAAAAGCCGAGCGGTGAGTTGCGGATCACGACCGCGAACGGACTCGGCAGCTACTGGCTGTCGCCGCGTATCGGCGAATTTCTCGACCTCTATCCCGGCATCCGCATCCAGTTGCTGCTGTCGGACGAAGAACTCGATCTCTCCATGCGCGAGGCGGACGTGGCGATCCGGCTATGGCAGCCGGTGCAGCCCGACCTTATCCAGCGCAAGCTGTTCACCGTGCATTTCCACGCCTATGCGACGGCGGACTATTTGAAGCGGCACGGCCATCCGCGCTCGCCGGAAGAACTCGACAGCCACCGCATCCTGATCGTCGGCGGGCAGATTCCGCAATATTACCAGCGGCTCAACTGGCTGCGGGACTCCGGCCGCGCGCCGAACAATCCGCGCGAGCCGGCGCTCACGGTGAGCAACGTGATCGGCCTCAAGGCTGCGGCGGAGCACGGCGTCGGGATTGCGACGCTGCCGGATTTCCTCGCGGAGGGATCGGATCTGGTGCAGCTCTTTACCGACAGTGAGGCGCCGACGCTCGAGGCATATTTCGTTTATCCGGAAGAGCTGCGCTCGGTTGCGCGCGTGCAGGTGTTCCGCGACTTTCTCGTCGCCAAGGCGCAGCGCTGGCAGTTCTGAGACTTCGCGAATTACGAGCGTCGCACGCGTGAGATCGCGCATCGCCGGCGCCGTCTAAATCCGTTTCACATTCTGAAACAATCAACATCGGCCATTCGGCGGCAGCGGTCGCGCGCGTGCGTTCTGGCATTTCAGCCGTCGCGCAACGACAGCAATGCCATTGACAGCTTCGGCCGACAGACCTAACGTTTTGAAAATAAAAAAGTTTTTCACATTATGAAAAACAGAGAGACCGGCCGATCGCCGGCTCAAAAGGGAGCGAACGCCATGAACCTGATGAAGCGATTTGCCATGCTTGCCGCATGCGTCGCCGGCGGCTTTCTCGCCGTGGACCCGGCGGCGGCGCAGAAATCCATCCGTATCGGCTATCCGGTGATCCTGTCCGGCCCCGGCGCACTGATCGGCGAGCCCTCACTGAAGGGCGCGCAGATGTTCGTCGAGGAGATCAATGCAAAAGGCGGCGTGCTCGGCCGCAAGATCGAACTCGTCATCCGCGATACCAAGGGCAACGCGGACGAGGCGGTGCGCATCGCGCGCGACCTGATCCTGCGCGAGAACGTCGACTTCCTCGTCGGTACGCTGACTTCGGCCGAAGGTCCGGCCGTGTCGCCGATCGCCAAGGAGCACAAGATCGTGTTCGTCGTGCCGGTCGTGAAGACCGACCAGCTCACGGCGAAGGAGAACCTGCATCCGTACGTCTTCCGCACCACCACGAACACCACGATCGAGGGCCGCACTGCGGCTGAGATCATGGCGAAGTGGCCGAACGTGAAGCGCGTCGGCACCATGAGCCCCGACTACGCCTTCGGCCAGGACGTGACGCGTTCCTTCGTTCAGCATTTGAAGAAGATCAAGCCCGACATCGAGATCATCGACCAGCAGTGGCCGAAGCTCGGCGAGGCGGACTACACGCCCTTCATCAACGCGCAGATGGCGAAGAAGCCCGACGCGGTGTTCTCGAGCCTGTGGGGCGGCCACTTCGTGACCTTCGCCAAGCAGGCGAAGCCGCTGAAGTACTTCGAATCCTTCAATCACAACTTCCTGGGAGCCGGCGAAGCCGGAGCCATCGAGACGGCGAAGGCCATGGGCGACGACTATCCGTTCGGCGTCTGGGCCAACTCCTATGACGCCTTCAACTGGACGGACGGTCCGGCGGCGCACAAGGAATATATCGGCCGCCTTCGCGCCTACACGAAGGAGGAGCATCCTTCGTCCTGGCCGATCACCGGCTATGTCGGGATGCAGATCCTCGCCGCCGCCATCGCCAAGGCCGGCAGCACCGATTCCGACAAGGTCTCGGCTGCGATGCGCGACATCACGGTGGACACGCCCATCGGCAAGCAGACGATCCGCGCCAAGGATCATCAGGCCAACCGGGCGCAGTTCTGGGGAAAAATGACGAAAGACCCCAAGTATCCCTTCGCCGTGATGAGCCCGCCGATCTACATCGATCCAGCACCGTTCATGGATTGATGTGACGTATGCCGGGCGGACGGCCGAGGGCCAAGACCCAAGCCGAGTCGGTCAAGAGCGTGGTCAAGGTGCTCGATATCCTCGAGCACCTTGGCGCCTCGCAGGGCGCGGTGAGCGTTTCCGACCTCGCGCGCTCGACGGGGTTGAACGTCAGCACCGTTTTCCGCCTGCTGCAGACGCTGATGCAGCGCGGCTACGTCGAACAGGAACGAAGCAACCGGGGCTATCAGCTCGGGCCCCGGTTCTTCCAGATGGGCACTGCCTACTTGCAGGGAAGCGATCTCGCCTCGATTGCGCGGCCGCATCTTGAGGCGCTGCGCGATGCGGTCGGTGAAACCGCCTACCTCGTGATCTTCAGTCAGGGTGAGATCGTGCAGTTGTCGAAGGCCGACGGAAAGCAGGCGGTGAGCGCCTCGGTTCGCCCGATGGTGCGCGAGCCCGCTTACTGCACGGCGACCGGCAAGGTTCTGCTCGCGGGCCTGCCGGGAGAGGCGCTCGACAAATATCTCTCGGGCGTCGCGTTGCAGTCCTTCACGCCGCAGACGGTGACGAGCAAGACGCAGCTTCGCAAGGAGATCGACAAGGTCCGCGAGAGCGGGTTTGCGGTCGACATCGAGGAGTTCGTGCCGAACCTCTGCTGCCTGAGCGTTCCGGTGCACGACGCCGACGGCAGTTCGTCGGTTGCCGCGATCAGCATCGCCATGCCGAAGATGCGTTTCAAGCGCTCCTTCGTGCCGCGCTGGCACAAGCAGCTTCGCGACAAGGCGTCGATGATCACGCAGCAGCTTGTCATGATCGAATCCTGACGGGGCGGGGGCGATTGTGCTGGAGCCTTCTTTCATCCTGGCGCAGGCGCTGAGCGGCCTCACGGCGGCGATGTTCCTGTTCATCGTCGCGTCGGGCCTGTCGCTGATCTTCGGCGTGCTGCGCGTCCTCAATTTCGCGCATGGCAGTTTCTACATGGTCGGCGCCTATATGGCGTGGCAGATCACCTTCTGGCTCGGCTCGTTCACCGGCAGCTTCTGGATCGCGGTGCTCGGCTCGGCGGTCGCGGTCGCGATCCTCGGCGGCATCGTCGAGCGCTTGCTGCTGCGCCATCTGTACGGCCGCGAGGAGCTGTATCAGCTTCTCTTCACCTACGCGCTGGTGCTGATCCTCGGCGATGCGGTGAAGATGCTGTGGGGCACACAGCAGCTCGGCGTGGCGCGGCCGGCGATTCTTTCAGGCGGCCTCGAACTCTACGGCATCGTCATCCCGCATTATAACCTGTTCATCATTTTTCTTGGCCCGGTCATCGCGCTCGTCTGCTGGCTTCTGCTCAGCAAGACCGGCACCGGCCGCATGATCCGCGCGGCGGTCTATGACCGCGAGATGCTGTCGGCGCTCGGCGCTGACGTCGGCAAGCTCTACACGCTGATGTTCGTGGCGGGCTCGTTCCTCGCCGGCCTTGGCGGCGCGCTCGTGACACCCGTGCGCAGCATCGTGCCGGGCATGGATGTCGAGATCATCGTCGAGGCCTTCATCGTCGTCGTGATCGGCGGGCTTGGCTCGTTCTGGGGCACGTTCCTCGGCGCGATCATTTTCGGGCAGGTGCTGGCCTTCGGAATCCTGATCCTGCCGGGCTTCTCGATCTTTGCCGTCTTCGTGCTGATGGCGCTTGTCCTGATCCTGCGGCCCGAGGGACTCCTCGGGCGCGGCATGAAGCGGTGACGCGATGAACGCGCTTAACCGCATTCCCTGGGCGACGCTCGTCTTCATCGCGGCGGCCTGCGTGCCGCTCTTCGGCTCGCGCTTCTATACTTATCTCGCGACCGACATCGCGATCCTCGCGCTCTTCGCCGCGAGCCTGAATCTGCTGCTCGGCTACACGGGGCTCGTCTCGTTCGGACACGCAGCCTATTTCGGAATCGGCGCCTATACCTGCGCCATCCTGATGAAGACCTACGGCGTCTATTTTCCGCTCGCGTTTCTGGCCGCGGGCGCGATGGCCGCGGCCTTCGCGCTCGTCTTCGGCGCCTTCTGCGTGCGCTCGTCCAAGATCTATTTCGCGATGCTGACGTTGGCCTTTGCGCAAATCGTCTGGGCCATCTGCTTCAAATGGAATTCGGTGACGGGCGGGGAGCAGGGGTTCTCGAACGTGCCCTATCCCAATCTCGACTGGATGGCCTCGCTGCCTTTCATCGGCGGCTGGCGCGCGACAGATCACTTCTATCTGCTCGTGCTGCTGCTGATCGCAATCGGCTTTGCCGCGCTCCGGCGCATCGTGCAGTCGCCCTTCGGCCGGATGCTCACCGCGATCCGCGAGAATCCGGAACGTGCGGAGTTCATCGGCATCAATGTCCGCAAATACCAGCTCGCGGCTTTCGTCGTGGCAGGCACGTTTGCCGGCTGGGCCGGCGCGCTGTTCGGTCTCTTCAATCGGGGCGTCTTCCCCGATTTCGCCTATTGGTCGAAGTCAGCGGAAGTACTCATCATGACGATCCTCGGCGGTATGGGGCATTTCTGGGGGCCGGCCGTGGGCGCCGCCACGCTCATCCTGCTCAACCACCAGATCACGTCCTACACGACCTACTGGCCGTTCATCCTCGGCTCGATCCTGATCGTGCTCCTGTTTGTGTTCCCCGGCGGACTCGTCGGTGCGCTGCACGCGGGCGTGCAGCGTCTGCGGAGGGGTCGCGATGCTTGATGTGCAGGAAATCCGCAAGACCTTCAGCGGCTTCACGGCGGTCGACGGCGTCACCTTTACCGTTCCGGCACAGGGCATCACGGCAGTCATCGGCCCGAACGGGGCGGGCAAGTCGACGCTGTTCAATCTGCTGACCGGACACATCCGCGCCGACAGCGGCCGCGTTACCTTCCAGGACACGGACATCACCGGCACCGCGCCGCACACGATCTGCCGCATGGGCGTCGGCCGCTCGTTTCAGCACACCAACATCTTCCGCAAACTCACCGTGTTCGAGAACGTGCAGGCCGCGCTGATTGCACATGGCGGACAGGCGGGTGCGTTCTGGAGCCGCGCCGACCGGCTTTATCGCGACGAGGCGATGAAGCTGCTTGCCTCGCTCGGCCTCGCCGGGCAGGCCGCCGATGTGGCGGACTCGCTCTCGCACGGCAACCAGAAGCAGCTCGAACTTGGCGTCGCGCTTGCGAGCGATCCGAAGCTCCTCCTGCTCGACGAGCCGACCGCCGGCATGTCGGCCTCGGAAACGCGCGACACGATCCGGCTGCTCGAAAGGATTGTGGCGGATCGCAAGCTCACGCTCCTCTTCACCGAGCACGACATGGACGTGGTCTTTTCCATCGCGCAGAAGATCGCGGTCCTCCATCAGGGGAAGCTCATCGCCGAAGGAAGTCCCACAGAGGTGCGCAACGACGCGGAAGTGCGGCGCGTCTATCTCGGGGGGCGGCATTGAGTCTCTTGTCCGTCCAGGACATTCACGCCGCTTACGGCCGCTCGCGCGTGCTGTTCGGCGTATCGCTCGACATCGCCGAGGGCGAGTGCGTGTGCCTGCTCGGCCGCAACGGCGTCGGCAAGTCCACGACCATGCGCGCGATCATGGGCCTGACGCCGCCGGCCTCCGGCCGCATCGTCTGGAAGGGCGAGGACATCGCGGGCTGGCCGTCTTACCGGATCGCACGGGCAGGCATCGGCTTCGTGCCCGAGGACCGGCGCATCTTCGCCGAGCTCTCGGTTGCCGAAAATCTCGAGGTCGCCGCCCGCGCCGCAGGGAGATCCGGCGCCTGGAACACGGAAGCCGTCTATGCGCTGTTTCCGAAGCTCAAGCAGCTTGCGGGGCGGCAGGGCGGATTCCTGTCCGGCGGCGAGCAGCAGATGCTGACGATCGGCCGGACGCTCATGGGCAATCCTGAACTGCTCCTGCTCGACGAGCCGTCCGAAGGGCTCGCGCCGCTCGTCGTCGAAAACTTGCTTGAGCAGGTCGGTCGCCTGAAGCGGGAAGGACTCACGATCCTGCTCGCCGAGCAGGGAATCGAGTTCTCGCTCGCGCTCGCCGACCGCGTCTATGTGCTGGAGAAGGGCGCGGTGCGCTTCTCCGGCACCGCTGCGGAACTGCGCGACAACCCGCGCCTGCGCGACGAATTGCTTGCCTTGTCAGTCGCGGAAACGCCGCGTGCCTGAATGTTGGATGGGAGGAAGTCATGCCGTTCGTGAATATCCAGATCCTCAAAGGCCACCCGAAAGAGCGCAAGGATGAGATCGCGCGCCGCGTCGTCTCGGCGATCAGCGAGCTTGCGCAGCTTCCGCCGGACGCGATCTGGGTCGTGTTCGAGGATGTCGACGGCGACGATTGGTATGTCGGCCCCGAGCGGGTCAGCGAGTTGAAAAAACGGGCGGCAGGAAAATGAGCGTCGAAATCCGCGATCCACGATTCAAGTCGGTCGTCGGCGATTCCGTTTCGTTCGAGCGGATCGCGAACGGCTTCCTGTTCACCGAAGGGCCGCTCTGGCATCCGGGCGAGCAATCGCTCCTCTTCAGCGACATGCCGGGCGATCACATGCGCAAATGGACCGAAGGGACCGGGGTTACGACCTTCCGCAAGCCCTGCGCGCAGTCGAATGGCCTCACCTGGGACCGCGAAGGCCGCGTGATCGTATGCGAGCACGCGACGAGCTGCCTCACGCGTATCGAGCCGGACGGCCGCGTCACGGTGCTCGCGAGCCATCACGACGGCAAGGAGTTGAACAGCCCGAACGACGTGGTGGTGAAATCGGACGGTGGAATTTATTTCACCGATCCGATCTATGGCCGTAAGGAATATTACGGCAATCCACGGCCGCTGCAGCTCGACTTCCGCGGTGTTTACCGCGCCGAGCCGGATGGACGAAAGCTCACGCTGCTCGCGGACGATTTCGGTCAGCCGAACGGCCTCTGCTTCTCGCTCGACGAGCAACGGCTGTTCGTGAACGACACCGAGCGCAAGCATATCCGCGTGTTCGATATCGCGGCGGACGGGACGCTCAGGAACGGCAAGGTGTGGGCCGAGACGGTCGGCGAGGGCGGCGGCGCCCCCGACGGCATGAAGATCGATATCGAGGGCAACGTCTATTGCTGCGGTCCGGGCGGCATCCACGTGTTCGCGCCGGACGCGGTCTGCCTCGGCGTCATCCGTATGCCCGAGCAGACGGCGAATTTCTGCTTCGGCGACGGCGATTTCCGTAGCCTGTATGTCACGGCTTCGTCTTCCGTCTATCGCATTCGGGTCCGAATTCCCGGCCGTCCGCAATGGTTTTCATCCGCCGAACACACGTCCAATTTGCGCGATCGGGGTTCCGTCGGGGGCTAAAACTGCGGGAGGAAAAATCGCGTTGCGATAGCCATCACTTGTAGAGCGGTTCGTCTTCCATGCCCTTGTAGAGCGCGGCGACGTACTCGCCGTAGCCGTTGAAGACGTCGGTCTTGCGGCGCGTGCCGCCGGCGCCGAGCACTTCCTCGTCGGCCTGGCTCCAGCGCGGATGCGACACGCCCGGATGGACATTGGCCCAGAAGCCGTATTCGGAGGCTTGCAGCTTCTCCCACAGGCCGACCGGGCGCTGGTCCGTGAAGGTGAAGCGGACGATCGACTTCAGCGATTTGAATCCGTATTTCCACGGCAGCATCAGGCGAATGGGTGCGCCGTGCTGTTTCGGCAGGACCTTGCCGTAGATGCCGGTGACCATGAAGGCGAGTTCGTTCGTCGCCTCGGCGACCGTACAGCCTTCGATGTAAGGCCAAGGATAACGGAAATCCTTCTGATAGGGCGCGACGCTCGGGTTCATGAAGGTTTCCATGCGCACGAATTTCGCCGATGAAAGCGGCTTCGCGTATTCGATGAGCTTGGCCATCGGGAAGCCGTACCACGGCACGACCATCGACCAGGCTTCGACGCAGCGCATGCGATAGACGCGCTCTTCGAGCGGCATCGCCTTGATGAGATCGTCGATGCCGACGGTCATTTCCTTCTCGACCATGCCGTCGAACTTCACGGTCCACGGGCGGATCGGCAGCGCCTGCGCCGCGCGCACGATGTCCTTGCTGAAACCGAATTCATAAAAATTGTTGTAGGTCGTCGCGACCTTCTCGGCCGTGATCGCGCCGTCGACCGTATATTTTGCGTTGCGCGCGACCGGGTAGAGCGAGGCCGTCGGATCGGGGATGTCGGTGACGCGCTGTGCGCCCGCCGTGTTCGGCAGGGCGCTTGCGGCGGCGATGCCTGCGGTGGCCGAGAGGAATTGGCGGCGATTGAAGAAGACGTGTTCGGGCGTTGCTTGCGATTCCGGCAATTCCCAGCCGCGGCGGTGTATAACGTGCATCGCGATCCTCCAGCAGTGAGCGAAGCTAGGCGCGGGCCCCGGTGAGGAGCAAGTCACTAGGCCGTGCGTCGTTCCGCACCTTACGCCTCAGCCGGCATCATTCGCGATGACCGCACGGCTCATGCGGACGAAGCTGCAGCCGGGGCCGCCGTGGCCGACGCTTTGGGTGGAAACTCGCGCGCCCTCCAGCAGCAGGAACAACTCGTCCGCGACCAGTTCGGGATGCGTGAGCCCCGCCGCGCGGCAAAGTGCGGCGAGCTTGTCGCGCTGCCCCTTCTTGAAGGCCTCGATGACCGGCCGGGCCGGGTGGCCCTTCTCGGGCAGCTCGATCGCTGCGTTGGCCAGCGCACAACCGCGATCGTTCGTATCCGCGATGTGGCCGGCCATGGACTCGACCCAGGCGTCGAGCTGGGCTGCGGGCTTGCCGGAGTGCTTCTGCTCGATCTCCTGCCAGATCGCGTCGCTCTCGGCGGCGAGGCGGCGGAGATACTCGGCCACCAGCTCGTCCTTCGACGAGAAGTGCCGGTAGAGGGTCATTTTGTTGGTGCCGGCGGCGTCGGCGATCGCCTCAACCCCCACCGCGCGGATGCCATGGCGATAAAACAGGTCGCTGGCCGCGGCGAGAATGCGCTCACGAGGCGGGGCCTGTTTCGTCACTTGGATTGAAGGTGCGGACATCAGGGTTCCGAGGGTCTTGACATGGGTGTTACCGGTCAGTACCTATATGGTACCGATCGGTACCAAAGCGCAAGGGGTGGCCACCCCAAAGCGCGTTTCGGACAACCGGAGAACGACCATGACCAAGATTCTATACATCAAGTCCAGCCCGCGCGGCGATGCCTCCTATTCGACGCGCGTGGCCGACCACGCTGTCGCCGAGTTGCGGCAAGCCCATCCCGACGCGGAGATCGTCGAGCGCGACCTCGCACGCGAAAAGCCGTTTCACATTGACGCCGACTACCTGAAGGCGCTCGGCACGCCGGAGGGCGAGCGAGGCGTGGAAGCGCGGATGCGCGTGGCGCATGCCGACGCGCTTATCGACGAACTGCTCGCGGCCGACACAGTGGTGATCTCGGTGGCGATGATCAATTTCGCGATACCGTCCACGCTCAAGAGCTGGATCGACCAGGTGGCGCGTGCGGGACGTACCTTCCGCTACGACGAGAAGGGGCAGCAGCACGGGCTTGTGAAGGGCAAGCGCGTGATCCTCGTACAGGCGCATGGCGGGCAATATTGCAACACACCGGCACAGTCGACCGACTTCGTGACGCCGTACCTCCAGCACATGCTCGGTTTCATGGGCATGACCGATCTCGAAATCGTCCATGTCGAAGGAACGATTTTCGGCGAGGAAGTCGCCGAGAAGGCGGTGATCGCCGGCATCGAGCGTGCACGCGGACACGCCGCCGTCAGACATGCGGCCTGAAGATGGCGCACATGTCACACGCAGATGTGACTACACCGGCCCGCTCCGTCGAAGCAAAAACGACGCGGGCCGGTGTTTCATTCAAGCCGGATGAATTCGATCCGGTGTTTGCTTCGACAGGCTGAAATGAAAAGGAATTAGACCATGGAAGAATTTCTCGATCGCCGGCGACCGTACTTCCTGAGCGTGCTGCGCATCATGGCCGGCCTCCTGTTGATTCCTCACGGAACGGCGAAGTTTTTCGGGTGGCCTAACGGGCAGGGCGGTGCGGAACTGTTCTCGATGATGGGCATTGCTGCCGCGATCGAAATCGTCGGCGGTGCCCTGCTGGTGATCGGTCTGTTCACGCGAACGACCGCCTTCATCGTCTCGGGCTTCCTGGCCGCGGCCTATTTCATCGCGCATGCGCCGCAAAACTTTCAGCCAATCCTGAACGGCGGCGAGCTCGCCGTGCTTTGGTGCTTCGTCACCTTCTACATCTTCATCGCGGGCGCGGGTCCATGGAGCGTGGACGCCATGCTCGAGCGGCAGCCGAAGCGGGTGACGGCATGAATACCTGCCGGCAAGAATTGACGCTGCGCGAGGTGCTGGCCGATCCGCTGGTGCGGGCGCTCATGAAAGCGGACCGGGTCAACCCGGGAAAGCTCGAAGCCTGTCTCAGCGCCGTTGGAGAACGGCTGCGCAAGCGGGCCGCGAAGTAACAAAGGCGCAACTCCCCCCGTTGCGCCCACGGCCGGGCGGCTCCCCCGATCCTCCGCGGAAGCCGCCCGGCAGATTTCTGAAGCTAGAAACAAATGCGCCGGCAGCGAATACGCTGCCGGCGCGGTCGTTTGCGGACTTTGGTGCGGGTAATCAGGCCGCGGAGGCCTTCGCGCGCCAGCCGCCCTGTGCATCGGCGTAGTTCTCGCGCACTTCCCGCACATACGGGACCGGCGCGACGACGCCCTTGATCTCCGTCTGCACATGGCGCTCGACGACGGGCTTCGCGGAGCCGCCGTTCGCTTCACCCCACACGAGCGAAACCTTCGTGCCCGGCGTCGCGTGCTCGGGATCGAGGATCGCGAGCGTCAGCATCTTGCCTTCGTTGGCGGTGTAGCTGATCCAGGTCGAGACACCGGCCTGCTTTCCGTTCACCAGCACCTTGTCATAAGGGTGCATGGAGTACACGGAGCTCGGGAAGTCCATGTACTTGAAGCGGTTGTTCTCCTGGAACATCGTGCCGACCACGCGGCGCACGTCGTCGTCGTCGAGTGCGATCGTGACCTTCTTGCGGTGGTTCTTGCCCGCCATCTTCTCGAGCGCTTCGCGGCCGACGAATTCCTTGTCGAACTTCACGAAGCCGCCGTAGCCGATGTCCCACGGCGACAGGTAATAGTCTTCGATGTTCTCGGAGTAGAAGCTGCCGCCGATCGAGGCGCGCGCTTCATACATGTCGTCACGCAGCCACTCGCGGTAGGGCTTCATCTTCTCGCCGGTATAAACGGCGGGGAGCGGCGAGGGGATCCAGCCGGATTCCACCGCGTTCGACGAGTAAGCGCGGCCGCCAACGAGATGCAGGCCGAATTCCTTGCCGGCTGCGATCAGCGCCTGGCGCACGGTCTCGCCGTCGTCCCAGTTGCCGAAGAGCTCGAGGCCCGGCTGACCGGCCATGCCGTGACGGAGCGCCCACATCTCTTTGCCGGCGATCGTCATGCGGGTCATGTTGAAGAACTTGACCTCGGGCACCGGCTTGCCGGTCGCCTTCTCGATCACCTTCATGGCGTTCGGTCCCTGAATCTGGAACCGGAAGGAGCGGCGGCGGCTCGGGTCCTTGCGGAGCGCGGTGCGCTCGTCGAGATCGAGGCGGACATTGTATTTGCCGGTCTCGGCGTGGAAGCGAACCCAGTTCAGCGCCGGACGGCGGCCGACGAGCTCGAGCTTGTTCTCGCCGAGATAGAACATGATCACGTCGCCGATGATGTAGCCGTCGTGGCTCACGGGCGCGAACTGCTTCGCCTTGCCGACTTCAAAACCCTTGAAGCTGTTGTAGGCGAGATAGGAGAGGAGCTTGATCGCGTCGGGTCCTTCCACAAGGAGATCGTCCATGTGGTACGACTGGTTGAAGAGCACCGCGCTTTTCTGCCACGCGATCTGCTCGTCACGCCAGTTGGTGTATTCCGGCGGCACGCCCGGATAGACGTTGGCGCCCGTCGGCTGATTGTACAGAAGAGCGGTCGGGCTCTTCACGCCCTGAAGGACTGCTTCGAGGCTCTTGCTCATCTCTCACTCCACTTCAATGTGTCCGTAGCCACGTCGGCTCGGCATCCTTGAAACAGAGAGACCAGGCCGGCGCAAGCCAGCCTGGTCCCAGGTCGCTGCGGCCTTTACGACCAGGCCGGTTTCGGGAACTGCAACGGCTTCGCGCCGCCCTTGTTCGATGGGTAGATGCCCACTACCTCGCCGTTCTGCCACTGGCCGACGGCCCACGGATTGGCGTTGAGCTGTTTCTCGTACTTCACGTCACCCCAGATGGTCTTGAAGGTCTGGGTGGCGAGCTGTTCGCGGATCGCCTTGCGGTCGATTTCGCCCACGGTCTCGATCGCATGCTGCGTTGCCTGCAACGCGGCATAGACGGAGATCGCGCCCGCCTCGGACTCGCGATTGAACATGGCGCGGTGCGCCTTGTTGTACTCGTCGAGGCCGGCGGCGGTGGAGTCCATGCCGCCGTACAGCAGGATGCCGTTGACCTTGTTGCCGAACTTCGCCTTGAAGCCGGGGAACGGCGTGCCGATGCCGAGATACATGATCTGCGGATTGAAGTTCACGATCTGGGCTTGCTCGGTGAGCATGAAGGTGTCCGGCGGATAGCTGAAGGCGATGAAGGCTTCGGGGTTCGATCCCATCGCCTCGCGGATCAGCGGCTGCAAGTCGGACGCACCGAAGGCGTAGCTCTTGCTGAACACGACCTCGATGCCGTCCTTCTTCGCGGCATCCATGAACGCCGTGTGCAGTTCGACGCCTAGCTGCACCGTCGGATGGACGACAGCGACACGGCCCTTGATCTTTCCTTCTTTCTTCAGGGTCGCGAGCATCGCCGAAATCGGCGCGGTCGCCTCGCGCGGCTGCACAAGGTGCCAGAAGGCCATCGGCAGTTGCGGCGCCATTTCGTACAGGCGCGAAGCGCCTGCCGTCGAATAGATCACCGGAAAGCCCGCCTTGTTCGTGACCGGAGCCGATGCGAGGTTCATGTGCGTCGCGTAGGGGCTCAGGATCATGTCCACCTTGTCCTGCTGGATCAGGCGCTCGGTGAGCTTGAGCAATTCGTCGGGCTTGCCCTGGTCGTCATACTCGACGAGTTCGATCGGCAGCTTCTTGTTGAGCTTCTTGAGCGAGATGCCGCCGCCGTCGTTCACGCGCTTGGCCCAGAGCTTGTACTGGGAAAGCGTCGTGGACTCCGCGCCCGGTCCGAGCGGACCGGACGTGGTGATCGCGTAGCCGAAGCGAATTTTGTCGGGTGCCGATGCTTGCGCGAATACGCTGCCGGGCAGGGCGGTGGCGCCCATCAGCGCCGCGCCTGACTTGAGTACGGTTCGTCTGCTTGGATTCCTGCTCATCGTTGTTTCCTCTCCATCTCCGTTTTGTCTTTCCGCCGGCGTTGGCGCGCCGGCGTCTTCCCTCCCAGGCGAACAGCCGCCTAGTGTTTCCACAGCTTGTCCGAGGCGATGCGCGCGCCTTCGGAAAGCGCTTCCAGTTTGAGCCACGCGACTTTCGGATCGCAGCCCGACCAGCCGACGAAGGTACCGAAACCGCAGTCGGTGCCTGCCATCACGTTTTCCTTACCGACGATTCCGGCGAATTTCTCGAGCCGCTGCGCGACAAGGCGCGGGTGCTCGACGTGGTTCGTAAGCGTGTCGATGACACCGGGAATGAGCCCCTTGCCGTCCGGAATCTTCACTTCTTCCCAGACTTCCCATTCATGCGCGTGGCGCGGGTTGGCGGCCTCGAAATAGATGTAGCCGGCATTTGTTTTGAGCACCGGCTCGATGATCTCTTTCAGCTCGACGTCGTGGTGGTGCGGGCCGGCATAGTTGCCCCAGCACAGATGCAGCCGGACTTTTTCGGGCGGCAGGCCGCGCGTGGCTTCATTCATCGCCTCGATCGCCATCGGCACATAATTCTTGATGTCGGCGGCGCCGGTGTCGCCGGTCCAGCAATGCGCGCGCATGGCGAGATCGGGGGCGTCGAGCTGGAGATTGAAGCCTGCGTCCACGATGGCGCGATACTCGACACTCAGTGCTTTCGCGGCGGCTTCAATGTAAGCCTCCACCGACGGGTAATAGAGATTGGGGAAGTTGAAGAGCATCTGACCCGGCGTCACCGCCGCGATGAAAGCGGAGTCGGGCGACTTGCCGTTGAGCGCGGATTTCAGGTTCTGGATGTCGCGGTTGACGGCTTCGTGGTCGGCCAACTCGATCGGGCCTTCGACATTCGGCATGACAAGATGCCGGCCGCCTTCGTTCTCGACGAACAGCTTGTTGACGATGTCGGGAAATTCGCCGAGGTCCGTGGCTATGAACTGCGCGCGGTTCTTGAAGCCGCTGTAGCGCTGCATGACGTAGTTGCTGAATCCGACCTTGCTCATCTCGCCGTCGGAGACGATATCGACACCCGCCTTGCGCTGAAGGCCCACGACTTCATCGACCGCTTCCTTGACGCGCGCCTGCAATTTTTTCTCGTCAACCTGCTTTTCGTCAAGCAGGTCCCACATCATGCGCGTGAGATCCTCCGGACGCGGCAGGCTGCCGGCGTGCGTCGTCAGGATACGGTCGGCGCCTCGCATTCACTTCCTCCCCGGCGCGTCGATGCGCGCGCTTTTTTTGCGCGGAGGAAGGACGAGGGCGTCATGTCGGCAGTGGGTATTGTCAGGCGACTGTCTGCGACGCGAACGCGGACCCGTAACGAACCTCCGACTTGGCGCGAAGCCTACGACCGGCCCTCATGTCCGGCAAGCGGACAGCGCGATGGGCGCTGCCCACTCGCGCGCTCAAAGTTTCATCGAGCGGGCTCTTTGTGACGGGAAAGGCCGCGTCATTTGTAAATGACGCGGCCTGCCCACCCGTATCCGGCTACGCCGCCGAGCGCCGTGCGGCTACCACCTGATCGGCCTGCTTGCCGATCAGTTCCTGCAAGTGGTCGAACTTGAAGGTGAGGCCGCCGACGCCGGCCGTCGCCGAGCGCACCTCGATGATGAGGTCGCCGATCTCGGATTCCGGCAGCATGGCTTTCACGACGTCCCAGCCGGGCCAGTCCTCGCGCGCGTCGAAGCCGAGAATTTGCCCGCGACGCTGCGAGAGGATGGCGTTGATCTTGGCCGTTGCTTCGTTGGGGCAGGCGATCTCGACCGTATCGATCGGCTCCAGCAGCACCGGCTGACAGTTCGGCAGCGCCTCGCTCATGGCGAGACGGCCGGCAAGCTGGAACGCCATGTCGGAGGAGTCGACGTCGTGATAGGAGCCGTCCGTCAACGTGACGGCGACATCCACGACGGGGAAGCCGAGCGGTCCCGTCTTCAGGAAGTCGGCAACGCCGCGTTCGACTGAGGGCACATACTGGTTCGGCACCACGCCGCCCTTGATCGCGCTCGTGAACTGAAAGCCGGTGCCGCGCGGCAACGGCTTGATGTCGAGCACCACGTCGCCGAACTGGCCGTGGCCGCCGGTCTGCTTCTTGTGGCGGCCGCGCTGGGTTGCGCCCTTGCGGATGGTTTCGCGGTAGCCGACACGCGGCTGGTGCGTGGAGATGGCGACGCCGTAGCGGCCTTGCAGGCGTTCCGAAGCGACGCGCAGATGCATCTCGCCCTGACCCCAGAGGATCACGTCGCCGGTCTCGGCGTTGTGGACGACCGTGATCGACGGGTCCTCGTCGGTGAGCTTGGTGAGTGCCGCGCCGAGTTTCACGTCGTCCTTACGTTCACGCGCGGCGATGGCGACGGCGAGCACGGGCGGCGGAGAAGCGGCTTCGGCAAGCGAGGCGGGGGCGGATTTACCGGTCGAGATCGTCTCGCCGGTCTTGATCGAGTCGAGCTTGCCGAGCGCCACGGTTTCGCCTGCCTGTGCGGGGCCGCGCTTGTCGATGGCGGCGCCCTGCATCTTGAACACGCCCGCGACGCGGGCGGATTCACCGTGCGAGCCGGTGACGGTCGCGCCTTCGCCGATCTCGCCGGAGAGGACGCGGGTGATCGACATTTTACCGGCATGAGTCGTATGCAGCGACTTCAGCACATAACCCGTTGCGTCCTTGCCCGGCTTGATGCCGAGGCGGGCGGCGGTTTCCGCGACGCCCGGCGCTTCATGACGGAGCGCCTTCAGGAGACGCAGCACGCCGTTCGTGCGCGTGGCCGACCCGATGAAGACGGGACAGATCAGGCCCTCGCGCAATTCCTTGACCAGATCGTCGAACACCTTGTCGCGCGGAGGCTCAATGTCTTCGAGCAGTTGCTCCATGAGCGCATCGTCGTGATCGGCGAGCTTCTCCAGCATCGTGAAGCGCGCTTCCTTCTTGCGGTTGGCGTTGTCGCCGTCGACTGGCACGACCTGGCTCTCGGCGTGCTCGCGGTAGATGAAGGCACGCTCGAGCGCGAGATCGACGAAGCCCTCGACGATGTCGTTCTTCCAGATCGGGATCTGGCGCAGGACGAGCGGCACGCGCGACGCGGGCTGGAGGAGCGCGAGCGTCTCGCGCACGCGCTTGTCGGCCTTGTCGATCTTGTTGATGAAAACGAAGCGCGGAATGTTGCGCGCTTCCAGCTCGCGCATGACGAGTTGAAGCTGCGGCATCTTGCGTTCGTCGGCCTCGCAGACGACGATAGCCGCGTCGATCGGCGGGAGTGCGGCGCGCATGTCCTGCGCGAACTCGATCGAACCGGGGCAATCGAGAAACGTGTAGGTGTCGCCGAGAAACTCGGTCGAGGCGACGGAGAGTTCGACGCTCATCCGGTGCGCGCGCGATTCCGCGCCCGCATCACCGACTGTGTTGCCGGTTTCGACCGAACCGGCGCGTTGCAGCGCGCCGGTACGTTCCAGTATTGCTTCAAGTAGCGTGGTCTTGCCGGACTGAAAGGGGCCGACGAGCGCGATGCAGCGCGGGCCCCTGGTTGGTCTGCCGTTTTGTGATCCGCCTTCAGGCATCGACGCCTCCCTGGTGCCACGCCCCCAAGGCTGCGTTTGGCCGCATGCGGGGGCTTACCCCCGTCTTGCCGGGGGCTTACCCCCGTCTTGCCGGGGGTGTCCCGGCGTCGGCTCCGCGCGTCATCCGGTGCCGGCACGCGCGGCCGGCCGGACGCATATCGTTTCAGGGGAAGACGTGGGTGGCAAGAGGTTGTTTCGGGCGCGTGGAAAACGAAACAGGCGCCGCTTGCGCGGCGCCTGCAAATGTTCCGTAAATTGTTCGGAATGTCAGTGCAGCGAGAGCGCGGAGCCCGCAATCGCGAAGTTGATGCCGGTCTTCGCTTCAACGCTCACCGGTTGCAGCGAGATCGTCTGGTGCGAGCCGCCGACGAGAACGTTTGCGCCGAGACCAACGACGATCGCCGCACCCGCGCTTGCGCCCACATAATTGCCGCGCAGCACGCCCGGATCGATGCGAGCCGTCGGTGCCCAGACGCGCCAGATCAGCACTTCATTGCGCGTGACGCCGGCCTGCAGGCCGAGGCTGGTGAGGCGGCCGCGATAATCGAACGCCTGGCCCCAGTCGGTGAAGAAGCGGCAGTTGTAATCCCGGAGCGACAGAATGAGCGAAAAGCCACCCGGCGAGCGGCACTCCAGCGTGCCGACGGCGAGTTGGCGCGCGGCGGCGGGCGCATTCATGGCTGCCAGCGACAAGAGGGCAAGGGCGGCGATAGCAAAACGGCGGATCATTGCAGTACTCCAAATGCGGACACGGGACGCAGGTAGGAACCGGCGGCCACTAGCCCTCCCAATCCCTGACGAAATGTGAATAACGCGCCCATGCATGGCATGAGCGCGGCGGATTTCCGGCGAATTGCGGTTGTTCGGAACACTGGCAAATCGGCCACAGGCTCACGCATGCCAGGCGGCGAGTTGCGCCCGCGTGTAGCGGTCGCCCGCGGCCGCATCTGGCGGGAAGGCTGCGTCGAGCGCCTGCATTTCGGCGGGCGACAGCTCGACCGCCAGTGCACCGAGGATATCGTCGAGGTGGCGGCGCGACTTGCAACCGGGGAAGGGAATGAGGGGCCCGCCTTTCGTCAGAACCCAGGCGACGGCGAGGCGCGGCAGCGAGATGCCTTTGCTGCCCGCGATGTCGCGTGCGGGTTCGAGCAACTTCCAGTTCTGCTCGTAGTTCGCGGCGCTGAATCGTTCGTAGTTCGTGCGCGTGTCGCCGCCGGCGGGCGCGGCGGGACTGAAGTTGCCGGTCATCAGACCGCGCGCGAAGGGCGCATAGGCCATGATGCTCATGCCCAGTTCCTTGCAGAGCGTCAGGTGTGCTGCTTCGAGGTCGCGCGACAGGAGCGAGTATTCCATCTGGAGCGAGACGAGCGGATGGACGGCTGCCGCGCGGCGGATGAAGGAAGGGCCGGCTTCCGAGATTCCGATGTGGCGGATCTTGCCTTCTTCTTTGAGGCGCACGAGTTCGCCCATCGTGTCCTCGACCATCTCCGGCGGCGTCGGGCGCGAGGGGCAGAAGACGTCGATGGTGTCGAAGCCGAAGCGGACAAGACTCTCCTCGCAGTCGCGGCGCGCGGAGGCGGGCGTGCATTCGATGCCCAGGGCATTACCCTGCGCATCGCGGCGCACGCCGAATTTGGAATGGACGATCGCCTGATCGCGGCGGTCCTTCAGTGCGCGGCCGATGAGTTGCTGGTTGTGGCCCGAGCCGTAGCTCACCGATGTGTCGAGGAAATTGATGCCGGCGTCGAGGGCGCGGTGGATGGTCCTGATACTTTCATCGTCGTCGGCGGGGCCGTAGATGCCCGACATGGACATGCAGCCAAGGCCGATCGCGGAGACCTTCAGGTCGCTGCGGCCGAGAGGGACATATTTCATCGTTTGTCGAAGATCATGAACATGGAGATGCATATTTCAGCCGCTTCGTGCCGTCTTGTCGAGGCGTTGCAAAGGTGCCGCCTGCCGCCCAAGATGCCGCGAGATTTTTTCAGGACGCACCCATGGCCGGACCGAAGCCGCCTTCCTTCGAGACGTTGAGCCTGCACGCGGGGCAGCACCCGGACCCGGTCACGGGCGCCCGCGCCGTGCCGATCTACCAGACCACGTCCTATGTTTTTCAGGATACCGACCACGCAGCGGCGCTCTTCAACCTCGAGCGCGCGGGCCACATCTATACGCGCATCTCCAATCCGACGATTGCGGTGCTGGAGGAACGGATCGCGGCGCTCGAAGGCGGCGTAGGCGCGGTCTGCACCGCGAGCGGCATGGCGGCGATGCATCTCGCCATCGCCACCTTGCTCAGCGCGGGCGATCACATCGTCGCGTCGGCCTCGCTCTATGGCGGCACGATCAATCTGCTCGCGCATACGCTGCCGCGTTTCGGAATCGAGACGACCTTTGTGAAGCCGCGCGACCACGAAGCGATGCGCAAGGCGATCCGGCCGAACACGCGGTTGATGATCGGCGAGACCATCGGCAATCCGGGCCTTGAAGTGCTCGACATCCCGAAGGTCGCCGAGATCGCGCACGCGGCGAAGATTCCGCTGCTGATCGACAACACCTTCGCGACGCCTTACCTGAGCCGCCCCATCGAGCAGGGCGCCGACATCGTCATGCACTCGATCACCAAATGGATCGGCGGGCATGGTGTGGCCATCGGCGGTGTGCTGGTGGACGGCGGGCGGTTCGATTTCATCCAGTCGGGCAAGTTTCCGGCGCTCACCGAGCCTTACGGCGGCTATCACGGCATCGTCTTCGCCGAGGAGTTCGGGCCGTCGGCCTTCATCATGCGCGCGCGCACGGAGGGGCTGCGCGATTTCGGCGCGTGCCTGTCGCCGCAGAACGCCTTTTATCTGTTGCAGGGGATCGAGACGCTGCCGCTGCGCATGGAGCGGCATGTGGCGAACACGGCGGCGGTGCTCGACTTCCTCTCCAAGCACAAGGCCATCGAATGGGTGCTGCATCCGACCCTCGATACGCATCCCGACCATGAACTCGCGAAGCGCCTGCTGCCGCGCGGCGCGGGTTCGATCGTCAGTTGCGGCATCAGGGGCGGGCGCGAGGCGGGACGGATATTCATCGAGTCGCTCCGGCTCGCAAGCCATCTCGCCAATGTCGGCGATGCCAAGACGCTGGTCATTCACCCCGCCAGCACGACGCACCAGCAAATGAACGCGGAGCAGTTGAAAGAAGCGGGGCTCGGCGAGGCATTGGTCCGGCTGTCCGTCGGTCTCGAAGCTGCCGAAGATATTATCGACGATTTCGAGCGGGCGCTGCGCGCCTCGCAGAAGGCCTGACCATGCGCTTGCAAGTGAATGGCGCCGAGGTCTATGCCGCGACGGGCGGACGCGAGTTCGATCCAGAACTGCCACTTGTCGTTTTTCTGCACGGAGTCGGCTTTGATCATACGGTCTGGCAACTCCTGTCGCGCTGGTTTGCGCATCGCGGCGCCGCTGTGCTGGCGCCGGATCTGCCCGGACATGGCGTTTCGGGCGGCGCACCGCTGAAAAGCATCGCCGAAATGGCTGACTGGACCGCCGCACTGATCGAAGCCGCAGGCGCGAAGCAGGCGACGCTGTTCGGCCACTCGATGGGATCGCTGATCGCGGTCGAGACGGCCGCACGTCATCCATCGAAAGTGACTGCGCTGGCGCTGATCTGCACCGCCGCTGAAATGCGCGTGTCGCAGGCGCTGCTCGACGCAGCGAAGGCGGACGACCATGCGGCCATCGACATGATCAATCTCTGGGGGCATGGGCACCGCGCAACGCTCGGCGGTTCGCTCGCACCCGGCGTGTGGATGCTGGGTGGCGCCGAAAAAGTGCTGGAGCGCGCGTCGTCCGGCCTCATCTATAACGATCTCGCTGCCTGCAACGAGTATAAGGGCGCACTTGAGGCCGCTGCGAAAGTGAAGGTGCCGGTGACGGTTGTGCTCGGCGAACGGGACGCGATGACCCCCGCCGCGTCAGGCCGGAATCTTGCGAAGGCGTTGCCGGACTCGCGGTTGACGGTGCTCGCGGGTGCCGGCCATATGCCGATGAGCGAGCGGCCGGACGAATTGCTCACGGCCGTGCGGCACTTGGCGCCCGGAAATAAGCTCGTCACTTCACGCTGATCTCGTATTTGTCGTAACTCTTCATGGAGAGCAGGCAGCGCTTGTCCTTGTCCTCGAAGACGAAGACATGGACGGAATCGTTCGCCGTCGTCACGCGGCAGAAGACGCCGGGCTTCGCAAGGTCCTTCGGGCATTGTTCGAGATCGAGATGCGGAATGGCGATCTCGAAGTCGTTGTAGGTGAGGGGGCATTGCGCTTGCGCGGCGGCCGGCGCGGCGAGCGCGGCAAGGCCAAGCGCGAATGCGAGCGGCTTGAGCATTGGTGTCTCCCGGATCGATTGCGCAAAGAGTAGGAGCCGCGATCCGGCGCGTAAACGGCGCGAGCAACGATTGGAATGTGTCCAAGGTAACGATCAACGCGCGGCGCGTGAGCGCGGAACAAATCCCAAATTATAAAGCCACGAAGGCTTCGATTTCGGAGAGAAAAATCTCCCAGGCGGGCTCGCCCGGCAGGGGGACGTGGTTCTCGGATTCCAGCGTGACGAACTTGGCGCCGGGAATTTGCGTGGCAATCAGGCGGCCTTCGTCGATCGGCACGACCTGGTCGCGGCGCGCATGGATGACGAGGGTGGGCACAGTCACGCGCGGCAGATATTCGCTCACATCGATGTCGTCGCAGGCCGAGCGGAGCCGCGCGGCAATCGGGCCGGTCGTGGCGATCCGCTGCATCTCGGCGAACCACTGGATCTGCTCGCGCGATCCGTTCGGCAGGTAGAGCGAACTGAACGCGCGCATGAAGGCGGAGTCCTCGTTACCCCAGCCTTGCTGCATCATCGCCAACACGGTCTGCGCCATCGCGATATCGTCCGGATTGCCGCGCCTGTAGCGGCCACGCGCATAAGCGCCGTAGAGGATGAGTTTCGACACCCGCTCGGGGTGACGGACGGCGTAGGTGATTGCGGCCGCGGCGCCCTGCGAAAGCCCGAGCAGCGCGAATTTTTCCAGGCCGAGATTTTCGATCACCGCTTCGAGGTCGCGCTCGAAGCCCGCGAATGAAATGTCGGGCACGTCGCGGTCCGCAAGCCCGTTGCCGCGGCCGTCGTAACGGATGAGCTGAAAGTGCGTGGCCAGCCGCTGCAACATCGGCGACCAGACGGGGCTCTGCCAGTCATATTCAAGATGATTGAGCCAGTTGGCGGTCTTGAGCAGGACGGGGCCTTTGCCGGCTGTGCCGATGGCGAGATTCACGCCGTCGCTCGTGCGGCAGAACGAGATCGATTGCGCGGCGGCAGGCGCGGAAGCGGCGGGCGGCGCGGCTTGGCCGTCGCCCTCGCTCACCCCGCCGATAAAGCGGAAGCCCTTGCGGGCGACGGTCTTGATCAGACGCTGTGCCGTCCCGTCGTCGCCGATCGCTTTGCGGGCGGCATTGATGCGCGTGGCGAGCGTCGATTCCGAGACGATGCGGCCGGCCCAGACGCCTTCGATCAGGTCGTCGCGGCTGATGACGCGGTCGCGATTCCTGATGAGAAATTCCAACAGGTCGAAGACCTGCGGCTCGACCGCAACGATCTCTGCGCCCTGCCGAAGCTCTCGGCGGGCAGCGTCCAGCACATAGCCGTCGAAGCGATATTCCATCGGAGCCCTGAAGGCCGGTCAGATGACAAATCAAACGCTTCTTAAGGAGAAATCAAGGCCGCCTAAAAGCGGATTACCGTGTGTCCGGGCACCTTCCAATCCGCCGGGAGAGCACCGGCCGGACCGAAGGAGAGTGCCATGGAAATGCAGAGAGACGACTTTCACCGCCGGCAAGACGGGTCGATCGACTACGACTTCTACCGCGCCAAAGCGGCGGAGCTTCGTCGCGAGGAGCGCGATCGCGTGCTGAAGGAGGCCGTGCTGGGCGCGTTCAGATTCATACGCCGGGCGGCTGCCGCACCCTTCCGGCTGTTTTCGTCAGCCGGAAGGTTGGGCAGCCTTCATCGCCAAGGCGTTTACTTGAGGTTGCCGCAGAAGCGCTGAATGCGTGTGCAGGACTCTTCGAGCGCCTGGTTCGAAGTTGCATAAGAAATGCGGAAAGCCGGGCCCAAGCCGAACGCGCTGCCATGCACGACGGCCACGCCTTCGGTGGCGAGCAACTCCTTCACGAAGTCCTCGTCGTTCTCGATCTTCTTGCCGCCCGGCGCGGTCTTGCCGATCGTGCCTTCGCAGAACGGGAAGACATAGAAGGCGCCTTCCGGCTTCGCACAGGTGATGCCCTTCGCCTGGTTCAGCATCGACACGACGAGGTCGCGGCGCTCCTTGAATACTTTATTGTTGCGCGGGATGAAGTCCTGCGGACCGTCGAGCGCCTCGACCGACGCCCATTGCGTGATCGAGGACGGGTTCGTGGTCGACTGCGACTGCAGCGTACCCATGGCCTTGATGAGCTGCTCCGGTCCGCCCCCGTAACCGAGCCGCCAGCCGGTCATGCAGTAGGCCTTCGACACGCCGTTCATGGTGAGCGTGCGCTCGTAGAGCTTCGGCTCGACCTGCGCGGGCGTGAAGAACTCGAAGTCGTCATAGACGAGGTGTTCGTACATGTCGTCGGTCAGCACCCAGACATGCGGATGCTTTACGAGCACGTCGGTGAGCGCCTTCAGTTCGGCGCGTGAGTAGGCAGCACCCGTCGGGTTCGACGGCGAGTTGAAGATGAACCACTTGGTCTTCGGCGTGATCGCCTTTTCCAATGCCTCGGGCTTGATCTTGAAGCCGGTCTCCTGTGTGCCGACGACGGGCACGGGCTTGCCGCCCGCGAACAGGACGATGTCCGGGTAGCTCACCCAGTAGGGCGCGGGGATGATGACCTCGTCGCCGGGGTTGATCGTCGCCACCAGCGCGTTGAACAGCACCTGCTTGCCGCCGGTGCCGATCGTGATCTGCGACGGCTTGTAGTCGAGGCCGTTCTCGCGCTTGAACTTGCGCGCGATCGCCGCCTTCAACTCGGGCATGCCGTCGACCGCCGTGTATTTCGTCTCGCCCCGCTCGATCGCCGCGATCGCCGCTTTCTTGATGTTGTCCGGCGTGTCGAAGTCCGGTTCGCCGGCGGAGAGCGCGATGATGTCGCGGCCTTCGGCCTTCAGCTTCTTGGCGAGGTCCGAGATGGCAATGGTGGGGGAGGGCTTGATGCGCCCGATCGCGTCCGAGAGGAAAGGCATGAGATTCACCGGTCAGCCGGGCGTTTCCCGGCGGCGCGGAAACTAATGGAGGCCCTGCCGCACCGCAACCGCCACTTAAGACATCTCCCATTAGATTTCGTGCGGATTCATCTGGGCGGCTGATTGATGGCTGGGATCTGGGCGGCTGTGCGGACCGGCGACTGGCTCACGGCGAGCCGCGTGCGCGGGTATTCGCTGGTCGTGCTCGCGCTTGGGATCGTGATGCTCGTTGGCCTGGCGGTGTCGGGCGACGGGCTTTCGGACTATCAGGGCCGGCCGCTCGGTACCGATTTTTCAAATGTCTATGCGGCGGGGCAATGGGTGCTCGAAGGGCGGCCCGAGGCGCCGTTCTCACCCGCGCTCCAGCACGAGATGGAGAAGCGAATCTTCGGAACGGCGACGCCGTTCTATGGCTGGCACTATCCGCCGGTGTTTCTCGGTGCGGCGGCGCTGCTCGCGCTCATGCCGTATCTCGTTGCGCTCGTGGTCTGGCAGGCGGCGACGTTCGCGCTTTATCTGCGGGCGATGCGGGCGATCGTGCCGATGCCGGGTGCGTTGCTGCCGACGCTCGCCTTTCCGGCGGTGCTCATCAACATCTCCCACGGCCATAACGGATTTCTGAGCGCGGCGTTGTTCGGCGGCGGGCTCGTGCTGCTCGACCGCAATCCGCGGCTCGCGGGCTGGCTGCTCGGACTGCTCTGCTTCAAGCCACAACTCGGCGCGATGATTCCGGTGGCGTTGATTGGCGGGCGCAAATGGCGCGCTTTCGTCGCGGCGGCGGCGATGGTCTTCGCACTCGTGATCCTCTCATGGTTCGTGTTCGGCGCGGGTTCGTGGTCGGCGTTCCGCGACAGTCTTGAATTCACGCGTACCGTCGTCCTGGAACAGGGCGGCACGGGCTTCCATAAAATCCAGAGTCCGTTCGCCGCGATGCGCCTCATCGGAGCGCCGATCGAGGTCGCCTATGCGGCCCAATTGGCGGCGATCTGCACCGTCGCGGTGCTGGTCTTCATCCTGTGGCGCAGCGAAGTCGCTTTCGCGCTCAAAGCCGCGGCGCTGCTCGCGGGTGCGCTGATCGCAACGCCTTATGTGCTCGACTACGACCTGATGGTGATGGCGCCGGCCATCGCTTTTGTTGCGGCGCACGGCTTGAAGCACGGGTTCATTGATTACGAAAAGAGTGTGCTCGCCTTCTGCTGGATCGCGCCGCTCGTTTCACGGACGCTTGCCGAGATTATTTTTGTGCCCATCGGGCTGATCGCGATCGTTCTGTTCTTTGGAATCGTTTTGCGCCGCGTGGCGATTGACCGCGCCGCACTTCCACCATCATTGTCGCGTGTCTAGAGTGCATTGAGCGGGGCCGCGATGTTTACACTGTATTCGATGCAGTTGTCGGGAAACTCCTACAAGGTACGGCTGCTGCTCGCGCGCCTCGGCGTCGTTTATCGGCAGATCGAGGTCGACATGCTGAAGGGCGAGACGCGCACGCCGGCGTTCCTCGCAAAAAATCCCGACGGCCACATTCCGCTCCTGGAGCTTGAAGACGGCCGCAGGCTTGCGGAGTCGAATGCGATCCTCGCGTACCTGGCGGAAGGTTCGGACTATCTGCCGTCGGATCCGTTCGAGCGCGCGCAGGTGCTGCGCTGGATGTTCTTCGAGCAGCATAGTCACGAACCCGCGATCGCCGCGGCGCGTTTCTGGCTCTCGCTCATCAAGGGCGGACGCGAACTGCGCACGCATGACATCGACGTATGGATGGAGCGGGGCTACGAGGCGCTCGCGCTGATGGAGCGGCACTTAAGCCAGCAGGATTTTTTCGCGGGCGAGCGCACAAGCATCGCCGATCTCGCGCTCTATGCGCACACGCATGTGGCGCCCGAAGGCGACTTCGATCTTGGCGGCTTCCCCGCGCTGACGGACTGGCTCGCGCGCATCGCCGCCGAGCCCGGCCATGTCGGCATGATGCAGCTGCCGGAATGCGCACGCATCGCCAACAGCTTCACCAACGCCTGACGGCGCCACGTTTTCGTCACATCGCGGACTCAAGCCCGACTCGGTTTTTCGTAGCCTGCGTCATCAGGCGGGCGGACTGATTCGGAGACTACGATGCATAATCCGCGCGTCTTGCTTGAATTGCGCTCGCCCCAATCGCTCATGCGTGACCTGCGCGACAGGTCGGCCCGGCTCGAAGCGGCTGTGGCGCTCGCTCTCGTCCTGTCGATCTGCACGCTTGTTGCCGCTATGGCGGAATGGCCGTTGATCGCACTCGCCTGAACGCTTCGTTCAATTCGCCGCGAGAGACTGGCGTCTTCGGAACCGGCGACCTAAGTTCAGGGTTGCCATTCCGGAGCGCCCTTTTGTTTTATCGCTTTGTCTTTCCCGTCCTGATCGCGCTGACCGCGCCCGCTATGGCGCAGAAGGCGGATGTGGTCTCGAGCGAGAAGGCGAAGTTCCGTATTGAGACGGTCGCCTCGCGCCTCGAGAACCCATGGGCGCTTGCCTTTCTCCCGGACGGGCGCGCGCTTGTCACCGAGCGTCCCGGACGTCTGCGTCTGCTCGGCAAAGACGGGAAGCTCACAGAGGTCTCGGGCGTGCCGGAGGTGGCGGCGGTCGGGCAGGGCGGCTTGCTCGACGTAATCCTCGCACCAGACTTCGACAAAAGCAGACGCATCTATTTCAGTTTCGCGGAGCCGCGCGGCATCGTGAACGGGACTGCAGTCGCCCATGCGCGCCTCAGCAACGACGCAGCGAAACTTGAGAACGTCACCGTCATCTTCCGCATGGAGCCGGGGCGGGGCGGCGGATTCCATTTCGGCTCGCGGCTTGTATTTGCGCCGGACGGCAATCTGTTCGTGACGCTCGGCGAGCGCAACGCCATGCAGCCCGCGCAGGATCTTTCCGGTCACCTCGGCAAGGTCGTGCGTATTGCGGCGGATGGCTCCGTGCCGAAAGACAATCCGTTCGTCGGTAAGGAAGACGTGCGGCCCGAAATCTGGTCCTACGGTCATCGCAATCCGCAGGGTGCGGCGATCAACCCGACGAGCGGCAAGCTCTGGGTCAACGAGCATGGCGCGCGCGGCGGCGACGAGATCAACATTCCGCAGGCCGGCAAGAATTACGGCTGGCCGGTGATTTCATACGGCCGGCACTATTCGGGTGCGAAGATCGGCGAGGGCTCCGAGAAGCAGGGCATGGAACAGCCGATACATTATTGGGACCCGTCGATCGCGCCGTCCGGCATGATGTTCTACACGGGCAACGCCTTCCCGGCGTGGAAAGGTAACGCGTTTGTCGGCGCGCTGGTGCTACGCCACCTGCAACGGCTCGAGCTCGACGGCGAGAAGGTCGTAAAGGAAGAGCGATTGCTGACGGACCTCAAGGAGCGTATCCGCGACGTGCGGCAGGCGCCGGACGGCTCGATCTGGGTCGTCACCGACTCGCGTGACGCGCGCATATTGCGGCTTTCGCCGGCAAATTGAGCGGGAGTACCCGCCCGGCGGCGGTATTTCGGGCGCTGATTTGTCGGCCCCGGAGCCGCTTGATATCCCTGCCTCCAAGGGCCCGTAGCTCAATGGTTAGAGCCGACCGCTCATAACGGTCTGGTTCCTGGTTCGAGTCCAGGCGGGCCCACCAATCTTTTTCAACGTCTTGCGCCGGTGACGCTTGCGCGTCTCACACTGCCCCTCTGCGAGCCGATAAAAGATTCCATTCTCCAAGTCGACGAATGAGTGGCCTTCGCCCTTGTGGGCTGATGCCGTGGTAATGGCGCGCCGCGCGGCTTCCGGTGCAGAGGCCGGTTCGGCATGTCTCACCCGTCATTTCCGCCAAGCTCATCGAGCCCCAGAACTCATTCAATCGCGCGAGCCGAGCGGATAATTGCTGCAGACGAGGATGATCGGCGGCGCGATCGTCGAGGTAATCGACAGGACATCGGCGACGCTCACTTGTTCGCGTTCTCGGCGGCTGGGTCGGTATTTGGACAAGATGTAGTCGGCGAGGGCACTTTCGGCTGCTGACGGCGATCTTCTTCATACGTCAGCAAAGACCCTAAGTGCCCTCAGGTTTCCTACTGACGTACAGAATCCCGAGCAAAGTGTAGAGCAGGAGAAGCAGGCATGGGGTTCTCAAGACGTCAGAGGGTGTCATGGCTCGTACTCCTCCGCTGCAGCCGGAAATCGAAACGCCCGCCCATGCGATTCGCGGGCCCGTCCTGACTTACACAGGCGATCCGTTCAAGGACGGCCTCGAACACACAATGGTCTATGAGTCGGACGCAATCGTCGCAATCGCCGACGGGAAGATCACGCATTTTGGCCCGGCCTCCGAAATCAAAGATAAGCTTCCTGCCGGCACAACGATCAAAAATTACGGCAAAGACTCGCTGATCTCAGCGGGGTTCATCGACAGCCACGTCCATTTCCCGCAGACGCCGATGATCGCGGCGTATGGTGAGCAACTGCTCGATTGGCTGAACAAGTACACGTTTCCGACCGAGCAAAAATATGCCGACAAGGAATTCGCGCGCTCAGTCGCCAAGGTGTTCCTGCGTGAGAACCTGCGCAACGGCATAACGTGCGGCTGCGTGTACTGCACCGTCTATCCGCAGTCCGTCGACGCCCTGTTCGAAGAAGCTGAGAAACTCGGGCTTCGGCTGGCGGCCGGAAAAGTCATGATGGACCGCAACGCGCCTGACGCGCTGCTCGATACCCCGAAGACCGGCTACGACGATTCAAAGGCGCTCATCAAGAAATGGCACGGCCGCGGCCGGCTGATGTATGCGATTACGCCGCGCTTTGCTCCAACCAGCACGCCCGAGCAACTCGAGGCGACCGGCGCTTTATGCAAGGAGCATCCCGATTGTTACATGCAAACGCACGTCTCTGAGAACCGGGGCGAAGTTGCATGGGTGAAAGAGTTGTTCCCCGACCGCAAAGGCTACCTCGACGTTTACGACCACTACGACTTGTGCAGGCCGCGGGCCGTTTTCGGCCATGGCATCCATCTGACCGACGATGAAATGCAGTGCATGCATCGGACAGGCTCCGCAATCGCCCACTGCCCGACTTCAAATTTCTTTCTCGGCAGCGGCTACTTCAATATCGCACGCGCCATGCAGAAAGACCGGCCGGTTCGCGTCGGCCTTGGTACTGACCTGGGCGCCGGCACTTCATTCTCAATTCTCGCAACACTGAACGAGTCGTACAAGGCCGCGCAACTCAACGGTTACGCGCTGTCCGCCGGACATGCCTATTACGTCGCCACGCGAGGCACCGCGCATGCAATGTACATCGAAGACAAGATCGGCAGCATCGCACCGGGCATGGAGGCGGATCTTGTCGTCCTCGACATGAAGTCCACGCCGATCATTCGCTATCGGATGGAGCATGCGAAGGACTTCAATGAAGCGCTCTTCATCCAGATGACCATGGGAGATGACCGGGCCGTGCGTGCCACCTACGTCGCCGGTAACCTCGTTTACGAGCGAGACGCGCAGGAGAAGGTGCTCGAACCCGAGCACGCATAGAGGGGACAACCCATCAACGCAGGAGTCCGTCATGAGCATGCAGTCGACGGCATCATCTGGTTCTCGAACCGAACACTATGCTCACCCTATTGGTGGAGTTTACGCATGGCTGGTCTGGTCTCTCGCGACCCTGTTCGTCGTTTACCTCTTCAGCGTTCAGACCGGATACGCAGTCATCAATTCGAGCGTCCAGAAAGACGTCGGGCTTTCCGTGGCGCAGGTGGCCACGATCGCGGCCGTCTATACATGGGTGTTCGCCATTTTCCAGTTCTTTGGCGGAGCCCTGCTTGATCGTCTCGGCGTCCGGTGGGTGCTTCCGGTGTCGATCGCGCTGGTCACGCTCGGCGTATTCATCTTCGCCAATGCAAAGACCTACGAA
>Ga0307505_10000639_pt1 | contig 36767 bp, 37 predicted proteins | sample 23_S_MG_FD_202183 | JGI IMG/M metagenome (GOLD analysis project Ga0307505, IMG submission 202183) | Soil microbial communities from Populus trichocarpa stands in riparian zone in the Pacific Northwest, United States - 23_S | ecosystem: Environmental > Terrestrial > Soil > Riparian zone > Trees...
GAAGTTGCCGGTCAGCGCGTAGAGCTCGCGCAGCAGGTAGAAGATCGGATACATGAACCAGCGGAACCAGCCCCAGTCGATCGCCAGCCCGAACTTCTCCAGCCCGCCGTCCTCGTAGTGGTCGAGCACCTGGCTTTCCTTGGCCCCGGCGAACAGCCGCGTGGTGCGGGTCACCTGGCGCCCGGCGGGAACGGTGACCGGCTCGTAGATCAGGTCGGCGCGGTAGAGCCCGTCGCCGAGCCCGCGAAAGCTGCCTTCGGCGGCGGCGCCGTCCTGCGGCACCAGCGCCGACAGCCAGTAGATGTCGGTGAAGCCGACCCAGCCCGTCGCGCCGGCCGGGCCGATCGGGCCTTCCTCGTCGACCTCGTCGTAGTTCCAGTCGAAATCGACCGCGCCGCCGAACAGCCCGATCGGCCCCGAATGGACGTTCCAGGTGTCCTGGCTGGCGGTGCGGCTGGTGCGGTTGATGAACGCATAGGGCCGCATCGCGACCGAGCCTTCCCCGGCGTTCGCCACCGTCTGCTCGACGGTGAGCATGTAGAATTCGTCGATGGTGAAGCGCTGGATGAAACGCTGGCCCGCGCCGTTGTCCCAGCTCAGCGTGACCGGCTTGCCGGGCGCGAGCGGGCCCCCTTCGGCGCGCCATACGGTATCGGCGCCGGGCAGCTCGACCCCTTCGCCGACCCAGCCGAACTGCGCGAACTGCTGCGCCGGCGTGCCGGCGGGAGAGAACAGCCTTACCGGGCCGCTGTCGCTGTCGACCGTCTGGCGATGGGTCTTGAGCACCACGTCGTCGACCCGCGCGCCGACCGGGTTGATCGAGCCGGCCACCTCGGGCGCGTCGATCGCGATTCGCTCGCGCGAGGCCAGCGAGGTCTCGAGGCCGCGCGTTTCCTCGGCGATGTCGAGCGGGTCGGTCAGCCCGCCGTCGCGAGTGGGGCGGACCTCGGCGCGCTGCGCGGGAGTATCGGCCTGGGCCGCGACCTGCTCGCTCGGCGGCGGCGCGGGATAGAGCCGGCCCATCACCAGGTCGAAGCCGAGCAGCAGCGCCAGGCACAGCACGACGGCGAGGATGAGGTTGCGCTGGTTGTCCAAGTTGCGATCCTAAGTGTGCTTGCCCCGCCGCCGGTTCAAGTCGGTGCCGTCAGGGCACCGGGTCGTAGCCGTGTCCCCCCCAGGGGTGGCAGCGCATTAGCCGCCTCAGCGCGATCCATCCACCCTTGATCGCCCCGTGCTTGCCGAGCGCCTGAATCGCGTATTCGCTGCAGCTCGGCTGGTAGCGGCAGGTCGGCGGCAGCACGCGCGACGGGCCGAGCTGCCAGCCGCGGGCGAGGAGGATGAGGACGCGCTTCATCGCTTGCGGGGGCGCGGCTTGTCGCCCTTGCCTGCAGCCGCGCGGGCCAGGGCCGCGGCGAGATCGTCGCGCAGCGCCGCGAAGTCGCGCTCGATCCCGCCGGCACGGCCGATCAGCACGTGGTCGTGGTCGGGCAGCCCCGCCTCGGGCAGCGCCGCGCGCAGCAGCTCGCGGAAGCGCCGCTTCATCCGGTTGCGCACCACGGCATTGCCGATCTTCCTGGTGACGGTGACGCCGTAGCGCTTGCCCCGCCCATTGTTGGGATGGGCCAGCAGCACGAAGCCGGGACGTGCCACCCTCAACCCCCGGTTGGCGGCAATGAACTCGGCGCGCTTGCGCATGACCTGGATCGAGGCAGTCGTCACAAGGTCAAATCTAGGCGATCGAACGGGCTGCGACCAGCAGCCCGCAAGCCTGTCCTGAGCATCGCCGAAGGGGCCGAACGGCCGCCCGCAGGTGCCCCGTGGCGTAGCGAAGGGATAGCGCCGAGGACGAGCGCCCGGACGGGCGCTCGAAAGGAAATTACGCGCAGAGCTTCTTGCGGCCGCGCGCGCGGCGGGCGCGCAGCACCTTGCGGCCGCCCGGGGTCGCCTTGCGGGCGAAGAAGCCGTGCCGGCGGGCGCGAACGAGGTTGCTCGGCTGGAATGTGCGCTTCATCGTCTTGGTCCCGAATTCAAACAAAAGGGCCGCCCGCTCGAAGGGACGGCCTCGGTCAGGGCGCGCGGTTAATTGAGAGCGCCGTCCAAGTCAAGGTACGCGAGGCGGGGTTCGTGGCGCGGTGCGGACGTCTCGCCGCCGACCCAGCGCCGCATCTCCGCCCCGCCCAGCCAGCGCGCCTCCTCGAACGGCATGGCGTTGGTCATGGCGTAGAACGCCGCCGCCGCATCGGCGCTCATGCCCATCTCGCGGTAGTAGGCGAGGTACTTGGCGTTCTCGGGCGAATCGGCGGCGTAGTCGCCGGCCTCGTGGCCGTCCTCGTCCTCCCAGGCGTGGACCGCGAACTCGGCCCCGTCGTCGATCCTCAGCGAGATCCCGGCCAGCACCAGCTCGACCGCGCCCGAGCGCACCGAGCCGCCCGCGGGCACCCATGCCGCGAGCCCGGCGGCGCGGATCATCCTCCCGAGCGCGAGGTTGGCGCGGTCGTCGTAGGTGCCCGGGCACTCGACGAAGGCCAGCACGGCGAGATCCGGATGGTCGCGCAGCATCGCCCGGAACGCCGCCGGCGAAGCGCCGTCGGTAATCCCGACCAGCGCCGCGGTGCGCGCGTCGAGCACGCGGAACGGGCCGTAAGCGGCGAGCGCCGATCGCTCGGCGAGGGCGAGCGAGGACGAGGACGAGACGAAGCGGCCGGCCGCAGGTTCGGTCCATCCCTCGACCGGCACCTCGTAAGTCACGGTGCCGGCGGCGGCCGGCACAGCGGGCAGCAGGGCAAGCAATCCGAGCAGGAACAGGCGCATGGCGGCACGCTGCCGGCGGCGCACCTGCTGACCGCTGAAGAAGCATGGTTGCCGGGGGCTTCACCAAGTTCGGGCTTGCGCATCCTTCGAGACGCGGCTTCGGGACGCCGCTGCGCGGCTCCTCGGCCGCTCCTCAGGACGAGCGGAACTATTGTTTTGACCGCTCATCCTGAGGAAAGACCGAGCGAAGCGCCGCAGGCGTAGTCGAAGGCTCGTCTCGAAGGATGTGCACCCAGATCGGTGCCTTCGTCCCTCGACATGCCGCCCTCGCCCGCTATCACGCTGTTTCGCTGGGGGGTTTCGCGTGGTCGCACTGGTATCGACGGTGGCCTATCTCGGGCTCGAGGCGCGCGCGATCGAGGTGCAGTGCCAGGTCGCCGCGGGGATGCCGCGCTTCATGATCGTCGGCCTGCCCGACAAGGCGGTCGGCGAAAGCCGCGAGCGGGTCCAGGCCGCGCTCGCCGCGATGGGCCTCTCGTTGCCGCCCAAGCGGATCACCATCAACCTCTCTCCCGCCGACCTGCCCAAGGAGGGCAGCCATTACGACCTGCCGATCGCGCTGGCGCTGCTCGCGGCGATGGGCGTGACCGACGCCGAGCAGCTGGCCGACTGGATCGCGGTCGGCGAGCTCTCGCTCGACGGCCGAATCGTGCCTTCGCCCGGGGTGCTGCTCGCCGCGCTCCATGCCAGCGAGCAGGAGAAGGGGCTGATCTGCCCGGCCGCGCAAGGCGCCGAGGCGCGCTGGGCGAGCGGGGTGCCGGTGATTGCCGCGCCGGGCCTGGTCAGCCTGCTCAATCACCTCAAGGGCGCGCAGGTCCTGCCCGAGCCGCCGCCGGGCGAAGTCGAGGAGCGCGGCCACGGGCCCGACCTCAAGCAGGTCAAGGGTCAGGAAACCGCCAGGCGCGCGCTCGAGATCGCCGCGGCGGGCGGGCACAACCTCCTGATGATCGGGCCGCCCGGCGCCGGCAAGTCGCTGCTGGCGAGCTGCCTGCCGGGCATCCTGCCCGAGCTGGCTCCGGCAGAAGCGCTCGAGGTCAGCATGGTCGCCTCGGTCGCCGGCACGCTCGAAGGCGGGCGGATCAGCAAGACCCGGCCGTTCCGCGCGCCGCACCATTCGGCCTCGATGGCCGCGCTGACCGGCGGCGGGCTGCGCGTACGGCCGGGCGAAGTCAGCCTCGCGCATCTCGGCGTGCTGTTCCTCGACGAATTGCCCGAATTCCAGCGCCCGGTGCTCGATTCGCTGCGCCAGCCGCTCGAGACCGGCAAGGTCGACGTCGCCCGCGCCAACGCCCACGTCACTTTCCCGGCCCGCGTGCAACTGGTTGCGGCGATGAACCCGTGCCGCTGCGGCCACCTCGGCGATCCCGCGCTCGCCTGCAGCCGCGCCCCGCGCTGCGCCGCCGATTACCAGGCCAAGGTCAGCGGGCCGATGCTCGACCGCATCGACCTCCATGTCGAGGTCGATCCGGTCCGGGCCGCCGACCTCGCGCTACCCCCGCCCGCCGAAGGCTCGGCCGAAGTGGCGCGGCGCGTCGCCGCCGCCCGCGCCCGCCAGACCGCCCGCGGCATCCGCTCCAACGCCGAACTCAACGGCGACGCGCTCGAACAGCACGCCACGCCCGACGAGCCCGGCCGCAAGCTGCTGCTGCAGGCCGCCGAGGCGATGCGGCTGTCGGCGCGGGGCTACACGCGCATGCTGCGGGTGGCGCGGACGGTCGCTGACCTGGCGGGCGTGGAGGAGGTCGGGCGCATTCATGTAGCCGAGGCGCTCAGCTACCGCAGGCAGGCGCCGCGGGCGTGAATGCCGGTGTCCACCCGTTGCGGACATTCGCGCCCTCTGAGCTCGAATGACCGAGAATGGCGGAAAGCGGACGAACCGCTCCGGTTCTGGCGTTCACATTCCACCCCATTGCGGTCCATCGCAAAAACCGTTTTCCTACATCGGATCGACCGGCCCATACTTGGCCCCGCTCTTTCCAATCCTCGGCTTTTCCCGCTTCCTCCGCGTCACGGCGCGAGCCGGACATGTGCAGCTTCGCACACGCATGCGGGCGCGGAGCGGACGTCCGCGACACGAGGCGCCGTGATGACATAACAAGGGGGACGATACGGTGTCGCCTCGGTCGCCCTGGTCCTCGCGTGGGCGGCCGCGTTGGGCTGACCTTTGCCTCACCTTTGGCCTTTCACCCCTCGCGTTCCTTCCACGCCAGGTCGTGCCAGCCGATGTCCCGGCCGTCGTGGGCGCGGATCGCGATCGCGCGGATCGGCTCGCCGTCGCGGGCGTCGACCAGCACCGGGTTGGACGGCACCTTCATCGTGTACTTCTCGCCCCACTGGCGCAGCGCCAGCATGGCCGGGAGCAGGTCGCTGCCTTTCTCGGTCAGGCGGTACTCGACCTTGCGGCGGTCGGCCTCGCACGGGACCCGCGCCAGCACGCCGTGCTCGACCAGCCTGCCGAGCCGGTTCGAGAGAATGTTGCGGGCGATGCCGAGCTGGCTCGAGAACTCCTCGAAATGGACGAGGCCGTTGAACGCGGCGCGCAGAATCAGGAACGACCAGCGCTCGCCCATCACCTCGAGCGCCGCGGGCAGCCCGCATTCGGCGGCCAGCTTCAGGTCCTCGCGCAGTTTGCCCATCCGGCCCTTGTACTCCGAAAAGCGAACCAGCCCAAAGCGGACCCTTCTTGCAGGTTTCCGGTTGCGGATCGCAACTGACGATTATAGGTAGTGATTCGCAACTGACAATGATGTCCGCAAGGAGCGTCCGAAATGATTCGCCCGATCCCCCTCCTCGCCGCCGCTCTCGCCGCGACGATGGCCGCAGCCGCTCCGGCCCAGGCCCAGGGCGCCGCGATGCGCGCCGAATTCGCCGCTCCGTTCGAAGGCGCCTCGCAGGTGATCGTCGACGGCAAGGTGTGGTCATGCGCCGGCACCGCCTGCACCGCGCCCGGCACCGATCCGCGCCCGGCCGTGGCGTGCCGCAAGCTCGCGCGCAAGCTCGGCGCCGTGACCCGCTTCGCCACGGCTCGGGCCGAGCTCGACGCCCCGGGCCTCGCGGCGTGCAACCAGGACCGCAAGTAGGATCCCTCCCACAGGCGTCCTCTCCAACTCCATCCCGGGACGCCTCCTGACCCCCGCGCCAATCCCGAACCCCCCGGCGCGGGGGTCCCTTCGTCAGACCGGCAGGCCGCGCGCCGCCAACTCGGCCCCGAGAGCTTCCGGGGAAGTGAACAGGTGCGCCTGCCAGCCCCGCGCCGCGGCCGCGGCGACGTTGGCGGGGTTGTCGTCGGCGAAGAACAGCGCCTCTGGCGCGACGCCGAAGCGGCGCTCGGCGATGGCGTAGATGCGCGGATCGGGCTTGGCGACGCCTTCCTCGCCCGAGACGACGATGTCCGCGAACAGCTCGAAGATCGGCTCGGCCGGGCGGAAGCCGGCGAAGAATTCGGCGCCGAAGTTGGTCAGCGCGTAGAGCGGCACGCCTGCCGCATTCAGCCGCCGGACCAGCGCGTGGGTGCCTTCGATCGGGCGGTCGACGGTTTCGTTGAAGCGGTCGCGGTAGGCTTCGATGAGCGGCGCCTGGTCGGGGAACTCGGCGATCCGTTCGCCCACCAGCTCGGCCAGCGGCCGCCCGGCATCGCTCTGGAAGTGCCATTCCTCGGTGACCACGTGGGCCAGGAACCAGTCGAGCCGGTCGCGCTCGGCGATCAGCTTCTCGAACAGGTAGCGCAGGTTCCAGTCGAACAGCACGCGGCCGATGTCGAACACGACGGCCCGGGGCGTTTCAGTCATGCAAAAGGCCCCCGATCGCTCGGAGGCCCCCGGTCTTGCCCTGGCCGCGAGCGAATCGCGGCGCGGCGGGCATCAGCCCTGGCGCGCCTTGAAGCGGCGGTTGGTCTTGTTGATCACGTAGACCCGGCCGCGGCGGCGGATCACGCGGTTGTCGCGGTGGCGGCCCTTCAGCGACTTGAGGCTGTTGACGATCTTCATCGCAAGTTTCCAAAAAAGAGCGGCACCAGGGACGCCCCCAGTGCCGGATTTCGTGGCCGCGCCCTATGCGTCGCGGTGCGCCAAGTCAAGCGCCGCGCAGGTCCGAGAGCTTGCGTTCCCAGGCGAGCGCATGCGCCACGATCTCGTCCAGCTCGGCGTGCTCCGGCCGCCACGGCAGCGTCGCCTTGAGCAGCGCAGGGTCGGAGATCAGCGAGTCCGGGTCGCCCGCGCGGCGCCCCTCGACGACCCGCTCGATCGTGCGGTTGGTCACCCGGTCCACCGCGTCGAGGACCTCGAGCACCGAGAACCCGCGCCCGTAGCCGCAGTTCATGGTCAACGAGCGTGCCGGCTCGGCGACGAGCGCCTCGAGCGCCAGCACGTGCGCGGCGGCGAGGTCGCTGACGTGGATGTAGTCGCGCACGCCGGTGCCGTCGGGAGTGTCGTAGTCGGTGCCGAACACCGCCACGCTGGCCCGCTTGCCCAGCGCGGCCTCGACCGCGACCTTGATCAGGTGCGTGGCGCCCGCGGTCGACTGCCCGCTGCGCCCCTGCGGATCGGCACCGGCGACGTTGAAATACCTGAGCGCGCAGTAGTTGAGCGCGTGCGCCGCGGCGGTGTCGGCCAGCATCCGCTCGGTCATCAGCTTCGACCAGCCGTAGGGATTGATCGGCCGCTGCGGCGCGTCCTCGGCGACCGGCGAGACCTCGGGTATGCCGTAAGTCGCCGCGGTACTCGAGAAGATGAAATGCGGCACGCCCGCGGCCACCGCGGCGGCGATCAGGGCGCGGCTCTTGGCGGTGTTGTTGTGGTAGTACTTGAGCGGATCCTCGACCGATTCCGGCACCACGATCGAGCCGGCGAAATGCATCACCGCCCGGGTTTGCTGTTCGGAGAAGATCCGCGCCAGCAACCCCGCATCCTCGATGTCGCCTTCGTAGAGCGGCACGCCCTCGGGCACCGCGAAGCGGAACCCGGTGGAGAGGTTGTCGATCACCGCGACCGGCCAGCCCGCGTCCCGCAGCGCCAGCACGGCATGGCTGCCGATATAGCCGGCGCCGCCGGTCACCAGAACGGATACCCTCATGCGACGCGGGCTAGGCAGCATTGCGGGCCCGCGCAACGCCTATTGCAACCCGCGCGCGTTTGAGGCGTTCTCTCGCCATGAAAGCTCTCGCACCTCTCGCCGCGCTGGCCCTGCTCGTCGGCTGCACGACCCCAGCCTACGTTTCGCCGGTCGAGGTTACGCGCTTTACCGGCACCCAGGCTGCGCTTCTCGGCAGCGGACCGATCGCGGTGCGCGCCGCCCCGGGCGAGGACCCGGCCTCGCTGCAATATTCCGCCTACCAGCGTGCCGTCTCCGAAGAGCTGCGCCAGGCGGGCTACACCGTGACCGGCGACGACGCCGCGCAAGTCGCCGAAATCCGCGTCGAACGCTTCGTCGCGCGCGAAGGCGGCCGGCGCTCGCCGGTCAACGTCGGAGTCGGCGGCTCGACCGGCTCGTACGGCTCCGGCGTCGGCGTGGGCGTCGGCATCAATCTCGGCGGCAACCGCCCGGCCGAACGCATCGACACCGAGCTGGAGGTGCGTATCAGGCCATCCGCGGGCGCCGACGCCGCGTGGGAAGGCCGCGCCCGCTTCACCGCCACCGCCAACAGCGACTATGCCGACGAAGGTGCTGCCGCTGCCAAGCTCGCCGATGCGCTGTTCAGCGGGTTCCCGGGCCGTTCGGGAGAGACTATCGAGGTTCGATGACCGACATTCAGATCGACGCCGCTTTCGACAGCGGAAACATCGAAGTCCTGTCCGTCGACGGCTCAAAGGCGCGACTCAGGATCTCGAAAGACCACCAGAGCGATTTCTATCAGTGGTTTCACTTCCGCATCTCCGGCCCCGCCGGGCGCGAGCTCGAGCTCAAGATCGGCGACCTCAACGCTTCGGCCTACCCTGACGGGTGGATCGATTATCGCGCCTGCGTCTCCGAGGACCGGGCCTGCTGGAGCCGCGCCGAGACCAGCTTCGACAAGGACGAGGACGGCGGCACGCTGACCATTCGCCACACGCCTGCCGGCGACCTCGCCTGGTTCGCTTATTTCGCGCCCTATTCGCTCGAGCGGCATCACGACCTCGTCAGCGAGGCCGCCGCGAGCGAAGGCGTTTCCCACCGCTGCCTCGGCCACAGCCTCGAAGGACGGCCGATCGACTGCCTGGTCCTCGGCGAAGGCGAGATCCCGGTCTGGCTCTACGCCCGCCAGCATCCGGGCGAATCGATGGCCGAATGGTGGATCGAAGGCGCGCTCGAGGCACTGTGCGATCCGGCCGATCCCGCCTCGCGCGTGCTGCGCAGCAAGTGCCGGCTGCACATCGTGCCCAACTGCAATCCCGACGGCTCCTATCGCGGCCACCTTCGCACCAATGCAGCCGGGGTGAACCTCAACCGCGAATGGCACGAACCGAGCGCGGAGAGATCGCCCGAGGTACTGGCGATCAGGAGTGCGATGGATCAGAGCGGCGTGCGTTTCGCGATGGACGTCCACGGCGACGAGGCCATCGCCGCCAACTTCCTCGCCGGGTTCGAAGGCATCCCCTCGTGGCGCGACGCGCTCGGCGAGGAGTTCTACCGCTACCGCGCCATCCTCGAGCGGCGGAGCCCCGACTTCCAGAGCGCCAAGGGCTATCCGGCATCCAGGCCCGGCAAGGCGAACCTGTCGATGAGCACCAACCAGCTTGCCGAGCGCTTCGGCGCCTGCGCGATGACGCTGGAGATGCCGTTCAAGGACAACGCCGACCTGCCCGATCCCGACCAGGGGTGGAGCCCGGAGCGCTGCAAGCTGCTCGCGCGCGAGTGCCTCGCCAGCCTGGTGGAGTGGCTCGAAACCTGAACGGCGACGCGCGGCGATTGCGCCAGGTCAAGGACGGACCCCTCGTGCCGGGCGATGGCTTCGCGTGCACCGCAACAATCCTGGGCTGCATCGGGCGGCCGCTGCGGCGCACGGAGATTCCCATGAACAGGCTGGGATTGCGCGCGTTCGCGACGGCGGCCGCCCTTTCCGCCGCGGCCGGGCTCGCGGCACCGGCGGGGGCAGGCGAGGCGGAAGGCAAGGTGCAGGTGAAGGTGCTGGGCAGCGCGGTGCTGCCCGACGGCAGGATCGAAGCGGTGAACACCGATCTGGTCGGCCTGCCCGCGAACACGCAGACCCGGGCCAACGACAACCACGTACCGACGCTGGCCATCGAGTACTTCGTCACCCCGGCATTTTCGCTCGAGACGATCTGCTGCCTGACTCAGCACGACGTCGACGGGACGACCGGGCTGCCCGGTGCGGAGCTCGTCTCCGACGCCAACTTGATCCCGGCTACCGTTATGCTGAAGTATCACCTGAACGCCGGCGGCATCTCGCCCTATGTCGGCGCGGGCGCGGCCTATTTCCTGTTCTTCGGCGAAGATCCTGGCGCGGCTGCGGTCGCGCTCGGCGCCGACGACTTCGACATGTCCAACGAACTGGGCATCGCGCTCCAGGCGGGCATCGACGTGCCGATCGGCGACAATGGCATGGCGTTGAGCCTCGACGCGAAGCGATATTTCATCGGGACGACGGCCCGCTGGTTTGCGGGCGGGGCCAAGGTGATCGAGACCGAGCACGATCTCGACCCGTGGGTGCTGAGCGCCGGGCTGGCGCTACGCTTCTGAACCGCTCCGGAGCGCGGCCGGCGAATCGGCCGACCGCGCTTTTGAATTACTTGCGCGTGCCCTTGATCGGAGTCGGGCCGAAGTCCGAATTGGCCTGCGCGGTCAACGTGTCGCCGTCGACCGTGCCGCTGTAGGCGAGCACGATCGCCTGACCCTGGAAATCGATCTTGCGGGTGAAGGAGAAGCTCGCGCCGTCGACTTTGACGTCGCTGATCTCGCTCGCCATCGCGGGCATGGCCTGGCCGTCGGGGCCTGTCATCGGCGCATCGACCATCTCGACCGTGTAGGCATCGCCGCTCTGGTCAACGGTCATCGTCGATTCGAAATTGCCCATCTGGGTCTCTGCGACCGTCGCCCAGCTGCCCACTACCGGCGAGTCCGCGGCAAGGGCCGGCGCCGCCACCAGCGAAACGCCGGCGACGAACGCGGCGAAACGGATTGATTTCAACATCGGCTTTCTCCCAATCATCGGCGACCTCCCAGCCGTCCGGGGATGCTTCTACCGAACGGAGGGGACAGCGACAACGCCGCGTTTGACACGCTTACCCGAACCAGACCGGCTCGATGAACGCGTCGCCGGTGAGACCCATCACGAACCCGGCGTCCACACCGCCCGGCCAGCTCGGGAAGGCGCCGTTGATGAAGGTGTTGCCGGGGGACCAGAACGCATCGAGATCGACGCTGGCGCTTCCCCCGAGCCACTCGCCGTCGGGGGAGCCGGCATATCCCGGGACATAGTAGTGCGCGTCGGTCGAAATCTGGTCGAGGTAGACCGCGTTCCCACCGAACAGCGCGCCGCTCGCGTCGAAGGTGTTGCCGCTGAGATCGAGGCCGAGCTGGGCGAAGTCGCCGCTGCCGGCTGCGCCGCCGACCACCGCGTAGAGTGCGGCGAACGCGAATTCACCGAGCTCCTCGACCACGTTGTCCGTCAGCGTCGCCTCCAGCACCGAGCCGCTGCCCGCGCCTCCGCCGTTCGACATCAGGTGGATCCCGGCGATGCCGAAAGCGACGTCGTATACCTCGTTTTCGACGATGTTGACGCTGTGTGTCGCGCTGCCGGCCTGCCCCGCCGCGCGGTCGAGCGCGACGAAGATGCCGGCGCCGCCGCCGGCGGAGCCCTCGAACCCGCCGAGGCCGTCGTCGAGGCCGATGACGTTGCCGGCGATGTAGCCGCGCACGTCGCCCGAATCCTGGCTATAGATCGCGCTGAAGGCGTTGCCGTCGGCCCCTTGCAGCACGTTGTTCGCGAACACGTAGTCGACAGTTACGTTCGAGCCCGCGCTCGCGCCGAGCAGAACCCCGCCGCCGCCCGAGGTGGTGCCCGGATGGGTGTTTACGAAGCTGTTGCCGACGATCGTCAGATCCTGGGTCGAGGAACCCGACGCGATCACCTGGAGCAGGTCGCTGACTGCGCCGTGGAAGTCGACGCCGTCGATGGTGAGTGTGAGCGCGGCGGTGCCGCCGGTCTGGATGAACACCCCGTCGTCGCCGAACGCAGCGTCGTTCTCGCCGATCACCGCCTGGTTCGTGCCGTCGGCGATGGTGAGGTCGAGGCTGCCGGCGGTGTTGACCACCCTCAGTACGTCGCCGCCGCTGCCGGTCAGCGTGTTGCCGAGGAACGTCGCGATGCCGGTCAGACCGGTAAACGCGGCCGCGGCATCGGCCGAAGCCGAGCCGGTCACTGTCGATTCGGCGAGCGCGAAACCGGCCACATTGACAGCAACGATGGCGTAGCTGCCGGTGGAGGCCACGCTGACGTTCGTGATCGACACGCCCGTGGCGGTATCGAGCACGATGCCCGACCCGCTGGTGGTGACGATGCCCACGTCGTCGATCGTCACGCTGCCCGAGCTGGCGGCCGTGTCGACGATGCCGTCACCGGACGCGGCGACTATGTCGAAGCCCGACAGCACGTTATTGTCGGCGAGGTCGACTCCATTGCCCGCGGCCGGCTGGATCGTCGGCCGCAGGAGGCCATCGGCAACCCCGGTGAGCGTCTGGCCGTCGAGCAGGTTGACGCCATCGGCTTCCGCATAGATTCCGGTGCCGGCCAGCAGGAACACGTTGTCGCCCACGCCGGGGCCGCCGGGCGAGCCTTGCGCAGCATTGAACGCGGCAATCGAGGTGAACGGATCGTCGACGCTGCCGTCGTTGAGGCCGCCGACGAAGCTGTTGTCGATGTACCAGTTGGTGCCGTCAGGCGGAACGTTGTCGGCCGCACCGGTGATGGTGACGGTCACGTCCTGCGTCGCGGTTCCGCCGTTCCCGTCGTCGATCTCGACCGTATAGGTCTGGACCAGCGTCTCGCCCTCTTCGAGGAAGTCGAGATCGCCGTCGTCGACGCTGAAGGTCCAGCCGACCGTGTCGCCGGCCTGGTTGACCGGATCGAGCGCGAAGGTGCCGAGGTAGCCGCCGCCCTGCGGCGTGAAGCCGGCGCTGTGCGTGTCGCTTAGGTCGAGGTCGTCGAACGCGATCGTGCCGCTGTCGCTGTGAGTGAAGGCGTTCTCGTTGGGGTCGTTGTTGGGTAGTTCGGTGACCGCGCCGATCGCGTCGGTCCCGCCCGCGTCGATCGTCGGCGCGTCGTTGGTGCCTGTGACAGTGATCGTGACGGTCGAGGACGCGGATGCGCCGTGCTCGTCCTCGATGTCGTAGCTCACCACGACGTCGACGCTTTCGCCGACGGCGAGATAATCGAAGTCGCTGCCCGGATCGAACTCGACCTGGTTGCCGACCACAGCTGCCGAGCCCTGGCCCAGAGGTGCGGAAGCGGCCGTCACGGTCAGCACCGCGCCGTTGTCGACGTCGGTGTCGTTGGCCAGCACGTCGACGAGCACCGAGGTGTTCTCGCTTGTCGTGTCGCTGTCCGCGTTTGCGACCGGGCCATCGTTCGTGCCCGTCACGGTGACCGTAATCGTCGAAGAAGCCCCGGCGCCGTGCTCGTCCTCTATGTCGTAGTTCACCACGACGTCGACGCTCTCGCCGACCGCGAGGTCATCGAAGTCCGCGCCCGGATCGAATTCGACCTGGTTGCCGACGACGCTGGCCGAGCCCTGGCCGGGAGGCGCCGAAGCGGCCGTCACGGTCAGCACCGCGCCGTTGTCGATGTCGGTGTCGTTGGCGAGCACGTCGATAAGGACGGCCGCGTTTTCGCTCGTCATCGCGGTGTCGGCGTTGGCGACGGGCCCGTCGTTGGTGCCCGTCACGGTGACCGTAAGCGTCGAGGACGCGGTCGCGCCGTGCTCGTCCTCGATGTCGTAGCTCACCACCACGTCGACGCTTTCGCCGACCGCGAGGTCATCGAAGTCCGCGCCCGGATCGAACTCGACCTGGTTGCCGACGACGCTGGCCGAGCCCTGGCCGGGAGGCGCCGAAGCGGCCGTCACGGTCAGCACCGCGCCGTTGTCGATGTCGGTGTCGTTGGCGAGCACATCGACGAGGAGCACGGCGTTCTCGCCGGTGCTGCCGCTGTCCGGATTGGCGGTCGGCGCGTCGTTGAGGCCGGCGATGTGGAACACCAGCGTGCCGGTGTCGCTGCCGTCGTTGTCCGACACCGTGTAGTTGAAGCTGTCGGTGACGTCGTCGCCCTGCGCCAGCGCCTGCGCCGAAGCGTTGAGAGTGTAACTGTAGGTGCCGTTGGCATTGAGCGTGAGCGTGCCGTAGGTGCCGACGAATACGCCTCCGCTCACGGTGAGCGTATCGCCGTCGAAATCGAAATCGTTGTCGAGCACGCTCGCCGCGCCGCTGCTGTAGACGCCGGTATCCTCGTCGATGAACACCGCGTCGTCGCCCGCCACGGGCGCGTTGGTGCCGCTGCCGATGTCGATCGTGCGGTCGGCGAAGACCAGCCGCTCGACCCGGATCAGCCGGTCGTGGCCGTCTGCCCCGCCGCCGCCGAGATGAACGACGTGCAGGTAACCACCCGCGGCGAAGAACGAATACTCGCCGATCGGGCCGGAATAATAGGCGATGTCGAAACCGTTGTTGCCGTCGATCAGGTCGTCGCCTTCGCCCCCGGTCAGGTGGTCGTTGCCGTTGCCGCCGAACAGGTCGTCGTTCCCGCTGCCGCCGAGCAGGGTGTCGATGCCGTTCCCGCCGTAGAGGACGTCGTCGCCCTCCCCGCCGTCGAGCGTGTCGTCGCCGTTGCCGCCGTCGAGCGTGTCGTTGCCGCCATCGCCGGACAGGTCGTCGTTGCCGTTGCCGCCACTGACCGTGTCGTCGCCTTCGCCCCCGGAGATGGTGTCGTTGCCGTTGCCACCCGAGAGTGTGTCGTCGCCACCTCCGCCGGAGATGGTGTCGCTCCCGTTGCTGCCGTTGATCGTGTTGTCGCCGTTATCGCCAGTGTAATCGGGCACATTCCCTCTCCTCGTGATGTCCGGCCCGGGCGAGCCCTGCGGGTAATACGCGCACCCGCGCTTGCTGCGCTCGCCCGAACGAAAGCGCGTGAATGCAACTCAGTTTTACTGCAGACCCCAAACCCGTCCGCGTCCGGCAAAGTCCCGGGAAGAACCCGGCCCGGCCGCGACTCACCGTCTTCCTGACCTAATCACAACAACGTGACTCTCCGAAGACAACGAGTCCATAGGAATTCGCCGTGCGGGAGTTGTGCCTAATTGAAACATTCAAAATGACGGAAAGTCGTCGCCCGACGGCCACTCCAAAGCCGGCGCTAGCCGCTCCCTAATCACTTCAGCGCAGGCCGTGTGCGCAGGCCGCACGGGGCGATTATCGGCGACCGTTCGATTGACTGTCGGGTCATTCGGGTGAATCGCGCAGGTGGAGGAGAACCCCATGCCAGCGTTGCGCAACGACATCGATCCCGACGGCCTGCTCGAATATTCGGTCGTCTTCACCGACCGCTCGCTCAACCACATGAGCCTCGCCTTCCGGCAGGTCATGCGCGAGATCCACGCCACGCTGTGCGAGGTCTACGGCGCCGACCGCGCGATCATCGTGCCCGGCGGCGGCACTTACGCGATGGAATCCGTTGCCCGCCAGCTCGCCACCGGCAGGATCGCGCTGGTGATCCGCAACGGTTTCTTCTCGTACCGCTGGAGCCAGATCTTGGAGGCCGGTTCGATCCCCGGGGGCGAGATCGTCATGAAGGCGCGCCGCCAGGGTGATGGCCCGCGGGACCCGTTCGTCCCGCCGCCTGTGGGAGAAGTGGTCGATACGATCCGGGCCGAGAGGCCCGCCCTGGTCTTCGCCCCGCATGTCGAGACCGCCTCGGGCATCATCCTGCCCGAGGACTATATCCGCGAAGTTGCCGACGCGGCGCACGCAGTCGGCGCGCTGTTCGTGCTCGACTGTATCGCCTCCGGTGCGGTCTGGGTCGACATGCGCGAGACCGGCGTCGACGTGCTGATCTCCGCGCCGCAGAAGGGCTGGTCGGCTCCGCCCTCGTCGGGCCTGGTCATGCTGAACCAAACCGCGCTCGAACGCTGCGGGGCCGCTTCCTCGACCAGCTTCGCGATGGACCTGATGAAGTGGAACGCGATCATGGAAGGCTATCTCGCGGGAGGCCACGCCTACCACGCAACGATGCCGACCGACGCGCTGCGCGCATTCCACGGCGCGATGATGGAGACCAGGGAAATCGGCTTCGGCAAGCTCAAGGAAGCGCAGTGGGAGCAGGGGCGCGCGGTGCGCGCGATGCTGGCCCAGCGCGGCGTGCGCTCGGTCGCCGCCGAAGGCTTCCAGGCACCCGGCGTGGTGGTCAGCTACACCGACGATCCCGAAATCCAGAACGGCAGGAAGTTCGCCGCTCAGGGCTTGCAGATCGCCGCCGGCGTGCCGCTGATGGTCGACGAGGGGCCCGAATACCGCAGCTTCCGCCTCGGCCTGTTCGGGCTCGACAAGCTTGGGGACGTGCCCGCCAGTCTCGACCGGCTCGCCGCGGCGTTCGACGCGGTGCTGCCCAGGTAGGCACCAAAAGGGTTCGTGCGGGTTATGCATCCGCATGGATCGGTTTTTCACCCGTATTGCCAACGGTATAGCGATTGCGAGCGGGCAGCCGCTGGCGTTTCTGTTGGCGCTTGCCATGGTCGTGATGTGGGCGCTGACCGGACCGGTGTTCGCGTTCTCGGACACGTGGCAGCTGGTCATCAACACCGGCACGACCATCGTTACCTTTCTGATGGTGTTCCTGATTCAGAATTCGCAGAACCGCGACGCGGCGGCAATGCAGGCCAAGCTCGACGAGCTGATCCGGGCACTGGAAGACGCCCGCCCCCAGTTCATCGGTATCGAGCACCTCACCGACCCCCAGATCGAGGCGATCAGAGCACGTCTGGAGGAAGAGGTCGGTTGCGAGAACGGCAAGCAGGCTACGGCCGACGACAGCGTGGAGCGCATGATCGAGCGGACCTGAGGCCCGGCTAGCCGCGCCAGATCTTGCGGAACCGGCCGCGCCTGTCGCGGCGGTAGAACAGACGGCGCGGCCTGCGGCGAAACCAGCCGTGCAGGCGTAGCCAGTCGGCCGGCGAATGCGAGGCGCGCCCCGCCCCGGACAGCTTGTCGGTCAGCTGATCGTCGTCGAGCACTTCCCAGGCGCTCGCCAACCAGCGGCACCCGAGCCACAGCAGCGAGCCGAGGGCCAGTGCGGCGAGCGCGGCCAGGACGATCCCACCAACAGACATACCTTATCGCATTAAGACGCTGATATCACTAGCGCGACCGATCGAGCGCCGTTGTCCTCATTTGAGACGGGCGACCGGCGGATCGCGGCAAGGCTACTCCGCCGCTTCCTGCATGTCGTAGGGATCGATCTCGCGCCAGTCGGCTTCACGAGGATATGCGTAGCTGACCGCCCTGATGCCGGCGTAATCGATCTCCTCGCCGGCGAACGACAGCTCGCCAGTGATGCGGTGGCGCTTGACCGCTTCGAGCAGCAGCTTGCGCGCGCGGTAGATCACGCGGTCGCAGGTGCCGAGGTATTCCTGGCTGCGATCGACGATCTCGCCCATCGATTCCTGTACCGCGAAGTCCTCGTAAGCGTTGCCCCGGCCGGTGATGCCCGACCAGTGGCCGTCCTTCATCGCCTCACGGTCCTGGTGCCAGAGGTTCTCGGGCCCGCCCATGTCGGCGTTGAAGTGGTCGGGATCGCCCGACCACATGCCGAAGGCGCCGAACAGGTCGGGACGAAGCGGGCTGTCGGTGTCGTAGGCGATGTACCACTGCGCCGTCGTCAGGTCGTCGATCGGGATCGAGCAACACGCGATACGCGGGCCCCGCGGCGCCGAGGGAATGAAGCTGAAGAACGGCAGCGCCACTTCGCGAACGCGAGCGTAGCACCGGCTTTCGCCCTCTTCGCGGATCGCGCCCTCGCGAAAGCCGTAGGGCCGCTCGTCGAACTCGAACACCGGCGCACCGTCATTCAGCATGTAGTCGCTTTCGGCCTTGAAGTAGTTGCGCCCGCGCTCGGAGCCGAGGTTGGCCGAATGCAGGAAGGTGACGTGCGCCGAATCGAGCAGCGCCTCGAGCCCCTGCAGCCAGTTGGTTCGGATGATCCCGCGGTAGGGCTGGACGTGGTCGGCGGGCAGCGCGGTGAACTCGTAGTTAGGGAACCGCGGCGGACTTTCAGCCCCGCCCATGTAGACCCATACCAGCCCGCCGGCCTCGTGCACCGGATGGCTGCGGACGGGCACGCTGGCGGCGAACCGTTCGCGCTGCGAGCGTGGCTCGGTAGGCGCATCTACGCATTGGCCTTCGACGTTGAACTTCCAGCCGTGGAACACGCACCTGAGCCCATTCCCCTCGTTGCGCGCGAGCGCGAGGCTGGCGCAGCGGTGCGGGCAGGCTTCCTGCATGAAACCGACGCGCCCGTCGGTGACGCGGAAGGCGACGAAGTTCTCGCCGAACAGCCGCAGCCGTTCAGGCGCGCCATCGGCTTCGAGCTTGGCGGAGCGGCACGCCGGCACCCAGTACTCGCGCAGCATCGTGCCCATCGCGGTGCCGGGACCGATCCGGGTCAGGAGTTCGTTGTCGGCCTTGTTCATCATCGAACCGGCTCCTTCTTCCCTCGGGCAGCCTAATCTCGGCGGCCGCCGAGGTCATTACAATTCCGGTCTCGATTGCCCCGATATTGCAGCATGACGGCGCGAGGAGTATGCAATCGCCCATATTGGGGGGAGTAGTCATGACGCGAGCATACGCAGTGCTGGCGGCGGCCTCCGTCGCGATCGGCCTTACGAGCGCGGCCTGGGCGGCGACCGACGGCAAGAACCGCCGCGTGACGGTCGAGAACTTGTCGAGCCAGTCGATCTACTATCTCTACGCCTCGCCGCAGACCTCGGGCGACTGGGAAGAGGATCTGCTTGGCAGCGGCACCATTCCAGCCGGCACGAGCAGGGTCGCCAACGTCGACAATGGCACCAACGAGTGCATCTACGACCTCAAGGTGCGGATGGCCGACGGCAAGGAATATATCCAGTGGAAGGTCAACGTCTGCGCCGTCAGCACCTGGACGGTCGGCGATTCGGGCAACTCGATCCGCTGACGGCCGCCTCACGGCTGCAGCACCACCCATCTGACCGGCAGGTCCCCCGCCTCGGTGCGTAGCGCACCGTTCGCGGTCCACAGCGTCCACGGCCGACCGGCGTAGTCGGGCTGGCGCCAGTCGCGCGTCAGCCACAAATTGCGCTCGAGGCGTCCGGCAATGCGATAGCGCTCCTCGAACTCCGGCGAGAGCTTGAGCACCGCCGGCTGGCCGACATGGCCTTCGATCTGGTTGAGGAAGGTCGTCAGCTCGCTTTCGACCGCCGCCTCGCTGACGGACTCGGCGCACCCGTCGGCCAGCTTGTCGAGCGAGATAGCGGGAGGGAGCAGCTCTTCGTCGCGCGGGACGATCGTAACGAAGTTCGCCGCCTGGCGCTCTGCCGGCACGCACGGGTCGTAATCGTGGAGCGCGCCGAACGACATCCCGCTGGCGCGCACGCGCTGCAGGTTCGCAGCGAAGAGCGTATCGCGCGCGGCGGCGCCCTTGCTGGCCTCGAGGTAAGCGAACCGCGCGCCGATCGCGCGCAGCGCCTTGAAGTCGGCAGCGCCGTCGCGCGCGCCGATAAGCACGCCCTGGACCGGAAACTCGGCCCGATCGGGTGCCCAGTGCTGGGCACGCCACCACAGCCACCCCCCGGCGCCGAGCGCGGCCAGCAGCGCCGTCGCGGCGATGCGCATGCGCCAGGAGAAGGCGCGTTTCCTGCCCATGATCCCCCCGTTCCTCAGGCCTTGATATGAAGCACGCAGATCAGCGTAAAGAGCCGCCGCGCGGTCGCGAAGTCGGTCTCGACCTTGCCTTCGAGCGCATCGAGGAGGGCCCGCGTGCCGCGGTCGTGGATGGCGCGGCGCGCCATGTCGAGCGTCTCGATCTCCTTGGCCGAGGCCTTGCGCATCGCGTTGTAGTAGGATTCGCAGATGGCGAAATAGTCGCGCACGTCGCGCCGCAGTCGCGCCAGGCCGAGGCCGAGGCTCTCCGCCTCGTTGCCGTCCTTGTCGCGCACCGCCAGCGTGAGGCGCCCTTCCTCGACCGCGAGCCGCAGCGACCACGGCCCTTCGTGTCCGCGCTCCGCCGACCGCAGCGGCGCGAATCGCGCGTCGGCCGCAAGATCGCGCAGCGCCACCTCACGTTCCCGCTCGATTTCGGGCTTGCGCCGCAGCACCGTGCTCTCGTCGAGCGTGATCTGGGCGATGCGGTCGGCGGACATGAAAGCCGCCTTCGCAGATGCGAGCGGTATGCGGCAAGCCAAACCCGACCCACGCGGGGAGAGCGGCTGCCGCGCTTCAGTCCACCAGCCCCAGCATGATCGAGAACAGCTGCTCGGGCTGGTCGGCCATCACGAAATGGCTCGATTGGCTGTCATGGTGTTCCCACCCGTCTCGCCCTTGGACCTGGTCCGAAAAGCGCCTGAACGGGGTCGGCTCCCACCCGCTCGCGAATACGTAGACGCGGCGCGGGATTCTCGCTTCCTCGCCGGTGAAGCGGACCGCCTCGGTCAGCGTCAGCAGCGGATGGCGGCCGACCTGGCCGGGGACCGGTTCGAAATCGACCGAGCCGATCGGGGCGACCAGCCCGGGGGTGAACTTCTGGCTGTCGATGTACCAGGCGTGCTCGTAATCGCCGGTGATGTCCCACAGGCTCTCGCCGTCGCCCGGCAGGAACGCGTCGATGTAGACGAGCGCGTCGATCCGCGCGCCCAGGCGGGCGGCGACGCCGGTAATGACCATGCCGCCGTAGGAATGGCCGGCGAGGACGAAGCGGTCGAAGCCGGCCTCGGTGATCTGGTCGCAGACGTCGTCGATGTGGTCGGTCAGCGTGATGCCGGGATGCAGCTCGTCCGAGCGCACGCCGAGCCCGGTCAGCGCCGCGACCAGCACCTCGTGGCCCGCCTGCGTCAGTTCCGCCGCGAGGCGCTGGTAGGGCTTTCCGCCGCCCCAGGCGCCGTGGACCAGCACGTAATTCGCCATTGCCCGCTCCCGCTACCGTTGCCGCCAAAGCAATGGCCCATGAACCCGGGCGGGTCCATGGGCCATCTTCTTTGAACGGGCCTCGGGAGGGGGGGTGAGGCCCAGTCCGGGGTATAACGATCAGGCGGGAACGGCGTTCCGCGAAGTCCGCCAGCCGGTGGCATAAGTATCGGCCGCCATCTTGCCGTACGGCACCGGCGAGACGACCGCGCGGACCTTGATCTGCTTGTGCGGCTCGACCGTGGTCTTGTCGGTGCCGCCGTTCTCCTCGCCCCACAGCACGTGAAGCTCGGTCCCGAGCGGGATCTCGTGATCGACGGTGCCGAGCGAGAGCGCCTTCTTCTCGTTGTACGAGTAGCCGGTGAACATCGACAGGCCGACCGTGTTGCCGTCGGCGTCGAGCACCGCGTCGTAGTTCGAGTTGGCATAGTTCGCGAGCGGCAGGTCAAAGAACTTGTACTGCTCGCCCTCGGGCTCGAACAGGCTGGAGACGATCTTCTGGATGTCGTCCTTGTTCCACTCGAGCGTGACCTTCTTGCGCTGCTCGGCCGGATCGATTTCCTTCAGCGCGTCGGCGCCGATGAAGTCGTGGTCGAACTTGACGAACGGGCCGTAGCCGAGCTCCCACGGGTTGAGGTAGTAGTCCTCGATGCTCTGGCCGACGAACGAGCCGCCGATCGCGCCGGTCGCTTCGTACGAAGCGGCGGGCAGCCACTCGCGGTAGCTCTTCAGCTTGTCGCCGGTGTAGATCGCCGGGAGCGGGGAAGGGATCCAGCCCGATTCGAGCGTGTTCGACGGATAGGCGCGGCTGCCGACCGGGATCAGGCCGAACTCTTCGCCGGCCTTGAGGATCTGCTCCTTGATGTAGTCCTGGTCCTCGTACGGGCCCCAGATCTCGAGGCCCGGCGAGCCGGCCATGCCGTGGCGCAGCGTGCGCACGGTCTTGTCGCCGATCTTCATGGTGCTCATGTTGAAGAACTTGAGCTTGTCGAGCGGCTCGCCGTTGAGCTTCTCGATCACGTTCCAGGCCTGCGGGCCCTGGATCTGGAAGCGCCACGAGATGCGGTTGACCGGCTTGCCCATCGGGCGGCTCGGCGAACGGTCGTCGTGGATGATCTCGACGTTGTAGCCGCCGGTCTCGCCATGGAACCGCAGCCAGTTGGCGGCGGGCGCGCGGCCGACGTAAACGAACTCTTCGGGGGCGAGGTAGAAGATGATGCCGTCGCCGATCACGTGGCCGTAAGGCGTCGTGGGGACGTACTGCTTGGCCTTGTTGACTTCCCAGCCGGCCGGCGAGTTGATCATCGTGTCCGACAGCAGCTTGAGCGCGTCGGGGCCCTTGATGTAGAGGTCGACCATGTGGTGCGACTGGTCGAACAGGACCGCGGAATGCTGCCAGGCCCACTGCTCGGAGCGCCAGTTGGAAAACTCCGCCGCTACGACCGGATAGACGTAGGCACCGATCTGCGAATTGCGCAGCTTCTGGACGATGTCGGGGGTGTTCTGCAGAATCTGCTCAAGGTTCGCGGCCATCAGGAAACTTCCTCTTCCTCTCACTTGTGAATGAATCACATATGCGAAAATAGTATGCGGCACATACAATATTCCGCTAGGGGTGCAAGGGGAAAGCGCCCACCCGTGAGAGGAACGCGTAACCATGAACGTCGAAGCGCTCGATCACGTCAACATCATCACCGACCGGCTTGACGAGACGGCGGATTTCTATGGCGAATTGCTCGGCCTGGTGCGCAAGGACGCCCCTCCGCCGCTGACGCCGCAAACCGCCACCTGGATGTTCGACGCGGCTGATCGCGCCATCATCCACATCAACTCGCTCGATTGCTACCGGACCTACGACCGCGAGGTGACGCCGGGGGAGCTGACCGGCGCGCTGCACCACGTGGCGCTCAGGTGCATCGGCTACGACGAGGTCAAGGGCCGCCTCGACGCGATGGGCGCGGAGTACCAGGAGAACCTGGTCAGCGCGATCAGCCTGCGCCAGATATTCACGCCCGATCCCAACAACGTGCTGCTCGAGCTGAACTTTTTCGCCGATTGAACGAGCAAACTGGAGCGCCGCCTGTGACCGAAGGCATTGAATCGTTCGCGCACGACTACATGGCGGCGCAGAAGGCGGCGTGGGAACTGCACGACTTCGACGGCCTGCGCCGGCTCGAACATGCCGATGTCAGGTTTTCGAACATCAACGGCACGGTCTTCGATGGCCGCGACGCCCATTTCGCCGCGATCGAAGGCATGAAGTCGGGCTTCGGAAACGCGCCGATCTCGCAGCGGTGGCGATACCTCATGGGCGACGGTGCACTGTTCTCGCTCGCCTACGAGTGGTCGATCGAGACGCCCGGACGGCCAACGGTGATGGCCGGAATCCTGGTCGGACGCGTCGAGGATCACCTGCTGGTGGAGGAATGGGGCGCCATTTACACGGTCGAGCGCTAGCGCCACGGCCATCGCGTCAACGAAAGTAGACCAGCGATCCGAGCCACTCGATGACGCCGACGAACCACTCGGTCGGTGCGACCAGCGGCAGGAAGAACTGCGGCACGACGATGATCGCCGCGGCGATCCAGGTCGCCTTGCTGACCCTGCCGGTCGCGCGCCGCTCGTGCCAGAGCACCGCCGCGAGCATGGCGTCCATCGTCAGGTAGGTGGCGTAGAACGGCACCGAGCCCAGCCCCAGGCTCATCATGTAGAACCGGTTGATGCCGGGCATCACGATGCTCACCATCGCCAGCAGGATCAGGTTGCGGTGGACCCGCGGCGTCTTCACCGCGCGGATCGCCATGGCGAAGAGCACGGCGAAGCTCGGCGGGGCGACGAGCGAAAGATAGAACAGCCCGGCGTCGTCGGGAGCGTGCAGGCCGTACGAGGCGCCGAGGAGCGTGATCAGCAGGCCGGTGAAGAACACGATCGCGGCGACCGCTATTCCGAACGTGCCCACCGAGCGATGCAGCTTCACGTTCCTGACGTTGACCAGCACCGACTGTACCACCAGCAGCAGCGTCCAGGCAAAGAACACCACCCCGTGCAGGTGCACGACCGGTGGCGCAGGCGGGAAAGTGCCCGCGGCGAGCGGCCAGAGGTAGGTCATGCCGAAGCCGCCGAAGACGAAAAATGCCATCAGCAGCGCCATCAAGAGATGGAAGCTGGGCCGGAATCCGCTTGCCGCGCCTCCGCGCGCTATGGTCGCCATTGGCGATTCCCCCCGAGCGGCGACCCCGAAAGGACGCTATGGGGCAATCGATGCGATGGCAATCTAAACCGGCTTCGTCCCCGCCGTCGTCGTCCGGTACATCTCGCGCCGGTAGCCGTCGTAGTCGTTCGGGCCGAGGTGCATCGCCGCGCGGTTGTCCCACATCGCCACCATGCCCGGTTCCCAGCGCAGCCGGCAGGTGAACGCGGCTTGCGTGCTGTGGGCGACGAGGAAGTCGACGATCGGCTTGGCTTCCTGCGTGGTCATCCCCTCGAACCCGACGGTGTAAGTGTCGCAGATGTAGAGCGATTCCTCGCCGGTCTCGGGATGGGTGCGGACGAGCGGGTGATAGCGGCCCTCGAGCCCGGCCTTCTTGGTCTCCTCGTTCGAGAACTCGATCGGCTTGTCCAGCAGTACGCTCTGGGTGAGGTAATTGTTGCGCGCCGACATGTGCACGCGCAGCCCCCGCAGCATGTCCCGGTAGGTCTTGCTGAGGTGCCGGAAGGCGAGCGCGCAGTTGGCCCATGAGGTGTCGCCGCCGAACGGCGGGACCTCGACCGCGCGCAGCGTGGTGATGGCGGGCGGCTCGGCGAGGAACGGGCTGTCGGTGTGCCAGCCGCCGCCGAACAGGCTGGCCACCCTGGTGTCGGCTTCCTTGATGATCGGATGGACCTCGCGGTGGCCGGGCACGCCCTGGGTGTAGGCGTCGACCGCGAACGGCCCGAGCCGGGCGCCGAACGCCTCGTGCTCGGCGTGGCTCAGGAACTGGTCGCGCAGGTAGATCATCTTGTGGCGATAGAGCGCCTGCTTGAGCTCCTCGAACGCCGCGTCCGACAAGTCGGGCAGGCGCACGCCGACAACTTCGGCACCCATCGCGGCCGAGAGCGGCTCGACCGTGATATGCTCGTGCGGCAGCGGGTGGTTGTCGAAATCGCCGGCCGGCGTAACGCGCACTTCCCACATGGTCGGTCTCCTAGACCAGATCGATCACCGTCTTGGCGAAGCTTTCCGGCCCCCAGGCATGGGCGTAGGCCTCCTTGGTCTGCTCGAACCCGTAGCGCGCGCCGATAAGCGGTTCGATGCCGTTGACGTCCACCGCGGCGTTGAGCCGCCGGGCCATTGCCGCCGAGCCGACGAAGATGCCGCGCATGCTGCCCGCGGTCAGCATCAGTCCGCGCGGGTTGGGGCCGCCTTCGGGCTGGAGGACGCCGATCAGAGCGACTTCGCCCTGCGTACGCAGCGCCGCCATCGACTGCTCGGCGGTGCCCGCCCCGCCGACCTCGACCACCTTGTCGACCCCGCCGAGCTCCTGCCCGACGTAGCGGCCCCAGTCGGGCATCGCCTTGTAGTTGACCGTGTGCGCCGCGCCGAGTTCGCGCACCCGCTCGAGCTTGGCGTGCGAGGAGGACGTGGCGATCACCTCGCAGCCGCCGGCCCGCGCCAGCTGCAGCGCCAGCATCGACACCCCGCCGGTGCCGAGCACCAGCACCCGGCTCCCCGGCACCAGCGCGCGCGGGCCTTCGTAGAGCGCGTTCCACGCGGTCACCCCGGCACACGGCAGGCACGCGGCCTGTGCGTAGTCGAGGCTCGCCGCCATCGGCACCACGGCGCTCTCCGGCAGCACGACCAGCTCGGCAAGCATGCCGGGCGCGAACCCGTCGCCCAGCGCCGGCCCCGCGCGCGGCGGCCCGTCCTGCCAATCGAGGAAGAACGAGCCCTGCACCCGGTCGCCTTCCTTGAAGCGCTTCACATCGCGGCCCACCGCGACCACCTGGCCCGCGCCGTCCGACAGCGGCACCGCCGGCGCCTTGAGCGCGCCGCCGAAGTACTTGCCCGCCGCCACCGCGAAGTCGCGGTAGTTGATCGAGCAGGCGTGGACCCGGATCAGCACCTCGCCGGGGCCGGGCGCCGGCTCGGGCAAGGTCTCCTGATAGAGATTGTCGAAGCCGTCCGAGCCTGCCGGCAGCATCCATGCGCGCATTCAGAACATCCTTCCGTTACATCGCTCTCTCCCCTTCAGGGGACAGATACGGAGGCTTGGCAACTTGTTGCCTAGCCGAAGTCGAGAGGGGCCGCGGCGCTCGCAACATCCCCCTCTCCCAACCCTCTCCCCTCAACGGGAGAGGGCTTCACCGGTCCCCGCTCCACGTGCGCAGGCCCGGCTGGGTGCGGTCCTCGCCCTTGAGCGCCTCGGCCACCGCCGGCCGCGCCGTCACGCGCTCGCGCCAGTCGGCGAGTCGCCGGTATTGCGCGTCGACCTCCTTCTCCGGGAACATGCGGTGCACCATCGCGCCGCAGTGCGAGTAGAAGTTGATGTCCGCGAGCGTGTAGGTCTCGCCCGCGAGCCACGCGGTCTCGCCGAGCTGCCTTTCGATCTTGGCGAGCGCGTAGTCGATCTTCTCGCTCGCGTTCTGCAGGTCGGCTTCGGAAAACCCCGACCGCGCGGTGGCCCATTTCTTGCGCTGGTCGGGCAGCGGGATGTGGGCGAGAAGCTCCTCGAACGTCCCGTCCTCGATATTGCGCGCGATGACCCCGACCATGCGGTGCCAGCCGTGCATCGAGACGTGGTTCATCACGTGCTCGTCGACGAACTTGTTCCAGTAGCGCATCCGCGCCGCGCCGAGCGGATCGCGCGGGCGCAAAGGGCCCGAATCCGGCTGGTCGTCGGGAAAGACATCCTCGAGGTACTCGTTGATCACGGTGGTGTGGGTGACGATCGCGCCGTCGTGGTCGAGCACCGGGACCTGGCCCTCGGGATTGATCGCCACGAACCAGTCCGAATGCTGCTCGAACTTGTGCAGGTCGACGTAGACGCTCTCGTAGGCGAGGCCCTTCTCCTTGAGCGGGAGCATCGACTTGAGCGAGTTCGCCAGCGGCTCGGCGTGGTAGTACTTGAGGGCCATTCCAACTTCCATCTTGTGAGTCCTTGCGAAGGCAGGGACCTCCTTCATCTCGGCGTTCCGCTTGCGGCACCAGGTCCCTGCCTTCGCAGGGACTCACTCAGACCTCAATTGATTCGAGCACTCCGCCGTCGACGGCCCAGTCCTGCCCCGTCACGTGGCTCGCCGCGTCGCTGAGCAGGAACGCGGCGACTTCGGCCAGCTCCATCGGCGTGCCCATCCGTCGCTGCGGCACGCGGCCGGCGATCTTGCCCTGCTGCTCGGGCGGGATGCGACCCAGCGCCTCGGTGCGGATGAAGCCCGGGATCACGCAGTTGGCGCGCACGTTGTGCGGCGCCATCTCGACCGCGATCGCGCGGGTCAGCCCGAGCACGCCGTGCTTGGAGGCGACATAGGCCGGGTTCATCGCCATGCCGCGCTTCGATCCCATCGAGCCGGTCACGAGGATCGCGCCGCTCTGCGCCGCGATCATCGCCGGCAGCACCTTCTGGATCGCCCAGAACACGCTCGTCAGGTTGACGCGGATGGTCTGCTCGAACACGTCGGAATCGAACGCCACCGCCGGAGTGAAGCCGCCGGTCAGCCCGGCGTTGGCGAACAGCCCGTGGATCGGCCCGAAATGCGCGGCGGCCGCATCGAGCGCGGCGTCGAGCTGGGCCTTGTCGCCGACGTCGGCGGCGAAGCCGGCGGCGTGATCGCCCATCCCGGCGACCGCCTCGTCGAGCAGTTCGCGGCGCCGCGCGATCAGCGAGACCCGCGCGCCGCGGCTGACGAGCAATTGCGCGGTGACGAGGCCGATCCCGCTCGACCCGCCGGTGACGACGATGTGCTGGCCTCTGAAATCCATTCCCTCACTCCGTTCGCCCTGAGCTTGTCGAAGGGCCGTTTTATTCTTTAGCGCCGCGCTAGAAGGAAAGGCGGTCCTTCGACAAGCTCAGGACGAACGGTTCTCTAGCTCAGCCCCAGCACCTTCGCCGCATTATCCTTGAGGATCAGCGGCATCACTTCCTCGCGAAAACCGACTTCCTGCGCGGCCGCGATCCACTTGTCGGGATGGATCAGCGGGAAGTCGCTGCCGAACAGCATCTTATGCCTGAGCTGGGTGTTGGCGTACTGGATCACCTGCTTGGGGAAGTACTTCGGGCTCCAGCCCGACAGGTCGATGAACACGTTGTCCTTGTGCAGCGCCATGCTGAGACTCTGGTCGACCCACGGCCAGCTCGGGTGGGCGAGGATGATCTTCATGTCGGGGAAATCGACCGCGACGTCGTCGATCAGCATCGGCTCGCCGTACTTGAGCCGCATCCCCCCGCCGCCGCGCATCCCCGTTCCCATGCCCGAATGGCCGGTGTGGAAGATCACCGGCAGCTTGTACTCGTCGATCACCTCGTAGATCGGGTAGGCCATGCGGTCCGCCGGGTGCGCGTTCTGCGCTATGCCGTGGAACTTGAAGCCCTTGACCCCGTGGTTCTCGACCAGGTCGCGTGCCTCGCGGGCGCCGTACTTGCCTTTGTGCGGGTCGATGCTGGCGAAGGCGATGCAGATGTCGTCGTTCTTCTGCGCCTGCTCTGCGACCTCGTAGTTTGACACACGCTTGGCGCCCATGCCGCTCTCGCAATCGACCGTGAACAGCACCAGCGCGATCTGCGTCTCGCGGTAGAGTTCGATGATCTCGGGCATCTTCGGCCGCTCGCGCGGCGCCTTGAAATAGGCGCTGGCGGCGTCGAAGAACTTGCCCATCACCGGGTCTTCGGGATCGTGGCAGCTGATCTCCGCGTGGACGTGCACGTCGATGGCGCGGATCTTGGCGAGGTCGATGGGCAAAAGGGGTCCCCAGACAAAGGCAATGTGTCGTATCCGACACTTCCCTCATTCGTCACCCTGAACTTGTTTCAGGGTCCATTTCTCCGCAAGCGCGGAGCTATCGGTTCCAAAGCCAACCTCGCCTCACGGTTCTCGACGGCATGACCGGAGGAAGCCGCACGATGGACCCTGAAACAAGTTCAGGGTGACGAGGGTGGGAGACGGGGGGAGACGGCTTGCCGCCCCCGATCCCTCACAGCTTCATCAGCACCGACTTGGTCTCGAGGTACGCTTCGAGCCCGAGACGGCCCTGCTCATGCCCGATGCCGCTTTCCTTGTAGCCGCCGAACGGCAGCGCCGGGTCGATCATCGCGTGGCAGTTGATCCACACGGTGCCGGCCTTGAGCTTGGCGGCGATGCGGTGCGCGGCGGAAACGTCCTTGGTCCACACGCCCGCGGCGAGGCCGTATGGCGTGTCGTTGGCTTCCTTGACCACCTCGTCGAGGTCCTCGAAGCGTTGCGCCACCACGACGGGGCCGAAGATTTCCTCGCGCACCACGCTCATCTGCGGATTCACGTCGGTGAGGATGGTCGGGTTGACGTAGTAGCCGCCGTCGTTGCTCGGCACGTCGCCGCCCATCAGCACGCTGGCGCCGTCGCGCTTGCCGGCCTCGATGTAGCCGAGCACGCGCTCGTGCTGCTCCTTGCTGACCAGCGGACCCATGTGCGCGGTCGGATCGAGCGAGGGGCGCGGGGCCCAGAAATCGGCGGTGGCGGCCATGCCTTCGATCACCTTGTCGAACACGCTCTTGTGCGCATAGAGCCGGCTGCCGGCGACGCAGACCTGGCCCGAATTGAAGAAGATCGCGCCGGCCACTCCGGGCGCGGTCTCGGCCACGTCGACGTCGGGCATCACCACCACCGGGCTTTTGCCGCCCAGCTCGAGCGTGACGTGCTTGAGCGTGTCGGTCGCGTTCTTATTGATGAGCTTGCCGATCTCGGTCGACCCGGTGAAGGCGACCTTGTCGACGTCGGGATGCTTGACCATCCGGTCGCCGACGGTGTGGCCGTTGCCGGTGATGATGTTGATCACGCCCGCGGGAACCCCCGCCTCGTGAATCAGGTCGGCGAGGCGGAGAGCGGTGAGACTGGTCTGCTCGGCCGGCTTGAGCACGCTGGTGCAGCCCGAGGCCAGGACCGGGGCGAGCTTGAGGCAGGCCATCAGCAGCGGGAAGTTCCACGGCACGATCTGCGCGCAGACGCCGACCGGCTCCTTCAGCGTATAGCCGAACATGACCCCGCCGGGCATCGCATAGGGCGCCTGGGTCTCTCCGCCGATCTTCCCGGCCCAGCCGGCCATGTAGCGGAAGTGCGCGGCGGCGCCGGGCACGTCGACCACGCCGGCCATGCCCTTGGGCTTGCCGACGTCGATGGCCTCGAGCTCGGCCAGTTCGTCGGCGTGTGCGTCGATCAGGTCGGCGATCGCATGCATGGTCTTTTCGCGCACCACCGGTGGCAGGTTGCGCCAGCGGCCGTCGTCGAAGGCCGCGCGCGCGGCGGCGATGGCGCGGTCGACGTCCTTGTCGGTCGCCTCGACGAAGCTGGAGATCACCTTGCCCGAGGAAGGATCCTCGACATCGATCGTGGCGCCGCCCGAGCTGTCGACCCACTCGCCGTTGATGTAGAGCTGCGGCTTGCGCTGGAGCGCCGACTTCACCGCGTCCGAATACTCGCGCTGGGTGCGGTCGATGGTGGTGGCTACGTTCATTGGGGGCTCCTTTCCCGAGCGAATCTGTTTGCGCCTTCTCTAGCAGATTGCGCGCCGCGCGACACAGATAATTGCTCTACGCCATAACAATCCAGTCAGGCGCCGCGGGGCGCCGGTCGCGCCGCGGGGCGGCTCTCCAGCGCCTTGTCCTCGTTGGCGCGCTTGATGACGTACTGGCGGACGCCTTCGATCCGCTCGCGGCTCAGCGAAGGGGCGAAGCTGACCATGCCGTTGTCCTTAAGGGCCCCGTCGTGGACGATCGTCATCCAGGTCTGCCGGTTCTCCAGCGCCGCGCTGCGGCGCAGGTCGGGCAGCACGGTCGAGCCGATCGCCGCGTCGTTGTGGCACTGGCTGCAGTAGCGGCCGTAGTCGTAGGCGCCGGTCGCGACTTGCGCCGCGGTGCCGCGGAACGGCGGGGGATCGAGCGGGCGGTCGTAAGGCGGCGGAGGCGGCGGCAGCGCGGCCGTGCCGCCGAGCTTGAACACCAGCAGGCGCGAGACGTTGGGCAGCGGCCGTTCCTGCCCGCCGAGGATGCCGCTCGGCGACAGCGGCCAAACGCCGCCCCAGCCGGCCAGCACCGCGACATACTGTTCGCCGTCCACGAAGTAAGTGATCGGCGGCGCGATGATCCCGGTCTGCGCGTGAAACGACCACAGCTCGCGCCCGGCGTTCGCGGTATAGGCGACGAGGTTTCCGGCGGCGTTGCCCTGGAACACGAGGCCTCCGCCGGTGGCCAGCACGCCGCCGTTCCACGGGCTGGAGTGGGGCACGCGCCAGCGCTCGGCCTGAGTCACCGGATCCCATGCGATCAGCGCGCCCTTGGTGGCCTCGATCGCACCCTGCCGCGCGGCGGCGTCGGCCGGCATCGCGCCCGCCGACAGGTCGAGCCCGGTGTTCATCCCACGGTTGCGGTCGGGCTCCCAGCCGGCCTCGGGGAAATAGGGGAACGCGGCCTCGATCGCCGGGATATAGACCAGCCCTTCGTCGGGATTGAAGGCCATCGGGTGCCACGAGTGCCCCCCACCCGCTCCCGGTGTGCCGATGAACGGCCGCCCGGTCAGATCGAAGCGCGCTTCCGGGTTCACGATCGGCCGCCCGGTCGCCATGTCGATGCCGCTGGTCCAGTTCTGCGGCACGTAGTTGTCGGCGCTGATCAGCTCGCCCGTCGCACGGTCGAGCACGTAGAAGAACCCGTTCTTGGGCGCCTGCATCAACACCTTGCGCGCGCGGCCGCCGATCGTCAGGTCGGCCAGCATGATGTGCTGGGTGGCGGTGAAGTCCCAGGTCTCGCCGGGGGTGGTCTGGTAATGCCAGACGTACTCGCCGGTGTCGGGCCTGATCGCGACGATCGAAGCAAGGTACAGGTTGTCGCCGCCGCCCGGCGAACGGATCGCCTGGTTCCACGGGGATCCGTTGCCGACGCCGATGTACAGCAGGTCGAGCGCCGGATCGTAGGCCATCGCGTCCCACACGGTGCCGCCGCCGCCGAGCTCCCAGAACTCGCCGTTCCAGGTCTCGCGCGCCCTCGCGAGATATTCGGGCTCGTCGGTGTCCTCGCCGGGCGCGCCGGGGACGGTGTAGAAGCGCCACAGCTCTTCGCCGTCGTCGGCGTCGTAGGCGGTGACGTAGCCGCGCACGCCGAATTCGGCGCCGCTGTTGCCGACGATCACCTTGCCGTCGATCACGCGCGGGGCGCCGGTGATGGTGTAGGGCTTGCTCCGGTCGACGGTGACTTTCGACCACGCCTCCTGACCGGTCTCGCGGTCGAGCGCGACCAGCCGGCCGTCGAGCGTGCCGAGATAAAGCCGGTCGCCCCACGCGGCCATCCCGCGGTTGACGACATCGCAGCAGGCCTTGGGGCCGGTCTCCCCCGGCACTTGCGGATCGTACTCCCACAGCAGCTCGCCGGTGGCCGCGTGGTAGGCCTTCACCTTGCTCCAGGCGGTGCTGATGTAGATCGTGCCGTCGATGACCAGCGGCGTGCCTTCCTGGCCGCGCGCGGTGTCGAGATCGGCGAACCAGGCGAGGCCGAGCTCGCCGACGCTCTCGGCGCTGATCTGGTCGAGCGGGCTGTAGCGCTGCTCGGCATAATCGCGCCCGTAAGTGATCCAGTTGGCCGTATCCGCGCCGGCCGCGGCGAGACGCTCGGCGTCGATGCCCGGCTCCCGCGCATCACGGCAGGATGCCAGCGCCAGCGCGGTGCAGGCGGCGAAGATCCACTGCGAAAGCCTCATGATCCCGATGCCCTCCCGCAACGCTCGATGGCGCGTTATTTTTGTAAGCGATGCTTACGATTGCCCCGCCGTTCCGGTCAAGCGCCCGGGACGTGCGACAATTCCCGTTGCGGCACTGCACAATTCGGGCGTATAATCGCGCCCGTCAGTCGAGCGCGAGCCCGCGTTATGACCCTGGCCTAGCATGAGCTCTAGCCAGACAGGACGTATCCATGACTACCAAACTGCCTTCGCGGGCCGACCATGTCGGCTCCTTCCTCCGTCCGCGCAGCGTCATCGAGGCGCGCGAGCACCGGGCGGCGGGCAATATCGACTATTCCGAGCTTCGCGCCGTCGAGGACAAGGCGATCACCGACCTTGTCGCGTGGCAGGAAGGCCTCGGCCTCAAGGCGATCACCGACGGCGAGTTCCGCCGCTACTTCTTCCACACCGACTTTCTGCTCCAGCTCGACGGGGTCGAAGAGCACGGCGGCATCGCCAAGGCGTTCCAGAACGCCGCCGGCAAGGACGTACACTTCGCCCCGCCGAAGATGGTCGTCTCGGGCAAGGTGCGCCACGTCAAGCCGATCCAGCTCGCCGACTACCAGTACCTCGCCTCGCTGGTGAGCGAGACTCCCAAGGTCGCGATCCCGAGCCCGACCATGCTGCACTTCCGCGCCGGGCGGCAGGGCATTCCCGAGGACGTCTACCCGACGATGGACGAGTTCTACGCGGACATCGCCGCCGCCTACCGCGCCGAGGTCGAAAGCCTGGCCGACGCCGGCTGCCGCTACATCCAGATGGACGACACCAACCTCGCCTATCTGTGCGACGACGGCCACCGCGCCGACGCCTACGCGCGGGGGGTCGATCCCGACGACACCCCGCGCCAGTACGCCAAGCTGATCAACGACAGCTTCGCCGGCGCGCCGGCCGACATGATCAAGGCGATCCACCTGTGCCGCGGCAACTTCCGCTCGAGCTGGGCGGCCGAGGGCGGTTACGAGCCGGTCGCGGAAATCATGTTCAACGAGCTCGAGATCGACGCCTTCTTCCTCGAGTACGACGATCCGCGCTCGGGCGACTTCGCCCCGCTGCGGTTCCTGCCCAAGGGCAAGACCGTGGTGCTCGGCCTCGTCACCACCAAGCTCGGCGAACTGGAGAGCAAGGACGAGATCCGCCGCCGGATCGACGATGCGACGAAGTTCGTCGACATCGACCAGCTCGCATTGAGCCCGCAATGCGGCTTCGCCAGCACGGTCCACGGCAACGACATCACCACCGAGCAGCAGGCCGACAAGATCCGCCTGGTGATCGAGGTGGCCGAGGAAGTCTGGGGCTCGGTCCCGGCGATGGCGGATTAGCCTACAGCATCGTCATTGCGAGCGAAGCGAAGCGATCCAGAGCGGGCACCTAACCGCCCCTGGATTGCTTCGTCGCTTCGCTCCTCGCAATGACGAAGAGATAGCGCCACCAAAGCCGTCTTGATAGACCGGGTTCCCTGAGGGAGAGGGGATGCAGGCCACCAACCGCATCGACATGGTCGATGGCTTGCGCGGCTACGCGCTGTTCGGGCTGTTCATGGTCCACTGCGTCGAGCGGTTCGAGCTCTACTGGCTCGATCCGCGGCCGGACGCGTGGTTCGACGGGACGATGGCGGTGTTCGCCGGCAAGGCCTTCGCGATCTTCGCGCTGCTGTTCGGCTTCAGCTTCGCCACGATCATGGCCAACGAGCGGGCGCGGGGCGGCGACTTCACGCTGCGCTTTGCGTGGCGGCTCGCGCTGCTGTTCGCCATCGGCACGCTCCACGCGTTGGTCTATCGCGGCGACATCCTGCAGGTTCTCGCCGCGATCGGGCTGGTCATGATCCCGTTCGACCGGCTGAGGTCGGACCGGCTGGTGGCGGTAGTCGCGCTGCTTCTGTTCGCGCAATTGCCGCTGCTGTGGCGAGCCTGGGCGGCGGGCGAAGGCGCGGCCTGGGCGGTCGCGCCGCCGGGGTTCTGGGCGGACAGCGGCCTCGCCACGCTCGCCACCGGCACGCTCGGCGAGGCGACCGCGAGCAACGCCGGACCCGGCATGATCTCGAAGTGGTCGTTCTACCTGGAGACCGGCCGCGTGGTGGAGGTCGCCGGGCTGTTCCTCGCCGGCATGCTGCTGCAGCGCCGCGCGCTGTTCGCCGAGGCGGCGGAGCGGCGAAAGCTGTGGCTCGCTATCGCGGCCGGAGCCGCGCTCGTCTGGCTCGCGGTGAACCGGATCGAGCCGATGGTCCTCCCGCCGCCGCCGGAGGCGGGCGGAGCGCCGATGCAGCGCCAGTCGGTCGAATGGCTGACCGGGCAGTGGCGCGCGCTTGCGGCGATGGCGTTCCAGGTCGCGGTGTTCGTGCTCGCCTGGCATTCCCCGCTCGGGCGATTGCTGGCGCCGCTGGTGCCCGCCGGGCGGATGACGCTGACGCTCTACGTCGGACAGTCGCTGGTCGCGGCGCCGCTGCTCTACGGCTTCGGTCTCGGCCTGTGGGACGACTTCTCCAGCGCCGGGATGGTGCTGCTGGGCCTCGCCGCGTTCGCGCTCCAGATCGGGCTCGCCGCGTTGTGGTTCCGCGCGTTCCGTTACGGCCCGCTCGAATGGCTGTGGCGCGCGGGCACGCGGACCACGCTGGCGGTGCCGATGCGCCGGTTCAGCCCGCCTTCGGCAGGTTGAACACCCGCTCGGCGTTTTCCTGCATCAGCAAGCGCTTGTGCTCGGCGCTGAAGGGCATGCGGTCGTAGGCCGCGACCTCGTCCGAGCTCTGCTGATAGGGATAGTCCATCGCGTAGAGTACGCGGTCGGGCCCGAGCACGTCCATGCAGAACCTGATCGCCGGCTCCCACGCGACGCCGCTGGTGGTGATCCAGATGTTGTTGCGGAAGTAGTAGCTGACCGGGTGCCGCAGCTTGACCTGTTCGCCGCCGCGCAAGTGCGCCCGGCCGTCGGCGTTGCCCTGCATCCAGTCGAAGCGGTAGAGCTGCAGCGGCATGCATTCGCCCATGTGGCCGATGACGAGCCGCAGCTTCGGAAAGCGGTCGAACGCGCCCGAGAAGATCAGCCCCATCGTGTGCAGCCAGACATCGTGCGGAAACCCGCCGAGTGCGCCGAAGAACCCGCGCGTCTCGTAATGCGGCGCGCCCCACGGCGCGGTCGGGTGGATGTAGAGCGCGGCATCGTTAGCCTCGAGCGCCTCGAGGATCGGGAAGTATTCGAGCTCGTCGAGGTAGCGGCCCTGGAAGTGCGAGTTGAGCACCGCGCCGTTGAGCCCCAGCGTGCCCATCGCCCGCTCGATCTCCTTGACCGAGCCTTTCACGTCGCGCGGATCGAACGCGGCCAGGGCCGAGAAGCGGTCCGGGTGGCGGCGGCAGGCGTCGGCGGCGAGATCGTTGGCCTCGCGGGCAAGCGCGGTGCCTTCCGAAGGGCGCACCACCTGCACTCCGGGCGCGGTCAGCAGCAGGAGCTGCCGGTCGATGCCGTACTCGTCCATGTGCGCGAGGCGCAGCGGCCCAAGGTCCTGCAGCATCTCCTGCAGGCTCGGCATCTTGGCGAACATGCCCGCCATCTTGAGTGAATCGTCGTTCGGTGCCTCGCCGCTCTCGAGGTACTCGACCTGCGCCTTGACCAGCGCCGGGAAAGTCCACGCTTCCTCGGTGGCGATGCGCCTGTAGGGCGCGTCGCGGTCGATGTGGCCGGCGCGTGGCGCCATGCCGACGCGGGTGCGGTGGCTGAAGTCTTCCTTGAAATGGCCCTTGAGGCCTTTTTCGCTGCCGTCTTCGAGCAGGGGCATATCGACAACCTCCCTTCTTCAAGCCCTCTCCCCTTCAGCGGAGAAGGTTGGGAGAGGGGGGCAGTCGCTCGCATTGCCCCTCTCCCTCCGCGCCTTCGGCGCTCCTCCCTCTCCCCTG
>Ga0307505_10000640_pt1 | contig 36746 bp, 33 predicted proteins | sample 23_S_MG_FD_202183 | JGI IMG/M metagenome (GOLD analysis project Ga0307505, IMG submission 202183) | Soil microbial communities from Populus trichocarpa stands in riparian zone in the Pacific Northwest, United States - 23_S | ecosystem: Environmental > Terrestrial > Soil > Riparian zone > Trees...
TGAGTTCGACCCGTCTGATCCAGTCGGCGTGCGCCTGGAAGATTTTGTCGACGGAAGGCATCACCTTCTCGGCTTCGATGAAGCGATCGATGCCTTCATGCAATGCAGGTTCCAGGATCGGCCACAGGCTGCGTAACGTCTCGCAGCACTGCGGCTCAATGCCATAAAGGCTCAGCCGGGACTCGAAGTGAGATGGCAGTGCGACAATCATGCCTCGGCCTGCCCCGATGGAGTGGCTACGCTTTTAGTAGGACGGAGACGATAACAGCCGATGATACGCCTCGAAGTTAAGATTTGATTTCACGCCGCGGCCATAGGGCGGTGCCGGAAGGGCAGGCGGTCCCCCTCAACTGCCCAATAAAGCCTTGCGCTCAGGGCCTTGGTCACGTTGAATGCCTAAAAAGTAAGAGTTGGGGGAAACGTCGTTTGGGTATCGTTGAGACTGGCGCAGGGTTGCGCGCCGACCGGCCGCATCTAGCTACCACCAGCAGTCCTTTGCTGTCGGTCGAAGACTTGCATGTCCAGTTCGCGACGACGCGGGGCGTCGTGCGGGCCGTCGAGGGCATCTCCTACACGGTGAATCGCGGCGAGACGGTCGCCATCGTCGGCGAGTCCGGCTGCGGCAAGTCCGTGTCTTCGCTTGCGATCATGCGGCTCCTGCCGCGCGCGACGGCGCGCATCCCGAACGGCCGCATCATGCTCGACGGTCGCAACCTGCTCGAACTCAGCGACGACGAGATGCGCGAAGTGCGCGGCCGTGACGTCTCGATGATTTTCCAGGAGCCGATGACGTCGCTCAATCCGGTGCTGACGATCGGCCTCCAGATCATGGAGCCGCTTTTCATTCACCTGAAGATGACGCCCGAACAGGCGCGCGCCCGCGCCATCGAACTGCTCGAACTGGTCGGCATCACCGATGCGCAGCGCCGGCTCGATCAGTATCCGCACCAGTTCTCCGGCGGCATGCGCCAGCGCGTGATGATCGCGATCGGTCTTGCCTGCAATCCAAAACTCATCATCGCCGACGAGCCGACCACCGCGCTCGACGTGACGATCCAGGCGCAGATTCTGGAACTGATGAAGAACCTGTCGCGCGACCTGGGTATCGCGATGGTCATCATCACGCACAACCTCGGCATCGTCGCGCGCTATGCCGACCGCGTGAACGTCATGTACGCCGGCCAGATCATCGAGCAGGGCACGGCCGACGACATTTTTCTCACGCCTGCGCATCCTTACGCCATCGGCCTCATGCGCTCCGTGCCGCGTCTTGATGAGCCGCGCGGCATGCGGCTTGAGACGATCGAAGGATTGCCGCCCGATCTGCTCAATCCCCCGACCGGCTGCCGCTTTGCGCCGCGCTGCCCGCACAAGATAGAGATTTGCGGCCAGCCCATCGAGTTGCGGGATGCCGGGCCGGGCCATCTCGCGGCCTGTCATCGCGTGAAAGAAGTGGTCGCGGGCAAGCTCACCAAGCCGCTTGCGCAGATCGCGCGTAAGGAACAGCAGGAACTCGATCACGCCAACCCCATCCTGGTCGTCGAGAATCTGAAGAAGTTTTTCAACGTCACGCTTGCCCGCAAGAGCTGGATTTCCCAGGAGCGCGCCGTCGTTCGCGCGGTGAACGACGTCTCCTTCGCCATCGCGAAGGGCGAGACGCTCGGACTCGTCGGCGAGTCGGGCTGCGGCAAGACCACCGTCGGCCGCGTCGTCCTCAAGCTTGAAGAAGCAACGGAAGGCACCATTAAATATGAAGGCGTCGACATCACGCATCGCAGTCACAACGACATGCGTGAGGTCCGCCGCAAGATTCAGGTGATCTTCCAGGACCCTTATTCGTCGCTCAATCCGCGCATGACGGTAGGCGAGATCATCGCCGAGCCCTTGTCCGTCTATAAGATCGTGCCGGAGAAAAAGGCGCGGCAGGAACGGGTCGCCGAGCTTCTGAGTCAGGTCGGCCTCTTTCCCTATATGGCCGAGCGATATCCGCACGAGTTGTCCGGCGGCCAGCGGCAGCGTGTCGGCATCGCGCGTGCGCTGGCGCTGGAGCCGAAATTCATCGTCTGCGACGAGCCCGTCTCCGCACTCGATGTTTCAATTCAGGGCCAGATCATCAATCTGCTGGAAGACCTGCAACACAGGCTCGGTCTGAGCTTCCTGTTTATTGCGCATGACCTCGCGGTGGTGAGACACATCTCGAACCGCGTGGCGGTCATGTATCTCGGCCGCGTCATGGAACTGGCCGACCGCGACGAGCTTTATGCGAGCCCGGCCCATCCCTATACGCAGGCGCTGCTCGACGCCGCGCCCATTCCCGATCCGAAAGTCGAACGCAGCCGTGCGCCGCGTGCATTGCGGGGCGAGATTCCTTCGCCCTTGACCCCGCCCACGGGCTGCGTGTTCCATACGCGCTGCCCCTTCGCGATCGAAATTTGCAAGGAAGTTGTTCCGGAGGCGAGACAATTCGGGTCTCGTCATCTTGTTGCGTGTCACCGAGCAGAAGAAGTCGTCGCCCATGCAGCGACGGCACGATGAAACTCTAAGGGAGGATGCACGAATGAAAGCACCGATACTGGGTCTGCTGGGAGCGCTCGCCTTCACGTTTGGCGCGGCATATTCCGACGCTCAGGCCCAAACCCCGAAGCGTGGCGGGAATTTCCAGTTCGCCATCAGCGCGGAAGCGCCGCATTACGATCCGCACAACAGCGATACTTACGCGACATTGCATTTCTCGTCGCCGTTCTATTCGACGTTGCTCCGCTATAACCTTGCGAAGTTTCCGGAGATCGAGGGCGATCTGGCGAAATCCTGGACGGTTTCGCCCGACAAGAAGACCTACACCTTCGTCCTGAATGAAGGCGTCAAGTTCCACGACGGACAGACGCTGACCTCCGAGGATGTCAAGGCGACCTACGATCGCCTGCGTAATCCGCCGCAGGGAATCGTATCGAACCGCAAGGCGCTGTTCGCGGACATCGATACGATTGAGACGCCGAATCCGACCACGGTCGTCTTCAAGATGAAGGCCGTGAACGCCTCGATGCTCGACCACTTCGCGAGCCCGTGGAACACGGTCTATTCGGCGAAGGATCTTGCGGCCGATCCGGCTGCGCCGCGCACCAAGATCAACGGCACCGGCCCGTTCACGTTCGTCGAGCATGTGAAGGGCAGCCACGTCGCCGGCAAGCGCAATGAAAACTACTTCAAGAAGGGCTTACCCTATCTCGACGGCTACCGCGGCGTCTTCACGTTGCAGGCCGCGGCGATGCTGAACGCGATCCAGGGCGGTCAGGTGCTGGCGGAATTCCGCGGCATCTCTCCGGCCGAGCGTGACCGTCTGGTCTCGGCCATGGGCGACAAGGTCCGCATGCAGGAATCGAGCTGGACGCTGAACCTGCTCGTCGCCTTCAACGTCGAAAAACCGCCGTTCAACGACGTGCGCGTGCGCAAGGCGTTGCTGATGGCGATCGACCGCTGGGGTGGCAGCCAGGGGCTGTCGAAGATCTCGACGCTCCGCGCCGTTGGCGGCGTTATCCGCCCCGGCTCGCCGCTCGCAACGCCCGAAGCCGAACTTGTGAAGCTCCCGGGCTTCGGCAAGGACATCAAGGCGGCACGCGCCGAAGCGCGCAAGCTCTTGAAGGAAGCGGGACAGGAGAACCTGAAATTCGTTCTCTGGAACCGCAACCTCGCGATGCCCTACACGCCGGCGGGCATCTTCCTCGTCGACCAGTGGCGGCAGATCGGAGTCGAGGTCGAACACAAGCAGTCCGACACCGGCCCGTACACCGCGGCTCTCAGCGCCGGCAACTTTGAAGTGGCAATCGACTTCTCGAACCTCTTCAACGACGACCCGACGCTGTCGCTCACCAAGTTCCTCTCGCGCAAGAACAACCCGCTCAACATGACGCGGGCGAACGACGAGGAAATCGACAAGCTGTATGAGTTGCAGCTTCGCGAGGGCGATAACGAGAAGCGCAAGGTCCACATCCGCGCGCTGGAGAAGCGCCTGTTCGAACAGGCCTATCAGCAGCCGCTGCTGTGGTGGCACCGCATCGTCCCGTCCCACAAGGTCGTGATGGGCTGGGAAATGTCGCCGAGCCACAATCTTGGCGCCGATCTCGCCAAGGTCTGGCTGAACCAGTGAAGAAGACCCGCCTCATCCTTCGAGACGCCTTCGCTTCGCGAAGGCTCCTCAGGATGAGGCGGAAATAAAAGCGACCTCACCCTGAGGAGCGGCCCGCAGGGCCGCGTCTCGAAGGGTGAGGTCGCAACTCGGGGCTCAAGATGCTGCGCTACACGCTGAACCGTATTCTCCTGATGATTCCCACGCTGATCGGCGTGGCGGTGCTCACGTTCTTTATGTTGCGCGTGGTGCCGGGCGACATCGTCGAGGTGAAGCTGCGCGGCGACGGCGGCAACATCTCGCAGGAGGTGGTCGACGCGGAGCGCGCGCGCCTCGGTCTCGACCGTCCCCTCCTCATCCAGTTCAAGGACTACATGATCGGGCTTGCGACGCTCGATCTCGGCGTCTCCATGTGGACCGAACGGCCGGTGATCGAGGAGATCTCGCTTCGCTTGCAGCTTTCGCTGGAAGTCGCGATCCTCGCGACCATCATCGCCATATTGCTTGCGGTGCCTTTAGGCACAATCGCCGCGCTGATGCGGGATACATGGGTGGACTATCTCGTCCGCATCATCACCATCGGCGGCCTGTCCATTCCCTCGTTCTGGTTCGGCATGCTGATCATGCTGGCCTTGCTCACGTTCTTTAACTGGCTGCCGCCGATCGTCTTTACGCCGATCTATGTCGATCCGGTCGCCAACCTGACCCAGCTCATCTGGCCGGCCATGGCGGTCGGCTACCGCTACTGCGCGGTGACCGCGCGCATGATCCGCTCCTCGCTCCTCGAAATCATGGCGGAGGATTACATCCGCACCGCCCGCGCCAAGGGCGTTTACGAGAAGCTCGTCGTGTCGCGCCATGCGCTCAAGAACGCCATGCTGCCGGCCATCACCGTGATCGGCCTCGAATTCGCCTTCCTCATCGGCGGGCTCGTCGTCACCGAGCAGGTGTTCAACCTCAACGGCATCGGCCAGTTGTTCGTGCAGAGCGTGGCGCGCAACGACTTCATGCTCATTCAGGGCATGGTGATGATGATCGCCGTCTTCTACGTCTTCGTGAATCTCGCGGTGGATCTGCTCTACGCGGTGTTCGACCCGCGCATCCGGTACGGCAACTAAGGGGGATCGCCATGGCCGTCGCTTCCCCCACCATCGCCGTTTCTGTCGCCCCCAGGCGCCGCAACGCCGTCGTGGAGTTCACGCGCCGGCAGCCCCTCGGGGCCGTCAGTCTCGTCGTGATCCTGATCATGATGTTTGCAGGCATCTTCTCGGAGCTGGTTTCGCCCTACGACCCACTTAACATTGATTTCGCAGCAATCCTCCAGCCGCCGAGCTGGGAACACTGGATGGGCACGGACGCCTTCGGCCGCGATATTTTCTCGCGCATCATCCACGGCTCGCGCACCGCGCTCGTGATCGGATTTTCCGCCTCGTTCCTTGGCTCGAGCCTCGGCGCCATTCTCGGCATCGCATCGGCCTATTTCGGCGGCAGGATCGACAACTGGATCCAGCGTTTTGTCGACGTGCTGCTGGCCTTCCCGATCATCGTGCTGGCGCTCGTGGTCGTCGCCGCGCTCCCCCGAACGACGGTGGCGGGCGTTGACGTCAATCTCATTCTCGCGATCTCGATCCCGATCGTGCCGCGCGTCTGCCGCGTGGTGCGCGCGGCCGCGCTCTCGGTCCGCGTCATGCCGTACATCGACGCGGCCCGCGCGGCCGGCTACTCGAGCACCCGCATCATCTTCCGGCACATGGCGCCAAACGTCGTGGCGCCGTACCTGATCATGTTCACGGCCTTCATCGCGCAGGCGATCCTGCTCGAAGCCTCGCTGTCGTTCCTCGGACTCGGCGTGACCGAGCCGACGGCGGCCTGGGGTCTGATGTTGTCGGGTAATGCTGCGGACTTCTATCGCGAGGCGCCGTGGATGATCCTCTTCCCCGGCATCGCGATCAGTTTGGCTGTCTTCGCGTTCAACCTGTTCGGCGACAGCCTGCGCGACTATCTCGACCCGCGCTTCAAGGTCTAGCCCGCCGCCCTGGCGTAGGTCTGCGCGTAGGTTTCGCGCAGCACGTTCTTTTGCACCTTGCCCATGGTGTTGCGCGGCAGTTCATCGACGAAAAACACGCGTTTGGGCTGTTTGAACTTGGCCAGCCGTTCGCTGAGCGCGGCGACGATCTCGGCCTCGGTCACTTTCGCGCCGGGCGAGCGAACCACGACCGCCGTGACGCCTTCGCCGAAATCCGGGTGCGGCACGCCGATCACCGCCGATTCCTGCACACCGGCGATAGCGTCGAGCTCCGTTTCGACTTCCTTCGGATAGACGTTGTAGCCGCCGGTGATGACGAGGTCTTTCGCCCGGCCGACGATATGGACGTAGCCGCGATCATCGATCTTGCTGACGTCGCCGGTGATGAAGAAGCCGTCCGCCCTGAACTCGGCCTTGGTTTTGTCCGGCATCCGCCAATAACCCGAAAACACATTGGGCCCGCGCACTTCCAGCACGCCGACCTCGCCCCGTGGCAGCACGCGGCCGGTCTCGGCGTCGGCGACACGCACCTCAACGCCCGGCAACGGGAAGCCGACCGTGCCGGGAATGCGGTCGCCGTCATACGGGTTGGACGTGTTCATGTTGGTTTCGGTCATGCCGTAACGCTCAAGAATGGCATGGCCGGTGCGCTCGGCGAATGCGCGATGGGTCTCGGCCAGCAGTGGCGCCGAGCCCGACGTGAACAGGCGAATGTGTTTTGTCGCCTCGCGCGTGAGGCCGGGATGCTCGAGGAGCCGCACATAGAAGGTCGGCACGGCCATCATGCTGGTCGCCTTCGGCAGCAGGCTCATGCACTGGTCGGCTTCGAAGCGCGGCAGGAAAATCATCGACGCGCCGGCGAGCAGGATCACGTCGCACGCCACGAACAGGCCGTGTGTGTGGAAGATCGGCAGCGCATGCAGCAGCACGTCCTTTTCGGTAAAGCGCCAATAGTCCATAAGCACTTCGCCGTTCGAACGCAGGTTCGCATGCGTGAGCATGGCGCCCTTGGAGCGCCCCGTGGTGCCCGATGTGTAGAGAATGGCCGCGAGGTCGTCGGGTCCGCGGGCGACGGCCGGGAGGATCGGCGCATCCTTCGCCGCCTGAAGCAACGTACCGTCGCCGTCAGTGCCCAGGCTCTCGACAATTCCTTTGCCGCCCTTGCCGCATAACTGGCGCATCGCGTCGAGCGATTCCGGCCGTGCGACGATGAAGCTTGGCTGCGCGTCGCCGATAAAATACTCGAGCTCCGCCAACTGATAGGCGGTGTTGAGCGGCAGGAAGACCGCGCCGGCGTGCACGCAGGCGAGATAGAGCGCGAGATTCTGCCAGGACTTTTCTACCTGCACCGCGACCCGGTCGCCGGGAACGACGCCCGCCCGGATCAGGTGCGACGCGAGCCGGGCAACGAGATCGAACATCTCGCCATAAGAGACGCGCGTTCCATCGGCGAGTTCGATCAGCGGGCGCCGGCGGTCGGACGCGTGGCGCGCGAGCGCGTCGTAAAGGTGATTGCTCATGGCTGGGCTGCGAGGACGCGAGCCTTTTCGGGGCGCAACATGCGCTTCACGCCGTTGCTTGCGACCACTTCGCCCGCCTCGGCATAGGCTTCATGGTTCTTCTCAATGTCCGCCAGTACGTATTGATAGTTCACCATCACCCCCGCCGACTGCGCGATGGCTTTTTCGGAGAGATCGGCCATCAGGTCAATGCGCTCGAGCCGCGCACCGTTGCCTAAATGAAAACGCGCCACGGGATCAACCGGGCGGCCGTGCTTCGTGCGGGCGCTGAGGAAGTAGTGGGCTGCCAGCGGACCGAGCACGGATCGCAGTTCCTCGACCTTGTGCGGGTCGCCCTGCCAATGCGGGTCATCGAGGTGCGCGAGCGCTGCCCGGTCGGCTGGCTCGATGGCTGGCGAGTCCGGCTTCTCTCGCTCAGCCGCGAGCCATCGCATGAACCCGGGTACGGGCGAGAGCGTGACGAAGGTCGTGAGGTTCGGCAGTTCGCGCGAAATCTCTTCCACCACCTGCTTGATGAGGAAGCTGCCGAAGGTGACGCCGGTGAGCCCACGTTGGGTGTTGGAGATCGAATAGAAGGTTGCGGTCGTCGCCTCGCGCGGGTCAAGCAGCGTGCGCTCGCGCGACAGGATCGGCGCGATGGCGTCGGGAATATCGCGCGTCAGCGCCACCTCGACAAAGATCAGCGGCTCGTCGGTCATCGCCGGATGGAAGAAGGCGTAGCAGCGCCGGTCGGGAGAATCGATGCGCGCACGTAGATCGTCCCAGTCGCTGATCTCGTGCACCGCCTCGTAGCGGATGATTTTTTCCAGCACGTTGGCCGGAGACGACCAGTCGATACGACGCAGCACAAGAAAGCCCCGATTGAACCAGGACGAAAGCAGATGCACGAAATCGTAGTCAACGCCGGCGAGGTCCGGCCGGAGCGGGAGCGAGTCGAGCAACTGTTCGCGCATGGCGACGAGCGCCCCGGTGGCGCCGGGGGCGAGATTGAGCCGCCGCACCAGTTCCTGCCGTCGCGGCTCGGCGGCCTCATGAACGGCGGAAGCCGCGGCATCCGTAGGCTCGTGCGCATAGGCCTCGCAAGCTGCGCGCAGCGCCTCGCGGTCCGGGCCGAAGATACGCGAGAGCGCTTCGAAGAAGGCCACGCGCTCGCCGGTCTTGAGGTGCTGGAAATCGATCAGGATTTCCCGCGCGAGCGCCGTGCCCGAGGCCTCGCCGCGGATCGATAACAAGTCCTCGCAGCGCTCCACGAGCGTGGCCGTCCGCGCCTCGCCGCTCACACGCCGGGTGCGGCCCGCAAGCATGGCTCGCCCGCGATCGGCAATGGTTTGCAGCATGTCGCCGAAGAAGCTCGAATTCATGCCTGATGCCTGTGGACCCGCAAAATCGCAGCACAGCTAAGTCACGAACGCAAAGGTAGTTCCGTCAGGCGTGCGCAGCAACAGGTCGTGCCGCATGGCGCAACCGCCATGCAGCCGCGGCAAGGCCGAGAATGACACCCGCAAAGGTGGCGATCATGCCGGCGGCGCTCAGCGAGTTGGGCGAGCCGAAGAGGCCGGGCCCGAAGGCCGCGGCTGCATAGCCGAGGATAGCCGCCGTTGCTGCGAGCAGCAGGGTGATCGCAAGCTGTGGGCCATAGCGATTGGTGAGCAGCCGCGCGGCCGCTGCGGGACAGACGATCATGGCAACGACGAGGATCGAGCCCACCGCCTCGAAGGATACGACCGTGGCGACCGCCGCTGCGAGCGTAACACCGAAGCGGAAGATATTGGCCGGAATGCCGAGCGCGCTCGCCAACTCGGGGTCGAACGTCGAGATCCGGATTTCCTTCCAGAACCACGCCACAAGCGCTGCAAGCACCACGAACGTAATGGCGAGCGTCACGAGCTCTCGCGGCAACTGCGCGAGCGCTGCGGGATCCAGCAGCGATTCCGGTCCGGTTGCGACCAGCCAGAGCACCGTTTCAAGCTGGCCATAGAGCACGCAGTCGGGATCGAGATCGACGCGATGCGCGGCGCCCTGCTCAAGCATCACGACACCGAGCGCGAACATCACCGTGAAGACGACACCGAGCGCTGCGCCGGGCTCGACGCGGCCGTAGCGGCGCACAAAATGCACGAGCGTTGCTGCGATGATTGCGGCGGCTGCGGCGCCGAGAATCATGGGCAGCGCGGCGCGCGTGCCGCTGAGCAGAAAGCCGACGACGATGCCTGGCAGCACCGCGTGCGAGAGTGCGTCGCCGAGCAATGCCTCGCGCCGGAGCACGAGGAAGTTGCCGGCGAGCGCGCAGACGAGCGTTGCGAACAGCGCCGTGAGGCCGGCGGGCAAATCGATTTGCAGGAAGGTCGTGACGCTCATGCCGCGCGCCCTTCGATTTCGTCCAGAAGGTCGCGCGGCAGGACGGCGTGCACCGGATCGACACCGAAGCGCGCGCCAACAGGCACCGCTTCCGGACGGCGGGTGATCGCCGCAAGCCAGAGGGAGAGATTGCGTGCGGCGGCGGGCGCGTCGCGCAACGCGCGCGCCGTCGGCCGGCCGCTCACATCCAGCAATCCGGTGGCGCGCAGATAAAGGCTGGGCAAGGGACCGGCGTGAGGCGCAGCTTCGCCGCCTGCGATGCGCGCGAGCCAGCGCACGCGTGCAAGTTCCAGCCGGAAGCGCAGCGCCGATAGCGCCACGCCGATGACGCCGCGGCGCGGCGCGAACAGGAGACCCGCGATGGCGAACACGCCCGCCGCCAGCACGATGGCCGCACCCGTCGGCATGTCCGAAAGCGCGTAGGATGCAGCCGCTCCGATATAGGCGCTGAGAGCGCCAAAGATGCCCGCGAGCAGCGCGATCGTGCGAACGTCGTTCGACCAGAAGCGCGCCGCGACCGGCGGCACGACGAGGAGCGCCACGATCATCACGAGGCCGACGGTCTGCAAACCGATGACGGTGATGGCAACCCCAAGCCCCGCCATGGCGAGGTCGATACGTGCCACCGGCCAGCCCAGTCCGGCCGCGAAGTCACGGTCGAAGGCGACGAGGCGGAATTCCTTGAAGAAGTACAGGACAACAGCGAGCGCGAAGGCGGCGAGGACTGCGATCGTAATCGCTTCCGAGCGCGCCATCGCGGCTGCCTGCCCGAGCAAGAAATGATGCAGGCCCGCCTGGCCCGCGAGCGGCAGGTTCTGGACATAAGAAAGCAGGACAACGCCAAGACCGAAAAAGGAGCCAAGCACGGCGCCGATCGCCGAGTCTTCCGTCACGCGCGGCAGACGCGTGAGCGCATGCATGAGCGCGACGCCGATCAGACCGGTGGCAGTCGCGCCCGCGAGCAGCAAGGGCAGGCTGCGCGTCTCAATCCCGATGGCGGCGCCGGCGAGAAACGCCAGCACGATGCCCGGCAGCGTGGCATGGCTGAGTGCGTCGGAAATCAGCGCCCGGCCGCGCAAAAACACGAACGTACCGACGCCGCCGGCGGCCGCGCCCAGCACCGCCGTGCCCGCGATCACCGTGTTGGCGTTGTAGCCGGCCTGAAGCGTGAGGACGTCGAAGAGCCGCGTCAGCGCTTCGCTGAGCGCGAGGCTCACGGCTGCGCGTCCGCCGCGCGCGGCAAGGCGACGCCCTGCATGGTGCGCCCGCCATAGGCGCGCTCGAGATTCTCGGGCGTGAGCGTTGTCGCAACGGGTCCGTCCGCGATCTTGGTGCGGTTGAGGAGCAGCACATGGTCGAAGAAGTCCGCGACCGTTTGCAGGTCGTGATGCACGCAGACAACCGTGCGTTTCTCTCGGTCGAGCTTGTGCAGGAGATCGAGGATCGCCTGCTCCGTCACCGCGTCGACGCCCGCGAACGGCTCGTCCATGAAATAAAGCTGCGAGTCCTGCGCGAGCGCGCGTGCGAGGAACACGCGCTGTTGCTGGCCGCCGGACAATTCGCCGATCTGCCGCTGCGCGAGGTCCGCGAGGCCGACCTGCGCGAGTGCCGCGAGCGCGGATTCCTTGTCGGCGCGCGCAAGCCGCCGTCCGATGCCGACATGGCCGTAACGGCCCATGGCGACCACATCGAGCGCGCTCACCGGAAAGTCCCAGTCCACCGAGCCGCGTTGCGGCACATAGCCGACCTTGTTGCGGGCGCGCGAAAGACGCTCGCCGAAGATTTTCACTTCGCCGGAAAGGGCAGGAACAAGCCCGAGACACGCTTTGATGAAGGTCGACTTGCCCGCGCCGTTCGGGCCGACGATGGCGACGAGACCCGATGGCGGGGTCGTATAGTCGATCGACCACAGCGCGGGCCTGCCCTGATAGGCAACCGTAAGGTCGCGCACCGAGAGGGCCGGCGCCGCCGGTTCGAGGGAAGCCGTCATGTCCCGATTAACGCTTGCCGCCTGCAACATCGTCAATCCACACGCGCAAGCTGGCCCGACATGCCGCGCGTGGGCGTCTTGCCGCCGAGCGCGCGCGCGATCGTTGTCGCGTTGTGGTCGATCATGCCGATGTATGTGCCTTCATAGGTGCCCGGCGCGCCCATGGCGTCGGAGTAAAGCTCGCCGCCGACCTTGACCGTATGGCCGCGGGCACGCGCGCCCTCGATCAGCGCGCGAACATTGCGGTCCGACACGCTCGACTCGACGAACACGGCGCCGATCTTGCGCTTCACCAGCATATCGACGAGTTCCTGGATGCGCTTCAGGCCCGCTTCGGACTCGGTGCTGATGCCCTGAATGCCCTGCACCTCGAAATCGTAGGCGCGGCCGAAATAGTTGAAGGCGTCGTGCGCGGTGATCAGCACGCGCGCGTCCTTCGGCACGCTCGCCACGGCGTCGCGTACATACTTGTCGAGCTTGTCGAGCTCACCGAGATAACGCGCGGCGTTGCTGCGGAACGTGTCGGCGAGGGCAGGGCGGAATTGGATGAGGCTGTCGCGTACCGCCTCGACCGCCTTCTTCCAGCCCGTCACGTCCATCCAGACATGCGGATCGTACTGGCCGTCGAAGCCTTCGGGTTCGAGCAGATACTTTTCGTCGAGCGCCTCAGTTACCGGAATGACGGGACGGCCGGCATTGGCGACGCGCACCAGCGCGTCGGTCATTTTCCCTTCGAGCAGGAGGCCGTTGTAAAAAACGATGTCCGCCGAGGCGAGGCGCGCGATGTCCGAGCGCGTCGGCTTGTAGCTGTGCGGATCGATCCCGCTGCCGAGCAGCACATCGACCTTGCCCGTGTTGCCGGCAACCGCCTTCACGGCGTCGCCGATCATTCCCGTGGTGGCGACCGCCGTGAACGGCTGTGCGAATGCTTGCGCCGGCAGAAGTGCCGCCACGAACGCGAGCACGACCATCGAGCGCCGCGAGAGGCCGAAATCCTTGTTGCAAGTCATTCGCAACAAGTGGCATCGGCCGGTGGAAAAGTCAATGCAAATGCGAACCATTCGCAATAAGAAAACCAGGTAAGGCAAGAGCTATTTGGGGGTGCCGGAACCGATGTAAGGCACATGTAAGGAATTGATCTACGACCGGCTAGCTCGCCATTCGGAAATGATCGCAGCGATGGCATCGAGCCCGTCGGTCAGGGCGGCGGGGCCGGGCTGGAGTATGAGGGCCGACTTCACCTCGCGCAGAAAGCCATCGCGCACGGCGGGGAGGGCATCGAAGCCGGGGCGGGCGGCAAAGCGGTCGGGCTGAAACTTCTTCCCGCACCAGGAGCCGATGACGATGTCGGGCCGCGCCTCGATCACCTGCTCGGGCGTCACGATCCGATCCTTCGCGGCGTCCCGGCGCGCAAGTTCGGGAAACACCTCGCTCCCGCCCGCCGCCTCCACGACCTCCGACACCCAGCCGATGCCGGAGATCATCGGCTCGTCCCATTCCTCGAAATAGACGCGCGGGCGGGGGCCGTCTTTCATGCGCGCGGTGACGGCGGCCACGCGCTCGCGCAGCTCGGCGGCGAGCTTTGTGCTTTTCTCAGGGACGCCCACGAGCGCCCCAAGCGTCTCGATCATGGCGTAGATGCCGGCGAGGTCGCGCTGGTTGAAGGCGTGCACCGCCACGCCGCGCTTCACCAACTCCGCGACGATCCCCGCCTGCAGGTCGGAGAAGGTCAGCACGAGGTCCGGCTCAAGCGCGAGGATCTTGTCGACGTCGGCGGTGATGAACGCCGCAATCCGTGGCTTCTCGCGCCGCACCTGCGGCGGGCGGACGGCATAGCCCGACACGCCCACGATGCGTGCGTCTTCGCCGAGGAGATAAAGCGTCTCGACGGTCTCTTCGGTGAGGCAGACGATGCGGCGGGGCGGGAAGACTCGCATCAGGCGATCTTAGTCGCCGGCCTTATGGTGAGGAGCCCCTGCGCCCATCCTTCGAGACGCCCGCCGTCGCAACGCGACGGCGGGCTCCTCAGGATGAGGGCACAGGAGCGTCTCGAACCACGCGGCCCCTTCCGTCCGCAAAAGTGGGCCGCTATAGCGGCTTAGGGGGAATTTGGATGCGCGCGCAGGCCGAGGGCGAGTTCGACTACATCATTGTCGGCGCGGGCTCCGCCGGCTGCGTGCTGGCGAACCGCCTGTCCGCCGATCCGAAGAACCGCGTGCTGCTGCTGGAAGCCGGCGGTCGCGACAACTGGATCTGGTTCCATATTCCGGTCGGCTACCTGTTCGCGATCGGCAACCCGCGCTCCGACTGGATGTTCAGGACCGAACCGGAGCCCGGCCTCAACGGCCGCTCGCTCGCCTATCCGCGCGGCAAGGCGCTCGGCGGCTCGTCCGCCATCAACGCCATGATCTACATGCGCGGCCAGGCGGCGGATTACGACCACTGGCGCCAGCTCGGCCTCACCGGCTGGGGCTGGGACGACGTGCTGCCCGTCTTCAAAAAGCACGAGGACAGCTTCCTCGGCGCCGGTGATCACCACAATACCGGCGGCGAATGGCGGATCGAATTCCCGCGCGTGAAGTGGGAGGTCCTTGAAAGGGTGCGCGCGGCGGCGGCACAGGCCGGCATCCCACCGGTCGAGGACTTCAACTGCGGCGACAATGAAGGCTCCTGCTACTTCCATGTGAACCAGCGCCGCGGACGGCGCTGGAGCGCGGCGCGCGGATTTCTCAAGCCCGCGCTCGGCCGCCAGAACCTGCGGGTCGAAACCGGCGTGCTCGCCGAGCGGCTCATCATCGAAAATCGCCGCGCGGTCGGCGTCGTCTATCGGCAGGACGGAGTCGAGAAGACTGCCCGGGCGCGCGGTGAGGTGATCCTGTCCGCGGGCGCGATCGGCTCTCCGCAGATTCTCATGAACTCCGGCGTCGGCCCGGCGGCGCATCTCGCCGATCACGGCGTGCCGCTGGTCCTCGACAAGCCCGGCGTCGGCTCGAATTTGCAGGACCACTTGCAGCTTCGTCTCATCTACCGGGTCGAGGGCGTGCCGACCTTGAACGAGCGCTATCACGCGCTCCACCGCCGCGCCTGGATGGGGATCGAATACGCGCTCTTCCGCACCGGCCCGCTGACGATGGCGCCGTCGCAGCTCGGCTTCTTCACGCGCTCCGACAAAGGGCAGGAGCGGGCGAACATCCAGTTTCACGTGCAGCCGCTCTCGCTCGACAAGTTCGGCGACCCGCTGCACACCTTCCCGGCCTTCACCATGAGCGTGTGCAACTTGCAGCCCGAGAGCCGCGGCACCGTGCGGCTGCGTTCGCGCGATCCGGCGGCGGCACCCGTGATCGCGCCGAACTATCTCGCGGCGGAGTCCGACAGGCGCGTCGCGGCGGACTCGCTCCGCGTTGCGCGGCGCGTGGTGGCGCAACCCGCGCTCGCGCCCTTCAAGCCCGACGAGATTTTGCCCGGTCCCACGGTGCGCGACGACGATCAGGCGTCGTTGGTGAAAGCGGCGGGCGACATCGGCACGACGATCTTCCACCCGGTCGGCACGGCCAAGATGGGATTGAAGAGCGACCCGATGGCAGTGGTCGACGAGCGCCTGCGCTTTATCGGCATTGACGGCCTGCGCGTGATCGACGCTTCGGTGATGCCGACGATCACGTCCGGCAACACCAACTCCCCGACCATCATGATCGCCGAGAAGGGTGCGAGCATGGTGCTTGAGGACGCCCGCTGAATCGAAATCTCACGCGAGCATCGCCGCTCGCCGCAGGTTTTGCGCGGCGGACTCTCCACCTTTGCTGCAAGGCCTAAGGGATTCCACGGACTCGCGAATTTCGCCCGTCTTCAAGTTCTGCGGCGGCGTGAAGCGGCCGTGCGCATGAACTGAATCGCGACGTGAGGCGGACTCAGCGCGCGATCAGCACTTCGCGGCAGGCCGGCGGCAGGTCGGCCATGGTGAGCGGCGGTTTCGGCTTCGGCGGATCCTTTGGCGGCGGCGGGCTGACGATCGCCGGCTTGAACCACTGCTCCAGCTCCGCGCCGCAGCCGTCGCCGCCCGCCACCGGGTCCTGACCCTGACAGTCGGGGCTGCCGGGCGGACAGCCGATGCGGATGTGCATGTGATAGTCGTGGCCCCAATACGGGCGCACCTTCGCGAGCCACGCGCGATCTTTGCCGGCCTCGCGGCAGAGCGCCTTCTTGATCGCGGCGTTCACGAGCACGCGCTCGACCTTGGGGTCCTCGGCCGCCGCCCTGATGACATGCAGGTGGCCGGGCGTCCAATTTGCCGGATCGATGTCGAGCCGGTCCTTGCGCACCATCATCGACGCGGACATCTTCTCGCGCTCCTCGCGCGACAGCCGCCGGTCCGGCATCGGCGTCAGCCACACGTCGGCGTCGAGCCCGAGCTGATGAGAAGCATGGCCGCTGACCATCGGCCCGCCGCGCGGCTGTGCGAGATCGCCGACGAGGATGCCGTGCCACCCCGCGACCTTCGGCGCCTTGGCCGCAAGCCGTTCGAGCATCGCGATCAGATCCGGGTGCCCCCAGTTGCGGTTGCGCGAGAGCCGCATGGCCTGCCAGTTCTCGCCGTCGACCGGCAATGCGACCGCGCCCGCGAGGCACCCCTTGGAGTAAAAGCCGATCGCCCGCGCCCGCATGGGAGCCGCGTCGCTGGACTTGCCAAATAGGTCCTTCGCGACATCCTTTGGGCCTGGCCCGGCTTCCTTCACCTCCTTGGCGGGAGCAGGCGCGGATGCCGGCTGCGCCGGTCGCGGCTGCGGCATCGGCGGCGAGCCCGCGGCGGCAAGGCTGGAAAGCGCGACGGTCAGGGCCGCTGCTGCGATGAATCTCATGGGGCCGGACCATACCCCGCTTCGGAAGGCACGATAAAGGCAGCCGGTAAAATGTGATCCCGGTCAAATCCTTTTAACGCCCCGCCGCTAGGATCGCCGCGGGCTCGGGGGAGATTCGGGAATGTCGAAAATTTTAGGGATGGTTGCGGCGGGGCTTGCCGCCGCGCTGGCGGTCGCCGCGCCGGCGAAGGCCGAGATCGTGGCGCAGGTGAGTATTGCCAGCCAGAGCATGACCGTCACGATCGACGGCGTGAGCACCTACACATGGCCGGTTTCGACCGCGCGCCGCGGCTACGTCACACCCAAGGGCTCGTGGGGCGTGCAGAGCATGCACAAGATGACGTACTCGAGTCTCTTCAATAACGCGCCGATGCCGTGGACGATCTTCTACAGCGGCCATTACGGCATCCACGGCACCACGGACATCAAGAAGCTCGGCCAGCCCGCCTCCGCCGGCTGCATTCGGCTGCATCCCGACAACGCCCGCACCCTGTTCGAGATGGTGCAGGAGCGCGGACCGAAGAGCTTCAAGGTCGTCGTCGACGGCTGACGCTCAACCGGCTTTCCGCCGCTTCCGCGTGCGCGCCGCCTTCCTGGCGGAACGCGAGCGCGCGGCCTTCGAGCGCGACGCCGCGGCGCGTCCGCCTTTGCGGCCGCCCTTGCGCGAGGAGGCGTGGCTCTCGCGCTTGCCGCGCCCCGAGCCGCTCTTCTTGCCGCCGCCCGACTCCTTGTTCACGGTTGCCCATGCACGCCGCTCGGCTTCCTCGTGCGAGACGCCGCGCTCCTCGTAGCCCTCTTCGATGTGCTCGGCCTTGCGTTTCTGCTTGTCGGTGTAACTCGATTTGTCTCCGCGCGGCATGGCTCGCTCCGTTGGTTGCGATTGTACCGGCAACGTGACGCGGAACGCGAAGTTCCCGGAACAGGCCGCGCTGCGGAACGTTCCCCGTACACACTCAACAGAGGAGGAAACCATGAGCCGCACAGCAGCAATGCCCGGCAGCCATGAGCGCCGCGAGACCCACGACCTGATCGGCAGCGACAGGGTTGTCGGCACCAACGTCTATCGCTCGAACGGCGACAAAATCGGATCGATCGAGCGCATCATGATCGACAAATATTCCGGGCAGGCGGCCTACGCCGTGATGTCCTTCGGCGGATTTCTCGGTATGGGACACGAACACTATCCGGTTCCCTGGGCCCGCCTCGACTACAACAAGAAGCTCGGCGGCTTCGAGGTGAACATCGCCGACAAGGAACTCGAAAACGCACCGAAGTTCGAGCCCGGCGCGGAAGACGAGTGGACCGGCGCCGACAAGGGCCGCGAAATTTATGCGTACTACAAGGTGCCGCCCTATTGGGTGTGAATTCGGAACGCTTTTGATTCTGAAGCATTCCCCCAATCGCCGGCACCCTGACGCCGGCTGCGCGCGTCGCCAACAATGGTGGTTCCCCGACCACAATAACGGCGACGCGCGTTTTTCATCCTCACCTCGTTCTGAATTGTGCTTTTTCTCGTCATGGCCGGGCTTGTCCCGGCCATCCACGTCTTCCTTGTAAGCAGGAAGAAAGACGTGGATACCTGCAACAAGTGCGGGCATGACGCCATGTAGCCAACGCTCCGCATCCCGGCGTCTTGAGGCGGCCGGGTTCGCCTGTCCCTGTTTCCTTCTCCCCCGAAAGGGAAATGGAGCGCCGGGAGGCGCCAGGGTGTTTGCGAGACACCCTTACGGGCTTTGCGAGAGCCCGCTTGATACGCGCCCACGGCGAAGCCCTGTTACCAGGACCTGCCGCTTCGGGGCGCGCGCGCCCAGTAACGTAGGGCGCTGCGCCTCCCGGCGCTCCATCGGCCAGGGCGGGATATCGGCCGCTCCGGCATTGCGGCGATCTAGAATATATTCCTATTATATGTCAAGCAAATTTTTGTGTCTCGCCGTGGCTTGCCCGCCCGCGACGCCGCGCTATGAACGCGGCCATGAACGAACCCGTCACGCTGCGCCGCGCCACCATGGACGACCTTCCCGTGCTCAGGCACTGGGACACCCAGCCCCACGTCATCGCCGCGAGCGGCGACGACGACAGCTTCCCGTGGGAAACGGAGCTTCCCCGCGACGTGGACTGGCGCGAGCTGCTGATCGGCGAGGTGGGCGGCCGCCCCGTCGGCGTCATGCAGATCATCGACGCGGCGCGTGAGGAGACGCATTACTGGGGCGACGCGGAGCCGAACCTGCGCGCCATCGACATCTGGCTCGGCGAAGCGAGCGATCTCGGCAAGGGCTACGGCACGCAGATGATGCGGCTCGCGCTTGCGCGCTGCTTCGCGGACCCGAAGGTGACAGCCATCCTCATCGACCCGCTGGCTTCCAACATCCGCGCCCGTCGTTTCTACGAGCGGCTTGGCTTCAAGCCGGTCGAGCGGCGGACATTCGGGACGGACGATTGCGTGGTGTATCGGCTGGGGCGGGAAGAGTACGGCTGCGGCGAATAAATCGCGCTACGCCGATCCGCCCGCCGCACCGACCACGTTAAAAACCTCCACCGGCCGCCGGATGCCTTTCAGCGTCAGTTCGCCGGCGGACTCGACAGTCGCCGTGTCTTGCACCGCCTCCAGCACCCGGCCGCTGATGAGGATCTGGCCCGGCTTGGCCTCGTCGCAGAGGCGTGAGGCGACGTTCGACACGGTGCCGATGGCGGCGTAGTCGAAGCGCCCTTCGAATCCGATGGTGCCGAGGGTCGCGTAGCCGTGCGCGATGCCGATGCCGAATCCGATTTCGTGCCCGCGCCTGCGCCAGTTCTCGGCCAGCGCGCCGATGGCGGTGCGCATTTCCAGCGCCATCTGCACCGCGTGCAGCGGCGGGTTCGGAAGCGGAAGCGGATCGTTGAAGATCACCATCACGCCGTCGCCGACGAAGCGCTCAAGCGTCCCGCCATGCTTGAAGATGATTTTTCCGATCGCCGCGTGATATTCGCGCAGGAGCTTCATCACGTCTTCGGGGTCGGTGCTTTCGGCGAAGGCCGTGAACCCGCGCAGGTCGCAGAACAGCGCGGTGATCTCGCGCCGGTGGCTTTCAAGCTGCTTCTCCCCGCCCGACGAGACGATCAGGTCGGCGACCTGCGGCGGCAGGAAGCGGCGCAGCCGGCCCATGCGGTCGATCTCACCGACCTGCTCCGCCACGCGCTTCTCCAGCCCCTCGTTGAGCCTGCGCAGCTCCTGCGATTGCGCCTCAAGCTGGCTCGCCTGCCGCGTGTTCTCGATCGCGATCACCGCCTGGTCGGCGAACGTCGTCATCACCTCGATCTGCTTGTCGGTGAACGGGGCGACGACAGCGCGGCAGGCCGCGATCACGCCGATGACGACACCGTCGCGAATGAGCGGCACGCCCAGCATGGTGCGGAAATCGCCGCGCTGGACCGACTCGACCCAGTGGTACTCGGGGTCGCTGTTGGCGTCGGGAATATGAACCGTCCGGCCCTCGGCCACCGTGCGCCCGACGAGCGTCTGCCGCCCGACCGAGATCGATTGTTCCTGCATCCATGCGCGATAGGATTCCGCGAAGCCGTGGCTTGCGGAGAGGCGGAAGACGTCGCCTTCGCGCCGGAAGATGAAGGCGTAGTTCGCGTCGCACAGCCGCGCGGCCGATTGCACGACGGCATCGAGCACGGAGTGCAGGTCGAAGATCGAGCGGCTGATGCGCTTCAGGACGTCGGCCGTCGCGGTCTGCTGCTCCAGCGCCTCGGTCAGGTCGCCGGTGCGGCGGCGAAGTTCGTTGACGAGCCGCGCGTTCCGGATGGCGATGACGGTTTGCGTGGCGAAGCTCTCGGCGAGCGATACCTGCTTCGCGGTGAACGGCCGCACCACCGTCCGTCGCAGCGTCAGCGCGCCGATGGGTTCGTCGCCGTGCATCATCGGCACGGTCAGGATCGAGCGATAGCCCATGCGGGCGGACGCGACGTTGCCCTCGGGAAAACCCTTTGTCTCGGTCTGCATGTCGCGCACATGAACGGTCTTGCGGTCGAGCACCGCACGGCCGCCGGTCCAGTTCCTTGTCACTTTCCAGGTCGTGAAATCGACGGGGATCGCGCCGAAATGCGATCCGAACACCATTTGATCGCCTTCGAGCAGGAGGATCGTCGCGTCCGACGCCTTGCAAAGCCGCGCCGCCGAGCTGGTCATGGAGTCGAGCACGCTTTGCAGCTCGAAGGTCGGGCTGCTGATGGCCTTCAGCACCTCGCCGGTGGCGGCCAGCTGATCGTGGAGTTCGTTCAGATCGCCCGCGTGCGGATCGGGCTTCTGCTTCCGCACGGCGGATTTGCGGGAGCGCGGCTTCGTCGGGGATTTTCGTCGCTGCCCCGCCATCGGACCTGGCTCAGCTATCCACCTTCAATGCCGCGATAAAGGCTTCCTGCGGGATGTCGACCTTGCCGTACTGGCGCATCCGCTTTTTGCCCTTCTTTTGCTTCTCAAGCAGTTTCCGTTTGCGCGTGGCGTCGCCGCCGTAGCACTTCGCCGTCACGTCCTTGCGCAGCGCCCGGATCGTCTCACGCGCGATGATCTTGCCGCCGATCGCCGCCTGGATCGGAATCTGGAACATGTGCGGCGAGATCAGTTCTTTCAGCTTCTCGCACATGGCGCGGCCGCGGCTTTCCGCGCGCGCACGATGCACGAGCATGGCGAGCGCGTCCACCGGCTCGTCGTTGACGAGGATCGAGAGCCGCACGAGGTCGGCGGGCCGCCGGTCGGTGATCTGGTAGTCGAACGACGCATAGCCGCGCGAGACCGACTTCAGCCGGTCGTAGAAATCGAACACCACTTCGTTCAGCGGCAGCTCGTAGGTCACCATGGCGCGCGCGCCGACATAGGTCAGCTCGATCTGCCGGCCGCGGCGGTCCTCGCAAAGCTTCAGGATCGCGCCGAGATATTCGTCCGGCGATATGATCGTCGCCTTGATCCAGGGCTCGCGGATTTCCCTGATCTTGGTGACTTCCGGCATGTCCACCGGATTGTGGATCTCGATGGTCTCGCCGCTCGTCAGTTCGATCTCGTAGATGACTGAGGGTGCCGTCGCGATCAGTTCGATGTTGAACTCGCGCTCAAGCCGCTCTTCAATAATCTCAAGGTGCAGCAGCCCGAGGAAGCCGCAGCGGAAGCCGAAGCCAAGCGCGGCCGACGTCTCCATCTCGAAGGAGAAGCTCGCGTCGTTGAGCCGGAGCTTCGCCATCGCCGCGCGCAACTGCTCAAACTGCGCGGCGTCGACCGGAAAGAGTCCGCAAAAGACGACCGGCTGCGCCGGGCGGAAGCCGGGCAGCATCTCGGCGGTGGGCTTCCTGTCGTCGGTGATCGTGTCGCCGACGCGCGTGTCCGCGACTTCCTTGATCGAGGCGGTGAGAAAGCCGATCTCGCCGGGGCCGAGTTCTTCCACCTCGACCTTCTTCGGCGTGATCACGCCGACGCGCTCCACGTCATAGGCCGCCTTCGTGCCCATCATGCGGATGCGCTGGCCCTTCTTCAGCGTGCCGTCGATGATGCGCACGAGCACGACGACGCCGAGATAGGCGTCGTACCAGGAGTCGACGAGCAGCGCCTTGAGCGTCGCGTCCGCGTCGCCCTTCGGCGCCGGCAGGCGCGTGACGATCGCTTCGAGCACTTCCTCGATATTGAGGCCGGTCTTGGCCGAAATGCCGATGGCGTTCGAGGCGTCGAGCCCGATCACTTCCTCGATCTGCGCCTTCACCTTCTCCGGCTCGGCGGCGGGCAGGTCGATCTTGTTCAGGACCGGCACGATCTCGTGATTGTTGTCGAGCGCCTGATAGACATTGGCGAGCGTCTGCGCCTCGACTCCCTGTGAGGCATCGACGACGAGGATCGAGCCCTCGCAGGCGGCGAGCGAGCGGTTCACCTCATAGGCGAAGTCGACATGGCCCGGCGTGTCGATCAGGTTCAGGACATAATCCTTGCCGTCGCGCGCACGGTAGTTCAGGCGCACGGTCTGCGCCTTGATCGTGATGCCGCGCTCGCGCTCGATGTCCATCGAGTCGAGCACCTGCTCGGTCATCTCGCGCGCGGTGAGCCCGCCGGTGAGCTGGATCAGCCGGTCGGCGAGCGTCGACTTGCCATGGTCGATATGCGCGACGATCGAGAAGTTGCGGATGTTGTCGAGCGACTTCGTGGTCATGAGGCGCGGAATAGCATCGGGTGCTGGCCAAGCGAAGAGCCGTGCGGTCGCGGCCGGCGGTGGACGGGTTGCCCGCCGCCGATATACTCGCAACCGGCGCGGGAGGGCACCTTCTATGGCGACGCGACCGGGGACGCCAGCCTTTTTCACCGGCCTCACAGGGGTATTTTCGGCCCTCCTGGCCGCGGCCCTGACATCGCCCGTGGCGGCGCAGTCCTACAAGGTCGTGACCGCGGTGCCCGCAAAGATGACCGGCGGGACGACGGCCTTCATCGACGCGTCGAGCAAGCGCATCGTCGAGATCGATCCGAACGGCAAGGTGGTGTGGCAGTGCTCGCTCGCCGCCGCGCAGTTCATGAGCGCGGAGCTGCAGCGCGGCGCCGATCTCGAATGGATCAAGGCCGACGACACGTTTCTCGTCGCCGTTCCCTTCAGCGGCGCCTTCCGTATCGACCGCAAGTGCAATGTCGTGTGGCGCTACATGACAGCGAAGATCAGCCACGACGCCGATCTCCTGCCGAACGGCAACGTGCTGCACACCTGGGCGTGGGATTCGCCCGGTGACGACCAAGCCGTCGAGGTCGATCCGTCCGGCAAGGTCGTCTGGCGCTGGCAGGCGCGCAATCACGTCGACAAGAAATGGGCGGCGGAAGGAAAGGGCGCGCCCGACACGCCCAAGCGCGGGCCGGGCTCGGGGCAGGGCGGCGGCCGCGGCGAGGGCTTCACGCACGCAAACGCCGTCGTCCGTCTGCCGAATGGCGACACGCTGGTGAGCCTGCGCAACTTCCATCGTGTCGTGCGTGTGGCGCCCGACGGCTCCGTGCGCCGAAGCTGGGGGCCGATCAATTACGTCCACGAGCCGAGCATCCTGCCCGACGGCTCATTGCTCGCCGCCCAGCGCGCGCCGATGATCGTCGCGATCTACGGCAACGGTCCGCGCCAAACTGTGTTCGCCAACGACATCGGAATCAGTCCGATCCGCACCGTCGAGCGGCTCGACAAGGGGAATCTCCTGCTCACCGGCGGCGAGGACATCGTTGAGGCCGATGCCGAGGGCAACGTCGTCTGGCACGTCAGGATTTTTGGCGATCTCGGCGTGCGCGAGCGCGACGGCGTGTACAAGGCCGTGCGCGTCGCAAAATGATCGTCCGTCCCGCGAGCAAGAGCGATCTGCCGTTGATCCTCGGCATCTACAACGATGCGGTCCTGAACACGACCGCGACCTGGAACGAGACGCCCGTGGACCTCGCCAATCGCAAGGTGTGGTTTGAGGCGTGGCGCGCGGCGGGTTTTCCGGTGCTGGTCGCTGACGACAACGGGAGTGTGGCGGGCTACAGCAGCTTCGGCGACTTCCGTCCGTTCGAGGGCTATCGCATGACCATCGAGCACTCGCTCTATGTTGCCGCGGACGCGCGCCGCAAAGGACTCGGCACTGCGTTACTCAACGCGCTCATCGAGGAAGCACGCAAGCTCGGCAAGCGCGCGATGATCGGCGGCATCGACGGCAGCAATGCGCCGTCGATTTCATTGCACGCGAGGTTCGGATTTGCCGAAGTCGGAAGACTGTCGGGCGTCGGCGTAAAATTCGGCCGGCCGCTCGATCTCGTATTGTTGCAGAAGATGCTGCAACCGGAAAAGAACGGAAGAGTGTCATAGAGTGTATCATGAAGAACACACTGCTTGCATTCTTGATCTTTCTGGCGACAGGTCCTTGTTTCGCTTATGACGGACCTGTCGTCGATGCCCATATGCATTGGTTCGGCCGGCTGAGTGTCGCCGACGTTCGCGCGCAGGCCGCCAAGAACAGCGTTTCCAGGATTGTGGTGGTTCCGCGCCATTTCGGATCCGACGGAATTACGGAGGACGAGGCCGACCATCTTGCCAAGGTTCATGGCGATCTATTTTGGGTTATGATCGGCCTGCAAAGGAACGAATTGACGGGAGTGGCATGGCGGCGAACTCAGCCCTGGGATTGGCATCGCCCGCCGCCGGAATGGAAATCGTTTCTTGCATGGGCGCGCCGCGAGCTGACCTCTGGTCGACGACGTGGTCTCGGCGAACTGACTGCGCGACACTACGACTATAAAGGAAAAGAAGCGGGCGAGCGCGATCTTCCGCTCGACAGCGTGCTGTTCGGGGATTTATTGCGTCTGTCTGCAGAAACCAAACGCCCCTTGATGTTGCATGCCGAGGCCGAGCGTCATGTGGTGGCATCGCTTGAGAAAAAACTCATAGAAATTCCGGACGCCATCGTGATATGGGCGCACGCTTGCGGCAGAACATCACCTGAGCAAGCGCGCCGATTGCTGAAGCGCTTTGCAAATTTGCACTGCGATCTGGCTAACATGACCGACCAGGGCCGATACGGAAGTTTTTGGCCGCGCGCGGGACCATGGACCTACCAGTTCGAAAAAGACGGTCAGATAGTTCCCGAATGGAAGGCTGTCCTCATCGAATTTCCGAACCGCTTCATAATCGGGATGGACATTAACGAGCTGCGCGCTTGGGAGAACTCCCAGTGGAACAATCGTCTGAGACGTTTCCGGTCCTTGCTCGATCAACTTCCCAAAGATGTTGCCGCCGCAGTCGCAGCCAACAACGCCTTGCGCCTGTTCGATGTGCGTCCCTGACGCCGCTTCGGTGAGCCGCTACTCAGCCGCCGCCGCGAGCCGCGCGTCGTAGGGGAACGGCTTGAGCGATACCGGCCCGTCGCCCGCGATGATGTAGTGCCCCGGCGGCACCGGCTTCCAGTGCGAGCGGTCCTGGTCGAGCGGCTCCGACACGACCACGACGTGATCGCCGGCGTCCCAGTAGTAGAGCGAGGTCGCCGTGTCGTCGGTCGCGAAGCGGAAGGCGAACATGCGCTTGCCGTCCGAGAGCGCCGCGGTGAACCGCACCGGTTCGCGCGAGCCGCTGGCGCGCACAATCTCCGCGATAACGGCGAGTACGCGCGAGGTCGCCCCGACCACGTCCTTGTCCGCGCCTGCGCCGAGGATGGCGAGGAACACGGCTTCGGAATCCGTCGTGCCGAGACGCGAGTTGTAATAGGTGTCGGGGATCAGTTCCTCAACCTTGCGGCGGATCAGGCTCCAATCGCCGATCTGGCCGTTATGCATGAACAGCCAGCGGTCATAGGCGAAGGGATGGCAATTCGGCCGCGTGATCTGCGTGCCGGTCGAGGCGCGCACATGGCCGAAGAAAAGATGCGAGCGGATGTGGCGCGCGAGATGGCGAAGGTTTTCGTCGGACCAGGCCGGACGGATTTCGCGATAGACTCCGGGCTCGCGCTTCTCGCCGTACCAGCCGAGGCCGAAACCGTCGCCGTTCAGGCTGTCGGAAGATTCCTGCGCCTTCCGGCTCTGCTCGATCAGCGAGTGGACAGGCGCGGTGACATATTGCTCAAGCGCAATCGGCTTCCCGCGATAGGCGATCCAGCGGCACATTGTTCGTCAGGTTCCGTACGAACCCCCGTCAGCCTTGTATCAGTTTCAACCGGCCAGATGAATAGACGATGAATCGCCGGCCCTGCGGCGGAGCGGCGCGCCGATCCTTGCCGGCGGGTGTCAAGCGGCACGGGCTGCCCGCGCGACGGCGCCGGAAAGGGCGGGAACTACTCTTCCTCGCCGAACCGGTCGGCGCAGAGCGCCTCGATTGCCGCGATCACGGCCTCCGCATCCGGCCCGCGCGCGGCCACGGTGATCGAGCTGCCACGCGCCGCGGCGAGCATCAAAAGCCCCATGATCGACGTGCCGCCGACCGTCTCGCCGCCGCGCGACACCGTCACCTCGGCGTTGAACTTGTCGACCGTCTGCACGAAGCGCGCGGAGGCGCGCGCGTGCAGGCCCTTCTGGTTGATAATGGGGATCTCGCGGACGATCGTCCCGCTGTCTTGCGCGTCCGCGGTCATGTTTTATTTGCCCGCGAGAACGTGGCTCGCGACGTTGATGTATTTGCGTCCGGCCTCCTGCGCGCAGGTGACGGCTTCCGAGAGCGGCTTCTCACCGCGCACGCTGGCGAGCTTGACGAGCATCGGCAAATTGATTCCGGCGACGACCTCGACATTCGGCGCATTCATGACGGAGATCGCAAGATTGGACGGCGTACCGCCGAACATGTCGGTGAGAATCGCGACGCCGTCGCCGCTGTCCACCTTCTGGACGGCGTCGATGATTTCCTGCCGGCGGGTCTCGATGTTGTCCTCCGGCGCGATCGCCACTGTTTCGATCTGGCGCTGCGGGCCGACGACATGCTCAAGCGCCGCGCGAAATTCGGCGGCCAGTCGTCCGTGAGTGACGAGAACTAATCCGATCATGGTCTCTGTTTGTCAGGCCCGGCTCGCAGGCCTGTCGGCTGCCTCGGGCGGCGCGGGGCGGCATATTTGTCCCCTCCGACTCCGAAGGCAAGCGCGAACATTCACCCTTATGTGAGTTCGTTAATTGCCGTCAGAACGCCCGGTAACACGGTTTCATCGGTTGCAACCGGAAGGCGCGACAGTTTGACGCCCGATATTTCGGTGCGGCGCGAAGCGTCTTCCGGCATGCGCGCGGCGTCGGGCGCGTCGAGATCGACGACGAGCATCACGAGCGCGAGCGGCTCATAGTCGACCGCGCGAATCCCGAGGCCGCGAATTTCGATCCGGCCTTTGATCGCATCGGGCACCATCGCGAGCAAGCGTCCGTTCGCGGCTACCAGATGCACGCGATCATCCGCGACCAGACGCGCTCTGCCGGGAAGCGCGTCGATCAGCGCGAGCGCGAGCCGCGACTTGCCGCTGCCCGAAGCGCCACGGATCAGCACCGCCCCGCGTCCGACAAGAACGCAACTTGCATGTACGGTTTCTTTCGTCGCCTGCAACATGGTCAGGCGGCCGGCAGCCGGACAACGAAGCGCGCGCCCTTCACTTCAGGTTCCGCGCCGGGCCGTGACCGCACCAGACGGTTCTCCGCCCAGATGCGCCCGCCATGTCCTTCGACGATCTGCCGCGAGATGGAGAGGCCGAGGCCGGAATTCTGTCCGAAACCCTGCTCGGGCCGGTCGGTGTAGAAGCGCTCGAAGATCTTTTCGAGCGCGTCGGGCCGGATGCCCGGGCCTTCGTCCTCGACCATGATCTCGACTTCATCCTTCAGACGGCGGCAGCTCACGCGCACCGTGCCGCCCGGCGGCGAGAAGGAGCGCGCGTTCTCGATCAGGTTGTCGATCACCTGTCCGAGTCGCGAGTCGTGCCCGGGCACGATATAGCCCTGCGGCGCGCCGACCACGCGGCCGGTTGCAAAGACGATATGCACGCCGTCCTCACGCGGCACTTCATTGGCGATCTTGATGACCGCCGACAGCAACTGATGCACGTCGACGGGCGCCGACTCCTGCCGCTGCATTTCGGCGTCGAGCCGGCTCGCGTCGGAGATATCGGAGATCAGCCGGTCGAGCCGGCGGATGTCGTGCTGGATGACGTCGAGCAGCCGGTCGCGCGCTTCCGGCGTCTTCACGAGCGGCAGTGTCTCGACCGCCGAGCGCAGCGAGGTGAGGGGGTTCTTCAATTCGTGCGACACGTCGGCGGCGAAGCTTTCGATCGCCTCGATGCGGCTGTAGAGCGCGTCGGTCATGTCGCGGATCGCGCCCGAAAGATGCCCGATCTCGTCCGAGCGCGACGAGAAGTCCGGAATTTCGACGCGCGTGCGGTGGCGGCGGCGCACATGCTCGGCGGCGCCCGCGAGACGGCGCACCGGCCCGCCGATGGATCGCGCGAGCAGCATCGAGAGCACCACCATCACGGCGGCGGCGATGCCGAACACGCCGAGCACCACGAGCCGCTCCGATTCCACCGCGTCATCGATCTCGCTGCCCTGCGTGGACAAGAGCAGCGCGCCATGCACGCCGCGGAAACGCTGCACCGGCACCGCGACCGACACGATCACTTCGCCGCGCTCGTTCGTGCGCACCATGCTCTCTTTCACGCCATAGAGCGCGCTCGCGACTTCCTCGTAGCCCTTGCCGTTGCCGGGCCCGAGCTCCTTGTAGAGCGGCAGTTCGCCGCGAATGACGCGCTTGTAGATCGAATTCCACTGCTTCTCGATGAAGCCCGGCTTGGGCGCATTCGGCGGCGGCAGATCGAAGCGCAGGATATCGCCGCGCGTATAGAGCGTGCTGGAGTCGAGCAGGAGCGTCCCGTCGCGGTCGTAGATGCGCGCACGCGTGTCGGTCGGCGTCACGAGCCGGCGCAGGAGCGGCGCGACGCGTTCGGGATTAATCGGGAAGTCGAGCGGAGCGAGGATGTCTTCGCCGGGACCATAGGTCTCGCCCGACTTCAGTTCGAGCAGCTTGTCGGGATCGACCGTGAGCGCGCGCGTATCGGCGGTGGCCGACGCCGCGATCGCGGCGGCGATGATCTCGCCCTGCGTGAGCAAACTCTGCACGCGCGCATCGACGAGGTTCTCGCGGTATTCGGACAGATAGAGAATGCCGGCGACAAGCGCCACGAGGCCCGCGAGGTTGAGCAGGACGATGCGGCGCGTGATGCTCGAAAAACCGCGCTTCGCAACCTGCATCCGCCGCCGTTCGGCGGCGGCCAGCACGCGAGAGAAGATGTTGCGCTTGTGCGGGGCAACGGCAGGCGCCGGTTGCTCCGCGCGCCCGTCCTCGACGTTGTGTTCGGGTTCCGCAACGGGCGAGGGCGCACGCGCGACAACGCGCGTCAGCTCTTCATAGGAGTGCCGAAGCTTGTTCGCAGCGGCGGATGAAGCCGTCGAGCGAGCCCGTCTCGGCCGCGCCTCGGCCCGTTTTTCCACGTCGGCTTTCATGAACGCGCTCCCGGCGCGGCCGGTCGCTTACGCTTCCTTGAAGCGATACCCCACGCCGTACAGCGTCTCGATCATTTCGAATTCGTCTTCGACGGTCTTGAACTTCTTGCGCAGCCGCTTGATGTGGCTGTCGATGGTGCGGTCGTCGACATAAACCTGGTCGTCATAGGCAGCGTCCATCAGTGCGTTGCGGCTTTTCACGACGCCGGGCCGGCTCGCGAGCGCCTGCAGGATCAGGAACTCGGTGACGGTGAGCGTGACCGGTTCGCCTTTCCAGGTGCAGGTGTGGCGCTCGGGGTCCATGCGCAGCGGGCCGCGCTCGAGCACCTTCGCGTCGTTCTCTTTCGGCGCAGTGCCGTCCTTCGGCGTGAAGCGCCGCAGAACCGCCTTCACGCGCTCGACGAGGAGCCGCTGCGAGAACGGTTTGCGGATGAAATCGTCGGCGCCCATCTTGAGGCCGAACAGTTCGTCGATCTCTTCGTCCTTCGACGTGAGGAAGATCACCGGCAGGTCGGTCTTCTGGCGCAGCCGGCGCAGCAGTTCCATGCCGTCCATGCGCGGCATCTTGATGTCGAGAATGGCGAGGTCGGGCGATTGCGTCTTGAAACCGTCGAGCGCGGTCGCGCCGTCGGTGTAAGTGAGAATGCGATATCCCTCGGCCTCAAGCGCCATCGAGACAGAGGTAAGAATATTGCGGTCGTCATCGACCAAAGCGATCGTAGGCATACCGTCTCCTTGTCACCCGCCGGGGCGAGTTCCCCAAGCGGTTGAAACCTTTTGCCGGGGCCGAAATGTGACGGCCCCGGAATCGATGCCCCCGATCGGGCGAAACTAGCCTCTTGTACCGTCGAAAGCCACGCCTTGAAGCCGCTATGATTGACGCGGCAGTTCCGGCCCCATATTGGGGCCTTAACGGCCGATTTGAAGGGCCGAAGAGCCCCGATACCGCCAAGGGGGCGGCAGTCAGAATGCGTCCATCCGAGAATTTCGATCCGGCGCGGGCGGCGCGGCGTTTGTTGTCCGAGGCGCGGAGCGGTGCATTAGGCAGCATCCTGCCGAGCGGCGCGCCCTATGCATCGCTGGTTACCGTGGCAACCATGCCCGATGCGGCGCCGATCCTGCTGCTATCCACGCTCGCGCGGCACACGCAAAACATCCAGCAGGACCCACGCGTCTCGCTGCTGCTCGAAGAGCGTCGTCCCGGCGATCCGCTCGAGGGCTCGCGCATCAGCATCAGCGGAACGATTGCACCCACCGAACTCACCACTGCAGAGCGGCGGTTTCTCGCGCGCCATCCGTCCGCGTCCGCCTATGCAGGGTTTAAGGACTTCGGATTCTGGCGCGTGGAGATGACCGGCGCGCATCTGGTCGCCGGCTTCGGCCGCATCGTCGACTTGCGCGCGAGCGATCTTGCCATCGAAGCCGACCCGCTGCTCGAAGCGGAGGAGGGCGCGATCCGTCATATGAACGACGATCACGCCGACGCCATCGAGCTGTACGCGACGCGCCTGCTGGGTGCGCCTGGCGGCGCATGGCGCATCATCGGAATCGACCCCGAGGGCTGCGACCTGATGTGCGAGGACACGGTGCGGCGGCTCGATTTTCCGCAGCGCGTCATGAATGCGACTGCGCTGCGTCAAACACTTGCAGAATTGGCAAGGCAGGCACGCGGCGCGTGAAACGAGGTTAATTCAAGCGGTTGGCTGCCCAACCATCCGGCCTGCGGCGATCCTTACCGAAATTCCGCTATTCGAGCCCTTCCATTTGGCGGACGCGGTATTTATGGTCCCGCCCCATTCAAGAGGCGCCGCCCCGAAGCCCGGCCTGAAGAGCCGGCTATAGGCCGTGGCGGTTGGATTTCCGGGCCCCGCCCGGCGCAGTTCTGGGAGGCAGTTCGTGAACGAGACCGGTATTCGCAACGGTGCATTCGGCGCCGATAAATTCGGCTTCAAAAGTCTCGCCGGCGTGCACTGGAATCTCACCGCGCCGGCGCTTTACGAACACGCGATTGCGAACAAGGAAGCCGAGATTGTCGAAGGCGGCGCGATCTGCGCCGAGACCGGACACCACACCGGACGCTCGCCCAAGGACAAGCACACGGTCGTCGATGCGCTGACCGAGAATTCGGTCTGGTGGGACGGCAACCGGAAAATGACGCCAGAGAATTTCGACAATCTCCTGAACGATTTCATCGCGCACGCCAAAGGCAAGCAGCTCTTCGCGCAGGATCTCTATGGCGGCGCCGATCCGAAATACCGCATCAAGGTGCGTGTCTTCACCGAGCTGGCCTGGCACTCGCTCTTTATCCGTACGCTGCTGATCCGCCCCGAGCAGGCTGAGCTTGCCGGCTTCGCGCCGGAAATGACTATCGTCGACCTGCCGTCCTTCCGCCCCGACGCCAGGCGCCACGGCGGCCGCGAAGGCTCCGACACGATGGTGGCGATCGACTTCACCCGGAAGATCGTCCTTATCTGCGGCAGTTCCTATGCCGGCGAGATGAAGAAGTCGGTGTTCACGACGCTCAACTTCTATCTCCCGGCGCAGGACGTCATGCCGATGCACTGCTCGGCCAATGTCGGGCCGGACGGCGACAGCGCGCTCTTCTTCGGTCTCTCCGGCACCGGCAAGACCACGCTCTCCGCCGACCCGAACCGCACGCTGATCGGCGACGACGAGACCGGCTGGGGCCCGGACGGCATCTTCAATTTCGAGGGCGGATGCTACGCCAAGTGCGTGAACCTCAGCCACGAGAACGAGCCGCAGATCTGGGACGCCACCAACCGCTTCGGCGCGATCCTCGAGAACGTCGTGTTCGATCCCTACACGCGCGTCCCGGACTACACGGACATCTCGAAGACCGAGAACACGCGCTCGGCCTATCCGCTCGACTTCATCCCGAATGCTTCGCGCTCGGGCCGCGCCGGCCATCCGAAGAACATCATTTTTCTCACCGCCGACGCCTACGGCGTCATGCCGCCGATTGCTAAGCTCTCGCCCGCGCAGGCGATGTACCACTTCCTCTCCGGCTACACCGCGAAGGTCGCGGGCACCGAGAAAGGGCTCGTGGGCGTGCAGCCCGAATTCTCCACCTGCTTCGGCGCGCCCTTCCTGCCGCGTCCGCCGGCCGAGTACGGGAATCTCCTTCGCAAATACATCGCCGAGCACAAGGTCGATTGCTGGCTGGTGAATTCCGGCTGGACCGGCGGCATCTATGGCGTCGGCCGCCGCATGCCGATCAAGGCCACACGCGCGCTGGTCACGGCCGCACTCAACGGCTCGCTCAAGAATGCGAGCTACCGCACCGATCCCTATTTCGGTTTTTCGGTGCCGACCTCCGTTGCGGGTGTCGAACCGCACCTGCTCAATCCGATCAAGACCTGGAAGGACAAGGCCGAGTTCGACAAGACGGTGCGCGGCCTGGTGAAGATGTTCCAGGACAACTTCGTGAAGTTCGAGAAGCAGGTCGACGCCGAAGTGCGCGAAGCCGCGCCGGAAGTGCGTATCGCTGCGGAATAAATCGATTGCGAGGACATGGAAAAACGGCGGCCTTTCGGGCCGCCGTTTTCTTTTATGCGCGCTGTTACCGCACGAACGACAAGAAGGCTTCCGCTACCGGCGTCACTTCAACCGGCGCAACGTGCGGAGCGTAGCTGATCGTCTTGACCGCACCTTCCGTGGGGGCGACCCCGGCGGGGAGCGACGCGGTTTCGGTCGCATCCTTTGCAACGCGCAGGCCGGCGAGTTCGTGCCGCACGCTCTGCGTCAGGCCCTTGAAGTCATCCGGATGGACAAAGGCCTTTTCGCCGTTCTTGCCGCGCTCATTGCCCGCATAGACCATCGGCCCATCGCGTGTGACGACAATGTCGCCGCGCCGGAGCGTCGGATCGCTCATGGAGTCGAGCGAGGCGGTGCCCGCCGCTCCGCCGCGCTTGCAGGTGCAATCGTCGACGGTCTTCGCGCGATAAACGAACGCGTTCTTGATCGACGAGTAGGGCTTGCCTTCGCTTGAGATCGCGTGATCGATGATCTTGCCGTTGAAGACTTCCGTCTTCGCCGCCGGGCACATGGCGCTGCAAATTTGCGTGTTGCTCATGTTCACGGCGCCGGTCTTGCGCGGCAGCGGGAAATAGCGGCCGTCGCACAGCCGCACGCAGTAACTCGAGGACGGCATGTCGTTGAGGCCGGTGCGGTCGAGGCCGGCGGTCGCATTCCGCGCGTCATGGCCCGCGAAATTCCATGCATCGCGCGCAGCCGGATCGACGTGAACCGGTGTCGCCGCAGGCGCCGCGCGTCCGCTGATGGCGTTGAAGAGCGATTCGAGAAGGTTCTGAGCCTGCGCTGCGGCGGGCATGGCCAGCACCGCCACCGTTCCGCAGACCGCGATGGCGGCGAAGCGGAATTTGCGCGCGTGAATGCTCTTGGACCCCGACATGGCGGAATCGCCCCCGTATCTCTCACAATGTGAAGTGGTTCGTATTGAGAACGCCGTACTCGCTGGAATGTTCCGGCGGTGCGGTCAGTTTCGGGCGGGTTGGCCGCCGAGCTGCGTCTCGCCGCCGTCGGGAATCATCGTCAGCGCCGGATTGGCGGGCGCGCCGACGGTATTTGTCGCGGGCGCACCGCTTTTTGCCGTCGCGATCAGGCGTTCAGGCGCAATCCGCAGATCGGACAGCGTCTGCTTCATTCCCTTCGGCATGTTGCGCGCCTCGCTGACCGGCACGAAATCGCTCGCCTGCTGCCGTCCACCGCGATTGCCCTGGAAGACCATCGCACCGCCGGTGGTCACGACGACGTCGCCGGGCCGCAGTGTCGGATCGTTCATCGCGTCGAGCGCCGCCGTGCCTGCCGGGTCGCGCCCGTTGCAGGTGCAGCCTTCGACCAGCTTCTCGCGGTAAAGAAACGCGTTCTTCATGCTCGAATACGGTTTGCCATCGTTACCGACAGAACGGTCGATCTGCGATCCGTTAAAGACCTTAGTCTGGGCGGCGGGACACATGGCATTGCAAAGCTGTCCCTCGTCCGAGTTCGCATTGCGCGGCAGGGGAAAATAGCGCCCGTCACAGGTCCGCACGCAATAGCTGACCGAAGGGCCGCCAGGGCCGGACGCGCCGTCGGCCTCGCCGGGAAATCCGTCGAGGAGGCGAGGCGCCTCCGGCTGATAGGCGCGCGGGGCAGCGCCGCGAAAAATGCTGCCAAGCAGATCGAACAGGTTCTGCGCCTGTGCCGGCGCGGGACTGAAGACAGGTTCCGACAGGGCAAGGCCCGCCGCCATCGCGATCGTACAAACGGAAATCGATCTGAAGCGCGGTCGGGCCACGCGAAGCTCCCCATGTGCGGTGAGCCGCGGGATGGTCCCCGGCGGCTATCGCAAGAACGCCGGGGAACCCGAAAAGTTGCAGGGCGTCAGAGGAAGAACAGGACGGTAACGAGCGCGAAGCACGGCAGCAGGAAGACGGCCGCCCAGCCCATGTAGCCGAAGAAACTCGGCATGTTCACGCCCGCCTGTTTGGCGATCGAGAGCACCATGAAGTTCGGCGCATTGCCGATATAGCTGTTCGCGCCCATGAACACCGCGCCGGCCGAGATCGCCGCAAGCGTTGTCGCCATCGGCCCCATCAGTTCCTGCGCGTCGCCGCCCGCGAGATTGAAGAAGACGAGATAGGTCGGCGCATTGTCGAGGAACGACGAAAGCGCGCCCGTCAGCCAGAAGTACCAGACATTGTTCGGCTGCCCCGCGTCGTCGGTGACAAGCGCCACGAGCGGTGCGAGCGCGCCGTCCTTGCCCGCGCGCAGGATGGCGATCGCGGGGATGATGGTGACGAAAATGCCCGCGAACAGCTTCGCGACCTCTGCGATCGGCCCCCACTCGAAACCGTTGCGCTCGTGGATGTCCTTCGGCGTGATCCAGATCGACACGCCGGCGATTGCGAGCAGGAGCAGATCGCGCACGATCGATTGCAGTTCGACCTGCGTACCGAACACGTTGAAGGAAACGCCGGGATTCCAGTAGGCGCTCATCAGGATCGCGCCGATGACGCCGAACAGCAGCGGAAAATTTTGCTTGCCGAGAATGCCGATGGAGTCCGTGTCGGGCGTCGGATCTTTCGGATGCGGCAGGTTCTCTTCCTTCGCGTAGAACCAGCGGTCGAGGAAATAGAACACCACGAGCAGAATGCCCGCGACCAGCGCCGTCTTCGCCAGCAGGTTCGTCGTCGTCCAGAAGAAGTCGACGCCCTTGAGGAAGCCGAGGAAGAGCGGGGGATCGCCGAGCGGCGTCAGCGAGCCGCCGATATTGGAGACAAGAAAAATGAAGAACACGACTGTGTGCACGTTATAGCGCCGGTTGTCGTTCGCGCGCAGCAGCGGCCGGATCAGGATCATGGACGCGCCGGTCGTGCCGACCCAGCTCGCGATGAAGGTGCCGATGCCGAGTATCGCGGTGTTGACGCCCGGCGAGCCGTGCAGGTTGCCGGTGATGAGAATCCCGCCCGCCACCGTGAACAGCGCAAACAGGAGAATGATGAACGGGATGTATTCGAGGAGTGCGGTATGCACGACCTCTCCACCGGCGGTGGCGGGGCCGTAGATCATCGCGAACGGAATAATGAAGGTGAGCGCCCAGAACAGCGACACCTTGCCGAAATGGTGATGCCAGAAGTCGGGCGCGGCGAGGGGGAAGATCGCGATGGAGAGCAGGATGCCGGCGAAGGGCGCGATCCAGATCAGCGAAAGCTTGCTGCCGTCGAACGGCTCGGCGGCGAAGGCGGGATCGCTGGCCGCCACGAGCGCAAGAATCCCCAATGCGACGGCGCGCAGCATGTGCCCCTCCGGTGTTCCTTCCCCGTGGCTTGGGTAGCAATGGGCGCAAGAGGAGGCAACCGCCGCGCCGGTGCGGGGCCGCGCGGA
>Ga0307505_10000641_pt1 | contig 36737 bp, 32 predicted proteins | sample 23_S_MG_FD_202183 | JGI IMG/M metagenome (GOLD analysis project Ga0307505, IMG submission 202183) | Soil microbial communities from Populus trichocarpa stands in riparian zone in the Pacific Northwest, United States - 23_S | ecosystem: Environmental > Terrestrial > Soil > Riparian zone > Trees...
CCGGCGCCATCCGTCCAGGGCGTCGACGTACGCATCCGGGTCCGGGGCGACGACGCCGCTCTTCATGCGCTCGCCGTCGCCGCGGGCCCTCGCGTGCCGGCGTGAATCTGGCGGATGGCGCCCAGGTGGTATGCCATGTGGACCACGCTGGCCATCACGCCGTCGAGCTCGACGCCGGCAATCTCCCGCGGGAATGCGAGGGCCGAGTGCCAGGAGTCGATCGTCTCCCGGAGGCGCCGGCGCAGGTCGGCCCACTGCTCCTCCGTCACTTCGCGCGTCCGCCACGCGATGGTCCAGTCCGCGTCGGTGAAGGGGTTCTCGCCCGCCGCCCACCGGTTCATGAGCGACAGTCCGTAGCGGAGGTGCTCCGCGTGCCCGGCGATGGTGGCACCTCCATCCCGTGACGCCGACGCGTCGGCGGCCGAGAGAGCGTCGAGCGCCGCGAGCAGGCCGGCGTCGCCGGGGTTCAGCACGTAGGCGCCGGCCGGCGCCGACCCGTAGGAAAGCTCGCTGAGCAAGGTGCGCAGGCTTCGCTCGAAGTCGTTGGTCGTCATCGTGGTCTTCAGTTCAGTTCTGCTCGTAGGCGATCCGCATCAACTGCTCGACCTCGGAGGTCACGTCGTCGATGGACGCTAGCGACAGCTTGTGCGTCGCCTGTCCCGGGGCTGCGGAGGGGATCAGCAGCGCGGAATCCGGAGGCGTCGTGTACCGAAGCCCCAGGTCGATGCGCGTGCGCGTCGCCGGCGCGATGGCGGCGAACTGCCGGCGCCGGACGAACGACGTATAGGTGCCGCGCGCCTCCATACTCACGTCGTCACCCAGGCCCTCGGCGATCTCGCGGAGGCGTTCGAATATGGGCCGGAGCGCGGCCTTCGGCTCGGCGTACTGCTGGTCGAGGTACCCATCGGTGTCCGGCGGCGACCATCCCGCCGCACGCGCTGCCGCGTCGGCGATCGCCCATCGCGAGTTCTGCAGGACGCCATGCTGCGCCTTCAGCCAGCGCCGGACGCCGTTCTGCTCGAGCGGATCGATGCCGCTTTGCTGCACCACCTCGACCCACTCGTCGAGCGTCCGCCCCGTGCGCGCCTGCATCGTCTGCGCGACCGCGGCCATCATGTCTTCCGGCGTTCGTCGTGTCGCCATGGGTGGATAGGACGCTAGCAGCTGGCAGGACCGAATATCGCGGCGCACCGGCCGCGCTGCGCCGGCGTTGCGCGGGGGTCGCTGCTCACGTAGGCCTCGTCGAAGAACTGGTCCAGTCGCAGCCCCAGTTCCCTGAGGGCCGGCCTCAGGTCGTACACGCTGTTGCTCTCGACGACGCCGGCGAGGAAGTCGGTGAAGTCGGTGCCCGTGAGCTTGCCGGCCGTCCGAGCGATGTCGTCGAGGGTGTATCCCGTACGAGCCGGGACGTGTGCCGCGTAGAGAGTGCGCATGAGGTCCGGCAGCCCGACGCGGTCCTGCGAGCGCCGGCGCAGTTCCACGTCGAGCGCCAGCGCGGCCACGGCCCCGCCGCCGTAGATGAGCTGGCGGTTCGCCTGCTTGTCGGCGCCGGCGGTGCGGACCGACATGCTCAGCCCCTGCCCGTAGCGAGCGAAGATGACGCGCGCCGGGAGGAGCTCGATCCGTTTGTGGACGAGCCCCCGGTCGAGCAGCCCGTTCCGCGCCATCGTGGCCGTAGTCAGGTAATCCGTCGCGCCCTCCTTGAACCACTCCTCGCGGTCGTCGGCGGGGACCAGCGCGAGGCCGTTCCAGAAGTGGAGCAGCTCGTGCGCCATCGCAACACCCCAGACCACGCGGTTGGCCTCGCTGGCATCCCCCTCGATGACCTGGCTGAAGCTGCCGGCAAACGCGCCGCCGTCACTGAGCGCCGACCGGTTGACGATCACGAGGAACCGGTCCGTAAGCGGCGGGGCGCCGAACAGCTCGCTGTAGGAATCCGCCTGGGCGCGAAGCAGATCGACGAAAAGGTGCCGGCTGGCGACGTACGGCGCGCCGAGAACGAGCGTGAGCTCGAGACCGCCGGCGTCGATCGTCTCCGTGTGGGCACGCCCCAGAAAGAGCGCGTTCACCAGCAGGTCGCGACGAGTGGCCACTCGAAACCGGGGTTCATCGCCGATACGTTCCCACGGAGTGTGGGCGTGCCAACCCTCGGGCAAGTCGAAAGACACCTCGTATGGGCCGGCGCCCTGGTCCGTCGCGTCGGCGAGGAAAAGAGCGTACCCGGTCGACATCAGGCCCTCCGGCGTGCGGTAGGCGACCTCCTCGACGCCGAACGGCCACGTGTGCTGGTCGTGCTCCAGCAGGACGGTGTACGAAAGCTCGATGGCGCCGGCGCTGTCGATCTCGAAGTCACCGCCGCCGAGGTCCCGGTGCGCGACGGCCGCGCCGGCCGCGTCACGGACCTGCAGGTCCGCGATGAGGCTCGCCTGGCCATCAGGAAGCCCCGGAACGCGCACCACGTTGTACATCGCCAGCACGTTGCTCTTCATCACCAGGGTCGCGGTCACCCTCGCCACGCCGGCCGCGTCGTCGATGGCCACGTGGTAGTGGCCGGGCGGTTGGTCCTGGGCGGAGACCCCGGCGGCGCCGAGGAGTAGCGGCAGGAGAAGTGCTTTCATGCGGAAGGGTGGCGACGAGGCGTTCGATTGCGGACTGGAGGGCGCCGAGTTGCGTGTGTACGCCTCCTTCGTAGTGGACTCACGTTCGCCACTGCATGGCATTCGTCGGATCGCACACGGCGCGTTTCCTCGAGGCTCGCCTCGGCTGTAGGCCGGTCGGCTACGCCGGGCCCGGCAGCGTCACCCGCCCCGCGATTACCTGCACCAGGAGCGCGCCAACCAGGACCATCACGTGTGGCTCCGGCACGGCGACGAGAGCAGCGACGCCGAACGCGCCGTAGATGGCATTGACGACGCGGACGAATCGGACGGTTGGCATTCGGCACGGTGCGAGGCCGATGTGGACGAGGTTGAGCGTCCCGACGAATAGCACTCCGAGTCCGGCGCCCAGGAACCACACGGCCTCGGGATCCCACCGCTGAAACTGCAGCAGGGCTAACAGGCAGTGCGCAATCCCCAGGAGAGAGACCACGCAGCCGGCTACGATGTGCACGCGGCGCCACGCCGCGTAGCCACGCGGTAACTGCTCGCCTTCGGGCATGCGCCCAGACGCATCCGCTGGCACCAGTTCGGAGCCTTCAGGTGCCGACAACGCCCCGGTCGTCAGGGAAGCAGGCGTCCTCCCCTGCCGCGGCAGCCTCGCCCCGCCGGCGCAGCTCGCCCACGAAGGGCTCCAGGTTGTCGAGCGACCGCTCGAGCGACCGGACGGCCTCGCGCCGGCGCAGCAGTCGGAAGGAGATCTCCGCGCCCGGTCCACCGGTCACGTAACGCTCGACGGTCAGCCGGCTCCGGCCGGCGTCGAGGCTCTCCAGGAGGTACCGGGTGACGTCGGAGCGTCCGTCCTCGGTCTCGCGGAACTCGATCCGCGCGGGATTCCACTCGTAGTAGCTGCTCGTGTACGTGCGCGCCTCGCCGTTCCGCATCAGGCAGCGGCCGCGCATCCCCACTCGCGGCAGCAGGTGGTCGACCTGGTCGACCGACACCACGCCGTCCATCCAGCGCGCGCGGTTGCCGAAATCGCCGGTGGCGTGGAAGAGGCTGATCACGTCGGCGGGGTACTCTCGCGTGGCCGCGAGCACGCGCGACCCGGGCTTCAGCTCACCCTTTACCAGCGGCTGGGACGGCACGGCCTCTCTCAACGGGCCCAGCTGCGCGTAGTGGAACGCTATCTCGCCAGCCCCTGTCTGCTTCGCGCCGGCGCTCCACCGAAGCCACGCGGCCGGCGCCGCCGGCGCGCCTGTCGGCGCGAGACTGCTCGTCACCAGCCAGTACTCGTGCTGCTCGATGTCGTTCTTCAGCAGCTCGTGAGCGACGATGACGTCCCTTCCGATGAGCTTGTTGAAGGTCTTGACGCTGTACCCCGTGAACTCGCCGTAGTGGGTGATCACCTTCAGCGTCAGCGCGGCGCTGGCGATGCAGGCGTCGCACTGGCAGTACTTCCGGATGTCGTACACCTGCAGGTTCCGGTGGAACGACGTGAACATGCTCTCGACCTGCCTGTACACCTCCTCGAGCGCCGGCGGGTCGCCGAATCGGTAGAACAGGATGGCGTCGCCCTCCACTTCGGATACCTCGAGACCGATGTGGTTAGCGTTGATCAACGTCTCCAGGAGCTCCTGGATGATCAACCGGCTATGCTCGATCTCCGTCTCGTTGACGAATCGCGAGAACCCGCTGATGTCCGGGATGAAGATCAGGCCCTGGTTGGCCATCGACGAACGCGGTCACGGTGTCGGGTTAGCGCCAAGGTATGGGCCGAGGGCAGAAAGCAGAGGGCCGCTGAGCCAAAGACAGTAGACAGTAGACTGTAGACGCTCGACCGTGCCTTGCCCGGGTCGTCCCAAGCCCGGTCGCGGGGTGTCCTACTCGGCCCCGTCGACGCCGGCCGCGCCGGTCGCGCCGGTCGCGCCGGGCTTCCTCCACGCCTGCAACGCGCCGGACGGGCAGCGGGCAACCTGGGCTACCACCTCATCGGCCGGCGCGGCCTCCGGTCGCACCCACGGGCGGCTCTTCGCATCGAAGACCGCCGGCAGGCCACGCACGCACACGCCGGAGTGGATGCAGACTTCGGGCGCGAACGTTACGACGACCTCGTCGGTCTCGTACCTCTGGAGTCGGGACATGGCAGTTGGCGTCGGAGGTGAGTGTAAGGGGGGAAGAGGCAATGCGCACTGGGCACTGGGCACAGGGCACTCGGCACTGGGCAGTGTGCAGCGGGCAGTGGGCACCGGGCGGATGGCGGTTGGGTAGCGCCCTCAGACCATTTCATCCCGAGCCCGTCGAGGGACCTCGTGGTTCGCGCCGCGCGACGGGGCTAGGGTGCAGATTCGGGATCCGAACTCCCCTTCGCGTCCGCACCGGCCGTTTCGCCGTCGCCCTCAATTGATCAGGGCTGATAGCTGACAGCTGGCGTCCCGTCTTCCTGGTGCTCGTCGATCGTTCCGTCCGCATTGATCACGATGTAGCCGGACGCCGCGTCGTCGACGGTGTCCCCCGTTATCCCACCGCTCGACCCGGTGTAGTACCACCGCCCGAGGTACTCCTCCGGCAGCGAGTCCGGCTGCGCGCCGGCGCACGCGGGCAGTAGCGCGAGAACCAGGCACCCGGCGGCGGCCAGCAGTGGTCGCGCCATGTCGTTGGAGGGACGGCCTGACGTCCAACGCCGCCCCCGCCCGGAAACAGCAGCAGCGGCCGGGCGGGCCACCTGGCACGCGCGTCGTCTCAGCGCAGGCCCGCCGCAGCCGCCTCTGCGAGCTGAACGAGCATCGGGCGGACCGACTCGGTCGTCGCCGGGGGCACGACTTCGATGGCGACAAGGAGGTCGAGTGCCCGAGCGGGGACGTAGAGAGGCAACTCCCGGCGGCCCTCGCACTCCTCGAAGATGGCCCCCGGCCCCGCGCCCGGCGCGGCATCCTGCGCGCATCCCGCGCTCGGGGACGCGCGGATGCTCTCCGTCCAGCGCCGGCCATCCCGCGGCGGGATCACGACTACGCTCACGATCGGCGGCCGCTCCGCCGCTACGCCGAATACCGGCCCCATCCACTGGCACGAACTGCCACCCCCCACGCCCTCGCCCAGCGCGTCGCCGGGGCTGCCGTCGTCGTAGTCGTCGCGACCGACGATCTGCCGGACCTGTGCCCCACTCAGTAGCGAGCACGGGTCGTCGAGGGCGGCCTGGTCCGCTGCACCCAGGGGCCCCGGCGCGGGGGCGGCCTGGGCCGCGGCGGGTGCGTCGGAGCCGGCCGGATCGGACGCAACGTCGGCCGGCGCCGCGCCTTCGCCGCACCCTGTGGCTGCGAGGAGGAGGGCGGAGGCGGCCCACACGGGAAGATGGCGCATGGTCGCGGGGCACGTGGAGGGGTGGGAGGTGCCCGGTTCGTCGAATGTATTAAGCCCTGCCGCCGCGCACGACCACCGAAGTTCGGCGACAACTACGCGCCGACCGGGTGGCGCCGGCGGCGACCCTCGGGTCACCGGCCGTCACCGCCGGCCGCGCCGCGGGGACCGTACAGCGAAACGAGCTGGTGGAACGCGTCCTGCCAGGAGTAGTGCTCCTCCGCGTGCCGCCGCGCGGCCGGACCAAGCACCGCTCGCGCCTCCCACGCCTGCAACACGTTCCGAGCGAAGGCATCCGCATCGTCGACCGGTCCCACAAAGCCGAGACCCGGGAGAATCCTACTTACCAGTCCCCCCGCGGCAACACCGACGGCCGGCAGCCCGCACGCCTGCGCCTCGACAACGGAAAAGGCGAACACCTCGTGTGGCCCCGCTGTCACGTAAACGTCCGCCGAGGCGAGGACCCGGGCCAGGTCGGCCTTGTCGAGGTACGGCAGAACCACCAGCCGGGCATCGGATGCCGCGCGGGCTTCGAGCGAAACGCGAAGGGGCCCGTTGCCGGCGATGACGAGGACGAAGCGTGGCTCTGCCGGCAACGCATCCAGGGTGCGCAACAGGACATCCACGTGCTTCTCCGAGTCGAGGCGTCCGGCATAAACGAGCATGGCGTCCGCGGGCCCAACGCCCAGTCGCCGCCGCAACCCCTCGTCGGCATGCTGCGGATGGAACGTGTTCAGGTCGGCGCCCTGGGCTACCGTGGCCGGCTGGGAAACGCCAAGTTGCCGCAAACGCTCGGCGTACTGCCCGGACATCGTGACGGCCACGTCGGCGCGGCGAAGGACGGCCCGCACGTACCGGCGCGCTACGTTCTCCGCCAGGCTCCCGGGTAGTAGCCGAGGGCCGCCCGCGTGTAGTGGCCGGCGTAGGCGGCAGCGAAATCCGTGTGATAGAAGATCGAGATCAGCGTCGCAGCGCCGGCCCGCCGCTCCCGGTACCGGTACGCCGACCAGGCCTCCACCGGCATGTAGTAGGTGTGGAGCTCGATGACCTGGGGAGCGATGTCGCCCAACACCCCGATCAGGACTGACGGCCTCGTGAAGGCGCGGTACGGCGCCGATCGGGGGATTCCGGGGCTCTTGACCCGGTAGGTGACCCGGCGCTCCCCCCGCTCGACGCCGTCTGCTTCGCCCGGAATCACCAGTGCATGCGTGTGATCCGTCTCCTCCAGGATGTATCTCCGCTTCGCGTCCAGATAGGTGCGGATACCGCCACTCGTGCCCGTGTATGCGTGGGTCAGGTCGCAAATGATCATTCGACGCGTGCGATTCGGTGGCCGCCATTTGCGCCGCGGGTGACGCCGGGGCGATACCACGCCTTCGCCAGGGATAGTCTGCGCCTCGCCTGTTGACACCGGTATTTCGTCCCCCGGAGGCCACCTCGATCATCGCCCCGGCAACGACCGCCACTCGCGCCGGCCTCCACGCGGCATCGCGCCTCCCGGACCGGAGCGCTAGCCGACAGCGGACAGCCGAAAGCGGACAGCCGGCAGCTGACAGCCGACAGCCGCCAGCCGACAGCCAGCCGACAGCCGACAGCCGGCGGCTCACACCTACTCGATCCCCCTCATCGCCCGGCCCCAGCGCGGTGCGCCGGCGTCGGCATCCCACGAGAAGTAGACGAGCACGGCCTTGCCGATGACGAAGCTCGCCGGCACGAAGCCCCACGTCCTGCTGTCCGCCGAGTCGTCGCGGTTGTCCCCCATCACGAAGTAGTGGTCCTCGCGGAAGGTGTACGTCTGCGCCGGCGCGCCGTCGACCTCGAAGCCGTCGAGGTGCCGGCGCGGGGCCGGCCGGCCGGCGGCCGCCGCCTCGCGCGCGATTGCGTCGCGCACGCGCGGCCACGTCTCGGCGTCGAGCTCGACGGTATCCCCGCGGCGGGGGACGACGACCGGACCGTAGTCGTCGAGTGAGTAGTCCGCGCCGGCCGGGAAGCGCGCGCTGCCGTCGCTTTCGGGGCGCACGTAGGGCGCGACGCGCTCCACGCCTGGTAACGCGACCAGCCGGGGCGCGGCGCCGGCCGGGGCGTCGACCAGTCGCTCCGTGCCATGGCCGCCGCGCTCGCGCGCGTCGATCGCGGCGAGCGAGTCGGCCCGGAGGTCGTCGCGCGCGACGGTGCGGACGCGCCAGAGGTGCCGTGCGTGCGCCGGCAAGGGCACCCGCTCGCCGCCGACGTAGAGCACCTTGTCGCGGAGCTCCACGGTGTCGCCGGGTAGCCCGACGACGCGCTTGATGAACGGCGGCCGCCCGTCGAGGGGGCCGGCTCCGGGCGGGTAGTTGAACACCACAACGTCGCCGCGCCGGATGCCGGCGAATCCCGGCACGCGCGCGGAAGGCAGGCCCGTGTGTACGCGCCGGCGCGAGAAAGGCAGTCCGAACGTCGCCGGCAGGCGCGCTCCGTAGTGGGCCTTCGAGACGAGCAGGAAGTCACCGACCCTCAGTGTGCCCTCCATCGACTCGGAGGGGATCTGGTACGGCTCGAAGGCGCACGTCCGCAGCCCGGCAGCCACCAGGAAGGCCAGGCCGATGGTCCGCGCCCATCGGTAGGCGGCTGACAGTGGACGGTTGACGGAGGTCAGCGGGCGGGGGGCTTCGGGCTGGGAGCTTGGGGCCTGAGGCTCGTCTGCCGATCCCTGATCCCTGATTCCCATGACATCTACTGGCTTGAGGCTTGGGGCCCGGTGCTCTTTGTCAATCCCTGATCCCTTATCCCCCATGACCTCAACGGGCTTGAGCCTTGGGGCTCGGTGCTCGTCTGCCAATCCCTGGTCCGCTATCCCCCATGACATCAACGGGCTTGGAGCTGGGAGCTTGGGGCCTGGGCCTCGTCTGCCAATCCCTGGTCCCTCATCCCCAATCCCCACCCTACGGCACCTCGCGAAAAAAGCGACCCAGCCGCGGGCGCGGGATGAACCCCAGTAGTGGCTTCGTGCGGTCGAACGACATGAGGATGAACGTCGCCTTGCCCACGAGGTGGTTGCGCGGCACGAAGCCCCAGTAGCGGCCGTCGACCGAGTTGTCGCGGCTGTCTCCCATCACGAAGTAGTAGTCCTGCGCCGGCGTGTACGTCGTCGCGACGCGGCCGTCGACCTCGATACTCCCGTCGGGCAGCGCGCGCGCCTGGTGACCCTCGTGGCGGGTGATGACGTCCTGGAGCATCGGCCAGGAGGCCGAATCGAGCGCCATTGGTCTGCCAGCTGCGGGTACGACGATGGGCCCGAACTGGTCGGCGTTGCTGTTCGAGCCGGCCGGGAACGAGAGCGATCCTACGCGTACGCCGCGCGGCATGAACCACGGCTCCACGATGCCCACGTCGGGGCGCGCCGCGAGCCGTCGTGCCGCGCCGGGCGTCGCGACGATGTCGAACTGCCGCGGCATGGTCAGCTGGCCCTGGTCCCGCACGTCGCCCAGGAGCGACACCCCGAGCTCGTCGAGCTCGGGCGCCAGCGGCCGCTGAACACCGGCCGCCGTGACCCGCCAGCGCTGTTCCATCGTCCGGGCTAGCGGCGTGCGCCGGCCGTTGATGAGCAGAGTCTTGTCGACCACCGCGACGGTATCCCCCGGCAAGCCGACGATACGCTTGATGTACGGATCGCGCCGCTCCGGGGGGATCGTAGCGGGGATCGCACCGCGGACCACGTCCACGGGCGCCGGGTAGTTGAACACCACCACGTCGCTGCGCCGCACCTCCGAGAAGCCCGGCAGGCGCGTCTGCGGCGCGACGAGGCCCGGGATGAACCACCCCGAGAGCGGGAGCCCGATCGTGTTCGGCGTGCGCGGCCCGTAGTGGAGCTTAGAGACAACCAGGAAGTCGCCCACCAGCAGGGTCTCCTCCATCGACTCGGAGGGGATGCGGAAGGGCTCGAAGAGGAACGCGCGGACCAGGTAGATGACGACGAGGGCCACGACCCAGAAGCGGACGGTCTCGCGCCAGCCCGCCTTCGGCTTCGCGGCCGCGCCGGCCGGCGCGGCCGCGTCCGGCTCCGGCGCCTTGCCGTCGCGCCGCGCGCGGTCGGCACGCCGCGCGGCGCGCTCTGCAGGGGTCGTCCGTGTCTTGCTCAAGGGTGCGAGGTGGGCCGGCGCGAAGCTACGGGAGGGAATGGCGTGAAGGTGTACGGTGTATGGTGTATGGTGTATGGTGCGTTGCTCGTTGCTCGTTGATGGGCTACTGCTATGACTACTAACTACTGACTACTGACTACTGACCATATACCATATACCATATACCATCGACCATATACCACTAACGGTAGATCCTCCACCGTGCGCCCTCTCTCGGCCGGCGTGCCCAGCGTGGGGTGCGGACCTCGTTGGTGAAGTAGGTGAGCCCGTCGAACCCGGTGCGGAACCAGGCGTCGCGGTCGCGGGCGTGGTAGTAGTCCGCGTGTGGCGCCGGCGGGCCGGCGGCGAGGATCTGCGCGGCCAGGTCGGCCTTCAGCGCCGGCAGCACGCGCTGGAAGCGGTCGTCGCCGGCGATGAGCAGGCCGCGCCCGAAGGGGCCGTTGTGGTCCATCACCAGGATCGGGATCGAGTCGTTGGCCACCAGCCAGTACTCGAACTGCACGTACTCGCTGCCGGCGTAGCCCTCCTGTTCCGCTGCGGCCGCGTTGCGCGTCGGCGCGCCGAAGAGGGCGCCCAGGCGCGCGCGCAGCTCGGGCGTCGCTACCGAGTCGGTTGGCGCCGGCGCGTTGACGACCATCCAGTACACCTCGCGGTACGCCTCGAGGAACTCCCCCTGCCCGTGCGCGGCGACAGGGTACCAGTCGACGGGCCCGAGGCGGACGGCGGCGGCGACGCTGTCGGCGCGGGCGCGGACGAGACTGTCGGCGTGGGCCCGCTGCAGGGCGAGCGCTGCCTCGAATCCCGCGAGGATGCGGTCGTGGGGCCGCGGCACGAGCGCCGGCGGGCGCAGCGGCACAGCGTCGCCCACCTCCCGCGCAGCTTCCGCTATGCGCGCCTCGAGCCGCTGCCGGCGGAGTGTCTCGACGAGGTCCTGCGCTCGTGCCTGCGGCGCGAGGAAGCTGAAGAGAGAGAGGAGCGAGAGGAGAGCGGGGAGAGAACGGAAAGGGAGGAGGGATGGGATGGAGGCGACAGCGCGAGCCGTACTGGAAGCGACACCAGCCCCGGGGCCAGGCATAGCCCCCGCGCTATCCATTCTCTCCTTTCTGATCACTCGTTCCATACTCACCCCTAGGTCTCCATAGACAGCACCGCCAAGAATGCCTCCTGCGGCACCTCGACGGAGCCGACCTGCTTCATCCGCTTCTTCCCCTCCTTCTGCTTCTCCAGCAGCTTCCGCTTGCGGCTGATGTCGCCTCCGTAGCACTTCGCCGTGACGTCCTTGCGGAGGGCCTTGACGGTCTCGCGGGCGATGATCTTGCTCCCGATGGCGGCCTGGACGGCAACGTCGTAGAGCTGGCGCGGGATGAGCTGGCGGAGCTTCTGCGTGAGGCGCCGGCCGGTCTCGTACGCCTTGTCGCGGTGCACGATCACGGAGAGCGCGTCGACGGGGTCGCCGTTCAGCATCACGTCGAGCTTGGCGAGGTGCGACGGGCGGTCGTCGATGTACTCCCAGTCGAGCGACGCGTAGCCGCGCGAGAGGCTCTTCAGCTTGTCGTAGAAGTCGAACACGACCTCCGCAAGGGGCATCTCGTACTGCAGGTCGACGCGCTCGGGGTCGAGGTAGTCGGTCGTTACATAGACACCGCGGCGGTCCTGGCATAGCCCCATCAGCGCGCCGATGTAGGCCGTCGGCGTGATGATCTGGGCCTTGATGTAGGGCTCGTAGATCTCGGCGACGCGCCCCGGGTTGGGCATCTCGCTGGGGTTCTCGACCGAAATCTCCGAGCCGTCGGTGAGCCGCACGCGGTAGCGGACGTTCGGGACGGTCGTGATGATGTCGAGGCCGAACTCCCGGTCGAGACGCTCCTGGACGATCTCCATGTGGAGCATCCCCAGGAAGCCGGCGCGGAAACCGAAGCCCAGCGCGGCGCTCGTCTCCGGCTCGTAGGTGAGCGCGGCGTCGTTGAGCTGCAGCTTGTCGAGGCTCGCGCGCAGGTCCTCGAAATCGTCGGCCTGCGTCGGGTAGAGCCCCGAGAAGACCATCGGCTTCACATCCCGGTAGCCCGGCAGCGGCTCTGTGGCGCCCTTACGGAGGTGCGTGATGGTGTCGCCGACTCGCGTGTCGAGGACGTCCTTCACGCTGGCGATCACATACCCCACGTCGCCGGCGCGGAGCTCCTGCACGGGCTCCATGGCGAGGCGCAGGTGTCCTATCTCCTCGGCCTGGTAGCGCGCGTCGGTGGCCATGAAGCGGATATGGTCGCCGCGCCGGATGGTGCCGCTGACGACGCGGACGTAGACAACGCTGCCGCGGAAGACGTCGTACTTCGAGTCGAAGATGAGCGCCTGCAGCGGCGCGTCGGGGTCGCCGGCCGGCGCGGGCACGCGGGCCACGATGGCCTCCAGGAGCTCCGCGACGCCGGCGCCGGTCTTGGCGGAGACCTGCAGCACCTCCGTCGGATCGCCTCCGATGAGGTTCGTCACGCTCTCGGCGACGATCTCCGGCCGCGCGGCGGGGAGGTCCACCTTGTTCAGCACCGGCAGGATCTCCAGGTCGGCCCCGAGCGCGAGGTACAGGTTGGAGATGGTCTGCGCCTCGATTCCCTGCGCGGCGTCGACGACGAGGATGGCGCCCTCGCACGCCGCCAGCGCGCGGCTCACCTCGTAGGTGAAGTCGACGTGGCCCGGCGTGTCGATGAGGTTGAGCACGTAGTCCTGCCCGTCGACCGCGCGGTAGGCCATGCGGATCGCCGTGCTCTTGATCGTGATGCCGCGCTCCCGCTCGAGGTCCATCGAGTCGAGGACCTGCGCCTGCATCTCGCGGCTCGACAGCGTGCCGGTGGTCTCGAGGAGGCGGTCGGCGAGCGTGCTCTTGCCGTGGTCGATGTGGGCGACGATGCAGAAGTTGCGTACCCGCTCGCGCGGGACGCTCCCGGGCGCTCCGGCTGCGGCCACGTCAGGCACCGTCGGGCAATGCCGCCGCCTCCGCCGGCGCGCCGGCGCCCGGTTCGAGCGCGGGGTCGGCCGGCGCGGCGCCGTCGGACGCTAAGCCGTCGGGCGCGCCGGCGGCCGGCGCCTCCGCGGCCGGCGCCTCCGCGGCCGGCGCGGCCGCGCCCTGCATCGCCGTCTGCGCGCCCTTCTGCGTGAGGAGCACCGTCGCGATCCCGCCGATGATCGCCAGGTCGGCGATGTTGCCGATGGGGAACAGCGTCACGCGCCGGCCGCCGAGCAGCGGCAGCCAGTCCGGCCACGCGCCGTTGGCGAAGAGGACGCTCAGGTCGAGGTGGACGAAGTCGACGACGTTGCCGTAGAAAATCGGCCCGTAGCCCCAGAGCAGGCCGTAGAACGTGCGGTCGATGATGTTGCCGAAGGCGCCGCCCAGGACGAGCGCCAGCGCCACGCGGTACGCCGCCGGCGCGCGCCGCACGTGCCACAGGTACACACCTATCAGCGCCGTCGCCACGATCGAGAAGAGCGTCAGGAACAGCTTGCTGCCGAGCGACAGCCCGAACGCCATGCCGGGGTTCTCGGTGAACGTGAACCGGAAGAGGTTGCCCACCACCGGGATCGACTCGTACGGCAGCATCGACGTCCGGACCCACAGCTTCGTGAGCTGGTCCGCAACGACGACGGCGAGAGCGATCCAGAGGACGCGCATGGGAGTTCAGCGGTTCAGCGATTTAGCGATTAAGCGATTCGAAACGTCTCGCAGCGCTGGAGCGCCGGCGCGCCACCGGCCGGAGAAGATCGGAACGCGTAGCGCCGGCGGCCCCACGAACACCCGTGTTCGCGCACCCTTCGCCGGCTGCCTGCTAACCGTCAGGACCCGGCATTCCCAATCGCTCAATCGCTGAATCGCTGAAACGCCCGATACACGGCCTCACCTCGTCTTCTGCTGCTGCTTCTTCGCCTCGATCGAGATCTCGGTGTGCGGCACGGCGAGGAGGCGCTCCTTGGGGATCGGCTTGCCGGTGACCTTGCAGAGGCCGTAGGTCCCGTTCTGGATCCGCTCGAGGGCGCGCTCCAGGTAGCCGACGTACTTCTGCTGGCGCGCGATCATGAGGTAGAGCTTCTCGAGCTCCTGGGCGTCGGTGCCGGCGTCGGCCATGTGGAACGAGTACGCGCTGTCGCCCTCGTTCTGCCGCGCGTCGTCGATCTGGGCGCGCATGGCCTCGATCTCGCCGACGGCCGCGACGCGCTTCTCCTCTATCAGGACGCGGAACTCCTCCAGCTCCTCGTCGGAGAAGGGCGTGATTCGCGCTGCGCGCGCGGCGCCGCCGCTCTTCGTGCCGTCGAGTTCCATGGTGATAGCGCCTGGGGGGAGGAAACGCGGAAGATACGGCCGTCCTCAGGCCCCGGCCGGCCTGCCGGCCGGCCCGGAAATACCGCAGTTGCGCTCAGTCGCCGGCGCCGGCGGCCCGTCGAAGCGCCACCACGGCCTGTTCCTCGCCGATTTCCACGTCCTGCACCCGGTCGCCGGCCGGCGCCGGCGCGGCCTGCAGCGTGGTCGCGAGCGTCTCGCTTCGGATGTAGTCGGCGTGGGCCGCCAGCGCCTCCGCGAGGTCTCCGCCGGCGCTGTACTCGACGGTGATGCGGTCCGCCACGTCGTAGCCGGCGGCCTTGCGGAGGTTCTGCACGCGGTTGACGAACTCCCGCGCGAGGCCCTCCCGGCGGAGGTCGTCCGCTATCGTCGAATCGAGAGCCACCGTTATGCGCAGGGGCGTGACGCCGGGGCCCTCCACTTCCTGCTGGGCGACGAGCTGGCCATCGAGGCCATGGGCCGCGACCTCCAGATCGCCGTCCTCCAGCTCGAACGGTGCGCCGGCGACGTCGATCGTGAGCGTCCCCTCGCTCTCGTACCGCGCCAGAGCGCCGGCGTCGAGCGCCGCGATGGCCTCCGACGCGGCCTTCATCCGCGGCCCGAGCCGCTTGCCTAGCGCTCGGAAGTTGGGCTTCGCCGTCCGCTCGATCACCCCCTCCGCCGACGACACGGTGTCGAGGCGCTTCACGTTCACCTCGTCGAGGACGATGCCGGTCACCGCGCGGAGGTCGCCGGCGTCGACGCCGCCGGCGCCGGTGACGACGAGCATCCGCGCGAGCGGCTGGCGGACGTTGATGCCGGCCTCGTTGCGCAGGGAGAGGACCATCGACGCGAGGCCGCGCGCGAGGGCCATCCTGCGCTCGAGCGCCTCGTCGCGCAGCGACGCGTCCGCCTCAGGGAACGCCGCCAGGTGGACGCTCTCCCCGCCGGTGAGCGAGTGGTGCAGCCAGTCGGCTGTGAACGGGGCGATCGGCGCCATCAGATGGGCCGTGGCGTCCAGCGCCCGATACAGCGTGTCGTATGCCGTGCGCTTGTCGGCGTCGTCGCCGGACTTCCAGAAGCGGCGCCGGCTGCGCCGGACGTACCAGTTCGATAAGTCGTCCACGAACCGCTCCACGGCCCGCGCCGCGCGCGTGGGGTGGTAGTCATCGTAGGCGCGGGCCGTCTCGACGATCGTCGCCTGTAGCCGCGAGAGCACCCAGCGGTCCAGTTCCGCCGGCGCGGACGCTCCCGCCGGCGCCGCCGGGTCGTACCCGTCGATGTTGGCGTAGGTCGCGAGGAAGCGGTACGTGTTGACGAGGGTGCCGAAGAAGCCGCGCCGCGTGTCCACGATCGCCTCGTCGGCGTAGCGCAGGTTCTCCCACGGCGGGCTCGATGCCATCATCATCCAGCGCACAGGGTCCGCGCCGTGCGCCGCGAGCGCGCCGAAAGGATCCACTGTGTTGCCCTTCGACTTCGACATCTTCTCACCGGCCTTGTCCAGCACCAGGCCGTTGACCAGCACGTTGCGGTACGCCACCGAGTCCTGCAAGAGTGTGGAGATGGCGTGCAGCGTGTAGAACCAGCCCCGCGTCTGGTCGACGCCCTCCGCGATGAAGTCCGCCGGGAAGCTCCGCGAGAATTGGCCTGTGTCCTCGATGGGGTAGTGCCACTGAGCGAAGGGCATCGCGCCGGAGTCGAACCACACGTCGAGCAGGTCCGGGACGCGGCGCATCGTGCCGCCCATGCCGTCGGACCACGTAAACGCGTCGACGAACGGGCGGTGGAGGTCGATCGTGCCCAGGGCCGGGTTGATGGCCTCGTCGGGCGTCGCGCCGGCGCGCTCGAGCAGCTCAGCGATGGAGCCCATGACTTCCACCTGCTCCGGGTCGCGGTCGCTCACCCACATCGGCAGCGGCGTGCCCCAGAAACGCATCCGCGAAATCGCCCAGTCGACGTTGTTCTCCAGCCACTGGCCGAACCTCCCCTGCCCTATCCCCTCGGGCTGCCAGTTGATGGTGCGGTTGAGCTCCACCATCCGGTCGCGCACGGCGGTCGTGCGGATGAACCAGCTCTCGACGGGGTACTGGACGAGCGGCGTGCCCTTCCGCCAGTCGTGCGGGTAGTTGTGGAGGTAGGTCTCCTGGTGGAACATCAGGCCGCGGTCGCGCAGGTCGCGGACGACCTTCTTGTCGGCGTCCTTGAACCAGTCGCCCGCGATCAGCTCCAGCGTGTCGTCGAACGTGCCGTCCGGACGGAGGGGGTTCAGGACCGGCAGCCCCTCGGCGCGGCCCAGCACCGAGTCGTCGGCGCCGTACGCCGGCGCGATGTGGACGACGCCGGTCCCGTCCTCGGTGGTGACGAAGTCCGCCGCCACGACGCGCCAGGCGACGTCCGGCCCGAGGCGTTCGACGAACGTCGCGAACGGCGGCACGTAGCGCATGCCCACGAGCGCGCTTCCCGGCATCTCCGCCTCCACCTCGTAGTCCTCCCCCAGCACCGCGCCGGCGCGGTCGGCCGCGACGATCAGCTGCTCGGTGCCGCCGGCGTCGAGCGGGCGCGTAACCCGCAGGTAGCGGATGTTCGCGCCGACGGCCAGCGCGGCGTTTGCCGGCAGCGTCCACGGCGTCGTCGTCCAGGCGAGGAAGGCCACGCCGGCCTCGCCGGCGACGGGGAAGCGCACGGTCACGCTCGGATCCTGGACCTCCCTGTAACCCTGCGCGACCTCGTGCGAGGAGAGGACGGTCCCGTTCGCCGGGCTGTACCACTGGTTCTTGTGCCCGCGGTAGAGGAGCCCCTTCTGGTGGATGCGCTTCAGCAGCGCCCACACGCTCTCGATGTATTCGTTCTCGAACGTGACGTACGGGTCGGAGAGGTCCACCCAGTAGCCCATCTTGAGCGTGAGGTCGTCCCACAGGTCCTTGTAGCGCAGGACGCTCTCCCGGCAGGCCGCGTTGTAGCGGGCGATGCCGTATTCCTCGATCTGGTGCCGGCCCTCCAGGCCCAGCGCCTTCTCGACTTCGATCTCGACGGGAAGCCCGTGGGTATCCCACCCGCCCTTACGCTCCACCTGGAAGCCGCGCATCGTCTTGTAGCGGCAGAAGGCGTCCTTGATCGCCCTCGCCATCACGTGGTGAATGCCCGGCTTGCCGTTGGCCGTCGGTGGACCCTCGTAGAAGACGAACGCCGGCGCGCCGGCGCGCCGCTCGACGCTCTGGCGGAACGTGTCCTCGCGCTCCCACCGGGCGAGGACGTCGGCCTCGACGGCGGCCTGGTCGAAGGTTTCCAGTTCAGGGAATCCGGGCAATTGACGGTGTATGGCGAAGGTGTATGGCAAGTCCTGTGCGTAGGTGTTCGGACAGGGCCACGCCCCGTACGGGCGAGGACTCGACGCGGCACCCGTCCTGTGCCCGCCGAAGTTCGGCACGGGAGCGCCGGCCGGCGTCAGGCCGCGTGCGCGACCGCCTCCAGGACGCGGACCAGCGCCGGCTCCGCGGCGGCGGCGGCGGCCATGACGGCGGGCACTGAGATGGCCTGCTGGTTGTCCGGGTCGCACTCGTCCGTGATGACGGAGATCGCGAGGCCGCGGACGCCCATGTGGCGCGCCACGATTACCTCGGGGACCGTACTCATGCCCACCGCGTCGGCCCCGATGCGTCGGAGCCACCGGTATTCCGCCGGCGTCTCGAGCAGCGGGCCCGGAACGGCGGCGTAGACACCCTCGCGCATATCGATACCCGCCTCAGCGGCCGCCGCTCGCGCCGCCGCGCGCAGGCCGGCGTCGTACGCCTCGCTCATGTCGGGGAAGCGCGGCCCCCACTCGTCCACGTTCGGACCGATCAGCGGGTTAGACCCCTGCAGGTTGATGTGGTCCGAGACCAGCATCAGGTCCCCTCGGCGGTAGTCCGGGTTCAGGCCGCCGGCCGCGTTGGATATCAGCAGCGTGTCTATTCCGAGCAGCGCGAGCACCCGCACCGGCAGCGTGACCTCCAGCGGCGAGTAGCCCTCGTACAGGTGAAACCGCCCCTGTAGCGCAACCACGGGGACCCTGCCGAGCCGGCCTACGACGACCTGCCCGTGGTGGCTCTCTACCGTGGAGGTCGGGAAGTGCGGAACGTCGTCGTACGAGACCGTGTGGTCGGCCTCGATGTCATCCACGAGCCGGCCCAGTCCCGTACCCAGGATCAGCCCCACGCGCGTTTCGCGCCCCACCAGCGGCCGAAGGGCGGCGACGGCAGCGCCGACCTGGTCGACGTACGCGGGGGAGCCCATGGGGTATGAGGGTATGTGTATGGTGTATTGTATATGGATGTATGGGTGCAGCGGCGCGGCCGATCCTTTCGCGATCAGGCAATCTGCCGAAGCGCTGCGGGCACGATAGTGACCCGCCACGGGTCCACGATCTCCCGGCACGGCACACGGCACACGGCACACGGCACACGGCACACGGCCGCCCCCACCGCCCCACCGCCCTACTGCCCACTGCCTACTGCCTACTGTCCACCATCAATCCAGGTCCTCCAGGAGTCGGCGGATGTTCTCCTGCTCGTCGGCGGGTACCGGCGCCGGCGCGCGGGGCTCGGGCTCGCCGGTCACCAGCGAGCGCAGGGTCCAGCCGTGCGACGGCTCCGCGCCCGCGGGGCCGGAGTCGCCCGGCGTAGTGAGGTGCTGCCACACGGAGGGCCGCACGCCGGCGGGGTCGCCTCGCAGGCGGTCGGCGAGGGTCTCGTGCAGCGAGCGGTCTGGCGGAGGCACTTCCGCGGAGCGCGCGGGCTCCGTCGCCACGGGCTCCGCCGCGGGCTCGGGCGTCGGCGCGGGCGGCGGCTCCATCTCGGCGTCCGCGACCGCGAGCGCGGCCTCCGGCGCCGCCGCGGCGTCGGCGCCCATCTCCGGGACATCGTCTTCGGCGAACGTGCCGGGCAGCTCGGCGTCGACGGCCTCCGGAATCTCGTCTTCCGCCCACGCCAGGTCGGCCCGGGTTTCGTCGGCGGAGGTGGCATCGGTCTCCGGCTCCACGCTGGGCTCGGCGGTCGGCGCCGGCGCGGCGTCCTCGGCCGGCGCGGCCTCGGCCACGGGTGCGCCGGGGTCCGCGGCCTCAGGCGGGGCCTCGTCTAGCGACGGCGGCGCCGCGGCCGGCGTCTCCTCGGGGGCTCCGGCGGCGATCTCGCGCGGCGCCGCCCGCGGCAGCTCGCCGGCCACGCCGGCGGGAATGAGCTTGATGAACCCCACCGGGTCGTCGCCCTGGAACTGCGCGAGGATCTCGAGCTCCGACATCAGGAAGCCGCGCATCCGAGCGGCCACCTCGTTCTGGCGGTGGCTGAGCTTGACCAGGTCCTGCCGCAAGTGGTGGCGCTCCTGCTCGGCATCGTTGACCAGCCGCAGCGCCTTCAGCTCGGCCTCCTCGACGATCATCTTCGCGCGCTGGTCGGCCGTGGCCTCCGCGCGCCGGGCGCCCTCGCGGGCAGCCTCGAGGGCCTCCTGGAGCGCGAGCTCGACGCGCTCGTAGTGCTTCAGCTTGTGCTCCATCGCCGCCACGCGGTCGTCGGCGTGGCGCACCTCCTCCCGCATCTCGTCCCACTGCTGCGCGAGGAGGTCGAGGAAACTGCGAACCTCGTCGACGTCGTAGCCTCGAAACGCCTTACCGAACTGCTGCTTCCTGAGGTCTAGCGGGGTCAGCTTCATGGCGGGGGACTGCGGCGGTCGGACCCGGCGCGGCGCGCACGCTGGGGCGGATCCGGACCGGGGGGGACGGTGCTCGGGCCGCTGGCGGGGAGAAAGTAAGTAATCGCGCTATTGCCCGATTCAGCCGGGCGAACATTCAGCGATTAGACGATTCAGCGATTGAGCGATTCAAGTAGCCCTCGGCCTGCTCGTGGCTCGTGGATGGAACGTGGTTGGCGCCGAGCGTGAAAGTCCAATCGCTGAATCGCCGGATCGCTGGATGCTCGGGGTTCGCGGTTTGCGGTTGGCGGTTTGCGGTTTGCGGTTCGGGGTTCGCGGTTCGCGGGGGTCTAAATGACAACGCTGCAACCTGCCAGCTGCAGGCCTATGCCCCCGGCCGCCTCTCGCTGCCAACTGCCAGCACACTCCAACAACTGACGACTGTCAAGCGATCACTAACCAGTCCTCTCTCCAAACAGCGCCGTCCCCACCCGGACGTGCGTCGCGCCCTCCTCGACAGCCACCTCCAGGTCTCCTGTAATGCCCATCGAGAGCAGCGTGAGCGGCGCCGCCCCGCGGTAGGCGTCGCGTAGCTCGCGGAGCGTCGCGAGCTGGGGCCGGACGATGCGGTCGAGGTCGCCGGCGCGCTCGGCCGGCGCGGCGATCGTCATGAGCCCGGTCACCTGCAGGTTCGCGAGCCGGGCCGCGGCGTCCACCAGCGCGTGCGTCTCCGCCGGCGCGACGCCGGACTTGGTGCCCTCGCCGGAAACGTTCACCTGCACCAGGCACGGCAGCACACGGCCGGCCGCGCCGGCGCGGCGGTCGAGGGCCTCGGCGAGGGCGAGCGAGTCGAGGGCGTGGAAGAGGTCCGCCCGCTCTGCCGCGTCGCGGGCCTTGTTGCGCTGCAGGTGGCCAACGAGGTGCCAGCGCACCGGCCCGCCGGCGCTGGCGCCCGGGACGACGTCGGACTTCGCCACCAGCTCCTGCACGCGGTTCTCCCCCAGGTCCGCCAACCCCGCCGCGACGGCCGCGCGAACGGTCTCAGGCGGGTGGGTCTTCGTGATGGCGACCAGGGTGACGCCGGCCGGGTCGCGGCCGGCGTGGGCGCAGGCGCCGGCAATGCGCTCACGCACACGCTCGGCGCGGTCGGCGATCTCGGCGGCGGAGAGCTGAATCATGACGCCACCAAGCTAGCCGCACTGCTCGTGAGGCCCTGGCGGGGGAAAGGGACCGGAGACGTTCCGATTCGGGGTCCCGCCGTACCCGGCGATGGCTCTCCTGCACGCCAGCTTCACGGTGGCAGGGTCCTTGCGACGTTCACCGGTGTCCCCCGACGGAACGACCATGCACATTGCCCCCAGGCTCCTGGCCCGCGCCCTCGACCGCGCCCGGGCGGAGTGGCTCGCCGGCGACCCCGACGCGTGGGCGCGCTACACCGCCGGACTCGCGCGCCTCGAGCAGCACTACGTCCGCGACGACGCCGCCGCGCCGGCGCGCAGCGCGTCCCGCGCGACGCTGGCGAGAGGCGACGACCGCCCGCCGCAGCGCCCCTGACGTGCCGGGAGGGCGGCGCAGCGGGCGCGGGCGACGTATCATGGCGCGACCTTGCGTAAGCGCTTACACGCCCCGCCCCGATGAGCTCCTACACGGCCGCGCCAGCCGCGCCCCCGACGAGGCCCGACTACCGGTTCGGCCGCCTCGGCGCCCTGGCGGGCTATGAAGTCCGGGGCTCCACGCTCGTCCTCGACGCCGGCGGCCCGCGCCTCGCGATCACCTTCCTCGACGACGACGTCGCCCGCGTGCGCTTCGCGCCGGACGGGGACTTCACCGTCGCCGGCCACGGCGCCGACGCCCACGAGACGCCCTTCTCGTACGCCGTCGACACCACCACCACCCGCGAGTGGCCCGACGCGGCCATCCGGGTCGACGACACCGGCGAGACCCTACAGGTCGCGACGCCGGCCATGCGCCTGGTGGTGTCCAGGGACTCGGTCCGGCTCCGGTGGGAGCTGCCCGACGGGCGCGTCATGCTCCAGGACGCCGGCGGTGCCAGCCCCCTCCTCGACGAGGTCGACGGCATGCTGCCCGCGGCGGCCTCCTTCCAGCTCGAGCCCGGCGGGCGCTTCTATGGCCTCGGGGACAAGACCGTGGCCCTCGACCGGCGCGGCCGGCGCTACACCTTCTGGAACGCCGACACCTACGCCTACGGCCCGGGGCAGGACCCGATCTACAAGTCCATCCCCTTCGCCCTCGGCCTCCACCCTGCCGACGGGCGCTGGGCCGGCTACGGCATCTTCTTCGACAACACCTTCCGCGCGGACCTCGACCTCGGCGAGGCCGACCCCAACGAGTTCACGTTCGCCGCGGCGGGTGGCGAGCTGCGCTACTACGTCTTCGCCGGCCCGGACCTCAAGCATCCCCTGCGGCGCTACTGCGACCTGACGGGTCACAAGCCGATGCCGGCGCTGTGGTCGCTGGGCTACCACCAGAGCCGCTGGAACTACCACGACGAGGGCTACGTGCGGTGGGTGGCCCACGAGTTCCGCCGGCGCGGGATCCCGCTCGAGTGCATCCACCTGGACATCGGCCACATGGACGGCTACCGCGTGTTCACGTGGAGCCCAGGCTCGTTCGCGGAAGCGGGCGCGATGAACGCGGATCTGGCGGACCTCGGCGTGCGGACGGTGGTCATCGTCGACCCTGGCGTCAAGGTCGACCCCGACTACTTCGCGTACAGCGAGGGCATGGAGATGGGCGCCTTCTGCGAGAACCCGGACGGGTCGTACTTCACCGACACCGTCTGGCCGGGCGAGGTCCACTGGCCGGACTTCAGCCTACCCGCGGCGCGCGGGTGGTGGGGACGGCTCCACCGGCACTACCTCGACGCCGGCGTGGCCGGCGTGTGGAACGACATGAACGAGCCGGCCATCCTCGGCGGTCGCGACTTCCCCGACGACGTCCGGTTCGCCTTCGCCGACCGCGGAACGGGCGCGACCGACCACCGCGAGGCGCACAACGTCTACGGCCTGCTCATGGCGAAGGCCACCTACGAAGGCCTCCGCGAGCTGCGACCCGACGAGCGGCCCTTCCTGCTAACCCGCGCGTGCTTCTCGGGCAGCCAGCGCTACGCGGCGGCGTGGACCGGCGACAACGTCTCCACCTGGGACCACCTCCTGTTGGCGATGCGCATCTGCCAGTCGCTCTCGGCGAGCGGACTGGCGTTCTGCGGGCCCGACATCGGGGGGTTCGCCGGCCAGCCGTCGGCTGAGCTCTTCACCCGGTGGATGCAGGCAGGCGCCTTCTTCCCCTACATGCGGACGCACTACTCGCACGAGGAGACGCCGCAGCAGGAGCCGTGGAGCTTCGGGCCGGAGGCCGAGGACGCCTGCCGGCGCGCCATCGGCCTGCGCTACGAGCTGCTCCCGTACCTGTATACCGCGTTCGTGGAATGCTGCCGCACTGGAGTTCCGCCGATGAAGGCGCTGGTCCTGGAGCATCCCGACGACCCCGCGACCCACGAGGCCGACGACCAGTTCTACTGCGGCCCGTCGCTGATGGTGGCCCCCATCCTCGCCGAGGGTGCCCGCGAGCGGGATGTCTATCTGCCCGCCGGCGACTGGTACGACTTCGCGTCCGGCGACCGCATCGCCGGCGGACGCCACGTTCGCGCCGGCGCGCCGCTGCAGCGCCTCCCCGTGTTCGCCCGCGCCGGCAGCGTGATCGCCATGCATCCCCCAGCGCCGCACACGGGCGCGCCGGCGCCGGCCGCGCTGACCCTGCGGCTCTATCCCGGCTCCGGCGAGAGCGCGGCCTACTTCGACGACGGCATCTCGTACGCCTTCGAGCGCGGTGATTCGTTCTGGCTCCGCTTCGCGATGGCGGAAACAGACGGCCGGGTGCACCTGACCGTATCGCGCGAAGGGTCGCGCGCCCTGCCCTACTCGGCGTTCGAGTGGCGTCTGCCCGCGCCGGCCGGCGCCGTGATGGCCGACGGGCGGACGCTCGCCTCGTTCGACGACCCGTCCGACTGGGCCTCCGCCGACGAGGGCGTCCTGGCCCACGGCGACGTGGCGCGCGTCCGCACGCGAACGGACGTCTCCTCCCTCGTGATCGACCGCACATGACCCCCCCGACGTCAACGGCCGCCGCGCGTGGAGAGGGGGCGGCGCCGGCGCAGCCCGGGCCGCCGGACGCGTACGGCTTCGAGACGCTCGGCGCCGTCAGCCGCGTCGAGCGCGTCGGTGACGCCACCGTCGTCCTCCACGCCGGCGGCGCCAGGCTCCGCCTTGACTTCCCCGACGAGGCGATCGTGCGCGTCCGCCTCGCCGCGCCGGGCGGCGACTTCGCGCCGGACGAGACCTACGCCATGGATCCCGCGCCGGCATTCCGCCCGACAGCGTCGCTGGAGGTCGTCGTCGGCGACGACGAGGTGCGCCTGCGCACGCCCTCGCTGAGTGTCCGGGCACGCCGCGACACCTGCCGGCTGCGTTTCGAGGACCGCGAGGGCTACCCCATCGTCGAAGACGAGGCCGGCGCGGCCTGGGGCGCGGCCGGGGCCGCCGCGCTGAGCCTGAGGCTGCGGCCCGACGAGCGGATCTTCGGGCTGGGCGATAAGCCGTCGGCCCTAGACCGGCGCGGCCGGCGCTACGAGAACTGGGCCACCGACGCGTTCGGCTTCCAGCGCGACTCGGACCCGCTCTACAAAGCCATCCCCGTGATCGTCGGCATCGTCGAGGGCCGCCCCTGGGGCCTGTTCGTCGACACCACGCGGCGGAGCGCTTTCGACCTCGGCGCCGAGGACGCCGGCAGGCTCCGCGTGGACACTGGCGGTTCACCGCTCGACTACGTAGTCGTCGCCGGCACCACTCCGCTCGACGTGGTACGCGGCCTCGCACGGTACACCGGTAGGACGCCGATGCTGCCCCGTTGGGCCCTCGGTTACCACCAGTGCCGCTACTCGTACCGCGACGAGGCGGAAGTCCGCACCGTCGCCCGCGAGCTACGCGAGCGCGGCTTCGGCTGCGACGCCATCTACTTCGACATCCACTACATGGACGGCTTCCGCGTGTTCACGTGGGACCGCGAGGCGTTCCCCGATCCCGCGGGCCTGATCGGCGACCTGGCGGCCGACGGCTTCCGATCGGTGGTCATCATCGACCCCGGCGTGAAGGCCGACGACCCGGAGTATGCGGTGGCGCACGAGGGGCTCGAGGCGGGGCACTACTGCACGTACCCCGACGGCCAGCCGTTCGTCGGCGAGGTGTGGCCGGGGCCGTGCTACTTCCCCGACTTCACCCGCGCCGGCACGCGCATGTGGTGGGGCGACCTGCACCGAGGGCTCGTCGCGGACGGCGCGGCCGGCGTGTGGAACGACATGAACGAGCCGGCGGTGTTCACCGTTTCCGGCGTGGAGGCCGACGCCGGCACCTTCCCCCTGGAGGTGCGTCACGACCTGGACGGCCGCGGGGGCGACCACGCGGAGGCCCACAACGTGTACGGGATGCAGATGGCTCGGGCGACCACAGACGGCCTGCGTCGGCTCGCGCCGGCGCGCCGGCCGTTCATCATCACTCGCGCTGCCTACGCCGGCACGCAGCGCTACGCGACCACGTGGACGGGCGACAACTCCGCCACATGGGACCACCTCCGCCTGGCGGCGCAGCAGTGCCTTTCGCTAGCCATCTCGGGGATTCCCTTCTCCGGGTCCGACGTCGGCGGCTTCTCCGGCGCGCCCGACGGGGAGCTCTTCGCACGATGGATGCAGTTGGGCGTCCTCACGCCGCTCTTCCGCAACCACTCGGCCGTCGACACGCCGCGGCGGGAGCCGTGGCTGTTCGGCGACGAGATCGAGAGCGTCGCGCGCGGGGCCGTTGCGCTGCGCTACAGGCTGCTGCCGTACCTCTACACCGCACTTCACGAGGCCGCGACGGACGGCACGCCTATCCTCCGCGCGCTGCCGCTCGTCCACCCGGCCGACGAGACGGTGCGGCGGGCGAGTCCGCTCGCGTTCTATGTCGGTCCCGACCTGCTCGCGCACCCGGTGCTCGAGGAGGGCCAGCGCGAGCGCGAGGTCTACCTCCCGGCGCGGGAGGGGGGCTGGACGTGCTTCCACACCGGCGCGCACCACCCCGGCCGCAGCTCCGTCTGGGCGGAGACGCCGCTCGACCGCCTGCCGCTGTACGTCGGCGCCGGCACCGTGCTGCCGCTCGCGCCGGCGCGCCGGCACGCCGACGAGCCGTTCGACCGCCTCACGCTGCGCGTGTACGCCGGACCCGCCCGCTGGAGCTCCCGCATGTACGACGACGCCGGCGACGGCTGGGACTTCGAGAACGGCGACTACTGGCTGGCGAGCTTCAACGCGGAGGACGATGGCGCCGCGCTAGTGGTCGCCTGCGAGGTCGAGGGGCGCCGGCCGGCGCCGGCGGCCGATTGGGACGTCGTGCTCCCCGGCGTAACCGCCGCATCGGTACTGGTGGACGGCGCTGACGCCCCGTTCGAAGTGTCACACGGCGGCACGAGGGTGGCGACGGGGCCGTTCCGATCCTTGCGGGTCGAACGGGTCTGAAGGTTGTCAGAACAAACCACCACCGGAGTGGCTACATAGCGCCGAACCGACTGGTGTCATGAAGCGACTGCTCCCGATTGGACTGTGCCTGCTGGCGATCCCGCTGCTGGCGCCTGGATGCACCGGCGGCCGTCCCGTGGGCGAGGCCGCGATCGAGGCCGAACCCTTCTCCGGCGACGCGCTCAACTTCATCGTCCTCGGAGACTGGGGCCGCGCCGGCTTCTTCAACCAGCGGGAGGTGGCGGCACAGATGGGCCGCACGGCCGAGGCCATTCGGAGCCGGTTCGTCATCTCCACCGGCGACAATTTCTACACCACCGGCGTCGCGTCGACCGAGGACGTGAAGTGGCTGCGGTCGTTCGAGGAGATCTACACGGCGCGGAGCCTGTGGGAGCCCTGGTACGTCACGCTCGGTAATCACGACTGGCAGGGCAACCCGTACGCGCAGGTCGCCTACACGCAGATCAGCCCACGCTGGCGCATGCCGGCGCCGTACTTCGCGACGCGCTTCCGCCTCGACGACGACTCGACCGACGTCCTGTTCGTGTTCCTCGACACGACGCCCCTGGGCGATTTCGAGCGGGCCGAAATTTATCCCATGTCGGACACCTGGAACCAGCGCGAGCAGCTCCGCTGGCTCGATAGCACGCTGGCCGCTAGCGACGCCGAGTGGAAGGTCGCCGTGGGCCATCACCCGATCGTCGTCGGCAGCCGGCGCTATCGCGACAACCCGCACCTGCTTCGCGATGTCCTGCCAATCCTGGAGCGGCACGGGGTCCAGGCCTACTTCGCCGGCCACGAACACAACCTGCAGCACCTCAGGCTGCCCGGAAGGAGCATGGAGCACTTCGTTTCCGGCGCCGGCTCGCTGTTGCGCGACCCCCTGCCAGACGAGAACACCCGGTGGGCGCTGCGCACCTCGGGCTTCATGACCGTGTCGCTGACGCCGGAGACGATGTTCGTGCAGGCCATCGACGTCGTCGGACGCGTGGTGTACGCGGTGTCGGTCGCGCGCACCGTGGGCCCATCGGGGCCCGGGACGCCGGCCACGCGGGAGGCTTTCGATCCCGGGGAGCCGGTCCCTGCAGAGGGCGAAGGGCCGCCTACGGAGGTGCCTCCGGCGAGGGAGGACGACGACACGACGCCGATCCCGACGGGTGCCACACCCGAGGCGGGTCAGAGCGGAGGGCGCCGGCCGTAACGGCGCGCCGGCTCGCCGGCGCCGAGGCGCCGGCGGAGCGCGGCGTACCCGCGATCACTGAGCCAGCGGCGACCGTCGGTGTAGGCTGGCCGCACGTAGTAGCTCCCGGCGCGGTGGATTGGCACGCCGTAGACCTCGCAGATGGCGTCGGCCTTGCGGAGGCGCACACGCCGCCAACGGGCGCCGGCGAGGTCGGCCCAGAAGGCGTCGTCGTGCCGCGGGGGCGCGCCGGGGTCGGGCGGGTCCACGGCGCCCTCCTGGCGCTAGCTCCGCTCCGTGGCGCGCGGCGGCGCCGCGCCGGCGCCCTCCTGGTCCGCATCGAAATCCGGTAGCGCAAGTAGCGGCGTCGAGGCCGGCAGGCGGAAGTCGTCGTGCTTCGACGTCGCGATCTCCTCGAGGACCTCGATCCGGGCGCGCAGCGCCGTGGTCTCCCGCTCGACGGCGTTGGCGATCATGACGTTCAGCTCGCTCATGCGGAGCGCGTCGCCCGCACCACCGGTCTTGGCCTTGGCGGCCTTGACGCGGGCGATCCCATTGAAGAGCACCGCCGGGAAGACGACGAAAAGGACGCCCATGACGGTGGCGAGGCCCATGAAGTCTCCGAAGTCCATCGCGGTGTCGGTCGGGTGGGAAGGCGGCGGCTACGGCGGCCAGCGCGGGGCAGTTACGCGCTACCGCAGGTTGAATACGGTGTCGAATGGCCCGATGCTCCCTCGGTCCACCACCAGCTCCTGCTGGTCGAGCCGCGTCTCGCGCGACCGCACGACGCCGCGCCCCTCGTCGCGGACGTCGCCCTCGTAGCGCTCGCGCAGGTAGGTCGACAGTTCGAGCGCCGTTATGCTCCCGTTCGCGTCCTCATCGGCCTGCCGGCCGGCGACGGCCTGCGCGAAGAAGTACGACAGGTATCCGCCGGCCTCGAATTTCGACGCCACTGCCGAGAGGACATCCTCTTCCGACGAGAAGAAGCCTATCCGGCCCGGACGCGAGATAACGTCCTTCGAGAACCCGCCGGAGTAACAAGCGTCGATCACGAGCATCTGGCGGCCGCCGCGGAACGCGTCCATCAGGCCGGCGAACTCGTCGTCGGTGATGTCGCCGTCGTAGAGCGAGAGCGTCTCGTCGCGCCCGTCCGGGTCGGCCGCGTCGGGCCCGCCGGCGCGGGGCACCTGGTTGCCGTGGCCGGAATAGAAGAAGACGAACGTCGTACGCTCGGTGCTCTGTTGGGCCAGCCGCGCCAGCGCGCGGCGGACACCGTCGCGGGTGGCCTGGGCGTCCGTCAGCACGATGCCGTCGGCGGGGCGCATGCCGACGCCATTCACCAGTGCGTCGCGCACCCGGGTCGCGTCTGAGGCGGTATAGGGTAGGTCGTTGCCCTCGCCCGGGTAGTCGGAGATGCCAACGAAGAGCCCGATGACGTTCGGCGCGGCCGGCGCGTCGGCCGTCATCGCGTTCGCCTGCCCGATCGTGAGGCGGTAGGCGCCCGTCTCCCCAGGCTGGTAGGATGTCGCCTGCACGCGGTAGCGGCCCGTCGTCGGCATCACGAACTCGATTCGCGCGTTGGTCGTGCCCGCCTCGGCGTCGTCATTGTCGATCTGCTCGCCTTCCGGTGTGGTAAGGATGAGGTAGGCGTCGATGTCGGTCGACTCCAGGTCGATGCGCACGGGCTCGCCGGCGCGACCGTCGAAAACGTGGAGGTCGGTGAACTCGCCACTCGACAGGAGCTGGTCGCCCCGATCCAACGTCCCCTGGATCGACTGGTCGAGCGTGAGCAGTTCAGCGTCGCGCGGCTGCGTCAGCGGAAGGCCGGCGCTGGTAGTGCCGCCGCTGTCGCCTACGTCCATGACGAGCTCGTACGCGCCGGTCTCGCGGGCGGCGTAGCTCGTCACGTACACCTGGTAGACACCGGGCTCGGTGAGGTCCATCTCGATGCGGCTGTGCCGGACATCGCCCTCGAAGTCGTCGTTCTGGACGTTGGTGCCGCGCGGCGGCTGCAGGACCAGGTAGGTGTCGAAGTCCGGCGAAGTCAGGTCGATGAGGGCGCGCCGGCCGGGAGCGCCGTCGAACGAGTAGACGTCGTAGAACTCGCCCTGCCCAAGGGTCTGGTCTCCTGCGGCGAGCGTGCCTCGCTCAGTGCGCCGGCCGGCGGCCGGCGTGAAGGCGCGTCGCCCGTCGTCGCCCCCTATCCCGGTCATCGTCAGGTCGTAGCGGCCGGTCTCCGCGGGCTGGTAACTGGTCACCAGCACGCGATACCGTCCATCGGCCGGGAGGGTGGTCGATATCAGTGACCGGGTCAGGTCGCCCTGGTAGTCGTCGTTGTCGTCTTGTTCGCCGTCGGGACGCACGAGGATGAGGTAGGGGTCGAAATCGCGCGAGCGCAGGTCGAGCACTACGCTCTGGCCGGCGCGGCCGTCGAACGTGTATTCGTCGCGGTACTCGCCCGAGCGCAGCGTCGCGTCGCCGTCGCGCAGTTCGCCACTCTCGAACCGGTCGCCGCCATCACCACCGCGGTCGCCGCGCAGCCCCGCCGCCAGGCCGCCGCCGGTGTCGATCGATAGGCGGTACGCGCCGCGCTCGCCGCCGGCGTAGCTCGTCGCCATCACGCGGTAGCGCCCGCTCTCAGTGGCTTGAAAACGGAGGTGCGAGCGCCTGGTCGAGCCCTCGTGGTCGTCGTTCTGCTGGTCGTCGCCGCCGGGCGCGACGGCGATCACGTAGGTGTCGAAGTCGTCCGACGTCATGTCGATCTCGACCCACTGACCGGCGCGGACGTCCACCCAGTAGTCGTCGTAGAACTCTCCCTGCCCTAACGTGGCGTCGCCCGATGCCAGGGTGCCGTTGTGGGACTGCGCGCAGGCGGACGCAGACAGCAGGATTACGGCAAGCAGGAGGGCGGCGAGGCGCTTCATCATGCGGATGGTGATCGCGGGCGAAGCTAAGGGGCGCGCGCCGGCCCGCCGGCGCCGGCGCAGACAACACAGCGGGGCCGGAGCGACTCGCGCGCCGGCCCCGCCGCGGGTACTGCGAGGCTACTTGGCGCCCGAGCCCTCGGTGGTTTGCGCACCGCCGCCGATGCCCTGGCCGGATTGGATCGTCACGGTGTAGGCTCCGGATTCGCCAACCTGGAAGGAGGTGGCGATGACGTCGAAGTTTCCACTCTGCGTGGCGACGTACTCGATCCGCGACCGGGTGCGGTCGCCTTCAAAGTCATCGTTGTCGACCTGCGAGCTGCCGGGCGGGCGCAGAATCAGGTAGGGGTCGAACTGCGACGACGTCATCTCGACCACGATCGTCTCGCCCGCGTCCAGGTTGACGTTGTAAAGGTCAGCGAACTCGCCGGTATTGAGCGTCTGGTCGCCCGAAGCCAGGGTGCCGTTCTCCGTCCGCGTGTTGCCAGCGGAAGCGCGCGTGTTGCCGGCGTCATTGCCGCTGTTGTCGTCACGGCCCGGTACTTCCTTCTCCTCCTCGGAGGCCGCCGCATCCGACGACGAGTCATCCTCGTCGTTGCCGCCGAAGTTGGGAAGCATGCAGCCCTGGACGGTCAGTCCGAAGAACAGGAGTGTTGTGAGCAGGAGGAGCGATCGCATGGGGGATGGGTGGCCCGTTGGGTCACGGATGTTACGGCGGGCGCACGCCACGTCAGCACCCGGGTGGCGCCGGCCGGCCACGTAACTTCGCAGCCAGCCCGCGCGGCTTCGCTTGCGACCCCTCTCCAGCCTCGGCCCCTCGATGCGATCTGTCATCTACGCCCTCCGCATCTCCGCCGTCGTCGCCCTGGCCGCCGCAATGGCCGCGCCGGCGTCCGCCCAGCGGCGCTCCACGTTCACGCCTCGCTTTGGCGTCGGCTTCGAGGCTACCGTCGTGCCCGTCGGCAACAGCATCCTGCAGGACGGGCTAGGGCTCGGGATACACGGCCGGATCGCGCTTCCGCTGAATGCGGACCTCTCGGCCGGCGTGGGCCTGGGTGTAGACGGTTTCGTGCTCGGCGGGTCCGACGACGCGGCCTACCTCGCCACGCCCGAGGCGACGCTGATCCTCACGCTGCCCCGGCGCGGCGAGGGCGTGCGCTACATCATCGGCGGCATAGCCGGCTACGTCCCGTTGACCGACGGCCTGGAGCCGGGCGGCCCGGCGCTGATCGCCGGCGCCGGCTGGGCCTTCCCGCTGCGCGAGAGCTCGTTCTACGTCGAGATCGTGCCGGCGCTAGTTGTCGGCCGCAGCGCGGCCACGGTCGCGATTCCGTTCCGCCTGGGTGTGATCTTCTAGGATCGGGCGATTCAGCGATTCGGCGATTGATTCCAGGTTGAACCGGGCTCGCGTTCTGGACGTAATCGACCAATCGCTTACGCTTACGCCCGGTCGCTTGATCGCCCGATCGCCCGGTCGCTTAGTCGCTGACGTCCCCACATCCTCCCCCGGCGTAAACCTCCTCCCAGGAGCCCTCGGGACGGCGGGCCAGGACCACGTAGCGGTACGCCTCGACGCCGTACTCCCGCGCCACGATCTCCAGGTCGCCGTCTCCGTCGACGTCCACCGCGCCCACGAGGTCGAGTGCGCCCATTCCGTCCTCGGCGTGGCTCGCGCGCTCCACGACCGGCCCGAATGCGGCCGGCGCCGGCCGGCCGGCGATGACCAGGCCCACGTCGGGCGCACCGGCCGCGCCGGCGACGCCGAATGCACCGATGAACTCCTCGGTGCCATCGCCGTCGAGGTCCACCGCGACCGCGCGCCCCGCGCGGAGCCGGCGCAGGCGGTCCGGCGGCGCGCCCAACGCCTCCAGTCGAGACCGCGCCAACGCCGCGAGGCGGTCGGCCTCCTGCGGCGACGGCTCGCGGCCGGCGAACGCGGCCCCGCCCATGGTGGAGGACGACGTCGCCAGCGACGTCCGCGCCGCGGCATCCGCCGACGCGGCGCGCACGCGGCCGGCTACCTGCGTGCACCCCCACAGGACGGCCTCGCGGGACGCGAAGCGGGCCGGCGCCGGCGCGTCTCCGGGGGCGAGGAGGAACACCGTCCACGACGGGTTGAGATACCGCCGCGCGATGCGGTCCTCCAGGGCCGCGCGCGACACGAGGCGCAGCGAGTCGGAGGCAAACGACGAGTCGCGAAACGCGCGGATGGCCGACTCGAAGGGCGCCAGCGGCACCGAGTAGGCGCCGTCGTGGTATCGGAACATGGGCTCGAGCCACACGTCGCGGCCGTCCGAAGTTGTGTCGATCGATGTCGATCGGCGGACGTCGTACACCACCGCCGCCAGCTCTTCCACGGCCCAGTTAGCGCCGGCGCGCGCGGCCTCGTCGAAGACCCAGGCCGCGCCGGCGCGTCGGTAATAAGCGTCCATGTCGCCACGGATCGTCCGGTTCGTCGCGGCCAACGTGAGGCGGACGCGCGCGCGGTGCCGGCGTCCGTCGGCTGCGGTCACGCCGTCGATGACGCGCAGATCACGCACCTCGCCCTCCTCGATCGTCCAGTGCTTCTCGCCCTGCGCGTCCTCGAAGAAAGCGAACCGCACGCCCACGAGGTCGCCGGCGACCTGTGAGTCGCCCGGCGCTGGCGCCGGCGGGGCGCCGGCCGGCGCCTCGCGGCAGCCCTGCATCGCGGCGGCGCCCGCTAGCGCGAGCACCACGATCAGCGTTCTGGGTGTCAACTATCCGTCCGGGGGGGGACGGTAGAAGGTAGGGCGTGTCGTGGTGGTATTGAGCGATTCAGAGATTCAGCGATTCAGCGATTGCGGCCGACGTTCACTGGCGGTACGCGGGCCAGACGGCGCGTTTCGGGACAGGCTCGGGGGCGTCGACCCCTCCCTCGGTGGCTCCCCGCCGCCCCAAGGCCGAAATGCACCGCAGCAACAACAACGCGGCGATCGACGCTCGCGGCCTCTGGGCCGTGCACAGCAACTAACGGCCTGCTCCCCCTATCCTGCCGACCCCCGCGAGACCACCTCTGTCCAGCATCTACGTCCACGTCCCCTTCTGCTCGCAGCGCTGCACGTACTGCGACTTCTACTTCGTCACGACGGCGCGGGACACGGGGGCGTTCGTCGCGGCGATCGAGACCGAGGCCGCGTGGTACGCCTCGGAGTTCGGCGCCCGCGAGCCCGTAGAGACCATCTACGTGGGCGGAGGCACGCCGTCACTGCTCCCGGCCGACGACGTGGACCGCATTCTGGATGCCATCCGGCACGGATTCGATGCCTCCGGCGTCGTTGAGGTAACTCTCGAGGCCAACCCGGAGGACGTCGCCGGCGCGGCCGGCGAGGACTACCTGGCCGACCTGCGCCGGCGCGGCGTGACCCGCCTCTCGCTCGGCATCCAGAGTTACTTCGAGGAGGACCTGCGGTTCTTCACCCGGGTCCACGACGCCGGTCAGGCGGAGGACGCCACCCGCCGCGTGGCCGGCGCGGGCTTCGATTCGTTCTCGGTGGACCTCATCTTCGGCCGGCCGGGGCAGCCGTTCGAGTACTGGGCCGCGAACCTCGAGAAGGCCGTCCGGCTCGGCGCCCCCCACCTGTCGACATATGGCCTGACGATCGAGGAGCGCACGCCTCTCGCGAAGCAGGTTCAACTGGGGCGTGTCGTTCCGGAGGTCGACGAGACGTTGAGCGAGCGGTACCGATTCACCGCCGAGTACCTCGCCGGCCACGGCTTCGAGCACTACGAGGTGAGCTCCTTCGCCCGCGCCGGCCACCGCAGCGGCCACAACCAGGCCTACTGGCGTCACGGCAACTACCTGGGCCTGGGTCCGAGCGCGCATTCGTTCTGGCGCCGGACGCGATCGAAGGGCGAGCGCTGGTCCAACGTGCGCCACCTCGCTCGCTGGGAGGGCCTGCTGCAATCCCGGTCGCTACCCGTCGACACGCGGGAGGCACTCGATGCCGACACGCTTGCCGACGAGGCCGTGATGCTCGGCCTGCGCCGCATCGCCGATGGGCTGAACCTCGCGGAGCTGGAGCGGGACTATGGTGTCGACCTGCTCAGCGAGCGGAGCGCCGTGCTGGCCGAGCTGGAGCGCGCCGGCCTGATCCACCCGGTGTCCGACTGCGTGCGGCTCACCGCCGCCGGCGCCGTGCTCGCCGACGCGGTGGCCCTCAAGCTCCTCGGTCGCTGAGCGCGGGCGGTGAGCAGCGCCGGTACCTTTCCGGCCCGCGGCGAGAACGCCGTTCCGACTCGATCCACAGGAATGCGCCGCACGCTTCTTCGCCCTGCCCTGCTCGTCGTGTTCGCGCTCGCCACCGCCGGCTGCCGCGACGACGCGCCCGCGCCGGCGCCTCCCGCCGAGCCCACCGGGAGCATCCCCTTCCGCCTCGACGGCTCGCTGCGCTTCCTGCGGTCCGACGGCACGCCGATCACGGGCATCGCGATCGAAATCGCAGACAGCGACTCGGCGCGGACGCGTGGCCTGATGGGGCGCGACAGTATCCCGCCACAGGTGGGCATGCTCTTCATCATGCCGAGGGAAGAGATCCAGACCTTCTGGATGGCCAACACCCCGCGGTCGCTGGACATCGTCTTCGTCGGGTCGGACAGCCGCATCGTCTCCATCGGCAAGTACGCGAGGCCGTTCTCCACGGACGGGGTCACATCGACCGGGCCGGCGAAGTACATCGTCGAAACGGCGGCCGGCTTCGCGGATGCGCACGGGTTGATCCCCGGCGACCTCATCAGCTGGGCCCGAAACGACGCCGGCCCGCCCGCATTCGTAGACGGGGTGCCGGGGGAAGCGATGAGTGATGAGTGATGAGTGATGAGTGATGAGCGATGAGCGATGAGGTGATTGACCCGCGCGCCCATCGCTGATCGCCAATCGCTCTTCGCTCTTCGCTCATCGCTCGTCTCGGGGATTTCTTGAAGTGTGTTCGAAGTGCCGAACGCGGGCAACACCGGGGAACCACGTGTCGTTTGGCCTGGCAGTGAGCCGAGTGGCCGGGGGTCGTCCCCCGCCGGCCGCCGTCACCGCCCGCCGGCCCCGTAAGGCCTGGCGGGCACGTTTTTTTTATGTGGCTCGGTGGTGGAACCGAGGTGGGTGGCGGTATTGCGTATCGCGTGTTGCGTATTTGTCTCCTGCCGGGTCATGGCGTGGAATCGAGTCGGACGAGTATGCATCGCCGCGGGTGCCTGATGTCGCACTTTGCCAGCTCGAGTCGACCCGACGACCGTGCCCATCGCCATTCCCGTCGACTAGCCCCGGGCAGTCGCCGATGGTTCAGCGCTGCCCTCGCGTCGCTTCGGGCGAGCATCGCCCTCTGTCAGCGCCCGCTGATAGCCCAGGCAACGGGCAGCCTTCTAGCCACCGATCCTACCGGAAACACGCCGCCACCGGAAGTGTCTCACATGCATCGGACCTCGCCCGCTGAGACGCGATGATCCTCAACGTCAAGGACCCGGTCACCGTTGGAACCACGCAGTACCCCGGTGCTGCGGGTGACGGCGTGACCGACGACGCGCCGGCGATCCTGGGCCACCTTCTGGCCCTCGACCGTCTCACTCCAGCCGCTACGGGCCTCCCGCTGTACGCCGCACTGTACTTCCCGGCCGGCGCCTACCGGATCGAGGGCGAGATCGAGGTCCCCTGGCTGACAAGCGTCCGCATCTTTGGAGACGGCGGCCGAGGCGGACAGCTCACGGGCTCAGGCGACCCGCTGGGCTCCGTGATCGTGCAGGGGCGTAGCGACCGTCAGATCTTCAGGTTCACCAACCGCGATACCGCAAGCGTGATCATCGAGCGACTGGGATTCACATGGGCGGACCAGCAGGATCATCCGCCTGCCTGGGCGCCCGGACTTCCGGTTCACGAGCGCCAGCCGGCCACCTACGTAGACCCCGGCGCGGTCGCGGTCCTCTTCTCGGCCGGCGCACGGGGCGTACCAGACGGTGGGTACTACCAGATCACGATCCGGGACTGCCGCTTCGAGCGGGGCTGGCGCGGCATAGCCATCGACGACACC
>Ga0307505_10000642_pt1 | contig 36607 bp, 31 predicted proteins | sample 23_S_MG_FD_202183 | JGI IMG/M metagenome (GOLD analysis project Ga0307505, IMG submission 202183) | Soil microbial communities from Populus trichocarpa stands in riparian zone in the Pacific Northwest, United States - 23_S | ecosystem: Environmental > Terrestrial > Soil > Riparian zone > Trees...
CGTACCGGCCGGCATCGGGGCGCGGTGTCTTCCACTGCGCCACCTCGCGCGGCCGGTACGGGTCGCCGATGTCGATGATGTGCATCGCGCCGGTCCCGTTGTTCGTGAGGTAGACGTGCGTGCCGAACTGTTCCTGGCGATAGACGAACGCGGAGTGCACGCCGGCCGTGACTCCCTCGGTAAACTCGGCGATCGGCTTCGGGTGCAGCGGATCCTCGAGGGAGGCGATGACGATGCCGTTCCGCCGGTCCGCGGCGCCCTCACGCGTGAAGACGAGGAAGCGGCCGTCCGGGGTGGTCATGATGTCGTTCACGCGCCGCGTGTTTGCCACGATCGAGTCCGTCACCACAGGCGCGGCGGGATTGGAGATGTCGATGGCGTACATGCGGTCGCCTCCGGAGCCCGTGCCGAGGTAGGCGACGCGGCCGTTCGGGTGGATCCACACTTCTTCCGTGGTGAAGAGGGTGCGAGGCAGCCGCCCGACGACGCTCACGGGCCGGCGCACGTCGCGGTGCGCCAGTCGAACCGTGGCCTGGGCCACCCGGTTCCCGACCACGGCGCTCACCAGGTACTCGCCCGCCTCGTAGCCGACGAACTTGCCGTCGGGATCGATCATCCCGTTTCCGGGAGTGATGCTGTAGGTGGGATGCACGTCGCCCACGGGGCGTCCGCTGGCGTCACGCGCGACGAGCGCGAAGGGGATCACATCCCCCGTGCGCGCCTCGGCGGACCCCGGTCGCAGCTCCAGCGAGGCGATCGTGTTGGGCGCGACGGTGATCGTGAGCGATTGCTGCACTCCTGCGGCACTCGCCGTGATCGTGGCGGCGCCGGCCGCACGCGCCGTGAGCACGCCGGCGTCCGAGACCGCGGCCACCGCGGCGTTGCTGGAGCGCCAGGTGATCCGGTCGTTCCGGGCATCGCCGGCCGCGGAGTATGCCGTACCGGCAAGTCGCAGCCGCTGCCCCACGATCAGGCGCTGAACCGCGGGCTCGATCGCGATGCGCGCCGCGGGTCCCGGGACCATCCGGATCTCGAGTCGCTCGATCACCGGCCGCGTGCCCGGCACCAGCGCCGCAACGGTGATCGGGATCGTCCCCGTGGAGCCGGAGCGGACCAGCCCGGCACTGTCCACCGTGCCTTCGAACCGCGCGCTCGGCGACGGCTGGAAGCGAATGATCGCGCCGGCTACCGGGGCACCCGCCGCGTCCAGCGCATGTGCGCGCAGCCGCAGAGTGTCGCCCGCGATCATGGTGCGGGACGCCGGCTGCACCACCAGCCTCGCGATGGGTGACGCAGGCGCCGACGATGCCGGCTGCTGCTGGAAAACCGCGACGAGGGCAAATGCGTAGAGCATGGAAGCGGGGTTGAGGTCATCCCGAGCGTCAGCGAGGGATCTGCACGTCTAAGGTGCAGATTCCTCGCTGCGCTCGGAATGACAAGTGGTGACCTTGGTAGCTTCCATAGAACTATGCATCGTCATCGTGTTGTCACAAGCTGGGGTCTCCTCGCCGCGCTGCTCGCGGGCGCGTGCGCGCGGACCGTGGTCTCCGGCCCCGCGCCGGTCGAGCCCACCGGTCCGGATCGCGACTACCTCCTGTATGCCGGCTCCGAGGCCACCGACCGGATCGCGCTCATCCGATTCGGCCCCTCCGGAGCGCGCGTGGAGCGCGAGATCACGGTGGGGATCAAGCCCACCGACGCCGACGGCCCGCATGGCATCGCGGTGTCGCCGGACGGCCGGTACTGGTACACCACCACCGCGCACGGCGCCCCCTTCGGCTACCTCTGGAAGTACGCCACCGGCTCCGACTCGCTCGTGGGCCGCGTGATGCTCGGCAACTTCCCCGCGACCATGCAGCTCACCCCCGACGGCGCCTTCGTCTACGTGGTGAACTTCAACCTGCACGGCGAGATGGTGCCGTCGTCGGTGTCCATCGTGGCGGCCGACGAGATGGTCGAGATCGCCCGGGTGCAGACGTGCACCATGCCGCACGGCTCGCGCATCAATCCGCAGGGCACGATGCAGTATTCCGCCTGCATGATGGATGACATGGCCGTCGAGATCGACACCCGCACCCTCGGCGTGTCCCGGCACTTCATGCTGAAGCAGGGGAGCGAGCACGGCATGGCCGGCCCGCCGCGCCGGATGGGCGGCGGCGCGCACGACGCGGGTGGTCACGGGATGGAGCCGCCGAGGCCGGGTGACGTCGGCTGCTCGCCCACCTGGGTTCAGCCGAGCGCGAAGGGCGACCGGATCTTTGTCGCATGCAACAAGTCCAGTGACATCGTCGAGATCGACGTCGAGCGCTGGGCCATGACGCGCCGCATTCCCGCCGGCCCCGGGGTGTACAACCTCGCGGTCACCGCGGACGGCACGCGGCTGATCGGCACCAACAAGCGCGGACAGTCGGTCTCGGTCATCGAGATCGCGAGCGGCAGGGAGGTGGCGCGCATTCCCACGAAACGGCGCGTGGTGCATGGCGTTGTCGTCTCACCGGATGATCGGTACGCGTTCATCTCGGTCGAGGGCGTCGGCGCGGAGCCCGGCACCGTGGAGGTCCTGGACCTCCGCGCGCTGAAGACCGTCGCCACGGTAGACATTGGCCAGATGGCGGGCGGGATCGACTTCTGGAAGACCGAGCCGCCGCGGTGAGCTGCGCGTGAGCCCGGCAGCCCGCTCACCGGTTGCCGGCTACTGGCGCGCGACGCAGGCGCCGCGCTACAGCCTGCTCTTCGTGCTGCCGCTGTTCCTGCTGTACGAGGCGCTCGCGTCCGCGCTCGCGGCACCCGGCGTGGAAAGCGTGCGGAATGCCGCCGATGTCGTGCTGAAGACGCCCTTCATCCTCTTCTCGGGAGCGCGCGGCTCGATGGTGTTCTTCGCCACCGTGATCGGCGTGTGCGTCTATCTCATCGGGCGCGACCTGCGCAAGTCGCGCGACCTGCAGCCGCGCCTCTTCGCGCTCATGTTCGCCGAGTCCGCCGTGTATGCGCTGCTGCTCGGTGTGGTCGTCGGCACGCTCACCCAGCACCTGCTCGGCTCCCTGTCCGGGCTCAGCGCGCAGTCGGGTGGGGGAACCCTTCAGCAGATGGGCGTGGGCACGCGCCTGATGCTCTCACTGGGCGCGGGGCTGTATGAGGAGCTGTTGTTCCGCGTGCTGCTCGTGGGCGGGCTCGCCTGGCTGCTGCACCGGATGGTTGGCGGGAGCCGGGTCATGACCGGCCTCATCGCCGCCGGCATCGGCGCGCTCGTGTTCTCGGCGTTCCACTACATCGGGCAGTACGGCGACCCGTGGGAGCTCGGGTCGTTCACCTACCGCGCGATCGCGGGGCTGGTGTTCAGTGGCATGTACCTGACGCGCGGGTTCGGGATCACCGCGTGGACGCACGCGTTGTACGACGTGTACGTGATGATCGTGCTTGCGTGAGCGCCGCTTCCCTCACTGGCGCGTCAGCGCCGCCTCCATCTTCGCAACGATGTCCGCCACCGGCTCGACACCGTGGATGCCGGCGACGCTCTTGCCGGCCTGCCAGTACTCCTCGGCGCCCGCGCTCCGGTACAGATCCTTCTTGAGCCGGTGCAGGGAGCGCAGCGCGTAGATCGTGCGCATCCAGTGCTTCGTCCGGCGCCCCCGCAGCATCCAGCGCGCAATCGGCCCGGCCCGCGTGCCGAGGCGCCGCACGTAGTCGTTGTTGATCACCGCGACGTTCACCCCAGTCAGCCGCTCGGTGAGCACGATGTCCTTCTCCGTCGCGTCCACGATCGCCTTCTTGTAATCCGGGTGCGCGCTGCACTCCGGCGTGGCGATGAAGCGCGTGCCGAGCTGCGCACCGGCATACCCCATGTCCATGACCGCGCGGAACTCCGCCGCGGTGCCGATGCCGCCGGCACACACCACGGGAAGCCCAAGGGGGGAAACCTCGTCGAGCAGCCGACGCGGATCGCGGGTGCCGGCGTGGCCGCCGGCGCGGTCGTTCACCGCAATGAGGCCGTGCACGCCCGCATCACGCCCCTTCTGGGCCCACTTCAGCTCCGTGACGTCGTGATAGACCTTGCCGCCCGCCTGCGACACACGGTCCACCACCCAGCGCGGGTTGCCGAGTGAGGTGATGTAGAACCGGATCCCTTCCTCGAGCGCCTGCTCGATCCATGCTTCCATACGCTCGCGGTAGTACTTGTTGGACTGCTCGATGAGCGCGTTGAAGCCGACCGGGTTCCCGTTCGCGACCTGCTGCGCGAGCCGCACCCCCGCGCGGAACTCGTGCCCGTGCACGTAGGTGAGCGAGATCGGCTGGATGATGCCGATCCCGCCGGCTGCCGACACCGCGCCGACGAGCTCCGGGTTGCTGCACGGGTACATCGCGCCGCAGATGACGGGGACGCGAATCCCGGCGTCGCGCGTCAGGGCCGTCGCGGTGCGATCAGCCGGCACGACGCAGCAGCCAGGTCACGGTGGCGCGAGCGACGACGTCGCCGGCTTCGTCCTTCACGGTGCTCTGCACGTCGTAGCGCGTCTCGCCCTCGACCGGCGGGACGTCGCAGCGACATTCGGCAGTGAGGGTCCCGCGCGCCTTCTTCAGGTATTCGATGGACAGCCCCGTGACGATGCCGCGGGTGCCGGCCGGCAGGGCGGTGAGCATCGCCGTGCCGCTCGTGACCTCGGCGAGGTTCACCAGGGCCACGGCGTGGATGGACCGCAGGTGGTTTCGCACGCGCTTGCGGTCGCGCATGGTCCAGCGCGCGTAGCCCGGCCCCAGCTCCTCGACGCGGGCGCCGATGGTGCTGGTGTACGGCGCGGTACGCCCGATCATGATGCTGAACAGGGTGCGCCCGCCCGGCAGCCGCGAGAGGCGCCGCCACCAGGTGGCGATCATCCCGCCGGGCGCCTCGTGCGATTTCGCCACGTCGAGCTCCGGAAAAGAGAGAGCGGCCGTGCGACCGCCCCCAAGTGATAGCAGGTTGTGACGGGTTCGGGAAATCAGGGACGACCCTGATCCATATATGATGCGTCACGGGGCAGACGTGCTGGCGCGATGGCACGCCTCTCGCCCGTCCCGTGCGCAACAACGACCTATCCACCCCCTGAACGTCACGATGAATCCATCCCTCCAGGTCACCGGGTCGCCGACGCGCGAATCCGCCCGGGTGCTCACCCCCGAGGCCCTCGCGTTCGTGGGCCGCCTGCACGCGCAATTCGCCGCCCGCCGGCTCGAGCTGCTCGAGCGCCGGGTGTCTCGATGGGAGGAGTTGCGCGGCGGGGCGAAGCTTGGCGCGCCCCCGCACCCCGAAGCGAAGAAGGACTGGAAGGTGGCCCCCGCTCCCGCGGACCTCGACGACCGCCGCGTGGAGATCACCGGGCCCGCCGAAGCCAAGATGATGATCAACGCGCTCAACTCGGGTGCGGCGGTGTTCATGGCGGACCTCGAGGATGCGCTGTCGCCCACCTGGGCCAACGTCGTGGACGGCCAGGGCGCGCTGATGGACGCCGTGCGACGCACGCTCAGCTTCACCTCGCCCGAGGGAAAGCAGTATTCCCTCAAGGACAGGCTGGCGACGCTCGTGGTCCGCCCCCGCGGCTGGCACCTCGACGAATCCCACGTCTCGTTCGACGGCCAGCCGGGCTCCGCGAGCCTGTTCGACTTCGGGTTGTACTTCTTCCACAACGCGCGCGCGTCGCTCGAGCGGGGCTCCGGCCCGTACTTCTATCTCGCGAAGCTGGAGAGCCACCTCGAGGCTCGGCTCTGGAATGACGTCTTCAACTTCGCCCAGGACGACCTCGGTATTCCCCGGGGGACGATCCGCGCGACCGTGCTCGTGGAGACCATCTACGCGGCGTTCGAGATGGAGGAGATCCTCTACGAGCTGCGCGACCACGCGGCCGGGCTCAACGCCGGCCGCTGGGACTACCTGTTCAGCATCATCAAGGCGTTCCGCGAGAACCCGTCGTTCGTGCTGCCCGATCGGGGCCAGCTCACGATGGCCGTGCCCTTCATGCGCGCCTACGCCCAGCGGCTGGTCCAGGTGTGCCACCGGCACGGCGCGCACGCGATCGGAGGGATGGCGGCGTTCGTCCCGAGCCGCCGCGACGCCGACGTCAACGCCCGCGCCATGGCCAAGGTGCGCGAGGACAAGGAGCGCGAATCGGGAGACGGGTTCGACGGCACCTGGGTGGCGCATCCGGACCTCGTCCCGGTGGCGAAGGAGGTGTTCGATCGCGTCCTGGGTGGCGGACCCAACCAGAAGCACCGGCAGCGGGAAGACGTCCGCGTCACCAGCGACCAGCTGCTCGATACCGCGGTCGCCGGGGCGAAGATCACCCTCGAAGGCGTGCGCACGAACATCGATGTGGCGCTCCAGTATCTCGACGCGTGGCTGCGCGGAACGGGGGCCGTGGCCATCCACAACCTCATGGAGGACGCCGCAACCGCCGAAATCTCCCGGTCACAATTGTGGCAGTGGATTACCCATGGTGTGGATGTGGACGGCAGCGGCACGATGGGTGCTAATACCTACCGCCGGGTGCGTGACGAAGTGGTGAGGGAGCTACGCCAGTCCATCACCGCCGAATCGCGTTTGGACGATGCCGTCGCCCTGCTGGACGAGCTGGTGCTGGGGGAGTGGCAGGATTTCCTCACGATCCCGGGCTACGCGCGTCTCGACAGCCCATAGAGCGAGATCCGAAAGCCACAAGCCGAGGACCTTCAAATGACGCCAGTCGAGTACGGAGCAGTTCGCGAGCACGAGAAGCCGCAGGATCGCGTGGCGCGCGAGGCCAAGGCGCTCGAGCGCAAGTGGAAGGTCGAACCGCGGTGGCAGGGAGTGGCCCGCGAGTACTCCGCGCAGGACGTCATCCGCCTGCGCGGGTCGGTGCGCCTCGAGCACACCCTGGCGCGCCTCGGCGCTGAGCGGCTGTGGGCGCGGCTGAACGCGCCGGATTCCGGCGCGGTCCGGACGTTCGGCGCGCTCACCGGCGCGCAGGCGGTGCAGATGGTGCGGGCGGGGCTCGAAGCCATCTATCTCAGTGGCTGGCAGGTGGCGGCCGACGCGAACCTCGCGGGGCAGACGTATCCCGATCAGAGCCTGTATCCCAGCAACAGCGTGCCGGCGCTCGTGCGTCGCCTGAACAACGCGCTGCTGCGCGCCGACCAGATCGAGTGGAGCGAGGGGCGCAACGGGAAGGACTGGATGGTGCCGATCGTGGCCGACGCGGAAGCCGGCTTCGGCGGGCCGCTGCACGCCTTCGAGCTCATGAAGTCCATGATCGAGGCCGGCGCCGCCGGCGTCCATTTCGAGGACCAGCTGGCGAGCGAGAAGAAGTGCGGCCACATGGGGGGCAAGGTGCTGGTGCCGACGCAGCACCATGTGCGCACCCTCACCGCCGCGCGCCTCGCCGCCGACGTGCTCGACGTGCCTTCCGTGATCGTCGCGCGCACCGACGCCCTGGCGGCCACGCTGCTCACCACCGACGTGGACGAGCGCGACCGGCCGTTCGTGGAAGGGGAGCGCACCGTGGAGGGCTTCTACCGCGTCACCGGCGGGATGGACTCCGCCGTCGCCCGCGGCCTGGCGTACGCGCCATATGCGGACCTCATCTGGTGCGAGACGGGGAAGCCCGACCTCGACGAAGCGAAGCAGTTCGCCGAAAGCATCCGCGCGCAGTTCCCGGACAAGATGCTGGCATACAACTGCTCCCCGTCGTTCAACTGGGAGCGCAACCTCGACGCGCACACCATCCGGAAGTTCCAGACCGAGCTCGCGGCGATGGGGTACCGCTTCCAGTTCATCACCCTCGCGGGCTGGCACATGGTGAACCTCCACGCCTTCGAGCTCGCGCGGGAGTACGCCGAGGAAGGGATGCCGGCCTACGTACGGCTCCAGAAGCGGGAATTCGAGCTCGAGGCCGATGGCTACACCGCCACCAGGCACCAGCGTGAGGCGGGCACCGCCTACTTCGACCAGCTCCTGCTCACCATCGCCGGTGGCGAGTCGTCCACGGCGGCGCTGCACGGCAGCACCGAATCGGAGCAGTTCCTCGAGAGTGTGCCTCGCCTGGCGGACGTCGCCGAGCCGCGCACGTCACCCGAGATCGTACTGGTCCAGGAGACGGGGTTGAGGCTGGAAGCCTGACGTAGGGCGTGGGGCGTGGGGCGTGGGGCGTGGGGCGTGGGGCGTGGGGCGTGGGGCGTGGGGCGTGGGGCGTGGGACATGGGGCGTGGGACGGGGGATGCGCCAGGATCCCAAGCCCAGTCCCCAGTCCCCAGTCCCCAGTCCCCAGTCCCCAGCCCCCAGTCCCCAGTCCCCAGTCCCCAGTCAGGGCTCCAACTGCATCGAGAGGTAGCCGCGCACGGTCCGGCGGAAGGGCGCGTCGAGCATGTACGCCGCGCCGATGCGTCCGCGCACCCGCGGCGAGAACGCCACTGGGATCGGGGGAACGTCGGCCCGGATCTCCAGCCCCGCTACGCGATGCCACGCGCGCCGTCCATACAGCGAATCGCTCGCGCTCGCGCCTTCGACGTACGCCGTCCATCCTGCTGACGGCAGGGCCGCCCGCCAGGTCATCAGCACCGTGCCGCTCGCGACCCCGGTGGGAAGCATCGGCATCGCATACCGCTGGTTCATCGCCGCGCTGTCGCCCAGCGGGGAGGCTGTGCCGCCGATGGTGAATCGCTCGAACGGATGCGGCGAGCCCACGAGCCGCCCGAAGGTGCCGCGAAGCTGCACCGCGGGAATCTCGCGCCCCGACGTCTCGAGCAGGAGGCCGCCGACCGCGCGCTGGTAGGGCGCGCGGGTGTGCCCCTGCACGGACTGGATGCTCAATCGCTGCACGAGCGCGCGCCCGCCGCGCCCCTGCACGAACGACGCGGTGATCTCGGCGAAGCCGAGGCCGCGGAAGTGCGTGCCCTCCTGGCGCTGTGGCGTCACGGATCCCGCGCTGCCGCCGACGCGCCCCGTCGCGCTCCACCAGTCGCCGATGCGGAATGCCGACGCCGCGAACACTCCCTGGAACACGGCCGCGTCGATGCTGTCGGTGCGCGGCTGCGGGAGGCGTCCCATGGACGGCTCGTGCAGGAACCCATGCACGCCGATCTCGAGGGCTGGCCGCGCGCGGCGCAGGCTGGCGCGCAGCATCCCGCCCTGCATCGTCCCCCGCTGGCCGTACGTGCCGAGCACCAGCGCGTTCAGGCGACCGACGACATCTCCGGAGAACACCGTGAGCATTCCGCCCGCGCCGTCGCCGGAGACGTGCGCGCCCGGCAGCCAGCGCTGTACGCGCGGCCCGAGTCCATAGGCGCGGGAGGCGCCGAGCGAGTCGCCAGGGATCGTACGCGCCGTGACGCGCCGTGTTCCCGCGAAGCCGAAGCGATCGGCGTCCACCAGCACCACGGGGCCGGGCGCCGGCGTCGTGTTGCCCAGGCGCCGGAGATCGAAGCCGCCCGCGTGGAGGTCGAGGAACCAGATGGACGAATCCGCGGGATTCCGTTCCGGCGCCACCGCCGCGCCGGTCACGCGCGTCAGGGTGTGTGTCGCGCCGCTCTCGATCGCGATTACCTCGAGGTTCGCGATCCCGCCTGCATCCGACACGACGACGAGCGAGTCGGCGGCGAGCCACGTCGCGTCGAAGCGGTTGGCGCCGTCGTCCGCGTCCACGATCCGCAGCGCCGTGCCCTCGCGATCCGCGACGGCGATGCGCCATCGGCCGCCCTCCGTGGTGCTCACCGCGAAGTGGCGGCCGTCCGGGGAGAGCCGCGGACGGTACCATGAGCGCTCCGGGCTCCCGGGGAGCAGCACGCGCACGGTGCCGCGCGCGAGGTCCACGCGCACGATGTCGCAGTGTCCGCGCGCGCAGCGCGTTGCCACTGCCTCGCTCCCGCTCGCCGCGACGTCGGCGTGCATGGCGCCGGCGCCGCGCGTCACCTGGCCCACCTCGCCTGTCTCGGTGTCCCAGACCCAGAGGTCGGGCGTGACCGAGCCGTCGGGGCGCGGCGTCCACCGCGTAAGCACGATGCGCCGGTTGTCGGGGAACCAGCGCGGGTGGAGGAACGCCCGCCCGTTGAGTGCCGGCAGCGTCTTCAGTGCCTTCCGCGGGCGCGGATGGAAGCGGCGATCGGGCACGTCCTGCGGGTCCTTCGTCAGGGCCTCGAGGCGACGGCGGATGGCCGCGGTGTCTTCCGGCTCCTCGGCGGTGGACCAGACCACGACGCGCGCTGGCGTGACGCGGTCCCGGAGAACGAGCGCGACGCGCGCTCCGTCGCTGGAGATCGCGGGATCACCGGTTTCCCAGGCGAGCCGCTGCAGCAGCTCCCCCTCGACGAGTCCCGCGCGGGCCAGGGTGTCGCGCGCCGCCATCGCGTCGCGCGTCAGCTCCGCGACGTGGCGCCCATACAGCGCGGACGGACTCTCGCCGTACAGGCCGCGGAACGCGCCCTCGAATCCCCGTTGCTGCCGCGCCGTCATCCGCCGCCACAGGTGCACGAGCGTCGAGTCGCCCTCGCGCTCCGTGAGCCATTCCAGGAACGCGGACCCGCCGAGGTAGGCGAAGGCACCTCCCTGGAACGTGTCGGCGCCGTTCAGCGCCGCGTATCCCGGCAGGCGGCCCTCGATGGCCCATTGCCGCAGCAGCGCCGACCGCCACGCGTTGTTGGGCCGCCCCGATCCGGTGAGCCGCCCCTCGAGGTACGTCGCGTATCCCTCGTACAGCCATCGCGGCGCGTTGCGCGCGATCGGCCCGATGTTGGTGGGAAGCGAATTCCAGATCGCGCGCTGGAGCGGGTTGCGCGAGGGCCGCGTGAGGTGCGCCACGTGCGCGAGCTCGTGCACCGCGATCAGCTCACCCCACGTCGTGAAGTTGCCGATGTCGTTGCGCGGGTCGGGCGGGGTGGCCCACCACACGGTGGTGGGCTGCTCGATCATGGGAAGCACGTAGCCGTTCGAGACCCCGAACGGGTCGTGCACCACGACGTGAACGGGCCGCTCGGGCGCGTATCCCACCATGGCGGCGAGGGCCGAGTCCACACGGTCGGCGCGCGCGGCCACCTGGCGCGTCCAGCCCTCGAGTGGCGCGGGAAAGTGGAACCGGAACTGCCGCGTGTGCAGGGTGCGCCACGGGAGCCATGGCCGCATCGGATCCTGCGCCTCCAGCACCGCCCACGCGGGGGTGATCGCCGCGCCCAGGAGTGCCAGCGCGAGCGCGAGAGTCCCCGAGACACGCGAGGGCCGCGGCACGCGCCACGGCCCCCCCTTCCACTGCCACATTCGCTGCTCCGCGCTCAGCGCTCGCGCCGTTCCTGCCTGCGCTCGTCGCGGCGCTTCTTGGCGTCCATCAGCCAGGTGGCGGGGATGATGAACAGCGGCGTGAGAACAAATCCGAGCAGCGTGTTCAGCCACACGAGCGCGATGTAGAAGCAGCACAGCCCGATGCCAACCCACAGAATCGCGAGAGGACCTTGGCTATCCACGAAAAGCTCCGTCGTCAGGGGTGTATTCCCTCCGCAAAATAGGCGGTGCCGGCCCGGGCGCGCTACCTTAGAACCGTGGGAGCGCGCGCTACACGACCGGTCGGGATCGGCCGCCGCATCGAAGCGGCGGTGCGGCAGGGTGCGGCCGGCGAGCGCGCCGTGCTCGCCGTGTCCGGGGGCCGGGATTCGATGGCGCTGCTGCACGCGGCCGCCCGCGCGCTCCCGGCCGACGCGCTGCTCGTGGCCACCTTCGATCATGCCACCGGGCCGGCCGCGAGCCGCGCCGCGGCGCTCGTGGCCTCGGAGGCGTCGGCCCTCGGCATCCCCGTCGTGATCGGGCGCGCGGAGCGCAACGCCGGCACCGAGGCGGGATGGCGCGAGGCGCGGCATCGATTCCTCGACGAGGTGCGGCTGGCGTTCGGCGGGTGCATCCACACCGCGCACACGCGGGACGACCAGGTGGAGACGGTGCTGATGCGCATCCTTCGCGGCGCCGGCGCGCGGGGCCTGGCCGGCCTCCACGCCGCCACGACGATCGCGCGCCCGCTGCTGGGGTTCACGCGGGACGAAGTCGCGGCGTATGCGCGGGAATGCGGCGCGCGCTGGATCGACGATCCCACCAATGCCTCCACGGCGTTCCTCCGCAATCGCGTGCGCCTGCACCTGCTTCCCGCCCTGCGCCGGGTTTCGCCGGGCATCGGCGACGACCTCGCGGAGGCGTCGGAGCGCGCCGCCGAGGTGCGGGAGACGGTGGACGCCTGGCTCGACGCCAACGCCGGGCTGCGCATCGGCGTCGGCCTCGCCTCGGTGACGGCGGCTGTACTGCGCGATCGCGGGGATGAGGCGCTGGCGCTGCTGTGGCCGGCAATCGCCGGCCGCGTCGGGCTCGCCATGGACCGGCGGGGAACAGCGCGCGCGTCCGCGTTTACGAGAGAGGCGCGCGTGGGAGCGTCCATGCCGTTGTCGGGTGGCTGGCGCATCACGCGGTCGAGGGACCGGTTCGAGCTGCACCGCGTCGCGACGCCCGGGAACGAGACGCCGCTCGAACCCGGCCTGCGCTGGCTGCACTGGACGTTTTCGGCGTCGCCGCACCCGTCCGCCGGGACAGGTCGCTCAACGCGGGGGGGCGCGGCTGCGTCAGATGGATGGGTGGCACAGCTGGTGGGGGCGGCGCGCGTGCGCTCCTGGCGCGCCGGCGACCGCATCACCGCGGGCAGGCTCTCGCGGCGGGTGAAGCGGCACCTGAGCGACGCGGGCATCACGGGAGAACTTCGCGCCCTCTGGCCCGTAGTATTGATTGAAGACGAGATCGTCTGGATTCCTGGGGTACGCCGCAGCGACGCGGCAGCCGTTCGGCCCGGCAGGCCGGGAGTGCTCTATCGCTGTGACCACGACCGTCGCTGACCCGCGTCTCATGGGCCGCCCGCTGAAGCGGGTGGTCTACGACGAATCCGCCATCGCCGCGAAGGTGCAGGAGATGGGCGGGCTCATCACCGGGGCCTACCCGGACGGTGAGCTGCTCGTGCTCGGCCTGCTCAAGGGAAGCTTTATATTCCTGAGCGATCTCGTGCGGCAGATCCAGCGGCCGCTCCAGGTCGATTTCCTCGTCGCCTCGAGCTACGGCGACAACACCTTTTCGAGCGGCAACGTCCGGCTCCTGTACGACCCCGAAACGACGCTGGAGGGCAAGCACATCCTGCTCGTCGAGGACATCGTGGACACCGGACGGACCCTGAGCCGCCTGATGGACCTCCTGAAGGCACGAAATCCGCGTTCACTCGAGATCTGCGCGCTGCTGCACAAGCACATCGCCACGGAGCTCACGTATCCCACGAAGTTCGTGGGGTTCGACGCGCCACATGAATTCCTGGTCGGGTACGGACTCGACCACGCCGAGAACTTCCGGCACATCCCGTACATCGCGAGCCTGCAGTAAATGCCTCCTGTCCCGCAGTCACCGAAGAACAAACGCGACTTCAACTGGGGTCGGGCGTCCAAGAGCATTGCGTTCTGGGCGCTCCTCCTGCTGATCCCGGTCGCGCTCATCCAGCTCTCGAGCACCCGCGGCGGCGAAGCGCCGGAGATCTCGTATGCGCCGCAATACCGCAGCGAGCTGACGCGCGGCAACATCAAGAAGGTGACGATCCGGGAAGGGAAGTACATCCAGGGCGAGTTCAACGCGCCCGTGCTGGTGGAGGGGCGCGCCGTGCGCCGCTTCACCGTGAACCTCCCGGCCAAGGACTCCGAGCGCGAGATCGAGACGCTCCTGGCGCAGAACGTGGTGGTGCAGTCGCAGGACCAGCGCGTGTCCATCGGCGCATGGATCATCCAGTTCCTGCCGTGGCTGCTGCTCATCGGCTTCTACATCTTCCTCTTCCGGCAGATGCAAGCCGGGGGCAACAAGGCCTTCTCGTTCGGGAAGTCGAAGGCGAAGCTCCTCACGGGTGACACGCCGAAGGTGACCTTCGCCGACGTCGCCGGCGCCGACGAGGCGAAGCAGGAGCTGCAGGAGATCATCGAGTTCCTGCGCGACCCGCAGAAGTTCACGAAGCTCGGCGGGCGGCTTCCCAAGGGCGCGCTGCTGGTCGGGCCCCCGGGCACGGGCAAGACGCTGCTCGCCAAGGCCGTGGCGGGCGAGGCGGGGCGTCCCTTCTTCTCGATGTCCGGCTCGGACTTCGTGGAGATGTTCGTCGGCGTCGGCGCGAGTCGCGTGCGCGACCTCTTCGAGCAGGGCAAGGCGCACGCGCCCTGCATCATCTTCATCGACGAGATCGACGCGGTCGGCCGTCATCGCGGCGCCGGCCTCGGTGGCGGGCACGATGAGCGCGAACAGACGCTGAACCAGCTGCTGGTCGAGATGGACGGCTTCGAGTCCAACGACGGCGTGATCCTCATTGCCGCGACGAACCGCCCCGACGTGCTCGACCCGGCGCTGCTGCGGCCGGGCCGCTTCGACCGCCAGATCGTCGTGGATTCGCCGGACCTCCGGGGGCGCGAGGGCATCCTGAAGGTCCACATGCGCAACAAGCCGATCGCGGACGACGTGCACATCACGACGCTCGCGCGCGGCACCCCGGGCATGGCGGGTGCCGACCTCGCCAACCTCGTCAACGAAGCGGCCCTGCTCGCCGTGCGCCGCGGCCACGACCGCATCTTCATGATCGATTTCGAGGATGCCAAGGACAAGGTCATGCTCGGCGCCGAGCGGAAGTCGCTGGTCATGAAGGAGGATGAGCGTCGCCTCACCGCGTATCACGAGGGCGGCCACGCCATCTGCGGCATCAAGACGCCGGGCAACGATCCGCTCCACAAGGTGACGATCGTGCCGCGCGGGCGCGCGCTCGGCATCGCGTTCGTGCTTCCCGAGGACGACCGGGTCTCCATGACGAAGATGCAGCTCGAGGCCAACCTCGTCCGCATGTATGGCGGGCGCGCCGCGGAGGAGCTCGTGTTCGGCAAGGAGCGCGTCACCACCGGGGCCGCCAGCGACATCCAGCAGGCCACGGGACTCGCGCGCCGCTACGTCACGCAGTGGGGGCTCTCCGAAGCCATCGGTCCGGTGCTCGTGGGCGACAACGAGCACTCGGTCTTCCTCGGCCGCGAGCTCCAGAGCCGCCGCGAAGTCTCGGAGCAGACGGCGCAGCTCGTGGACGCGGAAGTGAAGCGCATCATCCAGGGCGCGTTCGAGGCCGCGAAGCGCGTGCTGCACGAGAACATCGACCTGCTGCACGCGGTTGCGCAGGCGCTGCTCGATCGCGAGACGCTGACGCGCGATGACGTGGAGCGGCTCGCCCGCGGCGAAGAGCTCCCACCGCGTCCGGCCTCCCCGCCGATGAAGCCACCCATGGCCCCAACGGCTCAACCGGTGGTGGAGCCGAAGCGCAATCCGCCTCTGCTCGGCGGGCCGGAACCCAGCCCTGCGTAGCAGGGCGGGGGTTTCAGGGATCGGGGATCAGGGATCAGGGAAAGAGCCATCTTTCCCTGTCTCTTTTTGTCCTTGAACCCTGTCGCCCTCGCCCTGACCCCTGACCCCTGACCCCCGGCCATTGCGTCCCTGGCAAGTCCGAGGCACCGCGCTCCCGCTCGAGAAACCCCTGATCATGGGGATTCTCAACGTCACGCCGGATTCGCCCAGTGATGGCGGGCGGCTGTTTTCCTCGGATGCGGATGTCTTCGACCACGCGGTGGGCATCCTCGAGTCCGGCGCGGACATCCTCGACATCGGCGGGGAGTCGACGGGTCCGGGCGCGAGCGCCGTGTCGGAGCAGGACGAGCTGAAACGCGTCATGCCCGCCATCGAGCGGCTGGCCGCGGAGCGACCGAAGGCCATCCTGTCCGTGGACACGGTGAAGAGCAGGGTGGCGCGCGCGGCGCTCGATGCGGGGGCGCACGTCGTGAACGACGTGTCGGGGCTGCGCTTCGATCCCGGCATCGCCAGCGTCTGCGCGAAGGTCGGCGCGGGGCTCATCGTCATGCACTCGCGCGGCGGCAGCGTCTCGGAGCTGTCCTCGTACCAGCACGCGAGCTACGGACAGGTGGTGCCGGAGGTGCTCGCGGAGCTGCGAAAGCGGGTGGAGCTCGCGCGGCACGGCGGGGTGGGGGACGAGCATATCGCCGTGGATCCCGGTGTCGGGTTCGCCAAGCGCCCCGAGCACTCCCTGGCCGTGCTCGGCGCATTGCCGGAGCTGGTGCAGTGGGGTTATCCGGTGGTGGCCGCCGTCTCGCGGAAACGCTTCATCGGCGAGATCACGGGGGTGCGGGAGCCGGCGGCCCGGCTCGCGGGCACGCTCGGCGCGACCGTGACGGCACTCGCGCTTGGCGCGCGTATCTTCCGCGTACACGACGTGCGGGCGGCCCGCGAGGCGCTCGACGTGGCGTGGGAAGTCCTGAAGCACCGCAACCCCGCATGAACGGCTTCGAGCACTTTCGGCTCCTGCACCCAGGCTGGCGCGATTTCCTCGAGATCGCGATCGTCGCGCTCGTGCTGTATCGCGTGCTGCTGCTGTTCCAGCGCACGCGGGCGGTGCGCATCCTGCTCGGCCTCGTGGTGCTGGTCACCACCTACCTCATCGCGTACGTCCTCAAGCTGTCGATGATCACGGGGCTGCTCGGGCTCGTGTTCCAGTACGGCGCGATCGCGCTGATCATCGTGTTCCATCCCGAGCTCAGGGCGGGGCTGGCGCATCTTGGACGCACCCGGCGGTTCTTCTCCCAGTTCGGGGACGTCGCGGTCGCGCACGAGGTGTCCCTCGCCGCTGAACGGCTCGGCCGCACGGGGATTGGCGCCATCATCGCCATCGAGCGGCAGGTGCGCCTCGACGAGTACCTGCCCTCCGGCACGGAGATCCAGGCGCGCGTCACGGCCGACCTGCTCGTGACGATCTTCACGCCGTACTCGCCGCTGCATGACGGCGCGGTGCTGATCCGCGGCGACAGCATCATCGCGGCGAGCTGCATCCTGCCGCTGTCGCAGGCGCCCGCGCTCGACCGTTCCCTCGGCACCCGGCACCGCGCGGCGCTGGGGCTCTCCGAGGAAACCGACGCGTTCGTGATCGTGGTGTCCGAGGAGCGGTCCTCCATCAGCCTCGCCGTCCAGGGCCGGCTCTGGCTGGACCTCACCCCCCAGCAGCTCAAGGCGCGCATCATCGGCGCGGCCGACCCGTCACCCGAACCCACGCCGATCGGCCTCAGCGCATGACCGTTCCCACGCCGGGAGCGCCGGTGGGGCGACGGCGCCGGCCTCCGGCCGGCGTGCTGGCGGGGGGAGCGCTGTTCGTCGCTTACGCGCTCACGCTCGCGCCCGACGTCACCTTCTGGGACGCCGGCGAGTTCATCGCCGCCGCGCATTCGCTCGGCATTCCGCACCCGCCGGGAACGCCGCTGTTCATCCTGCTGCTGCACGTGTGGGCCAGGGCGCTGTTCTTCCTCCCGTACGCCGCGGCCACCAACCTGTTCTCCGCGGCCAGCACCGCCTTTGCCGCCGCGATGGTCGCGCGGCTCGTGCACCGCTCCACCGGCAGCTGGCACATGGCGGTGGCGGCCGCCCTGGCGGCGGGCAGCATGTCGTCGGTGTGGCTGAACGCGACGGAAACCGAGGTGTACGCGGCGTCGCTCGCGCTGGGCACGCTCATGGTGTGGGCCGGCGACCGCGCCGGCCGCGACGACGGCGAGCGGTTCGTGCAATTGCTCGCCTATCTCATCGTGCTCGCGGTGCCGCTGCACCTCAGCGCCCTGGTGGCGGCGCCGGCCGCGATCGCACTCGCCGCGCAGCGGCCCGCTGGCGTGGACCGGCGCCGCGTCGCGCTGCTCGGCGGGGCGTTCGTGCTCGCGATGGGCGTCGGGCGCGCGTCGTGGACGCTGTCGGCGGTCGGTGCCGCGATCTCGCTGGGCTCGATGCTCGTGCCCGGCACCTTCCGCCTCTCGCGTCGAGCTGCGCTGGCCATCGCGGCCGTCGCCGCCGGCACCCTCGCGGCCAGCGCGCTCGCATTCCTCTACGTGCGCGCCGGATTCGATCCGGCAATCAACCAGGGCAACCCGGAGACGTGGAACGCGCTCGAGCACGTGATCGCGCGGCGGCAGTATGCCGTGTCACCCCTGTGGCCGCGGGAGGCGCCGATCTGGATTCAGGTCGCCAATTTCGGTCAGTACGCCGACTGGCAGGCGGCGCTGTCGCTCGGGCCCACGGTCATGCCCTCGCTGCTGCGCACCGCGGGCACTCTCCTCTTCATCGTGCTGGCCGTGGAAGGGCTGCTGCACCACTTCCGGACGGACCGGCGCGTGTCCACCGCGGTGATCCTGCTGTTCCTCAGCGGCTCGCTGGGCGTGGTGGCCTACCTGAACATGCGCGCCGGGCCATCCATCGGCTGGGGGGTGCTGCCGGACAACATCATGCGCGAGGCACGCGAGCGCGACTACTTCTATGTATTCGCGTTCTGGGCGTGGGGACTGTGGGCGGGGATCGGCGCGGTTGCCATGGCGCGACAGTATCGGCGTCCACCGTGGGCGGGGATCCTCGTGGCCGCGATCCCGCTGGTCCTGAACTGGCGCGCGGTCACGCGGCGGGCGGAGCCGGAACGGTCGCTGCCGCGCGTCGCGGCCGAGGCGATGCTCCACGCGGCGCCGCGGAACGCGGTGCTGCTCGTGGCAGGCGACAACGACAGCTACCCCCTCTGGTACGCGCAGCAGGTGCTCGGGCTGCGCCGCGACGTCACTGTCGTCACCCTCCCGCTGCTTCCGACGCGATGGTATCGGAACGAGATGCTGCGGCGGCACCGGCTGTTCACCGACGACGAGGTCGTGAAGTACGAGCCGATGTTCGGCACGTCCATGCAGGTGGTGAACGGGGCGCAGCGGAACGGACGCCCCGTCGCCGCCAGCTTCATGCTGACGCCACGCGAGCGCGACTTCCTCGGCGACGACTGGCAGGCATCCGGGCTCCTCTACCTCGAGGGGCAGGCGGGAGTGGACACCGCGGCCATGCGCCGCTGGGCCCGCTGGGTGGCGTCGCGGGTTCCGGACCGCGCGCCGCGCGCCGCCATAGATCCGATCAACGCCTATTTCGCGCGGGTGCTCGATTGCCCGCGCCGGCTTGGCGAGTTCGCCGCGCGCGGCGACACCGCCGTGCTTGATTCGGTCTGTAACTACCGGTAGCTTGGTGCCTTATGCCGTTTCTCGACCTCGCGGAGAGGGTGCGGGAGGTGCGGGAGCGGATCGACGCAGCCGTGCAGCGGGGCGGCCATGGCCAGGCGGTCACGATCGTGGCCGTGGCCAAGACACACGGTCCCGATGCGCTGCGGGCGGCGTGGGATGTGGGCCTCAGGGACATCGGCGAGAACCGGGTCCAGGAGGCGCTGGACAAGATGGACGTCGTCCCGAAGCCGTTCCGGTGGCACCTCATCGGCCACTTGCAGCGCAACAAGGTGAAACATCTTCCACGCTTCGATCTCCTGCACTCGCTCGACCGCGCGTCGCTCATGGACGCGGTCGAGGCGCATGGCGCGTCGTCCAGCCGCACCGTGGATGCGCTCGTGCAGGTGAACGTGGCCGGCGAGGCCACCAAGGGCGGGTTCGAGGGTGAGGCGGTCAGCGTGGCGGCGGAGCGCCTCCGGGCCCTGCCGCACCTCCGGGTGCGGGGCGTCATGACCATGGCCCCGTTCGATGCGGACGAAGGCACCCTGCGCGCCGTGTTCGGTGGCGCGCGTGACGCCCTGGCGCGCGTGCGCGCCGCCGGGCACGCGGACGCGCGCGAGCTTTCCATGGGAATGTCGGGCGACTACGAGATCGCGGTGGAGGAGGGCGCAACCCTCGTGCGGCTCGGGACCATCCTCTTTGGAGCGAGAGCGTGAGCGACGAAGCCTTCCGTCTCACACCGCTGGACGTCCGGCGCGCGGAGTTCCCCCGGGTGCTGCGCGGATACGAGCCCGCGCGCGTGGACGAATTTCGCGAGCAGGTGGCCGACGAGCTCGAGCGGCTCACGCGCGTGAACCAGGAGCTCGAGCAGAAGGCGCGCGGCTTCCACGACCAGCTCAAGTCGTTCCGCGACCGCGACAAGGCGCTCAACGACGCGCTGGTGCACGCGCAGCAGCTGCGCGCGGAGATCCGCGAGCAGGCCGAGCGCGAGTCGCAGCTCACCATCCGCGAGGCGGCGGCCGAAGCGGAGCGCATCGTGGCCACCGCGCACACCGACGTGCAGCGGATGCAGGACGAGCTCGCGGCGCTCGAGCGGTTCCAGCGGAACTACCTCACCCAGCTCCGGGCCTTCGTGGAGCGCCAGCTCGCCGAGATCACCGCCGCCGAGGCGGCGCCCTCCATCCGCGACGCGAGCCGCTGACGCGGGCCCCGCGCCCGTTCACCGCCCGCTTACCGTTCACCGATGGCCGCTTCCCCCACCCCGCGCTACGCGGAGCTGCCGCCCGCCCGCGGCGCCGATGAGCTGGAGCGCGAGCTGCTCGAGCGCTGGCGCGCCGAGCGGCTCTTCGAGCGCACGCTGACGGAGCGCGAGGGCGGCCCCTCGTTCGTGTTCTTCGAGGGCCCTCCCACGGCCAACGGCCGTCCCGGCATCCATCACGTCTTCTCGCGCACCATCAAGGATCTCTTCTGCCGCCATCGCGCCGCCAAGGGGTTCCATGTGCTGCGCAAGGCGGGCTGGGACACGCACGGCCTGCCCGTGGAGATCGAGGTGGAGAAGCAGCTCGGCATCAGCGGGAAGCAGCAGATCGAGCAGCTCGGCGTCGCCGAGTTCAACCGGCGGTGCCGCGAGAGCGTCTTCACCTACAAGGACGACTGGGAGCGGCTCAGCGAGCGGATCGCCTACTGGCTCGACTACGGCGACCCGTACGTCACGTACAGCAACGACTACGTCGAGAGCGTGTGGTGGGCGCTCAAGACACTCTTCGACAAGGGCCTGCTGTCGCGCGGCCACAAGATCCTGCCGTACTGCCCGCGATGCGGCACCGCGCTGTCGAGCCACGAGGTGGCGCAGGGATACGAGGACGTCGAGGACCCGAGCGTGTACGTGGCGCTGAACGTGAGTGGGACTGGTGACACGGGGCTTGAGACTCCAGCCTCCGGCCCCCAGTCCCGGAGCTCGAGCCGTCGCATCCTCGTCTGGACCACCACGCCGTGGACCCTCGTGTCCAACGCCGCCCTCGCCGTGCACCCGGACCTGGCGTACGTCGAGCTGCAGCGGAAGGGAAAGGATGAGGGCACGCTCATCCTCGCCGAAGCGCGCGTGGCCGCGGTGCTCGGCGCGGACTGGGAGAGCCGCTGGGAGCCCGTGGGGCGGTTGACGGGCGCGGACATGCTGGGATGGCGATACGAGCGTCCCTTCGACTGGCTCGAGTATCCCGAGGGAAAGGCGCACGAGGTCATCGTGCCGGGGGATTTCGTGTCCGCGGACGACGGCAGCGGCGTCGTCCACCTGGCGCCTGCGTTCGGCGCGGACGACTACGCGGCGGGCAAGACGCACGACCTCGCCTTCCTCCAGCCGGTGAATGCGCGCGGGGAGTTTCCCGCCGACCTGCCGGTGGCCGGCGGGATGTTCGTCAAGAAGGCCGACCCGCTGCTCATCGAGGAGCTGAAGCGGCGCGGCGTGCTGTTCCGCGCCGGCACGCTGACGCACTCGTACCCGCACTGCTGGCGGTGCCACACGCCGCTCCTCTACTACGCGCGCGGGTCGTGGTTCGTGCGCACCACCGCGTACCGCGACGAGATGCTGGCGCGGAACGACCGGGTGGACTGGCATCCGCCCGAGGTCGGCGCCGGCCGCTTCGGGGAATGGCTCGTGAACAACGTGGACTGGGCCATCTCGAGAGACCGGTTCTGGGGAACGCCACTCCCGCTGTGGGTGTGCGACGCGGAGCTCGAGCACGCGGAGGCCATCGGGAGCTATGCGGACCTGGCGGCCCGCAGCGGCCGCGCGCTCCCGGCGGACTTCGACCCGCACAAACCCTTCATCGACGCGTACCACTGGCCCTGCGCGCGCCCGGGATGCGGCGGCACCATGCGGCGCGTGCCGGAAGTCATTGATACCTGGTTCGACTCGGGGTCCATGTCGTTCGCGCAGTGGCACTACCCGTTCGAGAACCGCGACCTCATCGCGCGGCAGTATCCGGCGGACTTCATCTGCGAGGGGATCGACCAGACGCGCGGGTGGTTCTACTCGCTGCTCGCCATCGCGGCGGGGCTCGGTGATGCGCTGCCGAACAATGGAAGTGGGCTTGCGGCTCTCGGCTCTCGGCCGGCTCCAGCGGATTCTGAAGGCCGAGAGCCCAAAGCCGAGAGCACCCGACTCGAGACGGCGCCCTATCGCTCGGTCGTCGTCAACGACCTCATTCGCGCGGCCGACGGCAAGAAGATGTCGAAGCACCTCGGCAACACCGTGGATCCCTGGCGGGTGCTGGGAGACTACGGCGCCGACGCGGTGCGCTTCTTCCTCGTGGCCACCGCCGACGTCTCGGTGCCGCGGAACTTCGACGAGCGCGCGATCCGCGAGCAGTCCGTGCGCTTCTTCCTCACGCTGAAGAACGTGTACAGCGGCGTGTTCGCCCAGTACGCGAACTTCGGCTGGACGCCCGGGGATCGCGATCCCGCGCCGGCGCGCCGGCCGCTCATCGACCGCTGGCTGCTCTCGCGGCTCGCGGGGCTCGAGGCGCAGGTGGACGCGGCACTGGATGCGTTTGACGCGACCCTGGCAGCCCGGGCGATCGCGGCGTTCGTGGATGGCGACCTCGCCAACTGGTACGTGCGCCGCAGCCGCGACCGCTTCTACGAGGTGGACGGCGACGAAAACCGCGCCGCCTTCGCCACCCTGCACGAGGCGCTCGTCGTGACCTGCCGGTTGCTCGCGCCCTTCGCGCCATTCCTCACGGACTGGATGCATCGCGAGCTCACGGGGCAGACGGTGCACCTCGCGCCGTTCACGCGGGCGGCCGCCGCCGCGCGCGAGCCGGCGCTGGAGACGGCCATGGCGGCCATCCGCGAGCTCGCCACGCTGGGGCGCGCCGCGCGCGAGGACGCGAAGATCAAGGTGCGCCAGCCGCTCGAGCGCGCGGTGTGCGTCGCTCCCGGCGCGGACCCCGCGCTGCTCGAGTCGCTGGTGCCGCTGCTGGCGGCGGAGCTGAACGTGAAGCGCGTCGAGTTCGCGAGCTCCGGCGATGCCCTCGTGACGCTGAGCGCGAAGGCGAACTTCCGCGCGCTCGGAAAGAAGTTCGGCAAGAAGACGCCGCTCGCCGCGGCGGCCATCGCCGCGCTCCCGAGCGACGACCTGCGGGCCTTCGAGGCCGGAGCGCCGCTGGCCATCACGGTCGAGGGGGAGACGCGCGAGCTCTCCGCCGACGACCTCGAGATCCAGAAGACCGCGTCCGGGGAGCTGCTCGTGCAGGGATCCGGCGGCTTCGTCACCGCCATCGATCCGTCCGTCACCGAGGCGCTGCGGCTGGAAGGGTTGGCACGGGAGGTCATCAGCCGGGTACAACGCCTGCGTAAGGAATCGGGGCTCGCCGTGAGCGACCGGATCCGTCTCGGCATCTCGGGCGACGCCGATGTCGCGGCAGCCGTGGCGGCGCACGGGGAGTGGATCCGGGCCGAGGTTCTGGCTACCGAAATCCGCGCGACACCAGGTAGTTTTCAGGAATACCCAATGCGGCAGGACCTCGACCTCGATGGGGTTGCGGCGCACATCGCATTCACACGCACGGAGTGAGCATGGCGACCACCAACAGCGCGAAGAAGGCGAAGCCGATGCCCAAGAAGCAGCTGACGCATTTCGAGAAGCGGCTGCTCGAGGAAAGGCGGCGCGTGCTCAAGGAGCTCGGTCACCATGACGAGATCTTCAACAAGAGCGACCAGTCCGACGGCGACCTCAGCGCCTACTCGTTCCACATGGCCGACCAGGGCACCGATGCCATGGAACGGGAGAAGGCGTTCCTGTTCGCCAGCCAGGAGGGCCGGTTCCTCTGGCACATCGATCAGGCGCTCCGCCGGCTCTACAAGTCCCCCGAGACTTTCGGGAAGTGCCACAACTGCGGGCAGGACATCGCCTACGACCGCCTCGACGCACTGCCGCACGCGCGCTACTGCATCGAGTGCAAGCAGCGCGAGGAAGATGGCAAGAAGTAGTAACGGCCGGCTGTTCTGGCCCATCCTCGTCACGATCGTCGCCGTCGACGTCCTCACCAAGGCGCTCGCCGTGCGTCTGCTCGCGCCCCAGCGCATTCCGCACGAGGTGTTCGGCGAGTGGCTCCGCCTCACCCTCGTCTACAACCCGGGGGCGGCGTTCGGGCTCAACGTCGGGGAGTATTCGCGCTGGGTGTTCACGGTGCTCACGATCGGGGCACTCATCATCCTCGGGCGGCTCTACGTCGCCACCACGGAGGGTGACCGCTCGCGGGTGACCGCGCTCGCGCTGGTGTGCGGCGGCGCCCTCGGCAACCTGCTCGACCGCATCCGTTCGCCGCTCGGCGTCGTGGACTTCCTCGACGTCGGCGTGGGCGGCACCCGCTGGCCCACGTTCAACGTCGCGGACATGGCGGTGAGCAGCGGCGCATTCCTGCTGGCCATCGTGCTCTGGTCCGAGGACCAGGCCACCGAGCCGCGCGTCGGGCTCGTCTCCGGCGAGCTGCGGCAACCCGGCGACGCCTCCTAGCCCTCCATGCCCGTGTCGCGCAGCTCCCGCATCTTCTGGAGTGCGGCCATCTCGGTGCTGATCCTCGATCAGGTCACCAAGTGGATGGCCGAAGCGAACCTCATGCGCCACATCCCCTACCGGGTGATCGGCGACTACGTGCGGTTCACGCTGGCCTACAACCCGGGCGCGGCGTTCAGCATGTCGGTGGGGGAATACTCGCGCTACGTGTTCGGCGCCTTCGCCATCGTGGCCCTCGTCATCCTGTGGCGCATCCAGCGCACCACCGCGCCGGCCGAGCGGCTGAAGCCCCTGGCGCTCGGCCTCGCGTGGGGCGGCGCGGCCGGAAACCTCGTGGACCGGTTCCGCTCGCCCATGGGCGTCGTGGACTTCCTCGACATCGGCGTGGGCACCACGCGCTTCTGGACGTTCAATGTCGCCGACAGTGCCGTGAGCGTCGGCGCGGTGGTGCTCGGAATCCTGCTGCTGCGGGAGGAGCGGGAGGAGAAGCGTCGCCTGGCGGCCGGAGGCGCTCCAGCAGGACCGCCCGGGCAGGCCGGTGACTGACCACGAGGCGGGGCAGGCGTCCCGCGTCGAGCGCTTCGACGCGCCCGAGGACGCCCCCCGCCTCGACCTGCTGGTCGCGCAGCGGCTCGATCTCTCGCGCAACCAGGCCGCCACGCTGATCGCGAACGGCTGCGTGCGCGTCGCGGGCCGCCTCGAGAAGGCCAGCTATCGCGCCGAGCCCGGCGAGTCTGTCGCCGTCGAGGTTCCGGCGCCCGAATCGCGGGAGGTCCTGGGCGAGGACATCCCGCTGGTCGCGCGGTACGAGGACGACGACGTCGTGGTCATCGACAAGCCCGCCGGGATGGTGGTGCATCCCGCCCCCGGGAACTGGACGGGCACGCTGGTGAATGCCCTCAAGGGACGCGGGGCAACGCTCTCTGGCGGCGATCCGACGCGCGAGGGGATCGTCCACCGGCTGGACAAGGAAACCAGCGGGCTGCTGCTCGTGGCCAAGACCGATCGCGCCCATCGCATCCTGGGCGCGGCGATCGCCGAGCGCCGCGTGTCGCGCCGGTATGCGGCGATGTGCTGGGGCCACCTCGACGAGGACCAGGTCACCGTGGACAAGCCGCTCGGGCGCGATCCGCGCAACCGGCAGCGGATGGCGGCGATCGCGGGCGGAAAACCGTCGAAAACCGCGTTCGTTCGCGTGGCGCGTCTCGACGCCGGCGACCTCCTGCGTGCTCACCTCTACTCGGGACGCACCCACCAGATCCGCGTGCACCTGTCGTCCATCGGTCACCCGGTGGTCGGGGACGACACCTATGGCGGTGGCGGCGGGCGCAAGCTCGTGGCCCTCCCGCCCAAGCGGCATTTTCTCCACGCGGCGTGGCTGATCTTCACCCACCCGGTGAGCGGCCAGCAGGTGGAGCTCCGGTCGCCGCTTCCCGAGGACCTCCGCATCGCCCTGATCAAGGCGGCGGACGGTGCCTTGCCCCAGGATACGCCCGATCCCCTCGACCAGCTCGGCTTCTATAGCATTGGGGGCTGAGGGGGCGAGACAAACGGGCGGGGAAATCGTCCTACTCATGGACGATTGCGCCCCCGTAACCGGGCTACCTGCCCTCGACTTGCCTGCTGTGACTGGCCTGACCCACACGGTCCTGATCTGCGACGATGCGCCGTACATGCGCACGCTGCTGCGCGACATCCTCGAGCGCGGGGGGCTCGAGGTCGTCGGTGAGGCCGCGAACGGCCTGGAGGCGGTGGTCAAATACAAGGCGGTGCGCCCGGATCTCGTGACGATGGATATCGTCATGCCGGAGATGGGTGGCCTGGAGGCCGTGCGCGCGATCGTGGCGCACGACGCGCGGGCGCGGATTCTCATGTGCTCGGCCATGGAGGAGAGCGGCCTGGTGACCGAGGCGCTCGGCGCCGGCGCCTCGGGGTTCATCACGAAACCCTTCAAGGCCAGCGGCGTGCTCGAGGCCATCAAGCGGGTGATTGGGTGACGGCCACCGCCGCGGCGCCTGCGGCGCGCGAGCGCCCCGTGACGTCCGAGAAGGACCGCGAGGCGCTGCGGTCGTTCGCACGGCGGATCGATGCCGCCGACGCCGGCGCGCACAACAATCTCGGCGTCCTGTACTACAACCGCGGGATGTACGAGGAGGCCATTGCCGCGTTCATGCGCGCGCTGGAGCTCGACGCGCGCATGGAGGTGGCGCAGCGGAACCTCGAGATCGCGTACCTCGGCAGCGGCTACGCCAACGAGCGGATTTCCGAGCTGCGCGAGCGGCTGCGGATCGCGGCCAGCGACCGCGACGCCCGCTGGGAGCTGGGACGCAGCCTGTCGCTCCTCGGCCAGCACAGTGAGGCGGCCGAACAGTTCGAGGAGCTGCTGCAATACCATCCGGATGACCTTGGCGCCCTGATCCAGCTCGGACTCGCGGTCAAGGCGGGGGGCGACCTCACGGATGCCGAGCGCTGGTTCGAGCGGGCTCTGGTGCTCGACCCGGACAGCTCGCTCCTGCAGTTCTACCTTGGCGAAGTGGCGTACAACCGCGGGCTGAACGATCGCGCGCTGGCGTTCCTGGAGCGCTCGATCGAGCTGAACCCGCGCAACCACGAGGCGTGGTACCTGCTCGGGTTCGTCCTGGGTGACGCGGGCCGCGAAGAGGAGGCGCGCGAGGCCACGACGCGGGCCACGAAGCTGAATCCCACGCTGAACCGGGCGCAGGCCAACCTCGCCATCCGCACCGACGGCGAGCGGTACGACGCGCGGCGCGCGCGGCGCGCGGAGCCGGAGGTCGCCCCGGAATCGCAGCTCACGCACTACAACCTGGCGCTCGCGCTCCGGAAGAAGGGGTACTTCATCGAGGCCGTGCGCGAGTATGCCGTGGCGCTGCAGCGCGGCGAGGATCGCGACCTCGTGCAGCAGGCGATGGCCGAGGTGTACCTGCTGAACCGGGATCCCGGGCAGGCGCTCCCGATCTACGAGGACCTGCTGGGCCGCTTCCCGAAGAGCCCGAAGCTCTGGAACGAGTTCGGGGTGGCCATGCACCAGAGCGGGCAGCATGGCGATGCGGCCGGCGCGTACCGGCAGGCCATCTCGTGCGACGCCGCGTACGCGCTGGCGCACAACAACCTCGGCGTCGCGCTGCACCACGGCGGCGATCCCGAGGGCGCCCTCGCCGCGTTCCGGCAGGCGATCGGCGCGAACGCCAGCCTGGCGACGGCCCGCCTGAATGCGGCGCTGCTGCTGTTCCGCGCGCGGCAGCTGCAGCCGGCGCTCGACATGTACCGCGAGGTGCTCGCGGTGCACGGCGAGCACCCGCTGGCCTGGAACGGCGTTGGCCTCGTGCTCGCGGAGCTGAAGCGCTTCGCCGATGCCCGCAACGCGTACGCGCGGGCGATCCAGGCGCGGCCGCGGTTCGCCGAGGCGCACTACAACATGAGCTTCACGCTCACGAACCTCGGCGACTACGACGGCGCGCTGCGCGAGACCAAGCTCGCGCTCGAGATCGAGCCGTACTACGTGCCGCAGAAATTCGAGCTGGCGATCGACCTCCAGTACGAGAGCGGCGACATCGCCATCCAGCCGGACTTCGGGGAGCCGCAGCGGATCGACGCCCCGATCGCCGACTTCACCTTCGACCCGGCGGTGCTCGACTCGCTGTTCACCGAGATCGCGCCGCCGCCGAAGCCCTCGGTGCTGGCGCCGCTGCCCCCGGACACGGACCCGTTCGCGCTCGCGCAGGACCTGCTCACCAAGGGGTTCTTCGACCGCGCGAAGGCGGAGACGATGCGCGCGCTGGCGCGGGGGGCGGGGCACGTGCGCGGCGACACCCTGCTCGGCGACATCTTCGCGCGCCAGGGGCTCTGGGGCGAGGGCCTCGAGCGGTACCGCAACGCGCGGCGCGAGTCGCAGGATTATCGGCGAGGCCACCGCGCTCCTCCGGCTCGGCCGCCCCGTGGAGGCGCGGCTCGTGGCGGAATCGCTGCTCCACAAGAACCCGAGCGACATCGAGACGCTGCTGCTGGCCGCGTCCGCGCGCGGCGATGCGGGCGACTCCGCGGCCGCGCTCGCGACCCTCGAGGCCGCGCGGCGTGCCGCCCCGATGCGCGCGGACATCCACCGCCACATCGGCGACATCGCGCAGAAGATCCCCGACCTCGACGCCGCCATCGTCGCCTACCGCAGCGCGCTCGCCCTCGATCCGCGCTATGCCGTGGTGCGCTACCAGCTCGCGAAAGTCCTCATGGAGCGCCGACAGTGGAAGGACGCGGAGATCGAGCTGCTCGCCGCGCTCGACGCGGTGCCGACTTACGCCGAGGCGACGCTGCTCCTGGTATCGCTGCTGCGGAACCAGGGGCGGCCCGAGGACGCGCTGCCCCTGCTGGTGGAGCTGCTGCAGCGCGACCCGTACCACTTCGACGGGCTCATCTCGCTCGGCGAGACGCTGCTCATCGACGGCAACAAGGAGGACGCGGCGCGCGCCTTCCAGCGCGTGCTCCGCTTCGACCCGCGCCACGTGGGCGCGCTGTATCACGAGGGCGCGATGCTCGCCGAGCAGCACCGCTATCGCGAGGCCATCGAGCGCTGGCAGCAGGTGATCACCCTCGAGCCCAGCGGCGAGTACGCGCGCCGGGCGCGGCGCCAGATCAAGAGCGCCGGCGACCTGCAGCGCATCTTCGGGGCGAAGGCGGACTAGATGCCGATCCAGGGTCCCCTTCGCGAGCTCGGCATCCACGACGTCTTCCAGCTGCTGGACCTCAGCCGGAAGACGGGGATGCTGCAGGTCACCTCGGAGCTGCGCGACGACGAGAGCTCGGTGTGGTTCAGCCAGGGCCGCGTCGTCCACGCCGCCATGCGCAGCAAGCCGGCCACGATCGAGGACATCCTGCTGCAGTCGGGGCGCGTGCGCCAGGAGGACCTCGAGCGCGCGCAGAGCTTTCGCGACCAGATCGCGAACGGGACCGCCGCCACCGACATCCTCGTGCAGGCCGGCGCGCTCTCGGCGAAGGAGCTCGAGCGGCTCCGGCGCGAGAAGCTCGAGACCGTGGTCTTCGACCTCATGAGCTGGCGCGAGGGGTACTTCTCGTTCGAGGAGCGGGAGATCGGCGACGTGCCGGCCGACGAGCGCACCGACGTCGCCACCGAGTCGCTGCTCATGGAGAGCGCGCGCCGCATCGACGAGTGGTCGCGCATCGCCGACACGGTGCCCAACCTCTCGGTGATCCCGTCGCTCGCGCCGGTGTCGCCGGAGCACGAGTCGCAGCTCGACCTCCTGCCGCACGAGTGGGAAGTCCTGACGATGATTGACGGCGAGCGGGACCTGAAGTCCATCGCCACCACGCTCGGCCACGCGGAGTTCGAGATCGCGAAGATCGCGTATGGCCTCAAGACCACGGGGGTCATCGAGATCGCGCAGCCGCGGCGGCTGAGCGCCTCCATGCCGGCCGTGAACGGCACGAACCCGGAAGTGCGGGCGCACCTGGACCGTGGCTTCGCGGCCGCGAAAGCCGGCAACCTGGCGGCGGCGATCGAGCACTGGGAGTCGTTCATGCGCATGGCGCCGCGCGACGCCGCCGCCGGCCGCGTGCAGGCCGCGCTCGAGGCGGCCGTGAAGCTGCAGGCGGCGCTGGAGGCGCACGGGAATGGCTGACGAGATCCGCCTCTGGAGCGATGAGCTCGCGCGCGATCCCGCGAGCCTCGTCTTCATCCCGCTCGCCGAAACGCTCCGCCGCCAGGGGCAGCTCGACGTCGCGCGGAAGATCGTCGCGCGCGGCATCGAGCGGCACCCGAACAGCGCCGAGGCGCGCGACCTGCTCGCCCGCATCCACGCCGATCGCGGCGACCTCGAGGGCGCGTACGAGGAGTGGAACATGCTCCTCGCGCTCGTGCCGGGCCATGCCGCCGCGCTCAAGGGCATGGCGTTCGTGCGCTTCCAGCAGGGAGACTTCGCGGACGCGGAGCGGCTGCTCACGGAGGCGAACGCGACCGAGGGAACCGACCTCCAGGAGGCGCTCGAGACCGTGCGCCGCTCCAGCGAGGCGATCGCCGCGGTGCCCGGGCTCACCGAGGAGATGCCGGTGCCGGACGACGCGCCGCGGATGAACAGCGACCCCGCGCGGCTCTTCGACGGCGTGCTGGGAGGGGCCGACGAGCACGCCGCGATGATGCTCGACGCGGACGGCCTCGTGCTCGCCGGCTCGTACGTGGCCGCGGATGGGCGCGACGTCGCGCAGGAGGTCGGCGCCAGCCTCTCCGGCGTGTCGGACGAGGCCTTCCGCGCGACGCGCCACCTCGGCATCGGCCGCTGGCGCAGCATCGTGTTCGAGACCGAGGGCGCGGTCGTGGCGCTGGCGCCCGCGCCGGCCGCCGACGCCGCGGACGGGCTGCTCGTGCTCGCGGCCACCCCGTCCACGCCGCTCGGCCTCCTGCGCCGCGTGCTCGACCGGTGCCTGCACCGGGTCACCCTGTGGCAACGGTACGTGAGCGAGCAACCCACGGACGGTTCGCGCGCAGCGCAATCGGGGCCACGCGCATGAGCGGCATCCCGCCCACACGGTTCTCGCCGATCCTCGATACGCTCATGCGCGCGCGCGGCGTGCGCGCGAGCCTGATCGTCAGCGCCAGCGACGGGATCGCCATCGACTCGAACCTCCAGTTCGGCCAGGACGGTGCGGGCGTGGCGGCGCTCGCCGCGTCGCTGTACCGCAAGGCCCGGCGCGCGGCGGCGGCCGCGGGCTTCGGCGGCACCGGGTTCTTCCAGCTCGAGGCGGAGCAGGGGCGGCTCTGCCTGATCGGCGGGGACGAGCTCGTGCTCGCGGTGGTGGCGGAGCCCGGCGCGAACGTGGGGCTCATCCGGGTGGAGATGCTCCGGGCCGCCGAGGCGCTGGCATGATCCGCCATTCGGTGGAGCCATGGATCGAGGCGCCGCTCGGGGCGTTCGTCAGCGATTCCGGCGTGCTCTTCGCGCTGCTCTGCCACCCGAGCGGCCAGGTGCTCGGCCAGCACGGCTTCCTGCGCGCGATCGATGTCATGTCGGCCAGCGCGCTCGCGGCGGCCATCTGGGCGTCGTCGGCGGAGCTCGGGAAGACGCTCGACGGCAAGCCGTTCAACGAGCTGCACGCGGGCAGCGGGCGGCAGCTGTTCCTGGCGCGGGCGGAAACCCGGCGCGGGCCCTACATTTTTCTCACCGTATTCGACGAGAGCAGCTCACTCGGGCTCGTGCGGCTGTACTTCGCCGAGCTCAAGGCCGGCCTTGCGCAGTCCGCTCCACCTCCCGAGCCGGACCGCCCCGTCCTCGCCGCGAACTTCGAGGGTGACCTGAACAAGAACCTCGCCGTGCTGTTCGGAAAGCCGTGATGCCGACCCCTCCCAGCGCATGTCCATAGTCAACTACGCGGCACGCGAGATCACGTGCAAGATCGTCTACTACGGGCCGGGCCGGTCCGGGAAGACGACGAACCTGCACTACATCTACGGCCAGGTGCCGGACGACCGGAAGGGGAAGATGGTGTCGCTCGCGACGCAGACCGACCGCACCCTGTTCTTCGACTTCCTCCCGCTCGACCTCGGCACGATCTCCGGGTTCACCACGCGCTTCCAGCTCTACACGGTGCCCGGCCAGGTGTACTACCAGGCCACGCGCAAGCTCGTGCTCCAGGGCGCCGACGGCGTCGTGTTCGTCGCCGACAGCCAGGCGCGCCAGCTCCAGGAGAACATCGAGAGCTTCCAGGACCTGCACCACAACCTCGCGGAGCAGGAGGTGGACCCGCGGTCCGTCCCGCTCGTGATCCAGTACAACAAGCAGGACCTGCCGAAGGACCTGATCCTCACCACCGAGGAGCTGGCGGACGCCGTGAATTTCCGCGGCGTCCCCGACTTCGCGGCCGACGCGCTGCACGGGCCCGGCGTGTTCGAGACCCTGCGCGGCATCTCCGAGCTGGTGCTGCGGCGCCTCAGCGCCGGGTCGCCGCGCACCTGACATGCAAGTCGACGCGCGGCACCGCTTCGAGAACTTCGTCACCGGGTCGGCCAACCGGCTGGCCGTGGCGGCGTCGCGCGCGGTGGCCGAGCAGCCCGGGCTCACGTACAACCCGCTCTTCATCTACAGCGGCTCCGGGCTCGGGAAGACGCACCTCATCGGCGCCATCGGGAACCTCGTCCTCCAGAAGCAGCCCGGGCTGAACGTCGAGTACATCTCGCTCGACGATTTCGTCGAGCAGCTCCACGCCGCCATCGCCAGCAACGAGGCGGAGCGCTTCAAGCAGCGCTACGGCCGCGTGGACGTGCTCCTGCTCGACGACATGCAGTTCCTCACTGGCCGCCGCGAGACGCAGACCGAGCTCCTGCGCCTCCTCAACGCGCTGTCCGGCACCGGCCGCCAGGTGGTGATGACGAGCGACCGCCCGCCCAGCGAGATCCCGGACGTGGACGAGCGGCTCATCACGCGGCTCTCGGGCGGGCTGATCGTGGACATCGGCGCGCCGGACTACGAGACGCGGGTCGCGATCATGCGCGGCAAGCTCGCGGAGCGCGGGGTCAGCTTCCAGGCCGGCGTGCTCGAGGAGCTCGCGCGCCTCGAGTTCCGGAACGTCCGCGAGCTGCAGGGGGCGCTCAACCGGCTGATCGCGGCGCAGACGCTGGGCGGCGAGACCATCGGTCCCGACGAGGTGCGCGCCATGTTCGCGTCCGATGCGCGCTCCACCGGGCCGCTGCCCATGCGCAGCCTCACGCCCGCGCGCAACTCGGCGCTCGACTTCCAGAGCTTCGTCACCGACATCGCCTCCGCCGTCGCCGAGCACGTGGATCCGTGGCAGATCAAGGCCGCGGAAGCGGTCGCGTACTGGACCGGCGAGGGGTATCGCACGGGGTCGCTCGAGCGGCTGCTCGCCAACGCTGACCCGAAGACGGATTTCGAGGGCGCGCTGAAGGGGTTTCTCGCGGCGATCGAGCGGCTGCGCGCGCTCGAGGGGCAGGCCGCCGCCATCGATCCCGCGCTCGGCGCGAACGAGGCATTCCGTGATCCAGCGCGCGTGGCCGACGCCGAGACGATCGTGGCCCGCGCGCTGGAGGGCACTGCGCCTCCGCCAGGCCCGTCGCCCGCCTTCGCCCGCACCGGCTTCGAGACGGGGCCGAGCAACCAGATGGCGGTGCGCGCCGCCGATGCCGTCATCGAGGATCCGGGGAAGCGGTACAACCCGCTCTTCATCCACGGCCCCAGCGGCGTGGGCAAGACGCACCTCGCCAACGCGATCGGCAACGAGATCATCAACGGGAGCGGCGGCGCGGCGGTGGTGGCGTGCGTCAGCGCGCAGCAGTTCATGGACGAGCTGATCAAGGCGCTCCAGGACGGCACCGTGGATCGCTGGCGCGCGCGGTATCGCGGCGCCGACGCCCTCGTCCTCGACGACGTGCAGTTCGTGGCGGGCAAGGAACGCACGCAGGAAGAGCTCTTCCACGTCTTCAACGCGCTGCACGGCGAGGGCAAGCAGCTCGTCTTCGCCAGCGACCGCGCGCCGCGGTATCTCGACGGCCTCGAGGACCGGCTGCGGTCGCGGTTCGAGGGCGGGCTCGTGGTGGAGATGCAGGCGCCCGACCGGACGCTGCGCGAGAAGCTCTTCGCCCACTACCTCAACGACATCGAGACGCCGGATCGCTCCGGGCTGGTGGCGCACCTGGCGGACCGCGCCGCGTCGAGCGTGCGCGAGGTCATCGGGGTGGTGAATCGGCTCGTGGCGGCGTCGGACATCGCGGGTGCCCCGCTCACGGTGGCATTCGCCCGCAAGGAGCTCGACGGGGACGCCGTGTCCGCCGCGCCCGATGTGCGCAGCGCCGACACGTTCTTCCTCGATCCCGAGAAGATCGTCTGGCACCTGCCGGACATCGGGTCGCGGCTCATCGAGGACCCGGCCTGATGGCGATCAAGGGCTCGCTCCGCGAGGCGTCGCTGCCGGACGTCCTGCAGCTCCTCGCCATGGGGAAGAAGACCGGCTGCCTCAGCGTCACGCACCGGAACAACTTCGGCTACATCTACTTCGACAAGGGCCGCATCACGTACGCGTCCATCGTGAACCGGCGCGACCGCATCGGCGACATGCTGATCAAGGCCGGCGCGATCACCGGGGAGCAGCTCGGGGCGGCGATCGACGCGCAAGGCAAGCTGCGCGACAAGCGCATCGGCGACCTGCTGGTGGACCTCGGCTTCATCACGCGCGAGAAGCTGCACAACCACGTCCGCATCCAGATCGAGGAGGCCGTGTACCTCCTGTTCACCTGGAACGAGGGGACGTTCAACTTCGAGGCGGACGTCCACCCGGAGCGGCAGGACCTGCTCGTGTCCATCAACCCCGAGTCGCTCATGCTCGAGGGGGCGCGCCGGGTGGACGAATGGGGCCTCATCGAGAAGAAGATCCCCTCCTTCGACGTCGTGTTCGACGCGGACTGGCGCAAGCTCTCGTCGGTGGACCTCGAGCTGACCACCGAGCAGCACGCCGTCCTCCAGCACGTGGACGGGAAGCGCGACGTCGCGAAGCTGGTGGAGATCACCGGGATGGTGGAGTTCGACGTCGGCAAGGCGCTGTACGGGCTGCTCACGGCGAACCTGATCCACCCGGTCGGGCGCAAGAGTCGCGTGGACCTCAAGGCGATCCCGGAGACCAGCGGGGAAGAGCACCGGAACCTCGGCCTCGCCTTCTACCGCACCGGCATCTACGAGGACGCGCTGCGCGAGTTCCGGAAGCTCCTCGAGCGCGACGCGAACGACGCGGGTGCCCGGTTCCACATCGGCCTCATCCTGCTGCGACAGGGGAAGTGGGCGGAGGCGATCGCGGCACTGCAGGACGCCGCGGCGCGGCCCGGCGCGAAGCCGGCGCTGTTCCACAACCTGGCGCTCGCCCTCGAGCGCACCGGGCGCAACGCGGAGGCGCTCAGTGCGCTCCACGACGCCACGAAGCGCGGAGGGGCCAGGGACCCGCACATCCATACGTCCATCGGCGTCGTGTCGCTCATGATGGGGGATCTCGCCGGCGCGGATCGCGCGCTGTCCGGGGCGAGGGTTCTCTGGCCGGCCAAGCCGTCCGCCGCATGGTACCACTACGCGGCGCTGGCGGCGGCGCTGCTGGGCGACCTGTCGCGGGCGCTCGACATCGTGGAGGAGGGAATCGTGCACCATCCGCGGGTGGCGGCGCTGCACAACAACCTGTCGGCCATCCGCGAGCGCCGCGGCGACTACGATGAGGCGCTGCTGGCCGCGGAGCATGGCCTTGGCGACGACCCGTCGCTGCCGCAGCTGCACAAGAACATCGGCGACCTGTACTATCGCGCGGGGCGGCACGACCAGGCGTTCGAAGCCTACGAGCGCGCGGTGCGCGCCGATCCCGACCTCGGCGACGACGTCTATGTGAAGCTCGGCAACATCCGCCTGCGCCGGGAGGAGCGGGACGAGGCCGTGAAGTGCTGGCAGCGCGCGCTGGAGCTCGCCCCCGGCAACACCCTGGCGCGCACGAATCTGGAGGCGGTCGCGTCCGCCACCTAAGTTGAAGTCGTGCCGGCGTCCCGTCGGCCCGACCTCGACAACGCCGCTCGCACGCTCGCGGCTTATGTTCACATCACATGGCTGAACAAGTCGCGCGTGCCATTTCCGCGCATCGTGAAACGCTGCGCGCCCTCGACGCCCGCCTCGACGCGCCTGAGGCGCAGGCGCAACGGGACGCGCTGAAGGACCAGATCATCAGCTTCTACCGGTCCATCGAGCAGGAGATCGCGGACCTCAACGCGCTCAAGGACGACGTCAGGAAGCTCGTGGACAAGTGGAAGGCGCTGCAGGCGGGGGCCACGCTCGCGCCGGAGTTCGTCGCCGAGCGTCCCGTGGTGCACGCCGACCACATCGGCGCGTCCACCTTCATCGAGAAGGGGTGGAGCCGGCTCTCCCTCGGCGACTATCCGGCGGCGGAGCAGTCGCTCAAGAAGGCGATCGAGCTCTCCCCGAACGACGGCCAGTCCGAGGCGCTGCT
>Ga0307505_10000643_pt1 | contig 36575 bp, 30 predicted proteins | sample 23_S_MG_FD_202183 | JGI IMG/M metagenome (GOLD analysis project Ga0307505, IMG submission 202183) | Soil microbial communities from Populus trichocarpa stands in riparian zone in the Pacific Northwest, United States - 23_S | ecosystem: Environmental > Terrestrial > Soil > Riparian zone > Trees...
ATACAGACTCGCTGGTCTAAGGCGAGCACAGGCTGCTCTCCTCCTTCATTGTCCGGGTGCGACCCAGACAAACTTAAAACACCGTGGTACGACAAAACAAGATACAAGGCGAGGCTTCGCCTCGCCGTGGCCGTTAATTTTAAGGCGCTGGGCTGGGCCCCTGGTTCGGGCTCTGCCCGACGCGCTCGGCCAAAGGCCATACCAGGGGCCAAGCCCATTTTCACTTTCCTACACCGACGGCGGGGCACAGCCCCCGCCTTGTATCTCACATCCGGCGGCGTAGCGGTTATTTGTCGGGCGGCGTACCCGTTACTAAACAGTCACCTACTGATTCACGCCACTGGCCAGGAAGCCGCCGTCGACGTTGAGGATCTCGCCGGTTACGAAGCTTGCGGCGTCGGAGGCTAGAAAAATTGCCGCGCCCGCAAGCTCTTCGACGTTGCCGAAACGTTTCATCGGTGTCCGCAGTAGAAACTCCCTGCCCCGATCAGTCTCGTCGAGTAACTTCTGATTGAGCGAGGTGCGAAAGACACCGGGCGCAATCGCATTCACCCGTACGCCGCGACTGGACCACTCGAGCGCCAACGACTTCGTCAGCGAACCAACCGCCGCCTTACTCGCCGAATACGCCGCAACTTCGTAAAGTGCCACAAAAGTCGAGAGTGAAGCGATGTTGATGATGCTTCCCGACTCGCGTTCGAGCATGTGACGGCCAAACACCTGACAGGCGCGCAAAGTGCCTGTCAGGTTCGTGTCGATGATGTCGTTCCAGTCTGCTTCGAGAAAGTCGATCGTGGGCGCGCGCTTCGTGCGGCCGGCGGAGTTGACCAGAATATCGACTTTGCCAAACGCCGCAACTGCTTCGCTCAAGACACGCTCCAGCGACGCCCGGTCGGAAACATCGGAAACAACACGCAAAGACCGCCGTCCCAACTCCTCGATCTCTCGCGCCGCGACATCCACCTGCTCCGCGCGCCGCGAGGTCGGAATCACGTCGGCTCCGGCCTGGGCAAAACCGTGCGCAATGGCGCGTCCAATCCCGGACGTGCCGCCGACGACCACGGCCACTTTGCCACTAAGCTCCAGTGGAGAATAGGTCATACAAGTATGAATTGTTGGCTAAAGGTTAGACCACTTTTAGAAAGTGCGGATACTGTGTACCACCGTGCGTCGCTCACCGTCAAGCACAAAAAGTCGCGTGCTGATTTACGATTAGCTGGTTTTACCAGCCTCGTTTCGAGGCCGAAAATGTTGCTTGTGTAGTTGCGGTCCGCGTGTTAAAGTCTGGTCTCCGTTGAAATTGGTATTACCAGTCGGGGCTATTCAGAGACAGCCAGCAAATGTCAGCAACCAGCAAACAGACCAGCCGGCGGCGTTCTGTGGGAGGAAATATTTGGCTCTCGCACGACCCGGGCACAAGCGATTATCTGGCTAAACTGCCTGCTCAGGACCTCGCCTATGAGGTATTGCCGACCGAAGAAGCCGTCGGACGCGCGATGCTGGCGGAAATTATCGACGCTGAAGCGGCCAAAAGCGGACCGTTGGTGATGGTTCTGGTCGGCGGCCGGGGTGGTCAGGCTTTGCACCGATTGTTGGGGGCGATGGCCAGAACCGATGAGTACGACGCTCTGTTTGCTCGGCTCCACGTTTTTACCCAGGACGCTCTCGCGCCTCTGCGGATGGATAACGGCTTGAGCTTTGTGCGCGATTTCGAGAGACTGCTCGGCGAGGATTTCTTTCGTAAGGTGAAAAGCTTCACATCAATGCGCACGGACGCGGATGATCTGGAAATCGAACTGGTCGGTTATGTCCGCCAGCTCGAGTCGCTCGGCGGCATCGACCTATTCTTCCTGGGGCTTGGCCCGGAAGCCGGTGCGGCTTCACATCTCGCGTACATCAAACCCGGTTCCGGTGCGACGTATAGCGACATGGCGGGATTGATTCCGATCTCGGAATCGATCCTCGAGCACCACATTAACAAGTTCAAGGCCGGGGGCACCGTGGTCACCGGAGCGGACGAAGCCGAGTGTCGTGGCGCGAAACATATTCTGACGCTTGGTCCAGCCGCTATACTCGGCGCGCGCCGCGTGGTCCAGTCGATCGTCGATGCTGACACGGCGCCCGCGAAGCGCGAGTGTTACGGGCGGTTGTTGACGACGAAAATCGCCGACGATGCCGAGACGCGCCAAACGCAGTTCGATCAAAACCCTGGACTTTGGTTGCGAGTTCATCCAAATGTCCGCTCGCTGATACTTCCGAACGTTTTGGAAAACTGACTAATGTCGAGCGTTCAAACGCCTCCAGCTTCATTACTGAATGACTTCGCGATCGTTGTCGACCCGAAAGACAACGTGGCCGTGGTCAAGAAGGCCACGCAACCGGGGTTGGAACTGCTGCTCCAGAACGGATCGGTGCTTGAGATCCATGGCACGATTCCGCCCGGCCATCGCTTTGCGACGAAAGACATTCCGGCGGGTGAGTTTGTGTTGCAGTTTGGACAACCGATCGGAACCTCACTCGGTATCAGCCACGGCGAACAGATCACGCACGACAATATGACTGACGAAGTGCCGATCGTTCGCGACCTTCCGGACGATTTGCACACTCCGCCCCCTGACTATTTCTCGTTGGACCAGCGCGCGACGTTCATGGGTTATCGACGGCCGGATGGACGAGTCGGCACGCGCAACTTCGTGCTGATCGTGCCGACGAGCATGTGTGCGAGTCACGAAGCATTGCAGATTTCAACGATTGCGGAGTTCACGCTTTTCGACCGGTTGAAATTCCCGAACGTCGACGGCGTGGTGGCGATTCCGCACAACAAGGGTTGCGGCTGCCAGGACGGATCGACGATCGACGTCATGCTGCGGACGCTGTCAAACTACGCGGATCATCCGAACGTCGGCGGTGTTGTGCTGATCGATCTTGGTTGTGAGAAGACCAATCTCGCGCAGGTTGAGAAGTATCTGCTCAAGCGCGAGCGCGCGTTTGCGAAACCGGTGGCGAAGATTGGCATTCAGGAAGTCGGCGGCACGCAGGCTGCCATTCAGCGCGGGCTCAAGGAAGTCGAACAGATGCTGCCGCTGGTGAATGAAGTTGGCCGTGAAGAATGTTCGGTGAGTGAGCTCGTGTTAGGAGTGAAGTGCGGCGGCTCGGATGGCTTCTCGGGTATCTCGGCAAATCCGTCGTTGGGGCGCGCCGCGGATCTGCTGGTGCGTTCGGGTGGAACGGTTTTGATTACGGAAGTGCCGGAGTTCTGCGGCGCCGAACACCTGCTTGCGTCGCGCGCGAAAGACGTGCAAACCGGGCGCGCCGTTTACCGTTTGGTTGATTGGTATAAAGAATATGCTTCCAAGTTTGGCGCAGTGCTCAACAACAATCCGAGTCCGGGAAATGTCGCAGGCGGACTGCTCAACATCACGATCAAGTCGCTGGGCGCGATCGCGAAGGCGGGAACAACTCGTATCGAGGGCGTGATCGAATACGCCGAGACACCTAAACATCGCGGCTTGAACTTGATGCAGGGACCGGGATACGACCAGGAATCCACACCGGGGCTCGTCGCGGCCGGAGCGACAGTGGTCGTCTTCACTACCGGACGCGGCACGACGATCGGCAACGCTATTACCCCCGTAATTAAGCTCGCCTCAAACACGCCCGTGTTCGAGCGCATGTCGAATGATCTGGATCTGTCTGCCGGCGGCGTGATCGATGGCACTGAAACGATCGACGACGTGGGCCAACGCGTGTACGAACACATCGTCGCCGTCGCGAATGGCCTCGAAGCGAAAGCGGAGACTCACAAACACCGCGAGTTTCAATTCTGGGCGGAACAGACTGTTTCGCTGTAACAGTGCGTCACGCAAATCTTTCCAGGCGAGAATTTTGTGCGATCACTGGTAGTGCTGTTATGTCCTTCGCCGGTGGAAACGCGTGTAGCCGCATGGCCGGTTCAGCCTTCGCTAGAGATGGACGGCTCACCGCGCGTCCGCGTGAGGGCGTCAAGACCACGGCGAGTGGTCAAGTGATGCTGGCCCTGCACAGCGAGCGCGACACGATTCTTCAGTTACCCAAAAACGCGGCGCAGTCTCCGCTGCCGTTGCTCGTCATGTTGCACGGCGCGACGCAAAGCGCGGAGGACATGTTCTGGTATCTCGGAACGGCTCATGAAGAAGCGGGCGTTGCGGTGCTCGCGCCGAACTCTCGCGGCACGTCGTGGGACGCGATAGGCGGCAGCTTCGGAGAGGATGTTGCGCATTTGAATCGCGCGCTCGAACGCGTGTTTGAAATGGTGGCGATCGATCCGGATCGCATTGCGATCGGTGGATTCTCCGACGGTGCTTCGTACGCACTGTCACTCGGAATGATCAACGGCGATCTTTTTCCGAGTGTTGTCGCCTTCTCACCCGGCTTTGTAATCGGCGGCGCTCCACACGGCAAGCCCCGCATCTTCATCTCCCATGGCACACACGATCGCATTCTTCCCATCGACCGTTGCGGCCGCCGCATCGCAGCGAGCCTAATCTCTCGCGGCTACGACATCTCCTTCCGCGAATTCGACGGCGACCACGAAATCCCCGCCGGCATCGCCCGCGAAGGTTTGAAGTGGATGACCAGTTAGCGGCTGTGGCGGCCGCCGAGTTGGGCGGAGAGTTTTAAGGCGGCGGTCTGGACAATCTTGCCGAGTGAGGGGAGATAGTCGTCGTTGAGTTGACTGACTGTGCCGGTCAGACCGATTGCCGCGACGACTTCACCGCTCGCCGAGAACACCGGCGCCGCGACACAACGCACGCCGACGGCGTGTTCTTCGTCATCAATTGCGTAGCCTCGGCGATGAATGACTGCTAGTTCCTCGAATAGATGTGGCAGCGTTACGATGGTTCGCGGTGATACCTGGCGCAAAGGATGCAGGCCGGCGATCTCCTGGACCTCTTCGCGGCTCAAATGACAAATCAACGCCTTACCGACTGCCGTAGCTTGCGGCGCGACACGCCTGCCGTTCCAGATGTCCATCTTGATGAAGCCCGGCGACTCGATTCGTTCGATGTACACAGCATCACCGTGATCGAGTATGGCGAGATGCGCACCCAAACGTGTGGTCTCGACCATCTGGCGCAGGTGCGACATTGCAAGTTCGCGCAACGCCATACCCTGCATCGCCTGTCCACCAAGACTCAAGACGCGTATGCCAAGCGTGTGTTGACCGGTCTCAGCATCGCGGCGCACGTAGCCACGGCCTACCAGCGTTCGTAACAAATAACTGGTTGAACTCTTTGGGACCTTGGCCGCGCGGCTGATCTCGGACGTACTGAGACCGTGCTTTCTACTCGCCAGCAGTTCGAGAATCGAGAGAGCGCGTTCAACCGAAGTCACCTGCTCCCGACTAGTTGCGCGCCGTTCTATCGTGTCAGGTCTTTTCGCCATTATAGTGTTCACAATCCGGAACGGTGCCCGCCATTCAAACCGGAAAACTTCACCGTTTCAAAGGCAAAAGGCCGGGAACGCGGGCGCGCTATGCGGCCCTAAATAAGTTTGCGTTCACGATTCCGATTGGCGTATTGCAGCGGGTATGGAACACATGCTAAACCTCTGGCAACTTTATGTCGAGCACTCGTTCACAATACGGAACACGATTCAACACCGCGCCGCCGGAGTTTGACGCCCGAGTCGACCTCCCGCAGGGATTCATTGCATTTCTCGAACCGCTTCATCGCGAGCTGACGCCGCGGCAACAGTCGCTCGCTCGGAAGCGCAGCGCGGTACTCGGGGCAGCACACGAGGGCCGCAAGCCCGACTACCTTCCGCCGTCTCAAGCGACGACCACTGACTGGACGATTCCGCTACCGGATTGGTGCGCGGATCAGCGCAATCAAATGACCGGCCCGGCCGATGACGCCGAGCTTGTCGTAAAGATGCTGAACTCGGGCGCGCCGGGCGTGATGCTCGACCTCGAAGATTCGATGGCCAACACCTGGTCCAACCTCAATACCGGCATTGAAAACATCGACGCTGCACTGAAGGGCGAGCTCACTTACTTCGACGCGAAACGCAATCGCACTGCGGGCATCAACGAAAGCAGCACCGTAATGTTGATTCGTCCGCGTGGACTGCACCTCAATCAGGCAGGGATATTCAGAGACAAACTGATGTCGGCATCGTTGTTTGATGTCGCAATGGTTGCTTACCAGGCTGACACCGATCGCCTGCGGCATCCGCTCAGTTTCTACATTCCGAAATCGGAGTCGGCTGAGGAGGCGTTGTGGTGGCGTGATCTGATTCGCGCGATTGAAGACGCGAAAGGTTGGCCGCGCGGTTACATAAAGTGCATGGCACTCGTTGAGTCGCATCCGATCGCATATCAGATGGAAGAGTTCATTTACAACTTGCACGATCACATCATCGGTTTGAATCTCGGCCGCTGGGATTACATGGCTAGTTTGATCCACTTCAACCTCGAAGATCCCGAGTGGGTGTTGCCGGATCGAAACACGATTCCACACGACGTTCCGTTCTTTCAGAACCTGCGTGAGCTACTGGCTGAGACGTGTCACAAACACGGCATTCTCGCCATCGGTGGCATGACCGCGCTCTATCCGAGCCGCACCGATCCGGAATTGAACGAACGCGCGCTGCAAGTACTCGCCGCAGACAAGAAGAATGAGGCCAACTGCTTGATGGACGGCGCCTGGACCGGACATCCGGATCAGAACGAGATTGCCGTGCAGCAGTTTCCGTTGCCCAATCAGGTCAACGCGCGCAAACCGGGAGCGCTGGTTCATCCGGATCTGCGGCCTACGCCGAAAGGCGTCGGACAGATCACTGAAAGCGGTACGCGCGCGGCGATCCGCACGGTGATTCGCTATCGCAATGGCGTGCTCAACGGTAAAGGCGCGAGTTTGCTCGACGGCTACATGGAAGACCTCGCGACCGATCGCATCTACCGCCTGATGATCGCACAGCGCACGAGGCATCGAATCGAAACGCTCGAGTCGATCCACGGGCTCTTTGACGAAGAACTCGATCGGATCCTGCACGAACTTCCCCCGAATACTGACGTGCCGGTAATTGAGAACTACAAAACGGCACGTGACATCAGTGAGTCTCTAACCTGGGGAGGAAACGATGAAACCGTCTGATCAGGTCGCACTGGAATACGAATGGGCCACCAGCCATCGCTGGTGCGGAATCAAACGCGGCTATACGGCAGAAGACGTCGCGAGGCTGCGCGGATCTGTTGCCATCAAATACTCGCTGGCCGAACGCGGTGCGAAACGTCTTTGGGAGCTAATGCACAGCGAACCTTACGTTCACGCGCTTGGTGCGATGACCGGCTGCCAGGCGGTGCAACAGGTGCAGGCAGGATTGAAAGCGATCTATTTGAGCGGGTGGCAGGTCGCGGCTGACGCAAACCTCGCGGGTCAGATGTATCCCGATCAGAGTTTGTACCCGGCCAACAGTGTTCCGGACGTGGTGCGGAAGATCAATCAAGCGCTGCAACGCGCCGACCAGATCGATCACGTTGCAGGCCGCAACGGTATCGACTGGTTTGCGCCGATTGTCGCCGATGCGGAGGCTGGTTTTGGTGGCAACTTGAACGCGTTTGAGTTGATGAAGGCGATGATCGAAGCCGGTGCTGCGGCCGTGCATTTTGAAGATCAACTCGCGTCGCACAAGAAGTGCGGGCACATGGGCGGCAAGGTGCTGGTGCCGACGCAGGAGTTTATTCAGAAACTGATCGCGGCGCGGTTGGCGGCGGATGTGCTTGGTGTGAACACGATTCTGATTGCGCGCACTGACGCTGACGGTGCTGGTCTGCTTACGAGTGATGTTGACGAACGCGACCATGCTTTCCTGACCGGAGAGCGAACCGTAGAGGGTTTCTTCACCGTAAAAGCCGGGTTGGACCAGGCGATCACGCGCGCGCTTGCTTATGCGCCGTACGCGGACATCATCTGGTGCGAGACTTCAGAACCGAATCTCGAAGATGCCAGCCGGTTTGCGCACGCGATCCACGAACAGTTTCCGGGCAAGCTGCTGGCATACAACTGTTCGCCGTCATTCAACTGGAAGAAGAAGCTTGATGACCGCACGATCGCGAAGTTTCAGAAAGAGTTGGGGTTGATGGGGTACAAGTTTCAGTTCATCACGCTCGCGGGATTCCATGCTTTGAACCTCGCAATGTTTGAGCTCGCGCAGGATTATCGCGATGCGGGAATGAGCGCTTACGCGAAACTTCAGGCGACGGAGTTCGAACGCGAGGCCGACAGCAACTATCGCGCGGTGAAGCATCAAGCGTTTGTGGGTACGGGTTACTTCGACGCGATCGCACAGATCGTTGCGGGGGGTACTTCCTCGACCACGGCGCTGACAGGATCGACGGAGCAGGAACAGTTCGCGGCACCCGTTCGGTCGCAATTTTCAACAATGGTTTCTGGACAATCTGTATAACGCACAGTCCGTGTAATCTGGGGTTCACCGTAGCAGGTCGAGGAGTTCGGGGTGTTGGCCGTATTCGGCCCAGCCTGCTGCGGTTGAGCTGACTTTGGTGTCCTTTACAGTCTTGTCTGCGCCGTGGTCCAGGAGAAATTCGACCATCGCGCGGTGTCCATTCAGAGCGGCGTAGTGCATTCCGGTGCCGGCAAAATCGAAACCGCCGGGCACCGTGTTAATCTCCGCGCCTTTGTCCAACAAGATTTCCGCGGCGTCGATGTGTGCGTGCATGCACGCGTAGACAAATGCGTTGTTGATAATGCCCTGGCGATCCTGCGCCCACGAGTTAACGCGATCTGAAAGCATTTGTTTGCCGGCTGGAGGATGATTCGAACCTGCGATCGCGTCGAGGCTGCCAAACGGCCAGTCGATCTTGCCGGCTTCGGGTTTCAAGCTCCCATCTTCGCTGAAAAAATTCGAGATCAGATCAGTGCGGCCGAGGCCGGCAGCGGTGCGCAGGTTTTGCACTTTCGCGCCGCGTTCGAGCAGCAGGGCAATGACGGTCTGATTATTCCAGTAAAGTGCCTCTTCGAGTGGCGACCAACCGCCTATGCCGTCAATCGCGGCGCCACGATCGAGTAACAACTCCGCGACCGGACGATTACCTATACTTGCAGCCGCAACGAGTGGTTCATTCAACTCCGCCCCGGCATCAATCAACACCTCCGCCATCGCGCTCGCATTTGGCTGATCCTTAGCATCCAACGCCAAACACTGAAGCAACGTCGGATGACTCCTAGTCGACCGCGACGTCGCCAACGAGAGATCCTCCGCCACGAGTTCCCTCAATTTCGCAACATCTCCCACCTTGATCGCCCTTATTGCAGGATGGAACTTTTTATCCATAGTGCTGGTAGAGTATCAGTGCCACAAAGAAGCACAAAAGGCACAACGGATATTGCGAACAGCTCTTGTGCCTTTTGTGCTTCTTTGTGGCTCCGGTATTATTTCGCCGCCAACCGTTAACTCCTGGAGGATCATCCATGTTCGCCAAAGCACGCCGCATTAGCCGTTTGCTGTTTCTCTCTCTTCCGCTCGTACTTCTGTTTGCCGTCGCCTTCAACACTAACGCACAAACGAAAACACCGCTGACGCACGAGGCGATGTGGATGCTGAAGCGGGTGGGGGCGCCGGCGCCGAGTCCGGATGGGAAATGGGTCTTGTTTTCAATGGTCGAGCCCGCTTATGACGAGAAGGACCAGACGTCGGATTTGTGGATCGTGCCCGGTGATGGGAGTGCGAAGCCGCGGCGGCTGACGTTTACTAAAGGCGGTGAGAGTGGTGTTGCGTGGAGTCCCGACAGCCGGCAGATTGTGTTTTCGGCGAGACGCGAAGGCGATGAGGTGAGCCAGTTGTACGTGCTGGATGTGGCGAATGGCGGCGAGGCGGTGCGCATCACTTCCCTTTCCACCGGCGCGCGCTCGGCGCAGTGGCGGCCCGACGGCAAGGCGCTGCTCTTTGTCAGTAGCGTTTATCCCGGCGCACTCGACGATGAGGCAAACAAGAAGATCGCGGCTGATCGCAAAGCGCAAAAGTATCGGGCGCGCGTTTACGACAGGTTTCCCATTCGCAATTGGGACAAATGGCTCGACGATCTCCAGACGCACTTGTTCGTGCAAAGCACGGAGCCAGGCGCGAAAGCGAAAGACCTGCTCGCGGGAACGAAGCTCGTCAACGAGCGCGGCTTTGCCGGTCGTGGTACGGATTCCGCTGACGAACTCGACGCGATCTGGACACCCGAAGGTGACGCGATCGTCTTCGTCGCGAGCACGAACCGCGACGCGGCCGCTTACGCAGACACAAACACGTCGCTGTTCAAAGTCGCAGCCAGCGGCGGCGAGCCCGTTCGCCTGACAACCACCACCGACAGTTTTACTCGCCCGGCGTTTCGTCCCGACGGAAAAGCGCTGTACGCCATCTTCAACACGCAAACCGACAGGAAGGTTTACAACCTCGATCGGCTCGCCAAGTTATCGTGGCCCAACCCCGGTCAACCTGTGATTCTCACCAGCGGCTTCGATCGCGCAGTTGGCAACTTTGCCCTGACTCCCGACAGTAGATCGATCTATTTCACCGCCGAAGAAGCCGGTAACGAAAAGCTTTACACACTTCCGGCTGACGGCACCGAAGTGCGTCTCGCGATGGACATGACGCGCGGCGTTTACACGAACCTGAGAATTCCCGCGAAAGCCTCGTCAACGATTCTGATCGCGAATTGGGAAAGCGCGCTTAATCCACCCGAAGTTTTTCGTCTCGATCTCGAGTCCAAAACCCAGCAACCACTCACTACGTTCAACGCCGACCAGGTCGCGAAGATCGATTGGCTCCCGCTGCGTCATTTCTGGTTTACAAGCAAAGCAGGCAAACGCATTCACAACATGATCGCGTTGCCGCCGAACTTCGACGAGCGCAAGAAGTATCCACTGCTCGTCGTGCTTCACGGTGGACCACACAGCATGTGGCGCGACAACTGGGGGCTGCGCTGGAATTACTTCCTGCTGTCGAAGCCAGGTTATGTCGTGTTGTTGACGAACTATTCCGGTTCGACCGGATTCGGTGAAGCGTTTGCGCAGAGCATTCAGGGAGATCCATTTAAAGGACCGGGCAACGAGATCAACGAAGCTGCCGATGAAGCGATAAGGCTTTATTCGTTTGTCGACGGATCGCGTCAAGCCGCGGCCGGTGCGAGTTACGGCGGTCACCTGGCAAACTGGATGCAAGCCACAACCACGCGTTACAAAGCGCTGATCAGTCATGCAGGTCTAATCAATCTTGAGTCGCAATGGGGCACCAGCGACACGATCTATTCGCGCGAGGTGAACAACGGCGGACCGGTTTGGGAACAAGGCGCGGTCTGGCGCGAACAGAATCCGATCCGATTTGCAGCAAACTTCAAGACGCCGATCATGCTTTCAGTCGGCGAGAACGACTTCCGCGTACCGCTCAATCAGACACTGGAGAATTGGAGTGTGTTGCAGCGCCTGCGCATTCCGAGCCGTCTGCTCGTGTGGCCCGACGAAAACCACTGGATCTTGAAAGGCGAGAATAGCCGCTACTGGTACCAGGAAGTTTACGCGTGGCTGAAGAAGTATCTCGACGAGCCGTCAAACGTCAGCGAGCGTTGAGGTTCCACAGCTTCAACCGTGAATCGCTTTTGCCGAAGCAGGAAACGGTTTAAATGGCGATAATATGGTTGGCTAAGGTTGTGTACGCTTCCGTATAGACATCTCCGATTAATGGGCATAAAAGGCACTCGTTCTCCTCAGGTGTCCGTTCTCACGAGTATCGCCCATCGTAAGACCTACATCTCACGTTGACGAGAGTTACCCCACTCCCGCCAGCTTTACATAACGATCAGTAAACAACCGCATTGAGTCGTGGTGGTCTGCCGCTTTGAAAGTGTCCCCACCGGAAGCAGCGGCTCTATCTTTCACGTCGGGGAGTGCTGGCCCTCAACTAAAGAAACGCCTCAAAGGAGATGCCCACAATGCATGAACGAAAAAGTATTACGAAGCTAGTCGTAGCGACTGTGTTTAAACACACCTTAAACCCTCAACTAGCACTGCACACCATCATCCTTCTATTCGGCGTGTCGGCCGTCACAATAATGACGCCCAAGCCCGTGTTGGCCGACATTATAATCATCCAAACGCGAGGCAACGGGACGGTAACACCTCCTGCACCCAACGTTTTCCCGGGCACTACGGCGCAATTCCAGAAAACACTCACCGGCCTTGACAACTTTGATATGGAGATTCTTGTGACAGGTATCACGCCGATGGGTTTCGCTACCATCACCTTCAATGAGATGGTATTTAATCTCTCGGGCGTGAAGTGGGAAGATTACCACTTCACATTGGGCACGGGCGGGTTCGGCAACGTACCCTTTTTAGAGTCAAACGAAGTGGACGCACTTTTCTTCCTGACGGGCGGTGCTAACGCGCCAATTAATATCGGGGGAAATTTTGTCAACCCACCGACGTTCGACGAGCCAGTCGATCCGGATAACCTATCCTGGTTTGCCGGGACCGGGGTCGCGCCTGGCTCTTTCACGGGTTTTAGCGTGACCATCCGTGTTCCCGATGGGATAGACGGCATGTTTGACGGTACGGCACGCTTTACGTTACGACAACGGGCCACTGTACCTGAACCAGCCACGCTGCTCCTGCTCGGCACAGGATTGATAGCGATCGCGAGCAAGGCGCGAAAGAAACTGAAAAGTCGCACGAGTAGGGAAGGAACCTTATAGCTCTCCATCCGTGTTCGTCTGTGTCGTCCGTGGCCTATTTCGGCGAGATTGAGCGCCGCAGATAAAAGATTAAATCGGTTGACGGCGGGTCGATGCCGAGTTGCCGGATCATCCCGACGACTTGTCCGCGATGCAGCGTGGCGTGATTGACGACGTGCTGCATCTGATCGACGAGTGGCATCGAACTCGCGTCGCCGCTAAGAAGCTTGAAGTGAAGCTCGGCGCCGAGCCGTTCTTCGTCAAGTTCGGACACAAATCGCGTGCGCCGATCGCGGAGCGCGGCCCAACGTTCTTTCAACGCCGGTAAATCACCACACGCCTCACTGGACCACGAAGCCCATGCTTCTGCCTTAGCGGGCGAATGGCCATGCCATCGCTCGAGCCAGATCCATTCCGCGCCCACCATGTGCAACAGCGTTCCAAAGATCGATCCGTGACTGATGCCGCATTCGCGACGCAGACTCTCATCGGGTAAGTTCGCGGCGGCTTCCATTGCGAGGTCGTTGGCCCATTCCATGTAGTCGAATTGACGTTTAATGTCTGACAGGTTCATTGTGTCTCCATTATGAAATTTGCAAAAGTCCTTTTTCTGGTTGCCGGAATCTACGGACTGATCGTATTGCTGCCGCTGTATTTTCTGGAAGCGCAGACGGGACGCGATTATCCGCCACCGATCACTCACCCGGAGTACTACTACGGTTTTATCGGAGTGGGTGTTGCGTGGCAACTCGCGTTTCTCGTGATCTCGCGAGATCCGGTGCGCTTTCGGCCGCTGATGATCCCGGCAATCGTTGAGAAAGCGAGTTTTGGCATCGCCGTGGCGGTGTTGTACATGCAGCAGCGCGTTTCGTCGTTCATGTTGGGCGCGGCGATGGCTGATTCGTTGTTGGGCGTGCTGTTTGTGCTTGCGTTTCTGAAGACCGCCCGGCAGGAATAGACTGATGCGTACAAAATTTTCCAGCGAGTGTCGATTTCGGCAATCTCGTCCGTCGTAGGATTGAAGGCAGATATTACTTAAGGAGAGAGAAGTCATGAAATACATGTTACTCATTTACCACGACGAACAGGGCTGGAACTCGATCAGTGAGGCGGAACGCGGCCAAATCTATCTCGAATACCGGAAGTTGAGAAGCGAGCTCCAGGAGAACGGGAAGTTTGTGACCGGGTCGCAGTTGCAACCAATCACCACCGCCACGAGCGTGCGCGTACGTGACGGCAAAGAATTGATCACTGACGGGCCGTTCGCCGAAACGCACGAGCAACTCGGCGGTTACTTCCTCGTGGAAGCAAAGGACCTCGACGAAGCAACCAGCATCGCCGCGCGGATTCCCGCAGCGCGCAACGGCACAATCGAAGTCAGGCCGTTGGTCGAGATGGCCGCCGAAGTTTCGGCGTAAGAGATTTACTGCTCTGTGTCTCTGTGGTTCATTCATCACCACCGAGACACAGAGGCACAGAGTTGCATGCGATCGGCGATTGTGCAACGCTCGCTTCCATGCCAGAGGCGAGCGAAATACTCGAACAGGTCTTTCGCGAAGAGTACGGACGGATCATCGCCACACTGATCCGCCAGTCAGGCTCGTTCGATCTCGCCGAAGAAGCGCTGAACGAAGCATTCCTCTCCGCTGCCGCTAGCTGGGAGCGCAATGGCCCACCTCGTAACCCGGGCGCGTGGCTGACTACTGTCGCTCATCGCCGACTGCTCGACGCGATCCGCCGCGACAAGACTCGCACTGACAAACAGCCGGAGATTGAATACGAAGCAGCCCGGCTACAGCCATACGCCGAACCCACATCGATCGAAGAAGCCGTGGAATATCCCGACGATCGGTTACGTTTGATCTTCACCTGCTGTCATCCGTCGCTCAGCCGCGACGCTCAGGTTGCACTCACGCTGCGCACACTCGGCGGCCTCACAACCACCGAGATCGCCCACGCGTTTCTCCTGCCTGAAACGACGTTGGCCCAACGGCTCGTGCGTGCGAAACAAAAGATTCGCGTGGCGCGCATCCCTTATGAGATTCCGTCAGTCGAACGTCTCAGCGATCGTCTCGCTGCTGTTCAAGCTGTCATTTATCTCATCTTTAACGAAGGCTATGCGGCGAGCGCTGGCGCTAATCTTGTGCGGAACGATCTGTGCGCGGAAGCAATTCGTTTAGGACGCGTACTCTGCGAACTGCTGCCCAACGAACCGGAAAACATCGGGCTGCTCGCGTTGATGTTGTTGCAGAACTCACGCCGCCGCGCGCGCGTGAACGATCGCGGCGAACTGGTCACGCTTGAAGAACAGGATCGTTCCCTGTGGGATCGTGATGAGATTGCTGAGGGCGTGCGACTGCTGGAAATTGCATTGCCGATGGGACGCGTCAGCAAATATCAACTGCAAGCCGCAATCGCCGCGGTCCATTGTGAAGCGAGCACTGCTGCGGAAACCGACTGGCCGCAGATCGTCGCGCTTTATGAAGAGTTGATTCGGATCTCTTCGTCGCCGGTGGTAGCGTTGAATCATGCAGCAGCAGTTGCGATGGCCGAAGGCGCGGAAGACGGCCTGCGCCTGCTCGACACGGCCGGCGCCAGCGGCGCGCTCAACAACTATTATCTCTTTCACGCAGCACGCGCCGATCTCTTGCGCCGCCTGAATCGTTTCCCCGAAGCGCGAGTGGCTTACGAACGAGCGCTCTCCCTTACCACCAATCTTATCGAGCAAAACTACATCCGCCGCCGGCTGGACGAGACCAGCACAGTCCACTGATTTTCCCTTCCAAGGTGGACCTAAACACGGCGAAAGTTCGCGTTAGTGGATCAGAGGGCAAGAGCCCGAGAAAAGGTCCCCTATGAAACTGAACGCAAAACGCGTCACATTTATCGTAATCGCGCTCGCAAGTCTTTACGTCATGTACCACAACGAGCGCTTTCTTATCGACTCAGAACATCCAGCCTGGCAGCGTTACGAAGCCTTTAAATGGTGGTTACTGCCGCACGGTATATTCGGCGCGATCGTCCTGCTCTTTGCGCCCTTTCAGTTTTCCGAGCGTATGCGCCAACGATTCACTAAAGCGCATCGCGTGATGGGCCGCTTCTACGTGGTCGGCGCACTGGCTCTCGCGCCGATGGGTGCTTATATCCAGTATTACCAGGAGCGCATGGGTGGGCCGCGTTCATTCACGATTCTCGGCGTCGTCGACGCTACGATGCTGATGAGCGCTACGTTGCTCGCGTTCCTCTTCGCGGTCAGACGCAAAATCGCTTTGCACCGGCAATGGGCCACGCGCAGTTACGCGATCGCACTTGTGTTCATCGCAGCGCGCTTTGTGATGGGAATCACTGGTTGGGAACAACTCGGAGTGGAGATTGTGCAGGCAATCATCTGGTCGTGCTTGGCGTTGTCGATGGTCTTCGCTGATATTTCGATTCACTGGCGTGAGATCCGCTCGGCGTTGTCGTTCCGGACCAAAACGCCAATCCCAACAAGACCTACTGTCGTTACCACGACTGCCCGTGCAGCGTGACCCAGGTTGAAGTTCTTCATCCACAGATTACACAGATTCCTTAAACCAATCTGCGTAATCTGTGGACAGGCAAGTGTTCTTCAGCCCTTCACGCAAACGACCTGCTTGATCTCTGCGACAACCTCAACCAAATCTTCCTGGTTCTTCATTACTGCTTCGATCGATTTATAAGCGCCCGGAATTTCATCCAGCACGCCCGTGTCTTTGCGACATTCAACGCCCGCCGTTTGACGCGCCAGATCATCAGGCGTGAAAGCGCGCTTCGCCGCGCCGCGCGACATCTTGCGGCCCGCGCCGTGAGAACACGAATGAAAACTTTCCGCCGCGCCGCGTCCTTTCACGATGAACGACTTCGCGCCCATCGATCCGGGAATGATGCCGTACATGTCTTTGCCGGCATTGATTGCGCCCTTGCGCGTGACGAAAACCTTTTCGCCGAAATGCTCTTCGAGCGCAACGTAGTTGTGATGACAGTTGACCTGAAGCTCAGGCTTGAACGGCTGACGGTGATTGAACAGTTTGTTAAATACCTTCAGCAAACGCGTCATCATGATCTCGCGGTTCTTCATCGCATAGCTTTGCGCCCACTTCAGGTCTTTCCAGTAAGCGGCAAACTCCGGTGTGCCCTGAATGAAGTAAGCGAGATCGGGAGCCGGAAGCTCCGACAGTTTCCACAACGACTTGGCGGTCGAGATGTGACGGTCGGCGAGTTCCTTACCGATGTTGCGCGAGCCTGAGTGAAGCATCAGCCAAACGAAGTTTTCGGTGTCGAGACAGACTTCGATGAAGTGGTTGCCGCCACCTAGCGTGCCGAGCTGTTTCATCGCCTTCGCTTTACGATCGCGAACGCCTGCGTGGAGATCGGAGAAGTCGTTCCAGCCTTCCCAGTACGACGACTCATCAACCGATTCGCCGTACTCGTTGAAGCCAGCCGGAATCGCTTCCTCGATCGCCAGTCGCAACTCTTTCAACTTGCCCTCGAGGATGTGGCTCTTGAACGGCGTCTTCAACGCCATCATCCCGCACCCGATATCCACTCCGACCGTCGCCGGAATCACCGCTTCCTTCGTGGCGATCACCGACCCAACCATGCTGCCCACGCCGAGGTGCGCATCCGGCATCAACGCCACATGCTTGAACAGGCATGGCAAGCGCGACACATTGCGGAGCATATTCTGCTCCTCAATACTGAACTCATGATTGGCCCACGAAAGTATCTCGTGCTGCGCGCCACCAATTGTTAGTTTCTCGTAAGGCATGTTCTTTCTCGTTTCTAATTGTAGTTCCACCTCCATCAAAACTAAGAGAGAGTGGGCTTATCCACAGATTACACAGATCGGTTTAAAAATCTGTGTAATCTGTGGATGAAGAACTTCTTCAAACTATCTCAAGACTCTTTTATTGAATCTCAAAATAGATAGCGAACTCCGAGGAGGAGGTTTCGATCGGTACGTAAGGCCAGGGGTCCTGTGTTGCGCACGACCGGAAACTGAAAGCTGCCCTCGACTACGAAGCGTGGATGGGCGGCGTACTGGAGGCCGGGGGCTAGATAGTATTCCGTGGCTCCGCTGCCGTTAACCGAGATGCCGTCGAGACGGCCGTTGCTTCGATGAACAAACGCTGTTTCGAGAATCAAAAATATCTCGCCGCCTGGCTTATGAGGATCTCGCGGCAGGACAAACTCAAGGTCAGTGCTGACACGTTGCTCGTGGCCCATGCGAAAACCGTCGCGTTCGGTGCGAAAGATCGCTTCGGCATTCCCGCCAAAGATGAAGCGTCCGCCGGCTTGAGAAAACGCGAGATCGAAATGTGGACTCAGCCCGCCGCTAATCGGCGTAAGCTGCTGTCGCACAAAGGCAGGCACATTGATTTGCACCTGACTCGGAGCGGTTTTTTTACCTGTCGGTAATTCAAGCCCAACGCGAAACGCGGCTTGTCTGTCTCCGTAGGTTTCCACGGTGCGAAAGAATCGATACTTGGCCCAAGCCGTTATGTTTCCCACTCCGAACCCAGACCCAGACGTTACTCCATCGTCATACGCCGTCCTCGTGAAAGGCGCTTCTATTTCCAACTGCAGCCGCGGCGACGGCGTGTAAGAAACGCTCAAGTCGAGGATCTGACGATTGACCTCCAAGGCGCCGAGATGTTGTTTGACGAAATAAACACGCGGAGTAATCGCGCCGCCTTTGTATACAGTCAAACCAGGCGAAGTCACGCGGATTGGCGCCAACGGAGCAGGACCGGCTGAAGGCCCCGTCTCTGAAAGCGGTGATTCCGAGAAGCTAACTTTTGTAAAGATCGGAAACGAAACCGAACGAAAACGCGCAACACTTTTGCGAGCAGGAGCAATCGTCTCACGCGCGTTTGGTCCAGTTCCGAAGGTCTTCCAATCACCGGTCAATTCGATCGCGTCGCCGTCCCGGGCGCCAGCGAACGCTTCAACAACGTCTGGACCCACCAACGCGAACCGTTGTCCCGATGCTTCCACAACGATGGCCCAACCTTCGCCGTCCTTTGCGAGCTTTCCGGCAACTGTTATGTCCGCGGAAGCAACTGTATATCCTGCCTTCTTCAGACTCTCTTTCAACGCGGCGAACGAGACAGGTTTATCCGGCTTGGGCGTAAACACTCCCAACCCTTTCTTAAAATCTGTTACCTCGATCTCTTTAAGCTTCGGTGCGAATTCGAGACGGCTCACGGCCTTCTGAATGTTGTACACTCAATTGCCGCACAAATATCCGGCGATGCGCATTTGCACTCGCTTCACCTGGGCCACCGAACTCGCCGCGCTACCAAACAATAAAACCAAGCCAAGTAGCGCGATAGAAGTGTTGCGTCTCATTTAGTCTCCTACAAGGTCCACCTGTTCTCGCTCAAACCAACTGTAAAGCGTCGGCAGAATTAGCAAGGTGAGTAACGTCGACGTGATCAGACCGCCGATGACCACCGTGGCCAGAGGCCGTTGAACTTCAGCGCCGGCAGACGTAGCCAGAGCCATCGGGATGAATCCAAGACTCGCAACTAATGCCGTCATGAGCACTGGCCGTAACCTCGTTTCCGCGCCATGACGCACCGCATCAGCCAATGACTTCCCTTCTTCGCGCAGCTTGTTGATGTAACTCACCATCACTACACCATTCAATACCGCAACACCAAACAGTGCAATGAAACCAACTCCCGCGGAAATCGAAAAGGGCATACCGCGCAGGAAGAGTGCAATGATGCCGCCAACCACCGCGAACGGAATCCCAGTGTAGATCAAAAGCGCCTGACGGATTGAGTTGAAGGTTGTGTAGAGCAGAACAAAGATCAGAAAGAGCGCCAGTGGGACTACGATCAGGAGTCGAGCGGAAGCGCGTTCAAGGTTCTCGAATGTCCCGCCCCATGTGATGTAGTAACCGGGCGGGAATTTTACGTCACGCTCCAACACGGCCCGAGCCTCGTTCACAAAGCTGCCGATGTCGCGACCGCGAACATTGAGTTCTACACCGATACGACGGCGCGTGGCTTCTCGTGAAATCTGCGCCGGACCTTCAACGATCTTCACACTCGCTAGCTGAAAGAGCGGCACGCGCGCACCGTTAGGCGCTGAGACAAGCAGGTTCTTGATCGTCTCAACATCTTTTCCCGCCCCTTCACCCAAGCGCACGACGAGATTGAACCGCTGTTCGCCTTCGTAAACCTGTCCCGCACTCTTGCCTGCCACCACAGACTCAACGAGATCATTCACGTCCTCGACGTTAATACCATGCCGCGCCACCGCCTCACGGTCCACTTGAATTTGGAGTTGCGGCAAACCTGATACTTGTTCGACTTTCACATCCTCCGCACCGGGAATCTTGCTCACTGCACTGCCGATCTGTTGAGCTGTTTTCGTCAACGTGTCCAAGTCATCGCCGAAGAGCTTGATCGCTACATCCGAACGAACGCCGGCGATCAACTCAGACACGCGCAGCTCTATCGGTTGAGAAAAACTGAATGCGCCATTGGGCACCTTCTTTTCCAGCGATTCCGATATCTTCTGAATCAATTCTTCACGAGTATCGGCGGTGGTCCATTCTGAGTGTGGCTTGAGTCCCACGTAAATGTCGGTTGTTTCGACACCCATCGGATCCGTGGCCACTTCCGCCCGTCCCGTCTTGGAAACCACTTTGGTCACTTCCGGAAAACTCTTCAGCACACGTTCGGCTTCTGTAACCGTGCGAACGCTTTGCGTGAGCGAAACACTCGGCAGTTGCTGAATCTGAACCGCCAATGCGCCTTCGTCCAGCCGTGGAATAAACTCCGATCCGAGAAACGGAAACAACGCGACAGTCACGAGCACGAGCGCAGTTGCACCGATAAGCGCCGGACGCTTCCGACGCATCGTTACTTCAAGCAAAGAACTGTAATACCTTTTCGCAATGCGAATCAGGAAACTCTCTTTCTCGGAAACATGCCCACGCAGCAAGAGAGTCATCGCCGCAGGCACATACGTGAGACTCAGTATCAGCGAACCGAGCAGCGCAAACACAACCGTCAAGGCCATCGGCTTGAACATCTTTCCCTCGATACCGGTGAGCGTCAGTATCGGCAGATAGACAATCATGATGATGGCGACGGCAAACACAACCGGCCGCCCAACCTCCATGCAGGCCTCGAGAATCGTCCGCTCCGGTGGCTCGCCGTTTCCGTGAGATTCAGCCCGCCGCCGCACTCCGTTTTCGACCATCACCACCGCACCGTCGACGATCAATCCGAAATCAATCGCACCGAGACTCATTAAGTTTCCCGACACGTTGAAGATGCGCATCAGAATCGCCGCAAACAACATCGAAAGCGGAATGATGCTCGCAACCAACAGACTTCCGCGCCAATTTCCTAATAAGAGTATCAGCACGACGATCACTAACAGCGCGCCTTCGACAAGGTTCTTCACTACGGTCCAGATTGTGCGGTCCACAAGCTCCGCGCGATCGTAAAACGGAATCAGCTCAACTCCCGCCGGCAAACTCTTTTGAATCTGCGCAACGCGTTCCTTGATCTGTTCGACGACGGTGCGCGAGTTGGCGCCTTTGAGCATCATCGCGATCCCGGCAACGATCTCGCCTTCACCATCTGCCGTCACTGCTCCCTGACGCACCGTCGCCCCGGTCACAACCTCGCCGACGTCGCGAACATAAACCGGAACACCTTCAGCGCCGGTTTTGACAACAATGCTCGCGATGTCCTGCACCGATTGGACCAGGCCGATACCTCGCAGCAGGTATTGCTCCGATCCGTGTTCGATGTAAGCACCGCCGACGTTCGCATTGTTTCTCGTCACGGCTTCAAGCACGTCGCGCAGCGACAAACCGTACGACTGCAACTTCGCGGGATCTAAATGGACCTGATACTGCTTCTCCAATCCGCCAAAGCTGTTGACCTCGGTGACGCCGGGCACGCTCAACAACTGCCGCCGCACATTCCAATCCTGAATCGTTCGCAACCCGGTGGGATCGTATCCACTGCCCGGCGATGCTTTGAGTTCGTACTGATAGATCTCGCCGAGACCGGTTGAAATCGGACCCATTTCGGGCGAGCCGATGTTTTCCGGTATCTGTTCGCGTGCCTGGGCCAGCCGTTCAAGCACGAGCTGACGAGCGAAATACGTATCGACCGAATCGTTGAATACGATCGTCACAGCCGAGAGACCAAACTTCGAGACAGATCGAATCTCCTGAATCGCAGGCAAACCTGACATCGCGACTTCAACTGGAAATGTGATCTGCCGCTCAATCTCCAGCGGCGCGAGGCTTGGCGCGGCAGTCAACACTTGCACCTGCACGTTGGTTACATCCGGAACTGCATCAATCGGCAAACGTCTCAAGCTGTACCAACCTGCAGCCACGAGAATCACTACGAGCAGCATGACGATCAGCCGATGCGAAATCGAGAAGTGAATGATTGCGTTTATCATCAGTGATCGTGATCTCCTAACTCGCCCTTCATCATTTGAGTCTTGAGCGTAAAGCTGCCTTTCGTTACCACTTTCTGGCCCACTTCTAATCCCGCCAGTACGCGCGTGTATCCGCCTGATTCGGCTCCGACCTGCACATCACGAACTTCAAAAGCACCGGGCTCGTGATCCTTCGGCACAAACACAACCGTGCGATCGCCGATACGCTGCAATGCTTCGGACTTGATCACGAGCTCTGCTGCCGCCGCACCTGCCTGGAAACCCACTTGCACAAACATGCCGGACTTGAGACGTTCGCCCGGATTCGGCATTTCGATTCGCACCCGTGCGGTTCTTGTGTCTTCGTTCAACTGTGGATCGATGTAGGCCACCCGTCCTGAAGTTGACGTGTTGCCGAGAGCCGCCGCTGCAATCTCGACTGGCGTTCCGACCTGAACCTGAGCGATCTGAGCTTCCGGAACATTCGCGATCACCCACACGGTGTTGAGATTGCCGATTGTGAACAGCGGCTTGCCCGGCTCGACGCCAGCCCCGGCATTCACGAGGCGCTCTGTGACGGTGCCTGCTACCGGAGCGCGCACGTCGACGAGTGAAGTGTCTTTATGATGATTATGTTGCTCGCCTTCCGGCACCGGCGCGCCGAGCGCTCGCATTTCATCTCGGATATGCGCGACGTCGACACGCGTCGTCTCCACCGCCGCGCGTGCTTCCTGCACTTCGCGGCTAAGCGAGATGTTGCTTTCAAAGTCGTATTCCGCTTTGGCAGTACGCTGTGCGGTTTCGGCCGCGACGAGGTCCTTCCCTGCGCCGGCGCCTAACTCGACGAGTCTGCGCACGCGTCTCAGCGTTGCTTCCGCTTCGTCAAGACGAGCTTTAGCCGACAACACAGCAACACGATTTTCCGCGCGCAGCACTCGTTCGAGATTGCGCTCGGCAAGAGCGCGCTGAGTCTCAGCTTCGTGAAGCTTTCCGTGCATCTGCGCAATTTGAGGACTGGCGATCACCGCGAGCACGGTGCCAGTTTGCACGCGATCGCCCGGCTTCACGTTTACACGCTCGATGCGGCCACCTACTAACGGCGTGGCTTGCTGCGACTGCTGTTCATTGATCTCCACAGTCCCGGTGCTTTGCAGCAACGCGACCGCGGGTCGCTCAGTTACACCTTCGATCTCGATTCCCGCCGCAGCCAGTGCTTCAGGCGCCAGTCTGACTTCCGGTTCCTCATCTTTGTGCACACTCTCTTGAGTAGCGTTCACGCTGGAGGGCGGCTTTTCACCACCGCGCAGGAAAATGAGATAGATACCAACAAGTGCAACGAGGGAAACTGCTGTGATGATTACGATGTTGAGGTTTCTTTTTGACATAACGATCACTTCTTTCATTGTTGACTGACGGGTGTTCCCATCGCAGCTTGCAAATCAGCCAGTGCCCGATAACGTTCGGCCAGCGCTTCGGTGAACTCACGCTGAACGTCGAGGAGCCGGCGCTGCTCGACCAAAAGATCGGTAATGCTGAAGGCGCCGAGCTGGTAGGCCGCGCGAATAGTGCGAACGTTTTCGCTCGAGCGAGGAATCGCGCCCTGTTCGAACGTGGTCACCGCAGCTTGCGCCGCTTCGTACCGTGCGTACGCGCTTTGCACTTCGGAACGAATCACGGCTTCAAGAAACTCGCGGCGCCGCTGTGCCTGATTGATCGCCACCGCAGCTTCTTCCTTTCCGCCCTGATTGCGATTGAAAATCGGAAGCTCAACAGACACTCCGAACGTCAACAACTTGTCGCGATCGCGCAGCACGCCGACCGGTGTGTCTTCAAACACCGTGCGAGAGTTTGAGTACTTCGTGAAAGGTGTCAGATTCGGAACTGCGCTTGCGCGAGCCAACCGCAAGCCGGCGTGGGCCACTTCTTCCACAAGCCTCGCGAATCTGAGATCGGGCCGCGTGCGCAGGGCGATCTCTTCGGCCGCGTCAACGGAGGCAGGCGCTGGAAACGCGATCGGTTGTTGCAGATCTTCCCTGAGTCGAAGCGTGTCAGTTGGACCAACACCGGTAAGGCTCTTCAATTTGAGAAGCGTGCTCTTTAATCGGCCTTCAACCAGCGCGCGACGAGATCGGAAACGCTCGACTTCCACTCGCAGTTGATTGAGCTCGATCGGCGCTGTTTCGCCTTCGTTAACTCTTGCTTGCACGAAGCGCGTGGTCTGGAGATCGAGATCGGTTAGTTCTTCTAACGTGCTCAGTTCTCGAATCGCCGCTAAGGCTTCGGCATACAACGCTCGCACGTCGTTAGTCAGGCGTCGTTCGCGATCCGCTATTTCGGCCTCCACCGCTTCCAACTCCGCCCGAGCAAGCTCGATTCGCCGTTGTCGTTTTCCGCCCAGTTCAATCGGTACAGCTATGCCCACACTCACTTCGCCTTCGCCGGTTGAACCCGTAAAGCGCCCTGTTGATTGCTCGACATCGATCGTAGGATTAGGGCGAAGCCCTGCTTGACGTAAACGCGCACGCGCTCGCTCGATCTCCAATCGAGTAGCCGCAAGCTCACCGTTGGCTGTCAGCGCTCGCCGCACAATCTCGTTCGCGGACGCGCCTTGAAGCGGATCGAAATAAAAGCGGACCTGCGCGTGAGCCGCACCGGTCACAAGCAAGATGAGACCAATCGCGTAGCTGAGTGAGCGCCACGCCCCTCTGAGAAACAACATCTTTCTATCCCTTCTGAAAACAGAAACAAATCGAGACCGCAGGCGAAGTAAACCGATAGATAGATCGGTGCCTGCGTTCAGTAAAAGTGACTTTAGTGATTAGTTAGACAGTGCGTGGAGGGTGGTAAAGCGCGTTGAGGTGTGCGGACGTGACTGACTGCGGCGTTAACGTGAGTCCTTGCGAGACAACATCAGAAGCGCCGTTCGGATGAGTTGTCAGACCCGGCAGCACGTGTGTGCAGCAACAAAAACAATCGTCTTCACTGTGCGGTGCTGAAGGATGCTCCCGTTGTTCGTTCTCTTCTGAATTACCAGTAGAAACAGTCGTCGCAGCTTCTTCAGCGCGCCTCTCAACATTTGAAGCCATCAACATCGAAGAAGGTGCAAATTCGTCGTTGCAGAGTTGTGGATTTGCTATATCGACTGCCGCGTACGCGAGAAACAGAATGACGATAAAACGCGCGAAACGGCCGCTGAAAAATCTATTCAACAATGTTGAGGACGGCCATTTCATCACCCCGCATCTATACCACAGCGCTCTCAAAGGGGTCAAAGCAGCAAGCACTCGCTAGTCAGAATGGCAGGCTGTGATCAGCCGGCTATCGAAAACTCGAAAGAATATCCGAAAATCTTAAAAATAGATGGTAGGCATCGATCGGTGATGGCTCAAAACCGAACTTCTCATAAAAACGCTTTGCGGAATCGTCCTTCGCGTGAACAAGCACTGCCCTTAGACCAGCGATCTCCGCCGCCTGTATCGTTCGAAGTAGAGCATCTTTAAGCAGCGCGGCCCCTAAACCTCGCCCGTGCTCAGTTGAATCCACGGCTAATCTGGCGAGAAGAATTACTGGAATCGGATGCCTCGGGAGTCCGGACTTTACACTTTGCGGAGCTTCTTCGAGAGATACCGAGCCATAGGCAAGCGAGTAATAACCAACTATTCGATTACCCCGCGTTGCGACATAAGTTCTCGCCGCGTACTTCTTCTGATTTTGTAAAGCGTATTTTTTGAGATAGTCATTAAGCGCAGGTACACCACAGTCGAAGGCGTTGCGGTCGTGATCTTTTGTTAGCAGTACTGGCGGAGTGAGAGTTTCACCGGCTGGCATCAAATAATCCCGGCTTAGTCAAGAGTTTACGCAGTGCAGGGATTGTTTTTGGCGGTGCATCAAGCGCCTCACAGAACTCCTTCCACTGCTTCTTGGGCAGCCTAAATTGCACCTGATCAGCGATAACCTGCTGTGCTGCTGTGAGTGACTGTTCGAGCACAAAGTCACTGATCGTCGTGTCTTTAATACGAGCCGCTTCGGCGATGACTCTCTTTTGAGTGGCCGATGCACGAATACTAAAGCGTGAGACCTTCTGTGTCGAAGCTTTACGCATCGTGTTTGCCTTTGCCATTCTATCTTCTCCTCCTAAACCCGAACCAAGCATATCACGCATGGACGCACAACGTACACCCAGCACTCATAACGGTAAAAGAGAGAACTCCTAATCGCGAGGAGGTGCCAACTTAATGCTCCCCTAAACTCGGGGAGTCTTAGAAAACGTTGACAGCGTCACACTCGCTGGAGTAAGTTTAGGGCCTCCGGAAAATACGCAAATGATTTCAACACGGTCCAAGCAGATGATTGCCGCAGGTAATAAAGGCGATCAGATGTGTGCTTGTTTGTGTTGTTGTATGCCGTCAAATGAGCGGACTGTGTATGTGATCTAGATTTTAAGTAATCATCAGCATTCACCAGGCCGCTCTTTTGAGCGGCCTTTTTTGTTGTCTGAATTTTGAAACTCCGAAGAGGAAAAACACAATGCACGATCCAGGCACGCTAGCCGTTTACTACGAGCATCCCGACTGGTTCCGGCCGCTCTTTGCAGAACTCGATCGACGAGCCGTCCCGTACGTCACGCTCGATGCGACTCGTCACTCTTACGACCCAAGCGAGACCGAGAGCACTTACACGGTGCTGTTCAATCGCATGAGCCCGTCTGCTTATCTGCGCGGCCACGGCCACGGAATTCTCTACACACTCCAATATCTCAATCACCTGGAGAGTTTGGGCACGCGAGTTATCAACGGCGAGAAAGCTTTCGCCATCGAGATCTCAAAGGCGCGTCAACTCTCATTACTCGAATCACTAAACCTGCGCTACCCGAAAGCACACGTGATCAACTCTCCCGCACAGACCATCGAGGCTTCCGAAGGTCTGCGGTTTCCGATCGTCGTGAAAGCCAACATCGGCGGCAGCGGCGCGGGCATCGTCCGTTTTGATTCGAAAGAGCAACTAAAAAGTGCGGTCGAAAATGGCAAACTCGATCTCGGCGTCGATCAAACAGCGCTGGTCCAAGAGTTCATTCCACCACGCGGCGGACACATCATGCGCGTCGAAACACTCGGCGGCAAGTATCTCTACGCGATCAATGTCTTCACCACCGGCGACACGTTCAACCTCTGCCCCGCCGACATCTGCCAACCCACAGACGGTGTTGAACTGGCGCGCGCGGCGTGCCCTGTTGATGCGCCGCGCTCGGGTTTGCGCGTCGAGGCCTTTGAACCATCACGCGAGGTGATTAGAGCGGTGGAACGAATCGTTCAAGCAGCGCTGATCGACGTCGGCGGCGTTGAATACATCGTCGACGATCGCGACGGCTCGTTGCTCTATTACGACATCAATGCGCTTTCAAACTTTGTCGCTGATGCACCGCGCGTGATCGGCTTCGATCCTCACGCGCGCCTCGTCGACTTTCTGCAAGAGGAGATTAGAAGATGCGCTACGGTTACTGGCTCCCGGTTTTCGGCGGTTGGTTGAGAAACGTCGAAGACGAGGGAATGGAAGCGAGTTGGAACTACGTCAGCAAACTGGCGCGCCGCAGCGAACAGCTCGGCTACGATCTGACGCTGATTGCTGAACTCAATCTCAACGACATCAAGGGCGTCGAAGCGCCGTCGCTCGACGCATGGTCCACCGCCGCGGCGCTGGCCGCGGTCACCACGAGACTCGAGTTGATGGTCGCCGTGCGCCCGACGTTTCATCAGCCGGCGCTTCTCGCAAAGCAGGCCGCGAACATCGATCACATCGGCGGCAGCGGACGGCTTTCGTTGAACGTGGTCTCGTCGTGGTGGGCCGACGAAGCGCGGAAATACGGCGTCGAGTTCGAACAGCACGACGATCGTTACGCACGCACACGTGAGTGGCTCGAGATCGTGGAGCGCCTCTGGCAGGAAGATCATTTCTCGTATTCGGGGAAGTACTATCGCGTTGACGATGCGGTGTTACAACCGAAACCCACCACGCGGCCGAGGCCAACAATCTACGCGGGCGGTGAATCCGAAGCGGCGAAGGAACTCATCTCGCGCTGGTGCGACGCCTACGTGATGCACGGCGACGAACCGTCGCGCGTGCGCGAGAAGATTCGCGACCTGTCCGAACGCCGAGAACGGCTGGGATTGCCGCCGATGAAGTTTGGTGTAGCGGCGTATGCGATCGTGCGAAGCACAGAGACGGAGGCAAAACGTGAGCTCGAACGCGTGACAAACGTCAAACAGTTCGCGGCCGGTTACGAGAATTATCAGCAATGGCTGGCGGGAACGAGACTCGAGCAGAAGGTTTCACTCGAAGACTACAGTGTCTCGAACCGTGGTCTTCGCTCGGGGCTGGTGGGCACACCGGATCAGGTCGCAGCGCGCGTCGCTGAGTTTGAAGACGCGGGTGTGGATCTGTTGCTGTTGCAGTGCAGTCCGCAACTGGAAGAGATGGAGCGGTTCGCGGAGACGGTTATCGCCTTCGATCGTTGTACACCGGCGCACGCTTGAGCACCAATCTGATTCTGGCTTTGATCTCGGCTTTGTCGGGCCGCTGATACTCGCGCTCGAAGAAGTCCCAACCTTCTTTTGCCTTGTGCGCGTAAACATAACGCAACAGAATAGTCAGCCGCCGTGAGAGATAGTTGAGATCATCCGCAGGGAGTAGTTGCTTGATGTCGCGCTCAATGTCGTAGAGCGCATAATCGAGAAAGAGATGATTCGCCGGCAGATACTTCCCTGCTCTCGCATCGTACTTAAAAATGATCTCCGGTAGCGGAATCTCGCCGATGTACATCTGGTCCATCATCTCGTAGAAGCCGGTTACCGGAAGCACGATCTCGTAGACGCCGTCCTTGTCGATGTCGATCACGTAAAACTCTTCCCTGCCGACACCGTAGTCAAAGCTGTCAAACAGCACACGAACCGTTGGCGACACACTGACAACCCAATGCCTTCCGGTGCGCGGCGCCGTTTGCGAAATGATGAACTGCTGCGAACCGTTTCCGAAGAGATCGAACAACCCCAACCAAGTGCTGTTGCCTAATCCGAAATAAACCCCGTCAAACTTCATCAACCGCCGGTTATCTTTCATGAGCGCGGCGTAGAGACTTCAAGATCGCGCACCCGCTCGTCGCTGACCTTCTCGGTAAGGTGTCGCATCTCATAGCCGTTGTAAGAGATGTCTTCCTCACTAAAGATATCGATGAGCTGTTCTGGCTCTTCTCTTTGCGCAACAGGCGCCGGCTCAACAGTAGCCCCCGCCGGTTGACTCGGCGCCACGTTTACGAATCCTGCGCACGTGTGACCTCGTGCACGTTGACTAAAGCTGAACATTCCGATGGAGCTGAGGGCAGTAATGAGGAAAACGACAAAACAAGCGATCGATTTGCGGGTGACGAATCGGTTCATTGTGGACGCGGCCATTAAATGCGCAGCGGTGAGCAGTTACAAAAGAGGTAACCTCGTCAACCGAACCGTGCTACCCACATCGCTTCACAACATCTCAAGGGAAACCTTGCGCTTTGGGGGTGGAAACGATTTGTCTAACTTCGCCAGATCGTCAACTGTGAGTTTGATATCCAGAGTCTCGCGGTTCGCGCGAATGTGTTCCGGCCGGCTTGCTTTCGGAATCGCGATGATATCGGGCTCGCGCAGTACCCACGCGAGCGCGATCTGAGCGGGAGTCGCGCCGTGTTCTGCCGCAATCGACTTGACGTTGCGGTCATTGAACATCTTCTTCTGCACTTGTGCGTTCGGCGCGACCGGCGAGTACGCCATGATCGGAATGCGCCGTTCCCGGCTCCACGGAATTAATTCAAACTCAATCCCGCGATGCGCCAGGTTGTACAACACCTGATTCGACGCTACCTCATCGCCTCCCAGCAACGCCATCCATTCATCCATGTCTGAAACGTCAAAATTGCTCACGCCGTGTTCGAGGATCTTTCCCGTCTCTTTCAACTGCTGAAAAGCTTCAACCGTTTCCGCAAGCGACACGTCGCCGCGCCAGTGCAAGAGATAGAGATCTATATAATCAGTCTTCAACCGTCGCAAACTTCTTTCACACGCCTCAATCGCACCGCGACGCGTCGCGTTGTGCGGATACACCTTGCTTACGACAAACACTTCCTCGCGCCGATCAGCAATTGCTTCAGCGACGACTTCCTCCGCGCCGCCTTCGCCATACATCTCCGCGGTGTCGATCAGGTTCATCCCGAGATCGAAACCGTATCGCAACGCCGCGACCTCCGCCTGGCGGCGCGCAGGCTCTTCACCCATTCGCCACGTTCCCTGACCAAGAACGGGAATCGCCCGTCCCGAAGGTAACGGCGTGGTTCTTACTTTCGGCGCGTGATTGAGTTGTGTCGCTTCCTTCATGTTTTCACCTGACGTTTAAGAGTGTGGCTGAAGAGGTAAACTATGTGATGCACGGCCTCCAAACGGTTGCCGCTCGTCAGAGGTCTCCGTGCGGTAGCCAACCGGATCGATCTCTTCCGTCGAGTAGGCCAGCATCGGACCCAAGTGCGTGACGTAATCATTCCACTGCCGGCGCAAGTTCACATAGTATTCCGCTCCTGCCTGTTCATCATCCACAGTCTGAATACCAGCCTGGCGCAACGTACGCAACGCCGCGAAGTAGCGGCGTTGCCAGAGTTCACAGGTGTCATCGTCGGGTGCATGCGGTGAAGTGCGAGTCGCATCGTGGGAGAAAGTATTTGAAATCGTTTCCAACAACATCGTAGCGCCGTCCCACAGTTGTTCGACCGCACCGGAATTTTTTAACCAACGATATTCCCGGTCGCTGAGTGCACTCTTGATCAGCGTCGCAGCGTCGAGAAACACGAGCGTGAATCGCGAGACCGAATATAAAGGCTGGCGAAAACGAAAATAGACAAGGACCGGATAGGAATGATGCGACTCTTTCGCCGCCGCCATTTCCGCCGCTAATGTGGAGAGAGTCGAGTAACCCGTCTCAAACTTCCCTTCTGGACCAAGATGCGCAATCAGTTCGGCGGCATCACCAGTCTCAGCGGAGGCAAGATGAATATTCAGCCCCAATGTGTTTCTACGATTCAAAGCCGTGTAGACCTGGATCATAAACGTCAGAGTTAGGAAAGTGGTAGATAGTCCGACCAGCGAGTTGAACAGAAAGATCAGGCGAAAGCTCGCCGTGACCGGTGTGAAATCACTCGCGCCAACTATCGAAACAGTACTGCCTCCGACATACATCGCGGTGATGAAGTCGCGAGGCGTCTCGCCGCTCGTTGCTTGCACTGACTCGCCGAGCTCAGGATGAATGATCAACGCCGCGGCGAGCGTGAGTCCGATAGCCCAAACAAGCACGAGCGCGACGAGAATGATGGGACCACAAAACGAGAGGATGCAGCCGCGAAGATGCCCAAGCGGTTGCGAGATCGTCTTGAAAAACCACCACACCAAACGTGCAACGCGAGGGCTGAGGATTCCGGTGTCGGCACGCGCGTAGAGCACCGTGAGAAACACGTCGAGCAGTATGAGCAGCATCAAAAGCGCCCCCGGAATCTGCTCGACTAAATCCATGCGATTTACCTCGTCAGCGCCGCGTCCACGAAGGTGGATCGCTTGCACGAAACGTTGCCATGACCTTGTAGTCTATTGCTGCCTCACTCATACAGTCGCCGCCCGACCGTGCCTCATTAGTGTCGCTGCTTCGCGTCCATTTACGTGGTCCGAGAGTATCAACCGGCTGCTACATAAACTCTTCAAAAGTGTGATCGTTTCTTCTTGCGCCGAGCGCCGCTGTGACGTACAACGTCCGCGTGGCAGAACTTTCCCCCGGCGCTACGATTGCCCGCTATCGCATCATCTCCAAAATTGGTGCGGGAGGTATGGGTGAGGTTTATCGGGCGCAGGACACTGAGTTGGGCCGATCAGTCGCGTTGAAATTTTTGCCCGGTGATGTTGCTGCTCACCAAAGTCGTTTAAAACGTTTCATCCAGGAAGCAAAGTCTGCATCAGCCTTAAACCATCCAAACATTCTCACGGTCTATGAAATCGGCCGCACCGATGAGACCACGTATCTTGCAACAGAGTTTGTCGATGGATTAACACTGCGCCAACACCTTCACCATTCGCTGAAGCTGACAGAGATTCTCGACATCTCGATTCAAATTGCCTCGGCGCTGGTGGCAGCTCATGCTGCCGGCATCGTGCATCGCGACATCAAGCCCGAGAACATCATGGTCCGCAAAGACGGCATCGTGAAGGTGCTCGACTTCGGTCTCGCCAAACTCACTGAAAGATTCGACTCATCAGAAAGCGGCTCGGAAGCAACCACGTTCGCGTTTGTGAATACCGAGCCCGGCACCGTGTTGGGTACCGCCGCTTACATGTCGCCGGAACAAGCACTCGGACGCGAAGTTGATGCGCGTTCGGACATCTGGAGTCTTGGCGTCGTGATCTACGAAATGCTCACGTCTCGTGCGCCGTTCGAAGGCGTGTCGCGGAGCCACATCATTGTCGCGATCACCGATCGCGAACCACCGCCGGTAACTCACTTTGCGCCCGACGTACCGCAGGCACTCGAATGGATCGTTGCTGAAGCACTGACGAAAGAACTCGACGAGCGTTGTCAGACCGCGAAAGAGCTGCTCGGCAAGTTGAAGCGTTTGAAGCAGCGGATCGAGTTGGGAGATTCGAACCTCGTTTCATTTCCACCAAGACAATCCACCGCAGACGATTCGGTGTCGGCAACGCAGCCGGAGGTTGTGACGCCGACACATGAGATCTCGAGCGTTGAATTCGTCTCTTCGAAGATCACTAAACACAAAAAGGCCGCGGCGGTGGTGCTGGTGGTTGGGTTGCTCGTTACGAGCGTGATCGGCTACGCACTCTACCAGCTATTTACTCGGCCGAAACAGTTTGGTCCAGTACGAATGACCGCGCTAACCACCGGCGGAAAGATCAATACCGAAGACATCAACGGTCAACTCTCGATCTCGCCTGACGGCAAGTATGTCGTCTGCGCGGCCAACGATTCCAAACAACAAGCCAGCTTGTGGCTCCGGCAAGTCTCGACAAATAGCCTCGTGCGGATCGTTGCTCCCGAAACTGGCGGCTACCTCGCGACGACCTTCTCGCCTGACGGCGAGATGATCTATTACGTCGCCGTGCTGGAGCGAAACAATTTTGTTCCGACTCTTTATCGTATTCCTGTTCTCGGTGGCAGTCCGGCGAAGGTTCTCGATCGTGTCTTCAGTGCCATTGGCTTTTCTCGCGACGGCGTGCAGTTCGCTTTCGTGCGCAGAAACCAGGAAGACTCGGCGCTGTTGGTTGCTAACACCGATGGCGGCGGAGAGCCGCGGACCATTGCGGTGTTGAAACAGCCGAATGGATTCTCCACTTCTGGTCCATCGTGGTCGCCTGACGGAAAGCGAATCGCTTGCGGCATGTTTCATGGAACGGGCGCCGGCTATTCAACCATCATTGAAGTACCAGTCGAGGGTGGAGTGCCGCAAACGATGGGTTCCGAGAAGTGGGCCACTGTCGGCCGACTGCTCTGGCTCGCCGACGGCAGCGGCATGATCATGGCGGCCCAGCCAGAGTTCTCGTCGATCGGTACACAAATTTGGTTTCTTCCCTATTCCGGCGGCGAGGCGCGACGCATAACGAACGACTTGAACGGCTATGGAGACGTGAGTCTCGGATTGACCGCCGACTCGAGCACGATCGCTACGATCCAGCAGGTAAACACGAGCGGTATTTGGATTACCCATGCGGATCAGGACGAAGCTCACGCGCACCAGATTCTCAAGACGAATCTTCCCGATGCTGTCACATGGACACCAGACGGAAAGCTCGTTTACGCACTTCGGATTGGAGAAAACTGGGACATCTGGACGGCAAACAGCGACGGCTCCGATAGCAGGCAACTAACAGCCGACGCTTTCATCGATCAGCAACCGTCAGTCTGCGCCAACGGTCAATACATCGTCTTTCAATCGAATCGCTCGCGCAGCCGGAACATCTGGCGCATGAATGCCGACGGCACCAATCAGAGACAACTCACGGACGGCAATTTTGTCGATCTTTATCCGGTTTGTTCTGCTGATGGCCGCTTTGTAGTTTTCATGTCCGGCCGTTCGGGGACGTGGGCCATCTGGAAGGTCGGCATCGATGGCGGAGCGCCCGTGCAGTTGACCAACAACACTTCCGAGATCCCCACGATTTCACCTGACGGCAAGTCGATCGCCTACTACTACACGGACGAACAAGCCAACAGCCAACCCAAGCTGGCGATCATTCCGTTTGAGGGCGGCGCGCCGTTGAAGACGATCGATCTTCCGCGCAGCGTGCAACCGATCGCGTTTGCATGGCTGCCGGACGGAAAGTCGATCGCTTATCTCGACAACAGTTCGGGAATCTTGAACGTTTGGAGTAAACCTGTCGACGGCAGTGCGCCGAAGCAGTTGACCAAGTTCAAGTCAGAGTTTGTAACCAGTTTCGCCATCTCCCAGGATGGCAGAATCGCGGCTTACCGTTTCTCCGCAACGAGAGACATTGTCCTGATCAAAGATTTTCGCTAAGGAGCCTCCCAATGAAAGAAAAAGAATGGACAATCATGATCTACATGGCCGGCGACAACAACCTCGCAGTCGACATGGCCTACGCGATGGAACAAATCAAAAGTGTGGCTGAGGAAGGCGCCGACAGCCCGAATCTGTTCGTTTACTACGACGGCAATTCACCGGCGATCCCCACGCTGTATTGCGACTTCTCCGAATCGCAGCGGCCTCGGTACGTTCGTTCATACAAATTGCCCAACAAGCTCTACAAGGTGCCGAAGAAAGAAAATGAGAACGCGGCGAATCCACGGTCCATACTCAACTTCGTCGACTGGTGTGTGAATCGGGTTGAAGTTGAAAACGAGAACGGTGAGATGACGTTTGGCCGGCGCGCGCAAAAGTACGCGTTGATATTCTCCGGCCACTCGCTCGGCTTCCAGGACATCGGTTTGTTCAAGGACGAGACGTCGGGCAAGTCGATGAAGATGACTGATTTTTACGCGGTGCTTCAGGGACTGGTCAGTACGAAGCGGCAGCTAGAGAAGATTGCCGACGAGTTTGGTTTCGAGGGCGATGAAAGAGAAGCTGAGACGAGAGAGTTGCTCGGCCAGAAGCTCGACATACTCGGTTTTGATAGTTGCGTGATGGGCATGCTCGAAGTCGGATATCAGTTCAACTACGTTGCGAAGACGATGATCGCTTCAGAAGGCAGCGTGCCGAGTGCCGGTTGGACGTATGCAAAGTTGCTCGGGTCGCTGGCTCGCGAGCGTAATCTCGACACGACGAGTGTGGCAGAGCTTTTCGTGAAGGAGTTTATTCGGAGTCAGGACTCGTACACGATTGGCGGCGTGTCGGTTGACATGGCCGCGTGGGACCTGAGCCGGTTTGGACATCTGGCGGAGGCGTTCGACGGACTTGCTGAAGCGCTACTGCTCTGTTTTGCGGATGAGGAGAGCCGAATCTACCGGCAGATGGAACGAGTGATTCTACAGGTGCACTGGAAGTGCCAGTCGTACATGTACGATCAGAATGTGGACCTCGGGGATTTTTGTGAGCTGCTCGATCTGGAGTGTGGGCGAGTGGTGGAGGAGATCGGAGAGTGTGAAGACGTCGAGACTCTGAAGCTTGTTCAGAACCAATGTCGAAAGGTTTTGAAAGAGTTGAAGAAGGCAGTGATTCTGAGTGGGTTTAGTGGCGGTGGTTATCAGTATTCGAATGGAGTTTCGGTGTTCTTTCCGTGGTCGCGTGAGGCTTATGAAGTGTCGCGGAAGAATTACGAGAGCCTGTGGTTTGCGAAGGACGTGAAGCGAAAACAACTTTCGTGGACGGATTTTTTGAAGAAGTATCTGTATGAAGTTACGCTGAGGAAGTTTGAGCCGGCAGTTGAGGCTCCGGCTGGGGCGAGGTACCGGTACAAGTCGGGCGTGAGGTTCGACGAGCGTTTTGGCGCGACTGTGTTTGCAGCAGCGGCGGCGGTTGGGCGGATCGCTGGTCAGGAAGGTACGAAGATCGCGGGGCAAGAAGGCTCGAAGATTTCGGGACAGGAAGGCTCAAAGATCGCCGGCCAGGAGGGCTCGAAGATTGCAGGTCAGGAAGGCTCAAAGGTCGCCGGTCAGGAGGGTTCAAAGATCGCCGGTCAAGAAGGCTCCAAGATCGCAAGACAAGAAGGCTCCAAGATCGCTGGCCAGGAAGGCTCCAAGATCGCAGGACAAGAAGGCTCCAAGATCGCCGGTCAAGAAGGCTCCAAGATCGCAGGACAAGAAGGCTCCAAGATCGCTGGCCAGGAAGGCTCCAAGATCGCAGGACAAGAAGGCTCCAAGATCGCTGGCCAGGAAGGCTCCAAGA
>Ga0307505_10000644_pt1 | contig 36567 bp, 31 predicted proteins | sample 23_S_MG_FD_202183 | JGI IMG/M metagenome (GOLD analysis project Ga0307505, IMG submission 202183) | Soil microbial communities from Populus trichocarpa stands in riparian zone in the Pacific Northwest, United States - 23_S | ecosystem: Environmental > Terrestrial > Soil > Riparian zone > Trees...
TGTCCTGTTTCGGCAGATCCTCGGGCATCGGAACCAGCGGCATCGGGAACTGGTGCTCGGCCCCGGTTTCCGCATCCTGGAACGAGGCGGTCATGACGAAGATCGTCTGCCCGTGCTGGATGGCGGTCACCCGGCGTACGGAAAAACTGCCGCCATCCCGCGTGCGTTCGACGCTGTAGATGATCGGGGCCTCGACGTCGCCGGCACGCAGGAAATACGCGTGCAGCGAATGCGCGGCGCGGCCGTTGTCGACGGTCTGCTGGGCGGCCGACAAGGCCTGGCCGACGACCTGCCCACCGAACACGTAACGGGTGCCGATATCGCGGCTCTGGCCGCGGAACAGGTTGTCCTCGAGACGTTCGAGCTGGAGCAGCGCGATCAGTTCGCGGACGATCGAAATGGCCATGAGCACGGATTCGGATGGCGGCACAGTATAGCCAACGCGGGATGGCGAAGGTCGGCGCGGAGGCGGTCAGTCGCCGCTGCCCGGCGCGAACCGGTGCAGGCCGCTGCGTTCGAGCACCGCGTCCCACGGAAACAGCGGGCCCGGATCGAGCCGGCGCGGCAGCAGGGTTGCGGGATCGTCGCTGGCCGGTTCGACCCGTTGATCGAGTTCGTCGTGGCCGGCAATCCAGCGCAGGCGTGGATGCGCATCGCGCAGGCGCGCAAGCAGACTCAGCAACGACTCGATCTGGGCGCTCGTATAGGGTTCGGTGAACACTTGATGGCGGGTATCGCGCCAGTGCGGAAACCGGCCGCGGTTGACCAGCTCCACCCCGATCGAGCGCAGGTTGTAGCCGGCCGTGTGGTGGGCGACGCGGGTGTCGGCGACAAAGCGGAACAGGCTGCCGTCGCGGTCGACGTAGTAATGGCCGCTGTTGCCCGTGCGCGAGGACTCGTGGTGGATGCGCTCGCCGTACTCGCGTGCCGTTGCCATGTCCGGCAGCTCGGTGCAATGAATCACGACGAGATCGATCACCGCGGATTCGCGTTCGGCAAGGCGTTGCTCGTAGGCCAGGGGCCAGTCCTGGATCGCCAGTTCGCTCATGCCGGCAGTGTCGCACGGGGTCCGACGGCGACGCGAGTGAGCAAGGTTCTGGCATGCTTGCCGCGGTCCGGATCGGGATTGACACACACGTGAACCGCGAACGCATCGAACTCAACGGGCATGCGCCATCGGTTGCCGACCTGCGCGCGCTCGCCTTGCTCAACTACGGGCATTTCACCTCGATGCAGGTGCGCGATCGCGGTGTGCGCGGTCTGCGGCTGCACGTCCAGCGGCTGGTCGATGCCACCCGCGAGCTGTTCGGCAGTGATCTGGACACCGACCACCTGCGCCTCTGCATGCGTCATGCGCTGGCCGGCGATGCGGATGCCTCGATGCGCGTGACCGTGTATTCGCGCGCGTTCGATCGCATGAATCCGGCACCTGCAGTCGACGTCGATGTTCTCGTTTCGGTGGCGCCGCCGCGCGCTGCGCAAACCTCGCCGATCCGCGTGCGTTCGGTGGGGTACGAACGCGTGCTGCCGCGGATCAAGCATGTCGGCACGTTCGGCCTGTTCCATCATCTGCGCGTGGCGCGCCTGGCCGGGTTCGATGACGCGTTGTTCACGACAGGTGCCGGCGAGATCTGCGAAGGGTCGACTTGGGACATCGGCTTTCTCGACGGCGAACAGGCGATCTGGCCGACCGCGCCGGCCCTGCACGGAATCACGCGCCAGCTTGTCGAATCGGGCCTGCGTGCGCGTGGAATCGAGGTCGAGTCGCGCGCGGTGTTCCTGCGCGATGTCGAACGGTTCAGCAGTGCGTTCGCGCTCAACTCCGCCGGCGCGGCGCGGCCGATCGTGGGCGTCGACGACATGCCACTGCAGGTCGATGCCGCGTTCACGGCACTCCTCGCCGACGCGCATGACTCCCATCCGCTCGAAGCGATCTGAACCCTGACAGGATCGGAGCCTCGCCAGAAGCAGGGCTTCGAATGCTGCTGTGGGAGAGCCTTCAGGCTCGATGCCGTTCGACAAGATCTGGAAGAAGGCATCGACCTGAAGGGCCTCCCACAGAAGCTTCAAGCGTGTTGCGGCAGGGCCTTCGGCTCTTGGGGGGCCTTCGCGCGCGATGCCCTGATTTAGGGACGCAGGAAGGTATCGGCCCTGAAGGCCGCCAACCGGCCCCGACCCACGGCTCGATATTCAACAGAGGAGCCGATGTCATTCGGGTGGCCGCGCTGCGGATCCGGGCCCCCGCCCTGCTACTGTAGGGGCTCCCCACTCCCGCGTTCGTCCATGCCTGCCTCGTTGTCCGCCGTGCCGCGTGTCGCGCTTGCGCTGGTCTTCGTTGCGACCAACACGGTCCTGCATTGCATCCCGTTGTTCGTGCTCGCGCTGGTCAAGCTCGTCCTGCCGGTCGCGGTCGTGCGCAGGGGCTTGTCGCGCATGCTTGCCGGGATCGGTGAGAGCTGGATCCGGATCAACAGCTTCATGATGTCGCGCTTCGCGGGCACCCGCATCGTTGTCGAGGGGGTCGAGGGATTGCGCCACGAAGGCTGGTATCTCGTGCTGTGCAATCACCAGAGCTGGGTCGACATTCCGGTCCTGCAGAGCGTATTCAACCGACGCATTCCGCTGCTGCGCTTCTTCCTCAAGAGCCAGCTGATCTGGGTGCCCATGCTTGGGCTGGCGTGGTGGGCGCTGGATTTCCCGTTCATGAAGCGCTACTCGAGGGAAGTCGTCGAGCGGCGCCCGGAGCTGCGCGGCAAGGACGTCGAAGCCACACGCAAGGCCTGCGCGAAATACCGCAAGCTGCCCGTGTCGGTCATGAATTTCGTCGAAGGAACGCGTTTCACGCCGGCCAAGCATGCGCGCCAACAATCGCCGTTCACGCATCTGCTCAAGCCGCGCGCGGGCGGGATCGCGCTCGTCCTCGATGCGATGGGTGACATGCTCGAGGCGATCGTCGATGTCAGCATCGTCTATCCACAGGGCCGGCCGACGGTTCTGGATCTCATGGCCGGGCGCGTCCACGAGGTCCGCGTGCATGTGCGCACGCTGCCGATTCCGGCTGAGCTGCTCGGTGGCGACTACGAAACCGATGCCGATTACCGCGAGCGTTTCCAGACCTGGCTCAATGCGCTGTGGAACGCGAAGGATGCGCGGATCGAACGGATCTAACACGGGGCGCCGCCGCGCGGAATGGGTGCTTGTGCCGGACCCCCGAGCGGTTCTCCGCCGTGCCCCAATCGCCGACGTTCGGCGATATCGACCAACGCGTTCGCAAGCTGCGCAGGACCAGAGATCGAGCAAGTAGTCACGCAACGCTCTCACTGCGAAGCTACGTCGGCAGCTATTGTGTCGTTGCTGCCTGCGCCGCAGTTCGTTACGAGCTCGTTTCATGGTCGACGACAGACGACAGCGCACGTCGTTGGGCGGGTCGCGCGTGCCGCCTTCATGTAGGTTTTTCGCGTTTTCCAGGGTTTCGACATCTGTCTGTTGACAATGTACAAAGAATCAACCTACCCTGAATGTATCTCATTGGACTTGCTCTATTCGTCCTCGAATGTGAGCACGAGTCGCTTGTTCGACAAAGGGAATTTACGTAGACAGTCAAAACGTTCAGTTTGTCAAACGGTGTGTCTGAGCCGCACTTGAGTGGAGGGATTGTGCTGATGGACACGGCATTTTGTGGCGCCGCCGCCCCCATGAAGATCGTTTCATCGCAGGGTGGCGTCGCCCGAGTGGTTGCTGCCATTGCAGCACTCGTGCTTTCCACGTTTTCGGCGTTGGTCCCTGCCTTCGATCCGGAGTTTGACCCTGATCGAGAGCCGAGGGCGGCTGGCGGGACGACCATCACCGAGGGATACGACAGCGTCCTCAAGGGCGTGCAGACGATCGACATGCTCGGCGCCGACCTGTTCGGCGAGCAGACGAATCTGTCCAACGGGGCGACCTCGTTCGCCGCCACCGACGTCAGCCTCGACACGAACAGCGGCCTGCCGGTCAGCGTCGGACGCAAGCTCGTCATGAATGCGCTCAGCCTCGACGAGCACGGTGGAACGACTGAATCGGCCAAGCAGATCTTCGGGCAATACTGGGAACTTGACGTTCCCTACATGCGCGGCACGTTCGACGCGCGCGTGGGCTGGATTACCTGGACCAGTGCGCGCTGCTCGACCACCAACGGTAATTTTTTCCCGCCGGGCGCCAACGGGATCGGCTCCTGGTCGTCGATCTATTTCGAAGCGAACGAGTTCTGGAGTGGCAATTGGATCAACATCCCCGGACAGGGTGAGGAAGAACTCCTGAAGCTCGCGCCTGGGCGCATCCGACCGACCGACGGTATGGCCTATCTCGGCGCAACGCGTTCGGAGTGGCGCGTTGCATGCCATCCCACCGTGCAGAATGGAACCGGCGAAGGTTTCGTCGTGGTTCTGCCGAATGGCACGCGCTACAGGTTCGACTGGATGGTGAGTCGAAGCACTTCGTCGCTCGTTGGCTACAGCGGCGACGGCGGCGGGGCGAACACCGTGATGATCCCGCGCGTCGAGGTCTTTCTCTACGCGACGCAAGTAACGGACCGCTTCGGCAACACGGTCACCTACAGCTACGATCCGGGGAATCCGCACCGGCTGATGTCCATCGCATCGAGCGATGGCGCGACGCTCACGCTGCAGTACGACGCCCAAGGCAAAGTGCAGTACATCGATGCCGGCAGCCGCCGCTGGGAATACGTGTACTCGGGAGCATCGAGTACGCTGAAAACACTGACCGACGTCATCCTGCCAGACCAGAGCCGCTGGAAGTACGTCTACAGCAACCTGTATGGCGGCGTGCGCAGCGATTCGCGCAATCTGTGGGGGTCATGCACGCCCAACGTCGGAACCAAGCGTTCCGACGTGGCGCCCTCGGCGGGCGAGACGAGTTCAGTCACAATCACGCACCCAGCCGGTGCCACGGGCACATTCAAATTCCGCAAGATCATCCATGGGACCAATGACACGCCAAGCCACTGCACGTTCGAGAGCGGCGGGTATCAAGGCCACCCTTTCATCAAGATCCATGGCGTACCCATGGCATACCAGGTCGCCTCCCTCTACGAGAAGACCATCACGGGCCCCGGCATCTCAGGGGAAACCTGGAACTACCAATACGTGCCCAGTTGGACCTGGGGCAGCACATACGGAGGGTGCTTACCGTCCGGCTGCGGTATCTCCTCGCAAACGGTCGTCGACGAACCCGGTGGCGAACGGCACCGGTACGTGTTCGGCAATGACTATCAACGGAACTCCGGTCAGTTGCTTGAACTGACCATTTCCAAGCCGTCGGCGACGGTGCTCCGCAAGACCGAGAACACGTATCTGCAGTCCGCCGAAGGGCAGCCTTACCCGGGGTGCCGGGCCATAGCCGAGGCCCCGCAACTCGATCCTGAGAATCGCGGCGCGCACGAGCGTTCACCATCGAACGGTTGGGCGTATTGCCTGCGTCCGCTCAAGACCTCGACGATCACCCAGGACGGCGCCTGGTTCAGGCGCACCAACAACACGTTCGACCTTTTCGCGCGGTCGACCGAGGTCCGGCGCGAGAGTTCGCTCGGCTACGTTAGGACCGAAACGGTCGCCTACCACGACCACACCGCGACGTGGATGCTCGGCCAGATCGCGAACGTCAACGTCGGCGCGACCACGGTTGTCGCCAACACTTACGACCCGACCAGCGCCGTGCTGCGGACGCAATCGCGCTTTGGCAAGATCGAGCGCACGCTCGACTGGTACGCGGATGGCACGTTGAAGACGAGCCGGGACGGCTTGAACCAGACCACCACGTTCGAGACATTCAAGCGCGGCATCCCGCAGACGATCCGCTACCACAACAACGACAGCGAGAGCGCCGTCGTCGACGACCTCGGCCAGATTGCGTCGTACACGAACGCCGCCGGGTTCACGACGACCTACCTGTACGACGGCTTGGGCCGACTCAAAAGGATCACCCATCCCACCGGCGACAGCGTGGCATGGAACGTCACCGATCGTGTGTTCGAGCCAGTCGCCGTGACCGAATACGGCCTTGGTCCGGGCCACTGGCGGCTGACCGAATCGACCGGCAACGCGCGCGCGATCACCTACTATGACGCGCGCTGGCGCCCCGTGCTCACGCGCGCGTTCGACGCCGCCGACGAGGCCAACACGCGGCGCATGGTGCTCAGCCGCTACGACGCGGCGAACCGCACCACGTTCGTCTCGTACCCGCAGCGCAATATCGCTTCGGTCGCCGCGACGCCGCCCGGCACGGCGTTCGAGTACGACGGCATCGGCCGCCCGACCCGAAGCCGCGCCGACAGCGAACTGGGGTTGCTCGAAACGAGGATCGAGTACCTGTCCGCATTCCGCAAACAGGTCACTAACCCGCGCGGCTACACCACGACGATCAGCTACCAGGCGTTTGACGAACCCAGTGAAGCCAACCCACTGACGATCAGCGAACCGCTGGGGACGACGACGACGATCGTCCGCGACGTGTTCGGCAAGCCGACCCAGATGACGCGCAGCGGCAATTACCTGGGCAGCCCGCTCAGCGCCGTGCGGCGCTACGTCTACGACCCCTTCCAGCGCCTGTGCAAGATGATCGAGCCGGAAACCGGCAGCACGATCGTGGACTATGACGGCGCGAACAACGTCGTATGGCGCGCGCCCGGGCTGTCGCTGTCGAGCACGACGGACTGCCAACGCACCAGCGTGACGGCGGCGCAAAAAATCACTCACGTCCATGACGCCCGCAACCGGCTGACCGATACCTATCACGGCGACGGCAGCCCGTCGATCCACACGACCTATACGGCCGACGGCCTGCCGTGGACGGTGAACTCCGATGGCAGCCTGTGGACTTACACCTACAACAAGCGCCGTCTGCTGGAGTCTGAAGTGCTGGCGATCGGCACGGCGACCTACAGCATCGGCCACGGCTACACCGGCAACGGTTACGAGAGCACGCTGAGTTATCCAGATGGCCTGACGATCGACTACCTGCCCAACGCCCTGGGCGAGCCGACCCGGGTCCGCAATGTCGGTGCCGCGTTCAATTACGCCAGCAACGTCACCCGCCACCCCAACGGCGCGCTCGCGAGCTTCAGCTACGGCAACGGCATCATCCACACCGGCACGCAGACGGTCCGCGGCCTACCCGACCTCAGTGCCGACACACGGGTGGGGCTGACCCTCCTCAACGACAACTACGACTGGGACGCGAACGGCAACGTCAGCGCGATCACCAGCAGCGCCGGCCTGGGGTACAGCCGCAGCATGCAGTACGACGCCCGCGACCGGCTGACCCGGACCATTTATGACGAGCAGGGCCCGGCGACAGTGACGTTCGGCTACGATTCGCTGGACAACCTGCGCACTTACGTGACGCCGTTCCGCAACTACACCCACGAGTACGACGGGACGAACCGGCTGACACGGATCCGCGACGCGGGCAACGTGACAAAGTTCGCCTACGGCTATGCCGGGACGGCCGGCGCGCGCGGCGTGATCACCCAGCGCAACCAGGGATCGGGAGTCAACCTCCAGAACTACACGGTCGGTCTGGACAACCGCATCCGCGCGCTGGGCGGCAGCGCCAGCGCCAGCTACACCTACGATGGCATGGGCCGGCGCACGGTTATCAAGCCGAATGGCGAGGGCGAACGTGGCCAGGTCTACGGCCAGAACGGACAGCTGCTATACGAGATCCCTTGCCTGCCGGCGTCCCGAGTCTGCACCGAACGCATCCTCGTCGAAGTGAGCCATGTCTATCTCGGGCGACATGCGATCGCGCGGGTGCAGCGCAACATCCATAGCGGCGTGGCGACACCGATCTACCAGCACACTGACGGCCTGGGCAGCCCGGTGGCGGAGACCGACGCGGCGGGCAACCTGGTGGCGAACTCGCGTGGCCTGTTCGAGCCGTACGGCCTGCGCCTGGCCGGCTCGACCGGCCAGGGCCCGGGCTACACCGGTCACGTGCAGGATGCCGCGACGGGGCTGAACTACATGCAGCAGCGCTACTATGATCCGGTCGCGGGACGCTTCCTGTCGCCCGATCCGGTTGCGGCTGATCCCAACACCGGCGCAAACTTCAACCGGTATTGGTATGCCAACAACAACCCCTACCGGTACGTTGATCCGGATGGCAGGAACTGTGTATCGGCGACCGAAAAGGAAGATGCCTGCAGGAGTCTCGTCGAACTAGGCGGCAATGACGATGCTGCGGGACGGGGAGGCCGGCTGAATTATTTCAACAAGTCGGAACCAGCTCATGCGGCAGCTGAGAAATATGTGTCTCCTGTCCCTGGTGCTTTTGTTACAGCCGGACACTCCTCGGCAACAAGAATGGACGACAATAGAGAGAACGCGGGTTTCAAGATAGTTAAGTATCCGGAAGAAATAGCTAAGGACATCCGTGCTGGTGGGTGGAAAAATGGTCAGCCGATTGATCTTGTGGGTTGTAACGCGGGTCTTGATCCAGGCACGGGAGGGCCTTCATTGGCGCAATCAATTTCGAATATTTTGCGTGTCACCGTCCGCGCGCCAGATAGCTACACGTTTTGGTGGGCAGACGGAACGGTAAAGACTTTCGACAGAATTCCAGGAAATGGTCCACGTGGCTGGTTGCCAAACTATGATCGGCCGGGCGAATGGAAAATATTTAATCCGAGCGATATCGAGTAACGTCATGAATATGCGTGTATTGTTTATTTTTTTTTCGGGCTTCCTGGTGCCGGCTATGGCTAGCGTAGGGGGCTACCCAGATCCACGCGGATATGTTGTGGATGAGGATATCAATAAGATCAGGGCCGGGGCAGTTGCTGGTTCGAATGGCGCATCCTACTGGCTTAGCCGCTACTACTTGGATGGTATATCAAATACAAAAGAGGGTGAATTTTGGCTGCGCCTGTCTGCCGAGCAGAATAACTGTGCGGCCATTGATGAGTACATTAGGTTTCTGCGGAGTCAATACAAGAATCACTTGGAGTTAACTGACTATTGGGTGAATAAGTACACCGTGCTTAAGTGCAGTACAAATGTTAGTCCGAGCTGAAGTCAGATAGTGAAATCAACCGAGCCGTAATGCCGCGGCGAAGAACCATCTTACTGTCTCAGGGATCGGGGAAGCCGATGATCGCGCAGATCGGTACGCCATGTTGTCCTAATGACCGCCGAACACCGCGGGGCGAGTTCGACTACGAAGTGCACCGCGTTTGAAGGATTTGTCGAACTGATGTTGCGGTGTGCGGAATCCTATCCGCTTTCGTGGGCGATGGTTGAGTTTGTCTTCGACGCGCGGGATCTCTTGTTCGGTGAACGCGCTGAGATCGCAGCCCTTGGGAAAGTATTGGCGCAGCAAGCCGTTGAGATTCTCGTTGCAACCTCGCTGCCAGGCCGAGTAGGGCTCGGCGATGTAGCTGACAGCCCCGAGCGCGATGTAGATCAGGGCATGCTCTGCGAACTCGCTGCCATTGTCCCAAGTGATTGTGTGCACGCGCCGATCTATCGGATAGAGCGCATGCACGATCGCCCGCATCGTCGGCTCGGCTTCTCCGCTGGCGACGCCGCGCAGCCGCGCCAGACCGGTCTTGCGTTCGACCAGGGTCATGATGCGCGCCGGCCCTTCACCGACGATACGTCATCGAGTGATGCACTTCAGAATTGAATTCGCCCGGGGAGCGTTCACGCCCACTCCTCGCTGCCGGGTGTGTTCCCAGTCGAATTCCGACAGGGTGCTATGGCAAGTCGAATCCGTTGCGGAAGATCAGATCCGGCTGCGCCTCATAGGCGCCGATGTCGACTGCGCCGAAGCGCGGCATGCCGCGCTGGTCCACGGCGGGTGCCGAGGTGGCCGTGCCGGCATCGTTCGCCGCGGACGCCGCGGGCAGGGCCATGGTCTCGGTCAGGCCGCCTTGCAGGGTCGGTGCCCCGAGCGCGATGTTGGCGAACATCGCGCCGGCGGTCACGGCGGTTTCGGCCTGGTTGGAGACCGGGCGAATCTGCGGCCATTGCACGTTGTGGCTGCCGCTGACCGGTGCGTTGAGCAGGTTCCAGGGGTTCCAGGCGTTGCCGCCCGTGTTGTTGCGAAACAGCACGTTGCGCAGGGTCAGTGGTGCGCCAGCCGAATTGGAGATGCCGCCAGCGAAACACACCGCACATTCGGCCACGTTGTCGGCGATCGTGACATTCTGGATCGTCACGCCGCCGGTCGCGGCCATGTTGATCGCGCCGCCGAGCCCGGTCCGCGCGACGTTGCCGACGAAGGTGCTGTTGACGATCAGGCCGGAGGTCGTCGTGCCGCCATGGTTGAACAGCGAAAGTCCGCCGTAGCCGGCGGCGCGGTTGCCGCGGAACGTCGATCCGCTGATCAGGAACGGACCGCCCTGGATGTACGCGCCGCCCGTATGCGCATTGCTGGTGCCGGTGCTTTCATTGCCATGAATGGTCGAGTCGACGATGCGCGTGAAACTCGTCTGGTCGTAGACCGTCGTGAACAGGCCGCCGCCGTAGGCGTTCGCCGTGTTGCCGAGCAGCCGCGTGCGGCACAGGTTGACGTGCCGGTCGGCCCCGTCGATCCCGAATGCACCGGCATTGCCGCCGTTGCCCGGATTGCCACCGGTTCCGGTCGCGGCATTGCCCGACAGCGTCGTATCGAACAGGTTGATCGTCTTTGATCCCAGCGAATAGACGGCGCCACCGTTGGCGCCGCGATTGCCATCGGCAAGCGTGCGCACGAGGGTGAGTTCGCGCGCGCCGACCGCGTAGATCGCACCGCCGCCGTCGTCCTGGGCGATCGCGATCGCGATGTTGTTGGTGAAGCGCGTGTCGAACACGCGGATTGTCACGGCCTGCCATGGACCGCCCGTGGGCTTCCACAGTCCCGCTCCCGATCCGATTGGTGTGCTGCCGTTGGCGATCGTCGCGTTGAGCAGGGTGAACGTGTAGACCAGATTGGATGGATTGGTCACGCGCAGCACGCGGCGCGCACCCATGCCTGACAATGTGGCGCCATTGGCATCGAGGATCGTCTCACGCGTGATGGTCAGTTCGGCACTGAGCGAAATCGTGCTGGCGCCGACGTTCAGGCGGATCGCGCCGCCACCATCGAGCGCGGACTGCAGTTGCGCGGTGCTCACGCTGCCCGGGTTGCCATTGCCGAGCACGGTCGGCGCGGTCAGCACGGGCGCAGCCGGGGCCACGCAATCGAACTGGGCCTGGGCCTGGATCTCGCTGCAGGCAACAGACGTGAACAGGATCAACAACAGACGGTTCGACATTGCGATGTTGGCGTCGAGGGAACGGAATGCCAAGCATGCCTCCTCGACGCGGCACAAAACCGTGCGTCAGTCACGTCCGCGCGCATGGCCCGGAGGCCGCGCAGCCATGCGCGCGCGGCAGCGCAAATCGCTGGCTGATTCGACCCTTTGCCATCAAACGGGGGCGAACACGCATTTCTCTTGCGTCGGTTCCGCGGCTACGCCGCTTGAACCGGCCTGCGAGACTTGAGCGAGTTCGCGAGCATTTGAACCGGAACACTCCGATCGACGCTGGACAAGCGCCCGGGCTGCGGCTAAACAGGCATGCTGCGGGTTTCCCGCGGTCCATGCCCGCACCGGAGCTGACCTTGAAAGCCATCCATACCCTTGCCTTGAGCAGCGTGCTGATCCTGCTCGCCGCCTGCGGCACGCGTGCGCCCAGACCCGACGCAGCACCCTCAATCACGATCGCGAGCTGGAACATCGAGCATCTCGCCGCCGCCGAAGGCAGCGGCTGCCGGCCGCGCAGCGATTCCGACTACGCGGCGCTGCGCGCGCATGCCGACGCGCTCGATGCCGACGTGATCGCCTTCCAGGAAGTGGAGTCGATCAGCGCCGCGCAACGCGTGTTCACGCCGGAACGCTATGACGTCGTCATGTCGTCACGGCCGGCGAGCGGCAGGCAGAGCTACTGTCGCCGGGATGCCACCGCAGGGCTGATGATCCGCAACCAGGGCGTGGGTATCGCGATCCGCAAAGGCATCGCGTTTACGCGCCACGCCGATCTGGATGCACTCGCGCTCGGCGATCCCGATCTGCGTTGGGGGGTCGATGTCACGCTCCGGCCCACGGGCGCCGATCCGCTGCGCGTGCTCGCGCTGCATCTGAAGAGCGGTTGTGCGCGTGGCGATCAGGCCGAAGCCTGTCCCACGCTGTTCGACCAGGTTCCGGTGCTGCAGTCCTGGATTGCCGAGCGGCAGTCCGAGGGCATCGCGTTCGCCCTGGTCGGCGACTGGAACCGGCGTCTCACGCTGCCCGATGACGCGGTCTGGCGGCGGCTTGGCGAGGTGTCCGGCGACAGTCTGGTCGCTGCGGCGGGCGCTCGGGGTGCGACCTGCAAGCAGCGCTACCCCGATTTCATCGACCATATCGTGCTCGACTCGCGCGCTTTCCGACGCATGCTTGCGGACTCGTTCGCCGAATACACCTATGGCTTGCCCGAGGACGAACACCCCTCCGACCATTGTCCGGTTTCGGTCCGCCTGCGCTGATCGCACTGGAGCGGCGTCACGGGACTGGTTACCCTAGCCTGCACGGCAGAAGCCATCCGCGCAGCGGACTTCTCGCCTCGAACGTTTCTGCCGCGCAGGCTCCCAGCCGCACCGCGCAGCGCCGCCAGCATCGAACCACACAGGAAAAACCCCATGGGCAGAGGCCCCAGCATCGAAGGCCGCAAGAACGCCGAAGACGCGCGTCGCGGCAAGATCTTCACCAAGCTCATACGCGAAATCACCGTGGCAGCGCGCAATGGCGCCGATCCGGCCACCAATGCGCGGCTGCGAATCGCGATCGACAAGGCCTTGTCGTCGAACATGGCCAAGGACACGATCGAGCGCGCGGTCAAACGCGGGTCGGGGGCCGATGGCGCCGATGACATGCAGGAGCTGCGCTACGAAGGCTATGGTCCGTCCGGGGTCGCGCTGATCATCGATGCGATGACCGACAACCCGGTGCGTACGGTGGCCGACGTGCGTCACGCGCTGTCCAAGCATGGGGGCAATCTGGGCACCAGCGGCTCGGTGGCGTTCCAGTTCGCACGCGTGGGTCAGATCATCCTCGACACGAGCGCGCCCGGTGCGGAGGACAAGGTGCTCGAGATCGCACTCGATGCGGGCGCCGACGACGTCCTCGCCGAAGGCGCGCGAACGACCGTGCTGGTCGCTGCCGAGCATTTCGAGGCGGTCAGGAAGGCGCTCGCCGACGCCGGCGTCCAACCGCTTGAGGCTGATGTCGTGATGCGCCCGGGGAATCGGGTTGCGGTCACCGACGAGGTGGCCCAGACCCTGACCGATCTGCTCGACTGGCTCGATGAACTCGACGACGTGCAGGACGTCTATCACAACGCAGCGCTGCCGGACTGACGGGCGCCCAAGACCCACATCATCCGGTGCCGCGGCGCTGCCGGGGCGCCACAGACGTTGCGGTTCGCCTATGGCCCCAACCGCACGTTCCCTGATCGGCTGAGTGCCGACCACAACTCCGTTGCTATGCCGACGCGATCAAGCTGGATGGCGTCACGACCGGGCCCGCTTCCTCCGCTGGGGGGCGCACGACGACACGATTGCGCCCGCCGCGCTTGGCGTCGTAGAGCGCATTGTCGGCTTCGCCGACAGCGATCGCGACACGTCCGTCCGCAGCTTTCCATTCGCTGACACCGATGCTCACCGTGATCTTCATTGTGCGGAAATCGGCGGCTTCAACCTCGGCTCGCAGGCGCTCGGCGAGCGCGCCGCCGACCGCGGCGTCCGCGCCATACAGGACTGCCGCGAATTCCTCGCCACCGTAGCGGAACAGTGGCGTGCGTGCATCGAGGATGCGCCCGAGCACCGCAGCGACCTCGGTGATGATGCGGTCGCCGACCAGGTGACCATGCTGGTCGTTGACGCTCTTGAAATGGTCGATATCGATCAGCAGGATCGCGCAGCACGCGTCGGTCCGGGTCGATGCATCGAGTCGATCCAGGGCTGCATTGAATGTCCTGCGGTTCAGGCAGTTGGTCAGCGCGTCGTGGTCGGAGTGATGACGCAGCATCGCTGCCGCGCGTTCCTGCAGCAGCGCATAGGCGAACACGAAACACACGAGCGTTCCTTACGCGTTGGCGAATCGGATCACATCGATCGACGGTGCGACCGGCCACAGCATCACGACGACATAGGCGCCGTAGGCAAGCATGCCGACCAGCGCCGGGGCGCTGCGCAGGAGGAAAACGAACAGGGGCGGAAAGATGTACGCCCAATGCTGCATGGCCTGCCCGTTGGCGGCACCGACCGCGACGATGACGACGAGTGCCACCGACACCATGCAGAAGAACACCGTTGCCGCAAGCTGTCGGGGCAGGATGAACAACCCGCCCAGGCATGCGAGGGTCGCGCCAAGCACGGCCCAGGCCACCATTGCGGTCGCGTGCTGTCCGATGCGCATGTTGAACACGCCGAGCACGCCCATCAGGATGCCGATGAGCACGCAAAGCACGAGCGCGACGCGCCAGCGCAAGGTCTCGCGAAAGACCGCGAACGAGTCATGGCGATTGGCGGCATTCACCGCATGGATCCCCCCGATAGCCCCGCTGCCGCGGAGAGCAGCAGCGCGAATCGGCCATCCGGGCAGATCACGCGGAGCTGCGCATGTCACTCCGGCATTTTGCCTGAGAACCGGTTCACAGTGCAGGACGCACGGCCCGGTTGTTGTGAAGTGCTTCTGCTTTCGCGTGAGTCAACGGATCCGGACCTCCGTTGGCCGCGGCGGCCCCGCCAACAAGCCGGCAGGCCGGAGTTCCCCCGCACCAGCCCGCTTCAGCGCACTGTTCGTCCAGGCCGCGCACCTCACGTTACCGCCTGCCGAGCTGCAAACGTGTGCGGATTACTCGCTGCGACCCGCGTAGTAGTTGCGCGCCCGCTCGGCTTCTTCGGGTTTCGGTGTGTATTCGTTCCACGCCTCGCTGCGTTTGCTCTTGTAGCGGATGACGCCGTTGGCGACATCGATCTCGTAGAACGCGAACGCGGCCCGCAAGTTGAAGAACGCGGCGGGTGCAAACAGCAGGATATCGACTGCCAGATGACCACCCTTGAACTTCAGGGGCAGGATTCCATACAGCGGTTCGGCGTCTCCATCGCGTGCCTGAAACTCGTAGTTGCCGAAGCTCGTTCCTCTGAGCTTCTGGGTTGTCGGCAGCGTCACCGACTGTTCCTTGATCATCATGCGCGTGCCGGCTTGCGGCGAACTGATCGCAGTCATGCTTGAGCAGGCGGCGAGGCAGGGGACCAGGGCGACGCAAAACACGGTGAGGCGCATCGGGACTCTCGTGCTGTCGGACGCGAGCCACGGACATCGATATTGCGTACCTCCGCCTGCGCTCGCTGGTATGCGGATGTGCACCTGGCCGAAAGCATGCGTCGGTTCGAGGCCGGCGCAGTATGAACGGCGCCGCAGTACGGTCAAGGCCGGCGCTCGACGCAGCCCCATGCGATCATGGCGCATGACCGATTTCTCGAACCTGCCTCTGGCTCCCGAATTGCTTCGCGCGGTTTCCGCCGCCGACTATGCCCGCATGACGCCGGTCCAGGCGGCCAGCCTGCCCGCGGTGCTCGAAGGCCGCGATCTGATCGCCCAGGCGCGCACCGGCAGCGGCAAGACCGCGGTTTTCGCGCTTGGCCTGCTTGCGCGACTGGACGTCGGGCGCGGTGGTGCTCAAGCGCTCGTGCTCTGTCCGACGCGTGAACTGGCCGACCAGGTCAGTCGCGAGATCCGCAAGCTGGCCAGCCTGCTGCCCAACGTCAAACTATCCACGTTCTGCGGCGGCATCCCGCTGCGACCGCAGCTGGCATCGCTGGCGCATCCGCCGCATGTCGTCGTCGGCACGCCGGGGCGGATCCAGGAACTGGTCGACCAGGGCGCGCTCGTCCTGGACGAGGTGCGCACGCTCGTGCTCGACGAGGCGGATCGCATGCTCGACATGGGCTTCCTCGACGCGATCGAGGCGCTCGTTGCGGGATTGCCGCGCGAGCGCCAGACCCTGATGTTCTCGGCCACGTTTCCGCCGCCGATCCGCACGATCAGCCGGCGCCTGCAGCGCGATCCCGCAGAAGTGATCGTCGATGAAGGCGAGGCCGCTGCCGATGTGCAGCAGCGCTTCCACGAAATCGACGCGCCGCGCCGGTTCGATGCGCTCGTGCGCGTGCTTGCGGCGGAACGACCGGAATCCGCGCTCGTGTTCTGCAATACGCGACGCGATGTCCAGGATCTCGCCGACGGACTGGCGGCACGGGGCTTCTCGGCGGCGGCGCTGCATGGCGATCTGGACCAGCGCGAGCGCGACGAGACGCTCGTACGTTTCAGCAATCGCAGCTGTGTGGTTCTCGTGGCGACCGATGTCGCCGCGCGCGGTCTCGACATCGAGGATCTGCCGCTCGTCGTGAACTGGGAGATCTCGACCGATCCGGATGTGCATGTGCATCGCGTCGGCCGCACCGGCCGGGCCGGGCGCAGCGGGGTCGCCGTGAGCCTCGTCGCCGCCGCCGAAATGCCGCGCATCGCCGCGATCGAGGCGCGCTGCGGCGCGCGCATCGTGTGGTCCGCATTGCCCGCCGCGAGCTCGGCAGCGAAGCCGTTGACGGCCTTGATGGCGACGCTGCGCATCGATGCCGGGCGCCAGGACAAGCTGCGGCCCGGCGACATCCTCGGCTCGCTGACCGGCGAGAATGGCATCGATGGGAAGGCGGTCGGCAAGATCGCGATATTCGCAACGCGCTCCTACGTCGCCGTGCAAAGCGAGATGGCGAGCACCGCGCTCGCACGCCTTCGGGGTGCCGGCGTCAAGGGCAGACGCTTCCGCGTGCAGTCGGTCCAGGGGTCTCGCTAGCGACCGGGATCGACCCCTCGTAGCGCGCGAAGCCAAGTAAGATCGGCCCTCGGGTCGGGTCATTCGGGGGAATCCATGCGCGTGTTCGCCGCCGTCGTCGTGTTGGTGTGCTCAAGCTTGGGGTACGCGGCCATCGAGCCCGGGCCGCCGCGACGCGAGGGCGCAGGACCGTATCCGCAGTTGATCCTGCGCGGCGTGACCGTGATCAACGGCACCGGCGCCCCGGCCAACGGTCCGCTCGACATCGTCATCCGCGGCAACCGCATCGAGCGCATCTTCGCGGTGGGCTACCCCGGGGTGCCGGTCGAGAGCGAAAAGCGACCCGCACTGGAGGCGGGGGGGCACGAGATCGACCTGGCGGGGCATTACCTGCTGCCCGGTTTCGTCGACATGCATGCGCACATCGGTGGCGAAGACCAGGGGACACCGGCCGAGTACGTGTACAAACTCTGGCTCGGGCACGGGATCACCACGGTGCGGGATCCCGGATGCGGCAACGGCCTCGCGTTCTGCGTCAGCGAGCGCGATCGCAGCGCGAAGAACGCGATCGTGGCGCCGCGCATCCACCCCTACGTGTTCTTCGGTCAGGGCCATGATGGCCCGTTCACCACGCCCGTGCAGGCGCGAGACTGGGTGCGCAGGATCAAGCGCGAGGGCGCCGAAGGCATCAAGTTCTTCGGCTACCGGCCCGACATCATGGAGGCCGCGATTCGCGAGGCCCACGCGCTCGGCCTGCGCACGACGGCCCACCATGCGCAGATGGATGTCAGCCGGGTCAACGTCCTGACCAGCGCGCGCTGGGGCCTGGATTCGATGGAACACTGGTATGGCCTGCCCGAGGCCTTGTTCGATGCGCGCACGCTGCAGGACTATCCGGCCGACTACAACTATGCCGATGAGCAGCACCGCTTCGCCAATGCGGGACGCCTGTGGAGTCAGGCCGCTGCCCCCGGCAGCGCGAAATGGATCGCGGTGCGCGACGAGCTGATCGCGCTGGATTTCACCCTCGATCCGACCTTCACGATCTACCAGGCCACACGCGACTTCATGCGCGCGCGCACTGCCGAGTGGCATGCCGACTACACCCTGCCTTCGCTGTGGCGATTCTTCGCGCCGAGCCGCAAGGCGCACGGCTCGTTCTGGTTTGCCTGGGGCAGCGAGGAGGAGACGGCCTGGCGCGCGAACTACGCACTGTGGATGGCTTTCATCAACGACTACAAGAATCATGGTGGCCGGGTGACCACGGGGTCGGACTCGGGCTACATCTACAAGACCTACGGTTTCGGCTATGTCGAGGAACTCGAACTGCTGCGCGAAGCGGGTCTGCATCCGCTCGAAGTGATCCGTGCTGCTACGCTCGCCGGCGCCGAGGCGCTCGGTGTCGCCGACCGCGTCGGCTCGATCGAGGCCGGCAAACTCGCCGATCTGGTCGTCGTGGCCGAGAATCCGCTCGCCGATCTCAAGGTGCTGTTCGGCACCGGGGCGATCCGTGTGGATGCCGGAAACCGGCCTTTGCGCGTCGGTGGCGTGCGCTACACGATCAAGGACGGCATCGTCTACGACGCCAAGGCATTGCTCGCCGACGTGCGTCGCATGGTCGCTGAAGCGAAACGACGCGAAGGCATCGAACGGCTACCCGATGTTCCCTGGGCCGAATGAGGCGAGTGCCGCGCGGTGTGCGGATGAATTCTCAGGTCAGCGCGAACAGGCGCCAGCTCACGAAGCCGGTTGCGACGGCCAGCACGACCAGCACGCCGGACACCACTTGCAGCTGGCGAGCGATGCGCACGGCGGCATCGCCACGACGCATCGGGGTGTCGCGAATCACGCGCACGCCGGGCGCCGGCCACTGGCGCATCTCCAGGGTGCGGCGGGCGCTGCGTGCCGCGTGCATGGCCAGCGCGGCCAGGCAGATCGCGCAACCGGTCAGGGTCACGCCGATCAGCGAGCGCATCCGCGGGACGAGTTCGGCCGGATGCATGTCGATGGTGGCATCGCCGAGCCAGCGCGAAAAAGCGAACAGGACGACGACACCGAGTACGGCAACACTGGCGACGACGATCCCAACGATCCGGCGCAGACGGGGGTCGGCGCGCAGAATGTCATTGCTCATTCGGTGTCCTCTCTTGGCTGACCGAGCATACCGGCAACGACGCCCGGTTTCGCGAACGCGTTGCGCAAATCGGGCCCGGCAAGCCGGGTCGGGTTTGAGGCCGGCATCGGGCGCATGGATAATGCGCGACCCGCCGACGGAGTTGCGATGAGCGCCCGACTGCTTGATGGCAAGCGCATTGCCGATGAACTGCTCGACCGCCTCGCCGAGCGGGTCAAGGCGCGCCTTGCGGCAGGCAGGCAGGCACCCGGACTGGCCGTGATCCTGGTCGGCGACGATCCGGCGTCGTCGGTCTATGTACGCAACAAGCGCCGGGCCTGCGCACGCGTCGGTTTCCGCTCGCTCGATTTCGATCTGCCCACGGCAACCACGGATGCGGAACTGGTTGCCCTCGTCGAACGCCTCAATCGCGATCCCGACGTGCATGGCATCCTCGTGCAATTGCCGTTGCCCGCGCACATCGATGCCAGCGCGCTGATCAACGGCATCGATCCGCGCAAGGATGTCGATGGCTTCCAGGCGGAGAACGTCGGCCGCCTCGTGCTGCGCCAGCGTGGCCTTCGCCCGTGCACGTCCAAGGGCGTCATGACCCTGCTCGCCAACACCGATCTGCCCGTGCGCGGCCGACACGCCGTCGTGGTCGGTGTGTCCAATCATGTCGGCCGGCCACTCCTGCTCGAGTTGCTGCTCGCAGGCTGCACGACAACAGGCTGCCATCGATTCACGCGCGACCTCGCCCATCACGTGGCGGCCGCCGACATCGTCGTTGTTGCCGCCGGTCGTCCCGGGCTGGTCAAGGGAGCCTGGATCAAGCCGGGTTCGATCGTCGTCGATGTCGGCATCAACCGTCTTGCCGACGGCAGGCTGGCCGGCGACGTCGAATTCGAAGCCGCCGCGGAGCGTGCGGCGTGGATAACGCCGGTACCCGGCGGTGTCGGGCCGATGACCGTGGCGACGCTCATGGAGAACACGGTCGAAGCGGCAGAGATGTTCTTCGACCAGTAGGCCCGGGTGATGCCCGCTGCTGTGGGAAGTTGCCGGTAGCTCATCAAAGCGCGCTTTTGAGATGAAGCAGGGGGTAGGGGTTGGGGGCGAGGGCGCAAGTACGAAGGCGTTCTTTAGGGCCAGGCTCTTGTGGGAAGTCTGCAGGTAACTCATCAAAGCGCGCATTTGAGATGAAGCAGGGGCTAGGGGTTGGGGGCGAGGGCGCAAGTACGAAGGCGTCCTTCAGGGCCAGGCTCCTTTGGGAAATCCTTCAGGGCCAGGCTCCTGTGGGAGGCCCTTCAGGGCCGATGCTTTTCTGCATGCAATCCTGCCCCAGGGCAGCGGGCCGGAAGGCGATCGACGAACGGCATCGCGCGCCAGGTATTCCCTCATCGCCCGGCCTGTCTGCGCTCGCGGCGCAGCGCGGCCTCGGCTCGCTGCTCGTCGATCCATGCAGACACGACGTCCGCATCGGGCGGCGGTTCATCGAGCCAGCGACTCGCGTCGCCGTCCAGGCGATAACCCGAAACGGCGTTCGCACCGTGGTAGACATCCACGCGGTTGCGATCATCGCCGCGCACGTGGATGACCCACGCGGGCGGTTGCGGATCCGATCGCAGGAAGCTGCCGGCAAACGCAGTACGGCAGTACGGTTGCCCCAGCATCCACGCCAGCGACGGCACGAGGTCGCTCTGCTGGAATGACGCGTCGACGACCGCCGGCATGTCCACTGCGCCGGCGACGACAAGCGGCACACGTGCGAATGCGCGCTCGCCATGCTCAAGATATTCCTCGGCGCGCAGAGGCGTCATCGTGCGGTGGTCGCCCATGACGATCAGGACACCGTCATTGAAGAAGCCACGTTCGCGCAGCGCATCGTGCAAGCGGCCGATCTGCTCGTCGACGTAGCGGAATGTGCCTTCTGGATCGATGCGGTCGCTGCGCGGATCGACGAACGGAGGATGGCTGGTCACGGTAAGCAGGGTCGCGACGTATGCGCGCGCGCTGTCGCGCGCATCGAGCCAGGCGAGAAAACGCTCGTAGAACTGGCGATCTTCCACCGCGCTGAACTGCCCGCGCGGCATGCCCGCGTAGTACGCGTCGTCGCTGCCATGGACGTGATCGAAACCAAGCCCGCGCAGCCACTCGCCGATGCCGAGGAATTCCGTGGTGCCGGGCGTGAAGAACAGGCTTTCATGGCCGGCAGCGCGGGCGATTTCGGGCAGGCTGCCTTCGCGCACCCGGTAGTTGTCGAAGTTCAGTTCGATCGCGCCGGGCGGATTGAACGGCACGCGCCCCGTGAACAGAGCGATCTCGCCGGCGCTGGTCGTGAACCCGTTGGCGTGGAAGCGCGTGAAGTAGTGGTTGTCGCGTGCGATCGCATCCAGGCGCGGAGTCCAGTCCAGCGGACTGCCGAGCAGTCGGCTTTGCCACGACGACAATGACTCGGCCAGCACGATGATCACATTGGGCGATTGTGCCACCGGGTTGCGTTCGCAGGTCTGCGCCAGAGTCGCGGCCAATGCGCGCTGCTTGTGAAGATGCGCTTCGCTGTAATCCTTCATGCGTCCGCGCGGCAGGTTGATCGCGATCACGTTGGCGGTGAACGCGGCATGCACGTAGCGCACGGGTTGTGCGCTTGCGATCAGCGCGAACACGAACACGCCCACGGCGAGCACGGCGAACGTGGCGCCGAGACGCGTGCGGGCGGGCGAGGGCAGGCAGGCAGGAATCAGCGTGACCAACAGCAGTACCGCGGCAATCGCCTTCAGAACACCCGACGGCGCGGCCAGTGAAGCGCGCAGCACGCTGGCATTGGCGCCGACATCGCCGCCGAAGCGCACGACATCATCGAGCAGCAAGCGGTGCGAAAGCAGATCGAAAAGGGCGAGGTCGGTAGCCGCGATCACGCACAGCGTGGCCGCCGCGAGCCGGGCTAGCAGGCGCAGTGACGCCCACGGCGCCGCACAACCCAGCGCCAACAGCAGCAACAGGCTGCCCAGAAGCCAGGCGTCCTGACCCAGCGTGGCGAGCCGGAAACAACCCTGACAGCCGGTGTAGGCCCCGGCGCGTGCGTCGACCAGATGCGCGCGCACGAGGAATATCCCGGTCAGCGCGAGCACGAGCAGCAGCGTGGCAACCAGTTGAATGCGTGAGGATTTGCCGCGCGCGGGGGTATTCTGCATGGATGTCGGGTGGGTTGGAATGGCGCACGGTGGCCCGGAAACGCTAAAATAGCGTACTTGACTGCCCGTACCCGCCGCTCATGCGTCTTCTAGCCGATGCCCTGACCTTCGACGACGTCTATCTCGTTCCCGGACATTCCACCGTTCTGCCGCGCGATGTCGATACATCGACACGCCTGACCCGCGATCTGCGCCTCAATGTGCCGATCGTTTCGGCCGCGATGGATACGGTTACCGAAGCGCATCTCGCGATCACGATGGCGCAGTGCGGCGGCATCGGCATCATCCACAAGAACATGCCCTACGAACAGCAGGCCGCCGAAGTGCGCCTGGTCAAGAAGTTCGAGTCCGGCGTGATCCGCGATCCGCTTACGGTGCGCCCGGACACCTCGATCCGCGACGTCATGCGGATCACGCGCGAACACGGCATTTCCGGTGTTCCCGTCGTGGATGGGCAGGAACTGGTCGGCATCGTGACCAGTCGCGACATGCGTTTCGAGAAGAAGCACGATGACCCGGTCAGGAACATCATGACCCGCAAGGAGCGACTGGTCACGGTCCGGGAAGGCGCCAGCGAGGACGAAGTGCTCGCGCTCCTGCACAAGCACCGCATCGAGAAGGTGCTCGTGGTCAACGACGAGTTCGAGTTGCGCGGCCTGATCACAGTCAAGGATATACAAAAGGCGCGCGACAACCCGCGCGCGGCCAAGGATGTGCGGGAACGCCTGCGGGTCGGCGCTGCCGTCGGCGTCGGTGGCGATACCGAACGCCGGGTCGAGGCGCTGATCGAGGCGGGCGTGGACGTGATCATCGTCGACACCGCGCATGGTCACGCGCAGTCGGTCATCGACCGCGTGCGCTGGGTCAAGAAGACATTTCCCGCCAGCCAGCTCATCGGCGGCAACATTGTCACCGCCGACGCCGCCCTGATGTTGCGCGATGCCGGTGCCGACGCGGTCAAGGTCGGGGTCGGTCCGGGTTCGATCTGCACGACCCGCATCGTCACCGGCGTGGGTGTGCCGCAGATCACGGCGATCGATCTGGTCGCCAACGCGCTCAAGGACGAGATCCCGCTGATTGCCGATGGCGGAATCCGCTACTCGGGCGATGTCGCCAAGGCGATCGCCGCCGGCGCTTCGACGGTCATGCTCGGCAGCATGTTCGCCGGTACCGAGGAATCGCCCGGCGAGGTCGAGCTCTACCAGGGCCGTTCGTACAAGAGCTACCGCGGCATGGGTTCGCTTGGCGCGATGGAGCGCGGATCCAGCGATCGCTATTTCCAGGACGCTTCGGATCCCGAAAAGCTCGTGCCCGAGGGCATCGAGGGTCGCGTTCCGTACCGCGGTTCGCTGCGCAACATCATCCACCAGCTCGTCGGCGGCCTGCGCGCATCGATGGGGTATTGCGGCTGCAACTCGATCGAGGAGATGCGAACGCGCCCGCAGTTCGTGCGGGTGACCGGTGCCGGCGTGCGCGAAGCGCACCCGCACGATGTCGAGATCGTCAAGGAAGCACCGAACTACCGCCTGAGCTGAGCGGGCGCCGGTTCTTTGGCGCGGGATTCGTCAAGCCTCAAGCGATGCCAATGGAACGCGAAGCACTATGACGTCCCCATCGAATTCCGGATCCGCCACGGCTGCTTCCGACCTCCATCACGACAGGATCCTGATCCTAGATTTCGGTGCGCAATACACCCAGCTGATCGCGCGCCGCGTGCGCGAGATCGGGGTGTATTGCGAGATCTGGGCCTGGGATCACGATCCGGCCGAGATCGCGGCGTTCGCGCCGAAGGGGATCATCCTTTCGGGCGGCCCGGAATCGACGACCGAACACGGCGCGCCGTCAGCGCCGCAGCCCGTGTTCGATGCCGGGGTTCCGATTCTGGGTATCTGCTACGGCATGCAGACCCTGGCCGCCCAGCTCGGCGGCGCCACCGAGTCCGCCGACGCGCGCGAGTTCGGTCACGCCGAAGTCGAGATTGTTGGCCACGACCGGCTGCTCCATGGGCTCACCGATCATCCCGGCAGCCCGGCGCGGCTGGATGTGTGGATGAGCCATGGCGATCACGTTTCGGTCGCGCCGCCGGGCTTCGTCGTGACCGCGTGCACCGATCGCATTCCGGTCGCCGCGATGGCCGACGAGACGCGCGGCTGGTACGGCGTGCAGTTCCATCCCGAGGTGACCCACACCAGGCAGGGCGAGGCACTGCTGCGACGCTTCATCGTCGAGATCTGCGCCTGTCGCACGCTGTGGAACGCAGCCAACATCATCGAGGACCAGATTGCACGCGTACGCGAGAAGGTCGGCGACGACGAGGTCATCCTCGGTCTCTCCGGCGGCGTCGACTCCTCGGTCGTCGCTGCGCTGCTCCATCGCGCGATCGGGACCCGGCTCACCTGCGTGTTCGTCGATACCGGCCTGTTGCGCTGGCAGGAAGGCGATCAGGTCATGGCGATGTTCGCCGAGCACATGGGCGTCAAGGTGATCCGCGTGAACGCGGCCGAGCGCTATTTCGCAGCGCTCGCCGGCGTCAGCGATCCCGAGGCCAAGCGCAAGATCATCGGCAATCTGTTCATCGATATCTTCGACGAGGAGTCGGGCCGGCTTGCCAACGCGAAGTGGCTCGCACAGGGCACGATCTACCCCGACGTGATCGAGTCGGCCGGCAGCAAGACCGGCAAGGCGCATGTGATCAAGAGCCATCACAACGTCGGCGGCTTGCCCGCACACATGAAGCTCGGCCTCGTCGAGCCGTTGCGCGAACTGTTCAAGGACGAGGTGCGGCGCCTCGGCGTGGCGCTCGGACTGCCGCGATCGATGGTCTATCGCCATCCGTTTCCGGGCCCCGGTCTTGGCGTTCGCATACTCGGCGAAGTCAGGCGCGAATACGCCGAACTCCTGGCCCGGGCCGACGCGATCTTCATCGAGGAATTGCGCAATGCCGACCTTTACGACAAGACCAGCCAGGCCTTCGCGGTGTTCCTGCCGGTCAAGTCGGTCGGCGTGGTCGGCGACGCACGCGCCTACGAATGGGTCATCGCGCTGCGCGCCGTGGAAACGATCGACTTCATGACCGCGCAGTGGGCGCACCTGCCGTACGACTTCCTCGGCCGCGTTTCCAACCGCATCATCAACGAACTGCGTGGCATCTCGCGCGTCGTCTACGACATCAGCGGCAAACCGCCGGCGACGATCGAGTGGGAGTGAGGCACGCGCCACGGCAGGCGGTCATGGGTCCGGCACGGGCAGGGGCGATCCGTAGGGGCTGATCGACTCGGCGCGGACTTGCACAGGCGGTTTCAGCTTCCTGTCCGCTCTCCGACGTTCTTGCCTGAAACGGCCAGAATAGCTATTCTGTCCGTTATGAAAAGTGTCACTGCCCTGGAAGCCAAGAACCGGTTCGGCGAAGTGCTGGAAGCCGCGCAGCGGCAGCCCGTCAGCATCACCCGCAATGGCCGCCCCTCGGTGGTGATGATTTCCGCCGAGAGCTATGCCCGTCGGCAGCGCATGGCGCGCGAACGCCTGCGTCAGGCCATGCAGCGCGCCGGCGAACATGCATCTGCCCAGGGTATGAACGAGAAGGTGCTGGACCAGCTGCTTGCGGATGAAAGCTGAACGGCTGGTCATCGACAGCAATGCCTGGATTGCCGCGCTGATCTCGCCCACTGGAACAGCGCGTCAACTTGTGGATGCCGTCCTGGACAATGACCTCGACATATTGATGTCGGAGGCGACCTTTGCCGAGCTGGTATCACGTCTGGATCGGCCCAAGTTCAACCGCTATCGCGAGCCTGAGACCTGGAACGTGTTCCTCTCCGAACTGGTGGAACTTGCGTTATGGCACGAGGATGCCGGAACAGCGACTGGCATCTCTCGCGATGCGGACGACGACAAGTTCCTCGCGCTGGCTGTCACTGGCCAGGCCGACGCGATCATCAGCGGTGACAGCGATCTTCTGGAACTGGTCACCCATGAGGGCATACCTGTTCTCACGCCGGCGCAGTTTCTTGAACGTCTGCGCGGGTCGGAGCCGTGAACGAAGCTGAGAAGCAGGGATGATGGCCAGCGCGCGCATGCACGCGGCAGGTTTCGATGGTCAGGCTGACGGAATAATCATGCTGCTGTCGCAAGAAGCGCAGCAGCGTTGGCAACTAGCAGGGCTCGGAAACTATCGAGTGGGAGCGAGCTGAGTCTTGTGCACGAGACACCGCTTTTTTCGGTGATTTTTGCAGAAGATCCGGCAATCCGCGACCACGTGCTCCGCAACGGAATGACCCGGCCGCAAGGGGCGGGCCACTCCGGGTTACTGCCCGCGCATGCGTCCCTGGAAATGCGGTGCCGCGCTGCCGAGGTGCGGCAGGCGCAGCTTGCCGATCGCGAGGATGCGTTCCTCGGCCATCCGGTCGGCGGCCTTGTAGGTCGGGATGCCGTCACGCTTGGCGATTTCGAAGATGCGACTGACGTTGTGGTAGATCGTGCGCATCATGCGCATCGCACGCTCGCGGTTGTAGCCATCGATCTCCAGCGAGATGTTCATGACCCCGCCAGCGTTCACCGCGTAGTCGGGAGCATAGAACAGGCCGCGCTTCTGCACTTCGTCGCCGATCTCGTCGTTGGCGAGCTGGTTGTTCGCCGCACCGCAGATGACCTTGCACTTGAGCCGCGGCAAGGTCTCCTCGTTGACCGTGCCACCGAGCGCGCACGGACTGTAGACATCGGCGTCGACGTCGTAGATCTCGTCGAGTCCGACCGCCATGCAGCCGTGTTCGTCGACGGCGCGCTCCACGAGTTCCTTGTTGATGTCGGTGACGTAGACCTTGGCTCCGTTCTCGCGCAGCAGCTTGATGAATTCCATGCCCACATGCCCGGCACCTTGCACTGCGTAACTGTAGCGGCCGACGTCCTCGTTGCCGTAGCAGGCATTGAGTGCGGCCAGCAGACCTTGCAGCGTGCCGAACGCGGTGAAAGGCGAGGGGTCGCCCGATCCGCCATGGACCTGGTGCACGCCGGTCACGAACGAGGTTTCGCGGAACACCCATTCCATGTCGTTGACATCGATTCCGACATCCTCGGCGGTGATGTAGCGGCCGTTGAGCGAGTTGACGAATCGCCCGAAGGCACGGAACAGCGCTTCGGACTTGTCCTTGGCCGGATCGCCGATGATGACCGCCTTGCCGCCACCCAGGTTGAGTCCGGCGACCGCGTTCTTGTAGGTCATCCCGCGCGACAGGCGCAGGACGTCGTTGATCGCTTCCTGCTCGCTCTTGTACGGCCACATGCGCAAGCCACCCAGACCCGGGCCGAGCACGGTGTTGTGGATCGCGATGATCGCCTTGAGGCCAGCGTCCTTGTTGTGGCAGAAAACGACTTCCTCGTGGCCGGTGGTGGCGAGTGTTTCGAAAATCATTGGGTGCTCCGCAAACGGAATGGAAGCGGACGCAGGGTCCGCATTTGAGAAATGAGGCGATGCCGGAAGCCGGGGCTCTCGTTCTGCTGTCGGGTCTTGGCCTGATTGCCGGCGGCGGTGCCGGGCGTGGCGGCGCGTAGTCTACCAGCCCGCCGGAAGCCGGGTGCTGGCACCACGTGGATCGGATGAAGGCATGGCACGAGCTTGACACGCGCACCCCGGCCCGGCGCGGGCCGAACGTCATTCAGGATACGCTGCCGGTTGCCATCCTCGAACGGCTTGCCGCAAGATCCGGGGCTGCCCCGTACCGGAACCTCGCCATGAATACGCGTTTTCGTCGCTTCACCCCGGCGTCCCTTGTCCTGTTCGCGCTCGCGTTCGCTGCACTGTCGAGCCCGGCATCCGCGCTGTCGGATGCGCGCGAGGCCCTGTTCGCGGCGCATCAGCGCATGCTCGATTCAAAGGTGTCCACGGAGACCGTCACGACCGACAAGAAGGGGCGCGAAACCAGGGTGCGCACCGAATTCGATACGCTCTCGCGCGTGCGCGTGACCAGTGATGACATGAGCCTGGTCATCCTGCCGGAAGGCACCTGGATGCGCAGCGGCAACGGCGAATGGACCCGGCCGCCGATCGACATGAGCAAGATGTTCAAGCAGGTGATTCCGGCCACGCTAGAGGAAGCCAAGGCGGGAACCAGGAACATCCGCGATCTCGGCGAACGCAACGTGGATGGCCAGACCTTGCGCGCGATCAGCTACGACGTGGAGACGCGCATCATGGGAATCACGATGGCGTCGAGCAACACCGTGTACATCGACGCGGGTGGCCGCATCGTGCGCAGCGAAAGCGAGGGTACGGCGATGGGTCAGACGACGCGTTCGGTGCAGACGATCCGCTACGACGACAGCATCCGCATCAGCGCGCCGAACTGAGGCGTCGATCGGCCCGGTCGAATGCCGGGCCGGTCGCGGCGAACTCAGCCGTTGTCGAGTGTGCAGCGTGCGAGCAGGCCGCGCGCGAGCATCGTGTACTCGCGGCGGCGCAGCAGCAGTCGCCATTGGCTGCCGCCGACCTGGCGCCACAGCACGGCTGCACGCACGGCAGCGAGCAGCAGGGCGCGGATCTGCTCGACCCGCCGCGGGTCGCCCAGATACAGCGGATTTCCCTGGACGACGATGCGTGGTCGCAACAGCGACAGCGTTTCCGTATAGAGCTCCGCGAGGCGCGTCTGCACGGTCGCGTGCGCCGGACCGAGGTGCTCGACCTGACGCTGGATGGCGCTGATGCCTTCGCTGAGCGCGTGCAGCATTTCCCTGCGCCCGGAAAGCTTGCGCTCCAGCCGCAATGCGCCAATGGCCAACTGCGCGATCGCCGTGTTGCCGGCCTTGCCATCGAGGTTTGCGATCAGCGTCTCGAGCCCGAAGCGAACCCCGCCGAGCCCGCCGAACACGTCGTTGACACTGTCGGCATCGATGCGGAATACGCTGGCCAGGCTCGCCTCGACGACGGCGGGCTCGGACTTGCCCTGGGTGGCAAGACTGTGGACCACTCCGCATGCCTGGAACACGCCGGCCAAGGCGATCACTCGGGACTCACGCATGCACATCCTCCTGCGCAGACGACACGGTGGCGGGGGCATCCCAGCCTCCGAACGGCGCGTCGCAACGCTCGATGATGCCACCGCCGAGACATTCCTGCCCGTCATAGAAGACGACGGACTGGCCCGGCGTCACCGCACGCTGCGGTTCATCGAACGCGACTTCGCCGGTGGTGCCGTCGACCGTGACCGTGCAGGGCTGGTCGGGCTGGCGATAGCGCACCTTGGCGACGCAGCGGAATTCGCGGGCCGGTGGCGTGCCGGCGATCCAGGTCATCGAACTGGCCGCGAGCCGGCGTGACATGAGCCAGTCGCTGGCGCCACCTTGCACGGCGTACAGGACATTGGCCGCCACATCCTTGCCGACCACGTACCAGGGCTCGCCACTCGAATCACGACGTCCGCCGATGCCCAGACCGCCGCGTTGGCCCAGCGTGTAGTAACAGACGCCTGCATGTTCGCCAATGCGCTCGCCTTCCGGGGTGCGAATCTCGCCGCTGCTTGCCGGAATGTAACGGCCGAGAAACTCGCGAAGGTCACGCTCACCGATGAAGCAGATGCCGGTCGAATCCTTCTTGGCATGGACCGGCAAACCGGCATCAAGGGCCAGCCGGCGGACCTCGGGCTTGGCCAGGTCGCCGATCGGGAAGCGGGTCGCGGCGAGCTGTTCCTGGCCGAGTGCATGCAGGAAATAGCTTTGATCCTTGTTCCCGTCGATCCCGCGCAGCAGGCGCCAGCGGCCGTCGATGAAGGAATTGCGTGCGTAATGGCCGGTGGCGATGTGGTCGGCGCCGAGCGCACGGGCATGATCGAGGAAGGTCCTGAACTTGATTTCACGGTTGCACAGCACGTCCGGATTCGGCGTGCGGCCGGCACGGTATTCGTCGAGGAAGTGGGCGAATACCTGGTCCTGGTATTCGGAGCTGAAGTTGCGCGCGTGAAATGCGATCTGCAGGTGCGCGCACACGGCGACGGCATCCTTGCGGTCCTCCTCGGCACGGCATTCACCGAATCGCGCATCTTCTTCCCAGTTCTGCATGAACATGCCGGCGATGCGCATGCCCTCGCGCTTGAGGAGCAGCGCGGCGACCGAGGAATCGACGCCGCCGGACATGCCGACAATGGTCAGGGGACTGGGCGACATCGGGATAGGCTGTGCTTTTCCGGTCTTGTTCGGGTGGAGGGAGAGGGAGGAAGGGACGACGGGCGAGGGCGCAACGATGGGTCTTCCGCGGAGAAATGTACGGTCGCGCGGAAGCGCAACCATGCGCCCTCGCCCCTCGCCCCTAGTTCCTCGCTCCTCTCAAAGCGAAGGCGTTCCTGCCGGCAGCGAGCGGATCGCATCGAGCGGCAGGCGCCGCCCGCCGATCCAGTCGTCGATCCCCTGCAGGACCATCGGGCTGCGCAGGCGCTCGCCAGCAGCGGCAACCTCGTCGCGCGAAAGCCACACGACGCCGAGGATGCCTGTATCGAGCGGTCGTGTCGGATCATGACGCAGGGTGCGCGCGGCGAACGTGAAACGCACGAAATGACTGCCCGATTGCGTGCTTGTCCACTGCTGCACGCCAAGCAGCGCTTCCAGTTCGACTTCCCAGCCAGTCTCTTCCAGAGTCTCGCGCAAGGCAGCGGCTTGCAGGGTCTCGTCGGATTCCAGATGTCCAGCCGGCTGGTTGATGACGCGGCGGCCATGCACTTCTTCCTCCACCAGGAGGAAACGACCGTCGTGCGGCACGACTGTTGCTACGGTTACGCGTGGGTGCCACACGCGGGTTCCGGAATCGAACGCCGGTGAGGGCTCTTTGTCCTTGATCATTGCGGCGGAAGTCTACACGGGAGTTGGCGAAGCGGCGATCAGCATTCATGCGACTTGAACCCGGTGCATCGCAACATATACTGGACGCGGAACGTCGGATGCCTGGACCCCATGTCGCAACAACCGGAACACGACAACGAGCGCGGGCACGGGCATGGAACAGCCGTCGAGGTTGCGCCACCGCAGGTGGCGAAGCCTCCGCTGTACCAGGTCGTCATCCTCAACGATGACTTCACGCCGATGGATTTCGTGGTCGTTGTCCTGGAAACTTTCTTCAGCATGGATCGCGAACAGGCCACACAGGTCATGCTTCACGTGCATACTCGCGGCAAGGGAGTTTGCGGTGTGTACACGCGCGAAGTGGCGGAGACCAAGGTGACCCAGGTCAACGAGTTTTCGCGGACGCACCAGCACCCGTTGTTGTGCACCATGGAAAAGGCCTGAGCGACCCCCACATATCCGTCCGACGCAGTAGTCATCCACCGAGGCAAACCGGATGTTCAGCAAGGATCTCGAGCTCACCATCGGCCAGTGCTACAAGGAGGCCCGCGAGCAACGCCACGAGTTCATGACCGTGGAACACCTTCTGCTTGCGCTCCTCGACAATCCGTCGGCGACGGCGGTATTGCGCGCCTGTGGCGTCGATCTGGGCAAGCTCGGCCGCGATCTGCGCTCGATCATTGCCGAAACGGTGCCGGTCCTCGCGCCCGGTGACGAACGCGATACCCAACCCACGCTGGGCTTCCAGCGCGTGCTCCAGCGCGCGGTCTACCATGTCCAGTCTTCGGGTCGCAAGGAAGTCACCGGAGCCAATGTCCTCGTCGCGATCTTCGGCGAGAAGGATTCGCACGCGGTGTATTTCCTCGGTCAGCAGGAAGTCAACCGGCTCGATGTGGTCAACTACATTTCGCACGGCATCGCCAAGATCGGCCAGGAGCCGGGTCCGCAGCCGGGTGCCACCGAAGCACCGCGCGAAGGCGAAGCCGGCGAGGAACCGCGCGGCAATCCGCTGAGCGAGTTCGCCAGCAACCTGAACGAGCTGGCCCGCGAAGGCAAGATCGATCCGCTGATCGGTCGCCAGGAGGAGGTCGAGCGCACGATCCAGGTGCTGTGCCGCCGACGCAAGAACAATCCGCTCTATGTCGGTGAGGCCGGTGTAGGGAAGACCGCGCTTGCCGAAGGGCTGGCCAAGCGCATTGTCGAGGGGCAGGTACCCGAAGTGCTCAAGGACGCGACGATCTACGCGCTCGATCTCGGCGCGCTCGTGGCCGGCACCAAGTATCGTGGCGATTTCGAGAAGCGCCTCAAGGCGGTCATCGGCCAGCTCAAGAAGGAGCCCGGCGCGATCCTGTTCATCGACGAGATCCACACGATCATCGGCGCCGGTTCGGCGTCCGGCGGAACGATGGATGCGTCCAACCTGATCAAGCCGATGCTGGCATCGGGCGAGATGCGCTGCATCGGTTCGACCACGTTCCAGGAATACCGCGGCGTGTTCGAGAAGGATCGCGCGCTGGCACGCCGGTTCCAGAAGATCGACGTGGTCGAACCGACGATCGCCGACAGCATCGAGATCCTCAAGGGGCTCAAGTCCCGCTTCGAGGAGCACCACCATGTCGAGTACACGGGCGATGCACTCAAGGCGGCGGTGGATCTTTCGGTCCGCCACATCGCCGACAGGCTGTTGCCCGACAAGGCGATCGACGTGATCGACGAGGCCGGCGCGCGCCAGCGCCTGCTGCCCGAGGGCGAGCGCACCGGCACGGTCGACGTGCCGGAAATCGAGTTCATCGTCGCGCGCATGGCCCGCATTCCGCCCAAGCAGGTGTCGGCATCGGACCGCGACGTGCTGCGCAACCTCGATCGCAATCTCAAGATGGTCGTGTTCGGCCAGGATACGGCGATCGACTCGTTGGCCAGTGCGATCAAGATGGCGCGTTCGGGGCTCGGCAATCCGAACAAGCCGATCGGAAACTTCCTGCTGGCCGGCCCGACCGGTGTCGGCAAGACCGAGGTCACGCGTCAGCTCGCGCTGCAGCTGGGTGTGGAGCTCGTGCGTTTCGACATGTCCGAATACATGGAATCACACTCGGTGTCGCGCCTGATCGGTGCACCGCCGGGCTATGTCGGCTTCGATCAGGGCGGCCTGCTGACCGAGCAGATCGTCAAGCACCCGCATTGCGTGCTGCTGCTCGACGAGATCGAGAAGGCGCACCCGGATGTCTACAACGTGCTGCTGCAGATCATGGATCGCGGCGCGCTCACCGACACCAATGGCCGCGAGGCGAATTTCCGCAACGTGATCCTCGTCATGACCACGAACGCTGGCGCACAGGCGGCGGCACGGCGCACGATCGGTTTCGTCGAACAGAACCATGCCTCCGATGCGATGGAGATGATCCGCAAGGCGTTCACCCCCGAGTTCCGCAACCGTCTGGATGCAGTCATCCAGTTCGGTGCGCTCGACTACGAGCACATCCTGCGCGTCGTGGACAAGTTCCTGATCGAACTGGAACTCCAGCTTCAGGAGAAGCACGTGTCGCTCGATGTCGGTGCGGATGCGCGCAAGTGGCTGGCCGACCACGGATTCGATCCGCAGATGGGCGCACGCCCGATGGCCCGCGTGATCCAGGACAACGTCAAACGCGCGCTGGCCGACGAACTGCTGTTCGGAAAACTCGTCGACGGCGGCAAGGTCAGGCTCAGCGTTCGCGACGACGAGCTCGTGGTCGAAACCGAAGCAGCGCAGAAACTGCCTGCCGTGGTCTGATCCGGTTGACTCACGACAAGCCAGTCCGGGAACACGCGTACGTGCCGGCTGCGGTTCGCTGACGTCGGCTCGGCGGCTTTGCCGCTTGAACCGACCTGCGTTGGCGTCCCGCAATCCTTGGCGCAGTCAGCTCAACGCGCACAGCGGGCAAGCGGGCGCCGTTTTTCCTTCTCCCTCCGGGAGAAGGTGCCGGAGGCGGATGAGGGAAGATGCTGCGGTCTGCCGCAGCAGGCATCGTGCGCGACCTCTCCCTCATCCGGCGCTGCGCGTCACCTTCTCCCAAGGGGAGAAGGGAAGATGCGCGTCTCGTAGAGCGAAGCTTGCTCCGCTGCCTTCGATTGCAGGCCCAGCCGTTGCCGCTTCTTTTCCCTTCTCCCTCCGGGAGAAGGGATGATCCCCGGCAACCTTTTGTCGCCCCACACCCACTCACGCAGGTCGACGGTCCACATCCGTCGAAAACCTTGCCCCTGCCCGAGAGGTGTTTCCGATGAAAGCCCGCAATCCGCTCCGCTTCCTTGTCGTTCTCGCGGCATCCGCACTTGTACCGATGCCGCTCGCTGCCCAGGTGACGCCGTGCGTAGCGGATGATCTTTCGGCAGTGCCGGTGAACTACAACGTGGATTTCCCGACCGACGTCCAGGCGATCTTCTCGGTTGCCTGCGATGGCTGTCACATCGGCGGCGTATCGGGAGGCCTGAGTCTTGCGCCGGGGGCGGCGCATGGCAATCTCGTCAACGTCGCGGCCAACAATCCCAATGCCGGCATCCCGCGGGTCACGCCGGGCAATGCCGAGGCGAGTTTCATCTTCAAGAAACTCAATTGCACAAACCTGAACGATATTCCCGCCCAGCCGTTCGGATTGCGCATGCCGCGCAGCGGTCCGCCGTATCTGAGTGCGGCCGACCAGGCGATGATCCTTGACTGGATCAGGCAGGGCGCGACAACGGCTGCAAATCCCGAGTTGATCTTCGGCGACGGTTTCGGCGGCAGGACCGACTGAGCGGCAGCGCGCGCCTGCGCTTGCAGCGCGCGCTTGCGCGGAGGAAGAAAGCGACTGCGACACGTGGTCGCTGCCGAGGACGATAGCGTGACGTGGGTCAGCCAGGTCCTGTGCGGAGTGAGTTCGTCCCGAACTCACTTCATGCGGTAGGTGATGCGGCCTTTGGTGAGGTCGTAAGGGGTCATCTCGACCTTGACCTTGTCGCCGGTGAGGATGCGGATGTAGTTCTTGCGCATGCGACCGGAAATATGTGCCGTGACCACGTGGCCGTTCTCCAGCTTCACGCGGAACATGGTGTTCGGCAGGGTCTCGAGGACCGCGCCTTCCATCTCGATGACATCGTCTTTGGACATTGTTCCCTAGCGGTGGGCGCTCGGCGGGGCCGAGAAAGCGCGCGATTCTACACGATAGCGACGGAACAGAGTGCCGAATCCCGCGCATTCGCCAGGGGCAGCGGAATCGGCGATGCCAGATCTGCCGGGGCAATGGCGGAAAAGTGCTCGTTCCAGCCGCCGGGCGGGGGCGGCGCGCCGACGAGTCCGGCGACCCGCAAGACAAATTCGTGGCGCGCCAGTTCGAACCCACCGAGCGAAACCAGATGATCCGAACGCATCTGGGCGTCGAGCAGCGGGAACTCCCATTGCGCCAGGCCCCGGCACAGCGCGAGCAACGCGACCTTCGAGGCGTGGTCGCGGAAACTGAACATCGATTCGGCGAAGAACATGCGGCCGACTGCGACACCGTAGATACCGCCGATGAGGGCGTCGCCGTCACGGATCTCGATCGAGTGGGCATGGCCGATCTCGTGCAGGCGTCCGTAGGCGAGGTGCATCGCGCCGGTGATCCAGGTGCCTTGATGCCCGCCGCGCGGCATTGCGCAGGCGCGCATGACTTCAGCGAATGCGCCGTCTGCGTGGATCGTCCAGCGGCACGACCTGAGCCAGCGGCGCAGGCGCCGCGGCACGTGCGGTTTCGCCGTGGCGAACACCATGCGCGGGTCCGGCGACCACCACAGGATCGGTTCGTCGTGCGAAAACCACGGGAAGATGCCGCGCGAATAGGCCGCGATCAGGCGTTCCGGCTCGAGATCGCCGCCATGGGCGAGCAGACCGTTCGGCTGCTCCAATGCGGTGTGGACATCCGGGAAGGTCAGCTCGCGGTTCGAAAGGCGGGGCAGCGTGATCACGCGCTTGCCCCCGCATAGGGCGAGTGCTGCATGAGGTCCTCGCCATGGCCGCGCAATGCCGCGTCCTCGTGGCGCAAGGTATTGCCGATCGCTTCGCGGAAGCGCGAATCGACGATGTCGTGGAACGAGCGCGTGCGCGTCGGCAGGAAACCGCGCGCGATCTTGTGCACGCCCTGGGCGCCTGGCTCGAAATGTTCAAGACCATTGCGGATGCAGTAGTCGATGCCCTGGTAGTAGCAGGCTTCGAAATGCAGACCGGGGATCTGTTCGAAAGCACCCCAGTAGCGACCGTATAACGTGTCGGAGCTGCGCAGGCAGATCGCTGCGGCGATGATCTCCCCGGCGCGCCGACACAGGATCGCAAGGATCCGGCGCGGCATCGTCGTGCCGAGATGGCGAAAGAACGCATCGGTCATTGCAGGGTGGTTGCCATGCGCGTCGAAGGTCGATTCGTAGAGCCGATGCAAGGTCTTCCAGTCCGCCGCGCCGAGTTCGTCGCCATGGCGGATCTCGCAGGCAATGCCCGCGCGTGCCACCTGCGCACGTTCCTGGCGGATGTTCTTGCGCTTGCGCCCGGTCAATGAAGACAGGAATGCAT
>Ga0307505_10000645_pt1 | contig 36555 bp, 17 predicted proteins | sample 23_S_MG_FD_202183 | JGI IMG/M metagenome (GOLD analysis project Ga0307505, IMG submission 202183) | Soil microbial communities from Populus trichocarpa stands in riparian zone in the Pacific Northwest, United States - 23_S | ecosystem: Environmental > Terrestrial > Soil > Riparian zone > Trees...
TGATGCGATTGTGCCGGGGCGAATCAAGTCGGCTTCGGCACTGGCCCTGCCCGAAGCGCTCACCGAAGAGCAGGCGCTGGCCCGGATCCGCGCGATCGCCGAGCGCAACACGGTGTATCGCAGCTTCATCGGCCAGGGGTATTTCGGCACCCTCACGCCGAATGTCATCCTGCGCAACATCCTCGAGAACCCGGCGTGGTACACGGCCTACACACCGTACCAGGCCGAGATCTCGCAAGGCCGCATGGAGGCGCTGATCAATTTCCAGACCATGGTCAGCGACCTCACCGGCATGGAGATCGCCAATGCGTCGCTGCTCGACGAAGCCACCGCGGCAGCCGAGGCCATGACCCTGGCACGGCGCTCGAGCAAATCTGCGTCCAACGTGTTCTTCGTCGCCGACGATGTACTGCCGCAGACCCTGGAAGTGCTGCGCACGCGCGCCGAACCGTTGGCTATCGAGATCCGCATCTGCACGGGCGACGAAGCCCTGGATACGGCGAACTTCGGCGTCCTGCTGCAGTACCCGGGTGTCCACGGAACGCTGCGCGATTACCGCGACTGGGTCGCGAAGTACAAGGCGGCCAGCGGCGGAATCGTCGCCGTAGCCAGCGATCTGCTCGCCCTGACCCTGCTGACACCGCCCGGCGAATGGGGTGCGGACATCGTCGTCGGCAACAGCCAGCGCTTCGGCGTGCCGTTCGGGTACGGTGGCCCACACGCGGCATTCATGGCCTGTCGCGACGCGTACAAGCGCTCGATGCCAGGGCGCCTGATCGGCGTATCGGTCGACGCCGAAGGCAAGCCCGCCTACCGCCTGACCCTGCAGACCCGCGAGCAGCACATCCGCCGCGAGAAGGCGACCTCCAACATCTGCACCGCGCAGGTGCTGCTCGCGGTGATGGCAAGCATGTATGCGGTCTGGCATGGGCCGGAAGGTCTGACCCGGATTGCCCGACGCACCCATCGTCTGGCCGCGATCCTCGCGGGCGCGCTGCGCAGGTCCGGCATCACGGTCGCACCGGAGTTCTTCGACACCTTGCTGATCAGCGGTGTCGATGCGGAGGCCATCCATGCGCGTGCCGACAGCGCGCGCATCAACCTGCGTCGCATCGATGCGACGCGCGTCGGCATCAGTCTCGATGAAACCACCACGCGTGCCGATGTGCTCGCGCTGGCGGCACTGTTCGATGCGAGCATCGACGACATCGACGCGCTGGATCGCGCCACCCCCGATGCGCTGCCCGCAGCGCTTGTGCGCACGAGCAGCTTCCTCACCCACCCTGTGTTCAATACCCATCACAGCGAACACGAACTGCTGCGCTACATGCGCTCACTCGCCGACAAGGATCTGGCGATGGACCGCACGATGATTCCGCTGGGTTCGTGCACGATGAAACTCAACGCGAGCGCCGAGATGATTCCGGTCACCTGGCCGCAGTTCGCGAACATCCATCCGCTCGCGCCGGCAGCGCAGTGCGCGGGCTATGCCCAGCTCATCGAAGAACTCGAAGCGATGCTGATCGAGTGCACCGGCTACGATGCGGTCAGCCTGCAGCCCAATTCGGGAGCGCAAGGCGAATTCGCGGGCCTGCTCGCGATCCGCGCCTGGCACCGCGCGCGTGGCGAAGGCCATCGCGACATCTGCCTGATCCCGGAATCGGCACATGGCACGAATCCGGCGTCCGCGCAGATGTGCGGCATGACCGTCGTGGTGACGCGCTGCGACAGCCAGGGCAATGTCGATGTGGAAGATATTCGCGCCAAGGCCGAAAAATTCTCCGGCCGTCTCGCCGCACTCATGATCACCTACCCCTCGACCCACGGCGTGTTCGAGGAAGACGTCGTCGAGATTTGCGAGATCGTCCACGCCCATGGCGGCCAGGTCTACACCGACGGCGCCAACATGAACGCACTGGTCGGTGTCGCCAAGCCCGGCCAATGGGGATCGGATGTTTCCCATCTCAACCTGCACAAGACCTTCTGCATTCCGCACGGCGGCGGTGGCCCCGGCGTCGGTCCCTGTGCAGTCAAGGCGCACCTCGCGCCGTATCTCCCTGCAACGCATGCCGCCCCGAATGGCGATGCAGATCCGGAATCCGCAATCGCCGGCGCTGCGTCCGCCCGGAAGGCCACCGGCATGGTGTCCGCAGCAAGTTACGGATCAGCCTCCATCCTGCCGATCTCGTGGATGTACATCACCTTGATGGGAACGTCGGGCCTGCGCAAGGCGACCCAGGTTGCGCTGCTCAACGCGAACTACATCGCGCGGCGCCTCCAGCCCCACTACGAAACGCTCTACACCGGGCGCAACGGGCTCGTCGCCCACGAGTGCATCCTCGACCTGCGTCCGCTCAAGGACGCCACCGGCATCAGTGCCGAGGATGTCGCCAAGCGGCTCATCGACTTCGGTTTTCATGCGCCGACGCTCAGTTTCCCGGTCGCCGGCACCTTGATGGTCGAGCCGACCGAGAGCGAATCGCTGCACGAGCTGGACCGTTTCATCGACGCGATGATCCAGATCCGCGACGAGATCCGCGCCGTTGCCGAAGGCAGGCTCGACCGCGAGGACAACCCGCTGCGCAATGCCCCGCATACCGCGACGATGGTCGCCGCGAGCGAATGGAACCATGCCTACCCGCGCGAACTGGCGGTGTTTCCGCTCGCGACGCTGCGCCAGCAGAAGTACTGGCCGCCCGTGGCGCGCGTGGACAACGTGCACGGTGACAAGAATGTCATGTGCGCGTGCATTCCGGTGGATGCCTACAAGGACGAAGCCGCAACCTGAACACCGGTTCGACGGAGCGGATTGCACGGCGTCGCGCCGACCCGGAAGTCCGCTTGGGCCGGGCCTGGTTCATTCTCGTGCTGCGAAGATCGGTCGATCGTCGCTGACCGGTTGGCCCGCTCGCGTGTGCATGCGCAAGGAGTCCCGGGGCGACGTCGACAGCCGATGCTGCCTGCCGAGGATCGACGCGCCATGCCCGAAACCATCTACGACGCCTTGCGTGAGAGCCACGAGCGCCAGCGCTCGCTGTGCCGCAGCCTGCTGCGCTCGCCTGCGCATGGCGAAAGACGACAGGTCGTCTTTTCCGACCTTCGCATCGAGCTTGCCGCGCACGCCGCCGCCGAAGAACGCTTCCTGTATGCGCCAATCCTCATGGACGACGCCGGCTTGTCGCCGTCGCGGCACGCCTTGCACGAGCACCACGAAATCGACGAGCTGGTCGAACGCCTGCAGGAACGCGACGTCGCGGCGCGCGGCTGGCTGGCCGTCGCGCGCAAGCTCTCGCACGAGGTCCACCATCATCTGCGCGAAGAGGAAACGAAGTTCTTCCAGGTCTCCGGGAAGATTCTCGACGACGCACGCAAGGTTCGCCTTGCCCGCAGCTACCGCCGCGACTTTGCCCGCATGCGCAAGACCCTGGCGATGAAGTGATCGGCTGAGCGGCCGTCAGTGAAGGGTTCACGTTGGTGGACATAGGATCGGGGATGTTGCATGCCCTCACCCTGTTCATTTTTCGACATGAAGGACCTTCGCCATGGCCTCCCGCAAACCCTCCCCCAAGACGTCTGCCAGCAGCGCATCCGCGCGTGACTCGCGCGGCCGCGGCGGCGAGATCCACCAGAGCGCAGGCGGTTCGCATCCGCCGCTGACCACCAATCAGGGCATCCCGGTTTCCGACAACCAGAACTCGCTGCGACCGACGTCGCGCGGGCCGACGTTGCTCGAGGATTTCGTGCTGCGCGAGAAGATCACCCACTTCGACCACGAACGCATTCCCGAACGCATCGTGCACGCGCGCGGGACGGCCGCCCACGGCTATTTCGAGCTGATCCGCTCGCTGAAGAAGTACACGACCGCGAAGATCCTGACCGAGGTCGGCGTGCGCACGCCCGTGTTCACGCGCTTTTCGACCGTCGCCGGCGGCGCGGGCTCGGTGGATACGCCACGCGACGTGCGCGGGTTCGCGGTCAAGTTCTATACCAGCCAGGGCAACTGGGACCTGGTCGGCAACAACATCCCGGTGTTCTTCATCCAGGATGCGATGAAGTTTCCCGATGTCGTGCATTCGGTCAAGATGGAACCGGATCGCGGCTTCCCGCAGGCCGGCAGCGCCCACGACACGTTCTGGGACTTCATATCGCTGACGCCCGAAGCGATGCACATGATCATGTGGGCTATGTCCGACCGAACGATCCCGCGCTCGTTGCGCATGATCGAGGGTTTCGGCGTGCATTCGTTCCGACTCGTCAATGCCAACGGCGAGAGCACGTTCGTCAAATTCCATTGGCGGCCCAAACTCGGCATCCAGTCCACCGTGTGGGACGAGGCGCTCAAGCTGCAGGCTGCCGACAACGATTTCCACCGCCGCGACCTGTTCGAGGCGATCCAGGCGGGCAACTTCCCGGAATGGGAATTCGGCGTGCAGGTGTTCACCCAGGAACAGGCCGACACATTCGAGTTCGACCATCTGGACCCGACCAAACTGATCCCCGAGGAACTCGTTCCGTTGACGGTCATCGGCCGCATGGTGCTCGATCGCTGGCCCGACAATTTCTTCGCAGAGACCGAACAGGTCGCCTACTGTCCGGCCAACATCGTCCCGGGCATCGACTTCAGCAACGATCCGCTGCTCCAGGGTCGCCTGTTCTCGTACCTGGATACCCAGCTCTCGCGCCTGGGTGGCGCGAATTTCAACCAGATCCCGATCAACGCACCGAAATGCCCGTTCGCCAACCAGCAGCGTGACGGACACATGCAGATGCAGGTGCCGAAGGGGCGAGTGAACTACGAGCCGAGCACGTTGCAGGGGGATTCTGCGCGCGAGACTGCAGACGGATTCCGCAGCTTCAGCGAGCGCGCTGAGGATGGTGACAAGGGTCGCGTGCGCGCGGAAAGCTTTGCCGATCACTATTCGCAGGCGCGTCTGTTCTATCGCAGCCAGAGCCGGCCCGAGCAGGCGCACATGGCGTCGGCACTTGTATTCGAACTTTCCAAGGTGGAAACCCGCCACGTGCGCGAGGCGATCGTAGGCCATATGCGCCATGTTGATGGCGATTTCGCCCGTCGCGTCGCCGCTGGCCTGGGCATGGACTCGCTACCGGAGGCGCCGCCTGCGGCGGTGGCGCCGCGCGACATGCAGCCGTCTCCCGCGCTGCAGATCATCGGGCGCATGAAGGACACGCTGGAAGGGCGCTGCGTCGGCATCCTGTTCGATGAAGGCTCCGATGCGGCAGCGATCCGCGCGCTGCGCAAGGCGGTCGAGTCCGCGGGCGCGACGGTCAAACTGGTCGCTCCGAAACTAGGCGGTGCGAAACTGTCCGACGGTCGAAACCAGGCCGCCGACGGCCAGCTCGCCGGCACGCCGTCGACGCTGTTCGATGGGGTGGCCGTGGTGCTCGGCGACGACGCCGGCAAGCAGTTGGCGAAGGAGGCCGCCGCGGTCGACTTCGTCCGTGACGCGTTCGGCCATCTCAAGGCGATTGCTGCCGATGCCGGCGCCCAGGCCGTACTCAAGGCGGGCGGCATCGTCAAGGATGCCGGAGTCGTGGACGCCGCCGATGTCAAGGCGTTCCTCAAGGCGGCGAAGACGCGGCAGTGGGAGCGCGAGAAGAAGGTGCGTACGCTGCCCTGAAACCGGCCATGCCCCCGGAAAAGCCCCGCCCGTCGGGGCTTTTTTCATTCCCCGTCACGGCCCAGCCACTGGCGGATCCGGTCCATCGCGCAACCGTGGGTTTCGGTCGGCGCATAACCGGCAACGAACGGCAGCTCGCGTGCATCGGCACAGACCTCATCGGTGCGCTTGCCCGATGGCGGATCGATCCACACGCGATCGATGCCGTCGGCGGGAATCACCAGCGGCAGGTTCGGCAGCCTCCGGAACAACTCGATCCAGACCCTGAGCGCTCCGGTCGAGCCGTACAGCGCGGTGGGCTTGTTGTCGTCGCGACCGACCCAGACCACGCCGAGTTCGCTGCCGGTAAAGCCGGCGAACCACGAGTCGCGCTGGGTATCGCTGGTACCGGTCTTGCCGGCCGCATTGAGCCGGCCGAGTCCGGCCGTGCCGATCGAACGCGCGGTGCCGCGCTGCACGACCTGCTGCATCGTGTAGTTGACCAGCCGGGCCGGGCCGACATAGCTGCCGGTCCCGGGCCTGGAGGCATAGCGGGTCAACGTGCGGCCCTTGGCATCGACGACGCCGCGTACCGCACGCAGCGGCAGGGCATGTCCGTCGGCGGCGAAGTACTGGTAGAGCTGGGCGACGTCCAGCGGACTGAGCTCCACCGCGCCGAGCAGCAATGACGGATTGGGATTGATCGCGCGATCCAGACCGAACGATTGCAACAGGCCGCGCACCTTGTCCACACCGACGCGCAATCCGAGCTGGACGGTGGCGAGATTCCAGCTGTTGGTCAGCGCATCGACGAGCAGCACGCGACCGTGCGCATTGCCGTCGTCGTTGCGCGGCATCCAGGTCGATCCGTCGCGTTGCGGCAGCGCGACCGGCGCATCCTCGATGATCGAGGCCAGCGAATAACGTTGCGGTTGCGCGAGTGCGACCAGGTAGACGAACGGCTTGACCAGCGAACCGATCGGACGGCGCGCCTCGATCGCGCGATTGAAACCGGGCGCCTGGACATTGCGTCCACCGATCAGCGCATGCACCTCGCCATCGCCGACCCCGGTGAGAACGACGGCGGCCTCGACCCCGGCATTCGCCTTGCCGAGACTGGCGAGTCCCTTGACGAGTGCCTCCTCGGCGAACAGTTGCGAGGACGGCGCCAGGGTCGTGTGGATCGCGAGCCCGGCGGTGCCCAGTTCGGTATCGGGATAGTCGCGACGCACCTGGGTACGCACGAGGTCGAGGAAAGCGGGAAAGCGGTTGCGTGGCAACGCGCCGGTCGACGTGATCCCGAGCGGACGTGCGCGTGCTGCATCGCGAGTTCGCGCATCGATGAGGCCGGTTTCGTGGAACTGCCCGAGCACGCGATTGCGCTGGGCCAGCGCACGCTGCGGATTACGCCGCGGGTCGTACCAGCTTGCCCCTTGCACGAGTCCGATGAGCATCGCGATCTGGTCGGGTGCGAGCGTGGCGACGTCGCGTCCATACCAGAATTCGCTGGCCGCGGCGAAGCCGTGAACGGCCTGGCCGCCCTGCTGACCGAGGAATATCTCGTTGACATACGCCTCGAGAATGGCGCGCTTGTCGTAACGATATTCGATGATCAGCGCGATCAAGGCCTCGTTGACCTTGCGCACGAGGTTCTGGCCCGGATCCAGGAACAGGTTCTTGACCAGCTGCTGGGTCAGGGTCGAACCGCCCTGGACGAAGCGTCCCGCGGTGAGGTTGGCCCAGATCGCGCGCGCGATCGCACTGAAATCCACGCCGTGATGATTCTTGAAATCGCGATCCTCCACCGCCTGCAGACCCATCACGAGCAGCGCCGGCAGTTGCTCGAGCTGGACCACGCGGCGCTCTTCCTGTTCGGCACCATACAAGGTCGCAATGCGCGCAGGGTCGAGCTGGGCCTGATTCAGAGACTGACCGTTGGCGGCATTGACGAGTCCCGCAATGCGCCCGTTCTCGATCGACAGCGCAATGCGCAGGACCGGCACTCGTCCCTCCAGCCCATTGAACGCACGCCGGGCGATGACAAAGCGCCCGCCATCGCGCGAATAGGTGCCTGCGGCGATCGCTTCAGCATCGGCGCTGTAACGCGCGGCGTCCAGTTCCAGCAGCAGGGCTTCGGCAGTCAGCGGCCGGCCCGGAGCGAGATCGAGTGGACGCGCATACACGCGGCTCGGAATCTGCCAGCTCAGATCGTCGAAGCGCTCGCGCACTTGCTGGTCCAGATGGACCAGATACGGAACCACGAATCCCAGGGCCATGCCGAACGCCAGCAGCACTGGCACGCGCAGCAGGTACAGGCCCGTGCCCAGCAGCGAAAACGCGCGGCGCACAGGCGATGCAGGGGTTTTCTTTCTTGCCACGTATGGGATCGGAGTCTGCGGGAGAGGGGCTAGTGTAGTGGAGCAGACTGCCTGCATTGGAGGCCACGCGAGAGAGCTGCCGTGATCGAGGCCACATCCGACGTGGCAGCGCGCGGCGGCATCCCGGATAATCCGCGTCCGCCATTGTCCTGGACCATCGTGCAGAATTCGTTGCCGGAGCCCATCGCGCTGTGCCTGCATGGCGACGCGCCATGCAGTGAAGCGTGGATCGACGAGGCACTTGCGCAGGCGCCGCCGGATTCCGCGCTCGTCCTCCTCGGACCCGCGCTGGCGGTGCTCGGGCGAAGCGCGGCAGCGAGGAATGCCACCGTCGATGTCGACGATCCGCTGGCCGTGTTGCGCGCGGCGCGCGCGGCAGCCGGTGACCGCGATCTTGTCCTGCTGAGCTCCGGCACGACGTTGCCGCCGTTCGCGATCGCACGCCTGCTGCGCGCACTCGCGGCGCGCGACGTGCTCGCGGCCAGTCCGCTCGACAACCTCGATGCGCAGCGCTCGCCGCTTCCTGCGCGGATGCATAGCGATGCGCCCGCGCAACGCATCGACGCGCTGTGCCATGCCCACGCAGCGGGCCGGCTGCTCGATGCCGATCGCGTTTCGGTCCTCGCATCGGCCTGGCGCGGGGATCGCCTGAGCCGGATCGCCGATGGCGATCTCCCTGCAGCAGCCGCCGGTCGCCTGCGCGGATCGCGCGTGGTCATGCTCGATCATCTCTATGTGGCCGCCCACGGGCGCGCGCTTGACGGTGCACCGGAGGATCCCGATCCACGCGATCCGTTGCCGCCTTCGCCGCTGGCCGAGCTGCGCAGGGCGATCGCCTCAGCACTCCAATGCCCGCTCACGCCGTCGCTTGCAGGACTGGATCAGCGCCCGGTCCTGCTGCACATCCTGCACGGCTGGGGTGGCGGCGCAGAGCGCTGGGTACGGGATTTCTCCGCGGGTTTCGAGCGTGCGCACCATCGCGTGCTGATTTCGCGCGGCAGCCACGCACGTCGAAGACACGGCGAATGGCTCGAACTGCACGATGGCGCGATCGAGGGACCCGCGCTGCGGCGCATCGCGCTGCCCTGCCCGATCGCCGACACCGCGATGGCCGATGCTGGCTATCGCAGTCTGCTGGACGAGCTGGTCCGCGATCAGCGGATCGACGCGATCGTTGTCTCCTCGCTGATCGGACACAGCCTCGATGTGCTGCGTACCGGCCTGCCGACGCTGCGCGTGGTCCACGACCATTACCCGTTGTGGCCGGTCCTGCATCGCGATTTCGGCGACCCCGCACTGGCCTTCGATGCGGCGCAGAGGGCTGCCGACCTCGTCGCGCTTGGCGACGATCGCGAATTCGCTGCGACCGATCCCGGGTACTGGAAGCATCTGCGCGATGCCACCGTCGCGGCGTTGGGCGACGCCGACGTCACCCTCGTCGCGCCGAGCCGCTCTGCGCTCGCCGACGAGCTGCGGCTTGCCGCGGAACTTGCCGCATTGCCCAGCCACGTCATCGGTCACGGACTGGGGGCCTGGCCGCGCTCCGCGCGCCGATGTGGTCCGCCGCCGCCACGCCCACGCCTGCGCCTGGCGATTCCGGGGCGCGTGCGCCGCGGCAAGGGCGCCGAACTGCTGCAACGCGTCCTCCCGCGCCTGTGCGAGTTCGCCGATGTGTTCCTGCTGGGCGCTGGCGCCGATGCGCATGCGTTCTTCGGCCACACCGGCGTACATATCGTGCTCGACTACCGGCGCGAAGACTTGCCACAGCTGCTCGCCACGGTCGCGCCTGACGCCACGCTGCTGCTGCCGACCGTTTCGGAAACGTTCGGCTATACGCTTTCGGAACTGCGCGATCTCGGGTTGCCGGTCGTCGCCACGCGCGTCGGTGCGTTCGCCGAGCGCATCCGCGACGGCGTGGACGGTTTTCTTGTCGATCCAACCGCCGAAGCGATCGTGACCCGGCTCGTCGATCTGGCCGCCGACCGCGATGCCATCGCACGCGTGCGCACGCTGCTGGCCGACTGGCGCGAACCGGATCTGGCAAGCATGGCCGACGCCTACGCGCCGCTGCTGCCGGCAACGCGGCGTGGCGGCACACGCGTGCCCCTGGATGCGGCCGATATCGCCGCGCAGCAGCTTGCCGCGCACGCGACCGAACTGGACGCGGCACTGAGCACGGTCGCCACGCTCACCCGCCAGCGCGACGCCGCCCTGCGCGAAAACGCATCGCGCGGCAAGTGGGGTCATGCCCTGGATCGCGAGTTGCACAGCGCGCGCGCGCGCATCGATGCCTTGGGCGCGGACCTCGACGAGCGTACGCGCTGGGCGCTGGATCTGGATGCGGAGGTCAACGCCCTGCGCCCGTACAAGCCGGCCTGGGAAACCGTGGTTGGCAGCCGCTCCTGGCGCCTGACCGCGCCGCTGCGCACGCTGGCGTCCCGCCTGCGTGGCCTGCGCACGCGGATCGGCTTTCGCGCGACGCGTCTGCTCGGTCTCGCTCGCCGCGTGCGCGGCAGTCTCGCCCGGCATGGATGGCGAGGCACGTGGACGCGCATCCTGCGCGAATGGCGCGGTGGCGCGCGCGCGCGACCGATGCAGACCGTGGCGCCACCCGACGAGGCATTCACGGCATTCGCTCTGGCGACCAGCGGCGCGCCGCTCGTGTCGATCGTGATCCCCGTGCACAACAAGTTCGCCTACACGGCCGCGTGCCTGCGCTCGCTGGGCGCGCATGCCGACGGCATCGCGTTCGAAGTCATCGTCGTCGATGACTGCTCCAGCGACACCACGGCGGAGCGGCTGGTCGAGATCGCGGGCATCCGCACGATCCGCAACGCGCAGAATCTCGGGTTTGTCGGTTCCTGCAACGCCGGCGCGCAGGAAGCCCGTGGCACGTTTGTGCTGTTCCTCAACAACGACACGGTCGTGACCTCCGGCTGGCTGGCTGCGTTGCTGCGCTGTTTCGACGAGGAACCCGACGCCGGACTGGTCGGCGCCCAGCTCGTCTATCCGGACGGCCGTCTGCAGGAAGCCGGAGGCATCGTCTTCAACGACGCCTCGGGCTGGAACTACGGTCGTTTCGAGGATCCCGATGACTGCCGCTTCGCATTCCGGCGTGAGGCGGACTACTGCTCCGGTGCCGCGATCATGCTGCGTCGTGAACTGTTCGAACGCCTCGGCGGATTCGACCAGCGCTATGCGCCGGCCTACTACGAGGACACCGATCTCGCGTTCGCGGTGCGTTCGTTTGGCCTCAAGGTATTCTGCGAACCGGCGTCGCGCGTCGTTCATTTCGAGGGCATCACCGCTGGTACCGACACCGGCAGCGGCATGAAGCGGTTCCAGATCGTCAATCAGGAAAAGTTTCGGGAAAAGTGGGTCGCTGCGCTGCGCGCGCAACCGGCACCGGGGATACCGATCGGAATCGCGGCGACCCATCGCGCGCGCAGGCGCGTACTGATCATCGACGCCACGACGCCGACGCCGGATCAGGACTCCGGATCGCTGCGCATGCTCAACCTCATGCGCGTGCTGCGCGACAGCGGCTGCCACGTCGCGTTCATGCCCGACAACCGTGCGTACCTGGAGCGTTACACGGACGACTTGCAACGCCTGGGCATCGAAGTCCTGTTCGACCCCTGGACGCCGGACCCGGTGCGCCTGTTCCGCGAACGTGGCGCACAATTCGATGCGATCGTGCTGTCGCGCCACTACGTTGCCGCGAGCTACGTGGGACTCGCGCGTCTGCATGCGCCGCAGGCAAAGCTGATCTTCGATACCGTCGACCTGCACTATCTGCGCGAGCGGCGCGCCGCGGAGTTCGATCCGCGCCCGGAACTCGTGCGTCAGGCAGCTTCCACGCGCGCCCAGGAACTGCGCCTCATGCGTGATTGCGACCTCACGCTCGTGGTGAGTCCGGTCGAGAAGGACATCCTCGCCCGCGACGCGCCCGGTGTCGCGATCGACGTGCTCTCCAACGTTCACGAGATCCATGGTCGCCGCCAGCCGTTCGCCGCGCGACACGACCTCGTCTTCGTCGGCGGTTTTCAGCATCCGCCCAATACCGATGCGGTGCTGTGGTTCGTCGCCGAGGTGTTTCCGCGTGTGCGCGCCGCACTGCCGGAGGTACGCTTTCATGTCATCGGCAGCAAGGTGCCCGAGGCGATCCGCGCGCTCGATGGCGACGGCGTGACCGTGCACGGATTCGTCGACGACATCGCGCCGTTCATGGACGACTGCCGCATCTCGGTCGCGCCGTTGCGCTATGGCGCCGGGGTCAAGGGCAAGGTCAACATGGCGATGAGCTACGGCCTGCCGGTCGTCGCCACGACAATGGCCGTGGAAGGCATGCACGTGCGCGCCGGCGAGGATGTTCTCGTTGCCGACAGTGCACACGGGTTCGCCGATGCGGTCATTGCCCTGTATGCCGACCACGCACTGTGGAACCGGCTTTCCGACAACGGCCTGGCCAACGTCCGCGAGCATTTCTCGTTCGAGGCCGCCAGCCTCGCGCTCCGGCGCATCATCGGTTGACGCCAGGCGACGAAAGCGCGCAGTCGAATGGCGCTATCCGGGACGCCACTCCGCTTCACCATCGGCGCATTCCCAGACGTCCTCGCCCAGCACGCCACCGCCAGGCCCGAAGCGGCGTTCGCGCAACAGCAGCCGGCCTTCGTCATCGTGCATGACCAGGCTGCTCGCACGCGTACCGTAGTGTTCGCCGTTGATGAACACCGGTGCCAGCAAGCGCTCGCGCTCGAGTCCCATGCCGGTATCGGGCAGATCGGCATCGTCGGGTTGGGCGGTGTCTGCGAGCAGTCCGAAGAGAAAATCCTCGTCGCGCATGCCTTCCGCGATCGCCCGCTGGAAGCGCTCGCGCAGGCGTTCGTTCCTGGCCCAGCGCACGCCGTACGGGCCGTTGCCGAGCATGTGCACGCCCGCTCCGAGCCGATGCGATTGCGCACGGCTGCCATCGATTACAAGGATGGCCGAGGCATCGCCGAGCACGAGATTGAACGGTCCGTACGAATCGATATCCGCCAGCACACGTTGTGCGGTCTCCTCGATGGACCCGCTGCCGATCACGAAATCGCGTACCAGCGATCCGCGCGAGCACGGTGCGGCCGCCGGCAGACCCGCGCGCAGGTTCGTGACGGCGGCAAACCGCCCGTCATTGCGCTGCATGAGCCAGCTGCCGCCGGCAGCGAGATCGCGACCGCCGACGCAGTCCGGCGCGTCGCGCCACGGCTGCGCCGGTGCGCTGCTGCGCGCATGGAATTCATCGCGATTGCCGAGCAGGACGCGTGGCCATCCGGGCACGAAATCGATCGCGATCAGCAGGATGCACATGTGCTCATCAGCTTCGGACTGACCCGTACCGCGAATCCCGCGCGGCAACGTGCGTTCATGCGTCGCCTGCAGCAGCGGGCATGGCGCGCAGCTTCTGCTCGGTCGGTGCGATGCGTGGATGGCCCGGATTCAACTGGCGCGCCGACTCCAGTGCACGGGTCGCCTGTTCGCGTTCCTGCGCCGCGATGCGCGCATCGGCCTGATCCAGATGGACAACGACGAGCCGCTCGGTCATCGTCGGCACCGACGCATCCGCCGGCGCCAGCTGTCGCACCGCATCGATCATCGCGCGCGCACGTCCGAGCGCGCCCTCGGCGATACTCGTTTCGAACAGCTCGCGGGCGCGCGCGGGCAGTCGGTTCATGCCATCCAGCGCAGCCGCATTGGACCCGTCGATCGCGAGCGCGGCACGGTACTTGTCGTAGGCGCAATTGCCCGGTGGCTCGATCAGACGCCCGTTCGCGACGGCTTGCGCCGCCTCGGCGACAAGCTTCTGAACGCGCTCGGTGTCGGCCGGCGTAAGCGCACGACGCGATGCGGCGATTTCGAGTCGCTCACGCAATTCGCGCAAGGCCACCTTCGCTGTGCGCAACTCGGGCAGGTCCGGTGCCAGCTCTTCAGCCTGGCGCAGCAGACGGTCGGTGGCCCCCGGATTGCGATCGTCGAGTGTGGCGTTGGCCTGGGTGATCAGCGCCGCCGCCACGCGGCGCAAGCCGGCGCGCGCACGCTCGTTGCCCGCATCGCGGGCAAGCACCGACTCGAACAGCGCCTGTGCCGAATCCGCGGTCGCGCTGACCCGGCCGCTGCGCAGCTGCGCCTCCGCGCGCACAAGGTCCTGCTCGAGTGCGGTCATCGCTGCCTCACGCTGGCGCGACAGGCGCGCACGCAGATCGGGCAAGCCGGGGTATGCGGGCATCACGCGCGCAATGTTTTCGATGTGCACCGACGCCGCAGTCGCTTCGTCGGCATCCAGCGCTGCGCCGGCCTGGCGAGCGAGTGCTTCAACCACCTTGGCGATTCCCGATCGGGCAAGCGCGTTGTCTGGTTCAGCCGCGAGCACTCTGCGGTATCCGGCGATCGCACCTTCATCGCCGAGCAGGCGTCCGCCCGCGAGCGCGGCATTCGCTGCGCCGAGCAGCGCCTCGATTTCCTCGCCACGGGTCTCGTTGCTGGCAAGATCGCGCGCGATCGCATCGACCTCGATACCGCCACCGAGCAGTTCGCGCGCTTCGCCGAGCAGACGCCGCGCGCTTTCCAGATCGCGACGTGCCAGGGCTTCGCGTGCCTGGACCAGCTGGCGTCGGCCGACTTCGGAGAGCCCACGCCGCGCGATATCGTTGTCCGGATCCAGCGCTCGCGCCTTCTGGAACAGCTCACGCGCGCTGCCGCCGGTGGTTCCGCCAAGATCGCCGGCATCGAGCGCGCGCTGCGCCTGCGCGAGCACATCGTTGAGTTCGGTACTGGGCAACAAGGCGCGCAGACTGTCCTGGTTCACCCAGGCCGCAGCACCGACCGCGACCAGCACGAGCGTGGCGAAGATTACCGCGAACAGGCCGGTGCGGCGGCGCGGCGGCGCCGGGCCACGGCGCTGGCCCGCGCGGCTCGCGCGCATGATGTGCTGGTCGGTCGCGGCCATGATCTCGTCGAGTCGACCGATGCTGGGTTCGGATCGCTGGCGTGACGTCGCGTCCGTCGACGATGGCCGTGGCGACGAGCGTGACGGCACGGCTGGCGACGCGAGCGGCGACACCCGCGTCTCCTGCGAACGCGCATCGCGCTGGAATCCCTGTGGCTCACCCGCCAGGTCCGGCAATTCGCCATTGCTGATGGCCTGCTCGTAGCGCGTGATCGCGGCAGCGGCTTCGTTGCCGGTCTGGAAGCGCTGTTCGGGCTCCTTGGCGAGCAGGTTGTCTACCAGCGGCTGCAGCACGGCCAGTTCGTCGGGCAAGGTCGGCACGGGCTGGGTGATGTGCATGATGCCGACCGCCAGCGAATCCTCGGCGTGATACGGAACCCGCCCGACCAGCATTTCGTAGAGGACCACGCCCAGGCTGTAGAGGTCCGAACGGCCGTCGATCTGCTTCCCGCGCGCCTGCTCGGGACTCATGTAGTGCGGGGTGCCGACGACCGCACCGGTGCGGGTCATGCGCGTGGAAGAATCATTCGCACGGGCGATGCCGAAATCTGTCAGCGCGGCGGAGCCATCATCGCGCAGCAGGATGTTGTCGGGCTTGATGTCGCGGTGGATGAATCCCTTTTCCTGCGCATAGTTGATCGCCGTGGCGATCTCGCGGATCACGCGCAACGCGAACGGCACGGCGCGTGGCTGACCGTCCTTGCTGAGTACCGGGCCGGCCGGCAGGTATTCCATCGCGATGTAGTGGTAGTCGCCGACCCGACCGACATCGTGGATTCCAACCACGTGCCGATGGTGCAGACGCGCGGCGATCTTGGCTTCGCGCATGAAGCGCTCGCCGAAATTCGGATCCACCAGCAGCGCCGGCGACATGACCTTGAGCGCGACTTCGCGGTCCACGGATTCCTGGACGGCGAGATACACAGTGGCCATTCCGCCGCGCCCCAGTTGGCGCAGCAGACGGTATCCGGGAATTTCAATCACGTTCTGCAGGGTTCCGTGCACAAGGACCCCGCGATCAGCCGCGGAGCCGGAATCGCAAGCATATCAGGGCGCCATGCTGCCGCGATGCGGCCGGTTCAGGCAACCCGGCGGGCCTCGATGACGTTGGGCACCGCAAGCAGGCGGGCGAGCAGTGCCGACAACTGGCCGAAATCGGCGACCCGCAACGCGAAGTTCATCTCGACCTCGCTGCTGCGCGAATCCGCCCGCGCATTGACCGCGATCATGTAGACATTGGCAGCGGCGATGACGTTGGTGACGTCCTTGTGCAGGCCCCTGCGGTCATACCCGCGCAGGAGCACGTTGACTTCGTAGACCTGTCGCTGGGTGCCACCCCACTCCACCTCGATCACGCGATCGGGATCGAGCACGCGCAGGCGCTGCAACTGGTTGCAATCGGCCCGGTGCACGCTGACCCCGCGGCCGCGCGTGATGAAACCGGCCACGGCATCGCCAGGCAACGGCTGGCAGCAGCGTGCGAGCACGGTCATGAGATTGCCGACGCCTTCGATGACGACGGTGTCGCCGCCGCTTGCGGCAACGCGCGGGGTGCGGGGTGGCGGTTGCGACTCGCGCGTTGCCGCCGGGCGCTCGTGCAGCGCACGTGCGAGCTGGGTTGGCGTGACGTCGCCCAGCGCCAGGGCTTCGAGCAGATCGTCGGTCGAGCGCAGCTCGAATTTCGCCGGCAAGCTGTCGAGCGCGATGTCGCCGAGCGCGAGGCGGCGCAGTTCGCGTTCGAGAATCGCGCGTCCGGCCGCGAGGTTCTGCTCCAGATCGATTCGCTTGAACCAGGTCCGCACCTTTTCCCGGGCGCGCGACGTGTTCAGGAATTCGTGGTGAGCGGCCAGCCAGTCCCGGCGTGGCTCGGCTGCCTTTCCGGTAAGGATCTCGACGCGATCGCCGCTCGCCGGCTGGAAACTCAGCTGCACGATGCGCCCATTGACCTTGGCGCCGCGGCAGCGATGACCGACGTCGGTGTGCACGAGGTAGGCGAAATCGAGCACCGTGGCGCCGCGCGGCAGATCCTTCACTTCCCCTCTCGGGGTGAGCAGATATACGCGGTCTTCTATTACGTCGGTGCGGAAACCGGCAAGCAGCGCGGCATCGTCGTCGTGCTCGTCGCGGGTTTCGAGCAGCTGGCGCATCCACGCCACCTTGCGTTCGAAGCTGGCGTCACCGCCACTGCCTTCCTTGTAGCGCCAGTGCGCGGCGACTCCCAGTTCGGCATGCGCATGCATCTCGTGCGAGCGGATCTGCACTTCGAGCGTGCGTCCCTCGGGCCCGACGACCGCGGTGTGCAGCGACTGGTAGTTGTTTCCCTTCGGACTGGCGATGTAGTCGTCGAACTCGCCGGCGATGAACGGCCACAGCGAATGGACGACGCCCAGTGCCGCATAGCAGGCGGGCACGTCGGCGACCAGTACACGCAAGGCGCGAACATCATGCAGCCCCTCGAAATCGAGGTTCTTCTTCTGCATCTTTCGCCAGATCGAATGGATGTGCTTGGGCCTGCCATCGATCGCCGCGTCAATTCCGGCGGCGCGCATGGCGCCAGCAAGATCCGAACGGGCTCCGGCGATCCAGCGCTCGCGGTCCTCGCGGCGCTCGTCCAGCAGGCCGGCGATGCGCCGGTAGGTTTCCGGCTGCAGGTAGCGGAACGCGAGGTCCTCCAGCTCCCATTTGAGCTGCCAGATGCCGAGGCGATTGGCGAGAGGCGCGTGGATGTCTGCGGTCAGTTGCGCCAGCGCACGCCGGTCGGGCTCATCCAGAGTCGCTGCAGCGCGCAGGCGCACGAGCTGGCGTGCGAGCAGGATGAATACCACGCGCAGGTCGCGGATGATCGCGAGCAACAGGCGGCGCAGACCTTCCGCACCGGACGAAGGGCTGCGCGCCGCATGCAGCGACCACACCCGCTCGGCTGCGCGCTGACCGACGACGAGATCGCCGACTTCGCTGCCGTAGGCGTGAATTTCATCCGCAGTGAACACGACACCGACGCAACTCGCCGAATACAGCAGGGTCGCAATGCGCGCCGACGCACCTGCACCAAGGCGATCGAGCAGGTCGAGCACGCACTCTCGCTCCGCGGCGCCGGCGATCCAAAGGTTGAGCTCCGGCGCCTGCGCCGCGAGCCGGCTGCGGATCAGCAGTTCGGCTTGCGCGATATCGGATTGGCCGGCACGGGGGTCGGGCGTCGACATGGCAGCGGATTGAAGGTTGCCGTTCAAGGCTGCGGGTCCGAACTGCGGCCAAACAGCGACGGGGTGGAGCGATTGCCGACAGCGACTGCCGGACGCCCGCACGAGCCCGAACCCGATCAGCGGCCTCGCGTCCGCGTCAACAATGCTGCGTGAAGTTCAACAACTTCGAGCAACCCTTGTCCTGCCGTGATCCCGACGGAAGCCGGGATCACGGGAGCACGTCGGAATCGCGCTCAGTAGGTGTACCAGACGCTGTCGTTGGGATACCAGTCCTGGCGCTCCTCGGCCACGCCAGGCATGCCGCCACCGATGCGCAGCGCGGCAAATGCCTGCTTCGCCGTGCCTGCAGTCGGCGCGCCAATGACGGTTCGATAGGCCAAGACGTAGAGAGCAGGGAACCCCGGGAAGATCCCGAGTCCCTGGCGGACAAAGCTGCCGGTCGATTTCGGTACGCCCGGGAACAGGATGCTGGCGTCGTCGCACAGATTCGACGGCGGCGCGGATCCGTCCACCCAGTCCGGCCGCAGCAGACACCAGGTCACCGAATCGGCGAGCGCAGCGGAGTTGAATCCGTCGACCACGAGCCAATCGGCCGACGCGGGCTGGATGAGGTCAAACTGCATTTCGACGCGGGCGATGCTGACCTCAAGACCGGCGAAACCCGTGAACTGCTGGGCAACGACCTTGATGTTCTGGTGCGGTCCCGCCGGCGGATCCTGCGGTGGCGGCGTGTTGAGCGCCGAATAGCTCGCGCCGATGTAGTCGCCGAAACCCGAATCGAACAACCCCGCGTAGACGTGCCACGGCTCGAGACTGCCGCCCGGAAGCGCGGTCAGGCAGCGGTACTGGCGCGCGCCACCGGTCGCGGCGTGACCGATACGGATCCCGCCGGGCACGTAGTCGAGGTTCTGCACGTAGACGTCCGGGAACTTCCACACGTCGTCGCCTCGCCCGGCGGGGAGCTGGTAGCGCGGATCGAGTCGTGTCTGGGTCGGCGTACGCGGAGTTTCGGCACAGAAGAGATGCGCGGTGAAATACGCCTTGGCTACGGTGCCGGGTGGCGAAAAATCATAGCTCAGCGCATTCGGGACAGTGGCATCGAGCGACAGAGTCGCCTGATCGCCGGCCACCGCGTCGCCGCCGACCACGACGGAAACATCGGCGTGGACCAGCGGCGCGAATGCGAGACCCATGATCGGGAAAAGGGGCAACAGACCGCGGACACGGGCTGCGCGAAGGCCGGAAACTGAGGTGGAATACTGCTTCATCTACTTCATCCAGAATCTCGCGGACCAGGCACAACACCCTCCGCACGGTAACGCCCGAGTCATGCATCAGTTGTGCCGGATCGATGAACGACGGCAAAATGCTAGACTCACCTGTATCCAGTTTAACTACAGTTTCCCCATTGCGCACCTGTTAAGTTCGTGTTGGGCAAGCAGTTTCTGTTCAGGTCGTTGCAATACCACCCCTTGAGATGCCGTCATGCGAATGAATCCTGCTCCGCTGGTTGCAATTGCCGCCTTCTTTCTGGCCGGGACCGTTTCCGCCCAGGCCCCGGCGCCGACGCTTGAAGAGCGCATGTCGCGGAGCGATTTCGAGTCAGCCGGCCTGGATCGGCTGACCCCCGAACAGCTCAGATTCCTCAATGAATGGCTTGGCAGCAAGGGCATCAGCGCATCGGTGGCACCGGTCAAGCGCAGCGACGGGTCGATGCTCTACTACCCCGATCCGACCGCACGCGATACCGTGCACTCGCGCATCGTCGGCGAATTCAACGGCTGGAGCGGGCGCACCACCGTGACCCTCGAAAACGGCCAGAAATGGCAGCAGAGCGAATCGGTCGGCCGCGGCGATGTGCGCATGTCCAATCCGGAAGTAACGATCAAGCCGATGTCGATGGGCAGCTGGCTCATGGTCGTGAAGGGCTGCAATTGCAGCATCCGCGTCAAGCGCGTCGGCTGATCCGTCCCTTCGTCGAAACCCCCTTACTGGAACGACCCATGCCTTGCCAACCGATGCCCATGGCGCTTCGAGCCATTCGTTCGCTCCTGCTGGTCTGCGCAGTCGCTGTTTCTCCTGCGGTGCTGGCACAGGCGCAGACCTCGACACTGGAAGAGCGCATGAGCGAGTCGCAGTTCAAGTCATTCGGACTGGACAAGCTCACGGCCGAGGAACTGCAAGGCCTCAATGCCTGGTTGCAAGGCCGTGGTGTGCTCGGAGCGACTGCGAATGCGGCCTCGAGCGAACCCCCGCGCGATGAACGCCAGGGTTTCCGGACCGGCAAGGGCGACCGTGACGAGGTCAAGGCAAACCTGATCGGAACCTTCACGGGATGGAGCGGCAAGACGGTATTCAAGCTCGACAACGGCCAGGAATGGCAGCAGGCCGAGGCTGGCGCGTACAGCGGGCAACGCTTCGAAAGCCCCGAAGTCACGATCAAGCCCAAGGCGATGGGGAGCTGGCTGCTCGTGGTCGAGCCGTGCCGCTGCCGGGTTGCGGTAACGCGGATCAAGTAGCCGCGTCGATCGCCTGGATTGCGCGGGCCAGCCGTTTCGGCGATACCGGAAACGGTGTGCCGAGCTCCTGCGCAAACATCGACACGCGCAATTCCTCGACCAGCCAGCGCAGTTCGTCCAGCGCTGGTCCACGAATGCCACTGGCGCGGCGCTTGAGGTACTCGCGCCAGTAGTTCTGGACCTGGAGCATGCGCGACTGGTCACGTACCGGGTCAAGGCGCAGACGCTCGGCACGCAGACGCATGCCGCGCAGGTAGCGCGGAAAATGGCTCAGATGATCCGGATCGGTATCGCGCAGGAATCCCGGTGCGAGCAAGTCTTCGCGCTGTTCGCGCAGGTCGTCGTAGTTTGCCTTGGCGAATCCGAGCAGCGGCGGATCCATCCACGTCGCCAGTTCGGCATGGGCATCGATGATCGTTTCGGCCAGTTCCAGACGCGCGACAGCAGCGGGGAACAGTTCCAGGCCGATCGCGGACTTCAGCGCTTCGAACGCAGTGTTCGAACGCACATCGAGTACGTGGCGGCCGAGGCACTCGGCCAGCGCCGCCTCGACAAGGTCGGCACGCAGCGTTTCGGCGCTGCCCAGCGCCGCCCAGCGCAGGGCGACCCGATTGGCCAATGGCAACTGCCGGCGTGCCTGCTTGATCCGGTCGGCAAGCGCCCGACGAAGCAGGCGTTCGACACCGCGGCGGTGTTCGGCTACGGCGTCTTCGTGGAGCTCGAATACGCGCAGGGCGACACTGTCGCCAAGATCCACGAGGGCGGGATACGCAACAAGCCCCGCCGCTGAAACCAGCCGCTCGGGAATGTCCTCGAAATCGAAGCCGCTGACGTCCTCACGGGTCAGCTCGGCAGCGGCACGCTGCGAGAACGCGCTGCGCGCGGCATCACCCCAGCGTGCCTGGATCGCCGCCAGTTCGCGGCCTTCGGCGAGGCTCTGTCCGCGTTCGTCATGCACGTTGAGGCGCATGAGCAGGTGCGCCGGCAGCACGACGATGGCAAAGTCGGCGGCCGAGACCGCGACTGCGGTCACGCGCTGCAGCCACGCGGCCAGGGCGACGGCAAGCGGCTGGTCGCGATCCGATGTGCCGATTGCCTGCACGAACGCGCGCGCGAAGTCCGGCGCCGGCACGAAGTTGCGGCGCAAGGCCTTGGGCAATCCGCGGATCAGTTCGGCGACTTTCTCGACCAGCAGCCCCGGCACCAGCCATTCCAATCGCGCGCTGCTCACTGCGTTGACCAGGGCCAGGGGCACATGCACAGTGACGCCGTCGGCCGCGTCGCCCGGGAGAAAACGATACTCGAGCCGGAGCCGATGCGCGGAAATCTCCAGGTGCACGGGAAAATCAGCGGCAGCAAAGTCGGTGCCCGATGCGAGCAGATCGGCCGGCGACCAGCGCAGAGCGGCCTGTTCGACCGCAGATGCCTTGCGGTACCAGGCATCCAGGCCGGCGGCACTGTGGATCGTTGCAGGCAGCTTGCTGGCGAAGAACGAGACCCGTTCGTCCGCCGATTTGAGCAGTCCGGCGCGGCGCTGCCTGGCCTGGACCTCGATGGCCTGGGCGAGGGCGCGCGCATTGGCGCGCACGAAATCCGCGCGCACGTCGATCTCGCCCGTCGCCAGCGCCTCGCGCAGGAAGATCTCGTGCGCCTGCGCGGGATCCTGGCTCCCGAACTGCACGGACCGCTTGTCGACGAGGATCAGGCCAAACAGGCTGACCTGCTCGAACGCCATGACCGCACCGCGCTTGCGCGACCAGTGCGGATCACGCCATGTGCGTCGCACCAGATGCGCAGCCTGCTGCTCGACCCAGAGCGGATCGATGCGCGCGCAGTGCATCGCGTGGATCTTGCCGATGTCGAGAATCTGTCCCGCCAGAACCCACGCGGGCGGGGACCGGGCCAGTGCCGATCCGGGAAAGATGCCGAAGCGCCGTTCGCGCGGCCCGCGATACTGGCCGCGTTCGTCGCGGCGACCCACCTGGGTCGGCCATCCCGACAACAGGCAGCGGTGCACGGATTCGTAGTTTTCATCGGGGGAGCGGGGATCGGCGAGGCGCACCTCCGCAGCAGGCGCGGTGGCACCCGCCACTGCGGACCGCGAATCGCGGCGGCCGGATTCCGGCTCCCCGAGCACGAGCAACTGGCGATGCAGCTCACGCCATTCGCGCATGCGCAGGAACGACAGGAATCGCGTCTGGCACCACTCGCGCAATCGGGACTGGGTGAGATCCGCATGCGCGGCACTGTAGGCAGTCCACAACTTGAGAACGCCCAGAAAGTCCGATTTCGGCTCGCTGAACGCGGCGTGGGCCGCATCGGCCTGCTGCCGCGCATCGGCGGGACGTTCGCGCGGATCCTGGACGCTGAGGAACGCGACCAGCACGAGTATTTCGCGCGATACGCCGAGGCGCCGCGCCTCGACCAGCATGCGCGCGAGCGCGACATCGACTGGCAGCCGCGCGATCTGGTTGCCAATGCTGGTGAGACGGTGATCGGCGTCGATCGCGCCGATCTCGACCAGGCGGCGGTAGCCATCACCGATCGCGCGATCCGTAGGCGCCTCGACGAACGGGAACTCCGCCACATCGCCCAGTTTGAGGCTGAGCATGCGCAGGATCACGCCGGCCAGCGAGGTCCGCAGGATCTCCGGATCGGTGAAGCGCATGCGACCGGCATAGTCGTCTTCGGCGTAGAGGCGGTAGCAGATACCGGGCCCGACGCGCCCGCAGCGACCCTTGCGCTGGTCGGCTGCCGCCTGCGAGATCGGCTCGATGTGCAGGCGGTCGAGCTGACTGCGCTGGCCATAGCGCTTGACCCGCGCCGTGCCGGTATCGACGACATAGCGGATGCGCGGCACCGTCAGCGAGGTCTCGGCGACGTTCGTCGCCAGCACGATCCGCCGCTGCACTCCGGGACGGAACACGCGATCCTGCTCGGCTGCGGACAGCCGCGCATACAGGGCAAGCACCTCGGTTTCCCGATACCTGCGCCGGGTCAGCGCAAGGTGGGTGTCGCGGATCTCGCGCTCGCCTGGCAGGAACACGAGAACGTCGCCGCGCGGGTCCTCGGCCGTGATTTCGTCGAGCGCGCCGAGGATCTGATCGGCAGCCGGAAGATCGGCATCGCTCTTCTTCCTGCGCGCCGCACCTTGCCCGTTCTCCGCGCCGGAGGCGGCGCCCTGATCGCCTCGGCCCAGAAGCGGTCGCCAGCGCACCTCGACCGGATAGGCACGCCCTTCCACTTCGACCACCGGCGCATCGTCGAAATGACTGGCAAAGCGTGCAGTGTCGATTGTCGCCGAGGTGACGATGAGTTTCAGGTCGCTGCGCCGGGCCAGCAGGCGCTTGAGATAGCCGAGCAGGAAATCGATGTTGAGGCTGCGTTCGTGGGCCTCGTCGAGAATGATCGTGTCGTAGGCGCCTAGCCAGGGATCGCCCTGGGTTTCGGCCAGCAGGATGCCGTCGGTCATGAACTTGACCAGCGTGCTGTCGCCGACCTGCTCGGTAAAGCGCACCTGGAAACCGACCAGATCGCCGACACTCGTACCGAGCTCGCTGGCGACGCGGCGTGCAACCGTGCGCGCGGCGATGCGGCGCGGCTGGGTGCAGCCGATCAGGCCATGGATTCCGCGTCCGGCAGCCAGGCAAAGTTTGGGCAACTGGGTGGTCTTGCCCGAGCCGGTTTCTCCGGCGAGCACAATCACCTGTCGCGTGCGGATCAGTTCGATGATCTCCTCGCTGCGGGTCGCGATCGGCAGCGATTCGTCGACCCGGACCGCCGGCACGCGCGCCGCGCGCGCCGCAGCATGCGCAATCGAGGTGTCGATCGCCGCCGCAAGCGCGGCGATCTGCTCCGCCGACGCGGCCGGTGATTCACGCGACAGCCGACGCCAACGCCCGCTCAGGCGTCCGCGATCGCGGCTCATGACATCGGCCAGCGCTGGTTTCAATCGGGAAAGTTCGGACATTTCGATCGCTGCACCCAAGGACCGCCGCCGGGCTCATCGCGGCAACGCGGCGCTGGAATCTGGTTCGGCAAGACCGCATATGATAGCCGCTGGCTGGCGCACGCCATGCTCGCCGTTGCCCACGCCACTCCACGCGGCAACGAACTCTTCGTCCTTTTCCCGGGAATCCGCCATGGCCATCGATATCGGTATCTCCACCAAGGACCGCAAGAAGATCGCGGACCACCTTGCGAAACTGCTTGCCGACACCTACTCGCTGTATCTGAAGACGCACAATTTCCACTGGAACATCACCGGACCGATGTTCAACAGCCTGCATGTGATGTTCGAAACCCAGTACAACGAATTGTGGACCGCGGCCGATGTCATCGCCGAGCGGATTCGCAGCCTCGACGTCTACGCACCGGGTTCCTACACGCAGTTCGGCAAGCTGACCTCGATCAAGGAGGAAACCGGGGTGCCCGACTGGAAGGTCATGGTCCAGCAACTCGTCGATGGCCACGAGACTGCGGCGCGTACCGGTCGCGCGGCGTTCAAGGTCGCCGATGGTGCCGACGACCAGCCGACTGCCGATCTCGTCACCCAGCGCCTCGTCGCCCATGAGAAGACCGCGTGGATGCTGCGTTCGCTGCTCAAGTAGGCGAAGCACGTAGATTGCCGGCAGCGCGCCCCGCGAAGTGCCGGCCTGGACATCGGGCGCCTGCGTTCAGGCGCCGTTGCGGCCGAGTCGGCCGACTGCCTCGATCGCGCGCTCGGCGACCCCGCGAATGGGGCCCTGGATGGCGCCGAAATAGCTCGTGCGCACGGGTTTGATGCCGACGAAGTTGAAGATGTTGCGGGCGAGCACGCGAACCCCGTGCGCGCGGTAATACCAGCGGTAGACGAACGCCGGCATCGCCATCGTGACGATCACGCGCGCCGATCTTCCGGCAAGCTTCATCTCCGGAATCAGCGTCTTGCGGTACTCGAACGCAACCCCCGGACGCATGATCTGTTCAAGAAACGCCTTGACCAGCGCCGGCATCGTCCCCAGCCACAACGGGAACACGAGAACGATGTGCTCGGCGGTGGCGATCGCCGCAGCCGCAGCAGCCAGCGGTGGCGGTACCTCGCCGGTCTCGTACTCGGCCTGTGAACGCAGCAGCGGAAACTCGATCGCAGCGATCTCGATGCGCTCCACTGAATGACCGCCAAGCCGGGCGTTGTCCGCGTAGGCATCGGCCAGCGCATGGCACAGGTGCCCGCCGGCACGATCGGGGTGGCCCTGGATGACGACGATGCGGCGCGGCATATCCAACTCCGGTTGATCCAAGCCTCGCATCCTACGATGCCAGCGCCGGCCAGCATGCGCCTTGATCGCGATCAATGCATCGGAACGATTGCAAGGCGGTCAGCGCGCAGCCGTGCGCATCGGGAAACGGCACTTGCTCGCGGCACCCGCCCCGGCGCTCGCTGGCGTTGTCCCCACGCGTGCAGTCGCAGTGGTCGCATGATTCCGGGTGTGCGCGATTGCGGTCGATCCGGCACAATTCCGCTCTTGCACTGGCCCCCTGCCGGTGGCATCGCCCGGAAACATGACCCTGCAAGGCAACTACGAACAGATCGCGCTCAAGGACTACGCCGAGCGCGCCTATCTCGACTACTCGATGTATGTCGTGCTCGACCGCGCGTTGCCGTTCGTCGGCGATGGGCTCAAGCCCGTACAGCGGCGCATCGTCTATGCGATGGGCGAGCTGGGCCTGGCCGCAACCGCCAAGCCGCGCAAGTCGGCGCTGACGGTTGGCGAGGTCCTCGGCAAGTATCACCCCCACGGCGACAGTGCCTGCTACGAGGCGATGGTGCTGATGACCCAGCCTTTCTCGTACCGCTACCCGCTGATCACCGGACAGGGAAATTTCGGTTCGCAGGACGACCCGAAGTCGTTCGCGGCGATGCGCTACACCGAGGCCAAGCTCACGCCGCTGGCCGAGCTGCTGCTGCAGGAGCTCGGCCAGGGTACGGTCGACTTCGTGCCGAATTACGACGGCACCCAGCAGGAACCGTCCTGGCTGCCCGCGCGCGTGCCGCACGTGCTGCTCAATGGCTCGACCGGCATCGCGGTCGGCATGGCCACCGACATCCCGCCACACAACCTGCGCGAGATCGCGACTGCCTGCATCCGCCTGCTCGATGATCCCGAAGCCAGCGTGGCCGACCTGTGCGAACACGTGCTCGGTCCGGATTTCCCGACGCCGGCCGAGATCATCACCCCGCGCAGCGAAATCCTCGCGATGTATGCGACCGGTGCCGGTTCGGTGCGCTGCCGCGCCGTCTATGGGCGTGAAGACGCCAACATCGTGGTCACCGCGCTGCCCTACCAGGTGTCGCCCTCGAAGATCCTCGAACAGCTTGCCGCCCAGATGCGCGCGAAGAAGCTGCCGATGATCGAGGACCTGCGCGACGAGTCCGATCATGAGAATCCGATCCGCCTCGTGCTCGTGCCGCGATCGAGCCGGATCGATGCCGACGAGATCATGCAGCATCTGTTCGCGACCACCGATCTGGAAAAGAGCTTCCGCATCAACCTCAACATGATCGGTCTCGACGGGCGTCCGCAGGTCAAGACGCTCAAGCAGATTCTCGCCGAGTGGCTGCGCTTCCGCACCGACACCGTGACCCGACGCCTGCAGCACCGGCTGGAAAAGGTCGAGCGCCGCCTGCACCTGCTCGAGGGCCTGCGCATCGCCTACCTCAATCTGGACGAGGTGATCCGCATCGTGCGCAGCGAGGACGAACCCAAACCCGTGCTCATGGCCCGTTTCGGCCTCAGCGAGGAACAGACCGACTACATCCTCGAGACCCGCCTGCGCCAGCTTGCGCGGCTGGAGGAGCTGAAGATCAACGGCGAGCGCGACGCACTCGAGGAAGAGCGCGCGAAGATCAACGTGCTGCTCGGCTCCAAGGCGCGACTGAAGACACTGATCAAGGACGAACTGCGCGAGGATGCGAAGAAGTACGGCGACGACCGTCGCGCTCCTCTTGTCGCGCGCGCTGCGGCACAGGCGCTGGACGAGACTGCACTGGTCTCCAGCGAGCCGGTGACCGTCGTGCTGTCGGCCAAGGGCTGGGTGCGTTCGGCCAAGGGTCACGATATCGATGCCGCGGCCCTCGGCTATCGCGAAGGCGACCGCTTCCTGGCAGCGGCGAAAGGGCGCACGACGCAAAATGTCGCCTTCATCGATTCCAGCGGGCGCAGCTATTCCGCACCGGCGCACTCGTTGCCGTCCGCGCGCGGCAACGGCGAACCGCTGAGCGGACGTTTCGCGCTGCCTGCCGGCGCGCGGTTCGATGCCATGGCGATCGCCGAGCCGGGTGCCCGGCTCGTGCTCGCGTCGGACGTCGGCTACGGCTTCGTGACCCGGTTCGAGAACCTGCTGGCCAACAAGAAGGCCGGCAAGCAGCTCATGAATCTCGACGACAAGAGCCAGGTGCTCGCACCCGCGGCGGTCGGCGACCCGGCGCGCGACCGCATCGTCGTGGTCACCAATGCCGGCCACCTGCTCATGTTCTCGGTTGCCGAACTGCCCGAACTGGACAATGGCGGCAAGGGCAACAAGCTCATCGAAATCCCCAAGCCGAAACTGTCCGCCGGCGAACGGGTCGTCGGCGTGGCCGTGATCGCCGAAGGCAAGGGCGAAGTCACCCTGCATGCGGGTCAGCGCAAGCTGATCCTCAAGTGGGCCGATCTCGTCGAGTACGGCGGCAATCGCGCGACGCGAGGCGGCCTTCTGCCGCGCGGATTCCAGCGCGTCGAGTCGATCCAGACGAGCGCCTGAAACGCCGCGTTCCTTTGCCACCCGCGATCAGCAACCGTCCGCACCGGAGAATTCAATGCGCTGGCTTCGCCGCATCCTCATCCTTGTCATCGTCGCCTGCGTCGCATTCGCCGGCGTTGCCTGGTTCGCGTTGCGCGGCAGCCTTGCGCAACTGGATGGCGAGGTCGTCGCCGCGGCGCTGAGTGCGCCGGTCACGCTCGAACGCGATGCGCTGGGCACCGTGACGATCCACGCGCAGCAGCGCGACGACGCGATCTGGACGCTCGGCTACGTGCACGCGCAGGAACGCTTCTTCGAGATGGATCTCATGCGCCGCAGTGCCGCCGGCGAACTCGCCGAGCTGTTCGGCGCGGACGCGCTGCCGGCTGACCGCAAGGCGCGCGCGCATCGCATGCGCGCACGTGCCGAAGCGGCCCTGGCCCTGGCCAGCGATGACGACCGGCGCACGCTGGCGACCTATCGCGACGGCGTCAACGCCGGCTTGAACGGATTGCGCACGCGCCCGTTTCCGTACCTGCTCACGCGCACCCGGCCACTGTCCTGGCGCAGCGAGGACAGCATCCTCGTCGTGCATGCGATGTATTTCTCGCTCAACGACGCCAGCAACAAGCGCGAACTCGGCTTCGCATTCATGCGCGCCACGCTGCCCGAGTCGGCATGGCAGTTCCTCTCCGCCGCGGGCGGTTCCTGGGATGCGCCGCTCGTCGGTCCGCCCATGCGCTGGCCCGATCCGCCCGCTGTGGACGAACTGGACCTGCGCGCACTGGATCCTGCCCTGTTGCGCGGCACCGAGGCACCGACCGGCATCATACCCGGCAGCAACAGCTTCGCCGTCGGCGGCCAGTTGACCGGAGGTGCCGCGCTCGTGGCCAACGACATGCACCTGGACCTGCGCGTGCCGAACATCTGGTTCCGCGCGCGCCTGACCTGGCCGAGTCCACGCCGCCCCGGCGAAGCGGTCGACGTGACCGGGGTCAGCCTGCACGGAGTACCGGCGATCGTCGCCGGCAGCAATCGGCACATCGCCTGGGCATACACCAACAGCTATGGCGACTTCAGTGACTGGGTGCGGGTGACGGTCGATGCCGATGACGCCGGCCGCTACCTGACCGCCGACGGCAGCGAAGCCTTCGTCACCCATGCCGAATCGATCCAGGTCAAGGGCAGGCAAGCGCAGATCCTCGAAGTGCGCGAGACGCGCTGGGGACCGGTGCTCGCCGAGGACGCCGATGGCACGCCGCTGGCGCTGGCCTGGACCGCCCATCGCGAGGGCGCGGTGAATCTCGAGCTCGCCCGCCTGGAAACCGCCGAGTCCGCCGATGAAGGCGTCGCGATCGCGCATCGCGCCGGCCTGCCGACACAGAATTTCGTTGTCGGCGACCGCTTCGGCAACATCGCATGGACCCTCGCCGGACGCATCCCGGTGCGCATCGGCGGGTTCGATCCGCGACTGCCTGCCGACTGGTCCGGACCCGCTACCGGCTGGTCAGGCTGGGCCGAGCCCGCGGACACGCCGCTGCTCTCCAATCCACCCTGGCACCGGCTGTGGACCGCGAATGCGCGCCTGCTCGATGAGGGCGCGCAACTGGACCTCGTCGGAGACAGCGGCTACGACCTCGGTGCGCGCCAGCGCCAGATCCGCGACGGATTGCGCGAACGTGCGCAGTTCACTGCGGCCGACATGCTCGCGATCCAGCTCGATGACCGTGCCTTGTTCCTCGAACGCTGGCGCATCGCGCTCGAGCGCGTGCTCGAGCGCGGCGCTGCTTCGACCACGCGCGATGCCCTGCGCGTGTCGATGGCGGACTGGGACGGCCGTGCGTCCACCGGGTCGGTGGCCTACCGCATCGTGCGCGCCTGGCGCAACGAGGTCATCTCGACCGTGCTGGACGGCTTCGCGGCCGCCGTGCGCGTGCAACACCCGGACTTCGACCTGCCCAAGCTCTCGCAGGCCGAACACGCCGTGTGGATGCTCATGGAGCGGCGCCCCGACCACCTGCTGCCGCCCGGGTATGCCGACTGGGACCGCTTGCTGGAAGCCTGCGCCGAGCGCATCGGCGAGCGCCTGCAGGAACAGAAAGGCGGGATCGCCGCACGCAGCTGGGGTGAGCGCAACACGGCACGCATCCGCCATCCGGTTTCGCGCGGCCTGCCCGGGTTCCTTGCGCGCTGGATCGACATGCCCGGCGACGCACTGCCGGGCGACGCGAACATGCCGCGCGTGCAAGGCACCGCGTTCGGTGCGTCCGAACGTTTCGCGGTCGCACCGGGCGACGAGGAGAACGGCTATCTGCAGATGCCCGGCGGCCAGAGTGGCCATCCGCTGTCGCCGTTCCATGGGAGTGGTCATGCCGACTGGGTCGAAGGCAGGCCCACGCCGTTCCTGCCGGGGCCGGCACGGCATCGATTGCAGTTGCTGCCGGCATCTCCGGTCCCCGCTAGCCCGTAGCCGCGGGGAGCATCACGTGCCGTGATGCTCCCCGCGCGTGCCGCTCGACTCAGGGTGAGGCGGGATCGAATCCGTCCTCGAAAATCAGGTCCGACTGCGGAACCAGCGCGCCGACGCTGAACGATGCCGGCGTACCGGCCTCGGCGACGTTGAGCACGGTGGCGCCCGGTGCCGGACCGGCATCGACCACGACCGAGAACAGGAACAGCGTGCCCCAATCCAGCGTGGCGCCGGCCGGCGCAGTCCACACCAGCTGGTTGCCGGCGGAGCTGAAGGTCCAGTTGTTGCCCGGCGTGAGGTCGCCGTCGCTGAACGCATTCGAGACGACGTTGATGCCCGCGGGCAGCGGTACGCTGAAACTGCCGAAGCCCTTGTTGCTCAGCACTTCCAGGTTCGGCTCGGCGCGGGCGGTGACCGCGCGCGCGAAGTCGAGGTTGTGCACGGCGTAGTGGTAGCGCCATTGCCCGCCGCCGAGGTCGGTGACGCGCACGGCGACCTTGGCGTGGCCTTCGCCCACGGCGAGTTCGGTGTTGGTCGCCTGGGTGCCCGCCGGCAGGTTCTCGACCCAGCGGTCGGTGACCGACCCGAGCCGGTAGTTGCTCTGGCTGTTGAGATTCCACGCGCTGCCCGACCAAGCCGGAATGACCGTGATCGTGGCCATCGAGTTGTAGATGTTGATGTCCTGGCGCGCGAGGTACCACGAATCGAAATAGTACGAGGCGCCCGGATGCACGGTGCTGCTCATCTGCGACTCGGTCACGACGAGCCTGCGCACGTAGCCGTCATCGGTCGGGTTCGGATTGGTATTGCTGCCGGCACAGCCCGGATCGAACAGCGACCCGCAGCGTCCCCACTGGTTCGTCGCCGGAATGATCTCGGAACGGAACGACAGGTCGGTATTGTCGTCGTTGTTGAACGTGCTGTAGGTGTCCGTGCACGAGCGGCCGAGGATCGCGCCGTCGTGATTCTCGCCCGGAGCACAGTTGCCGTTGGTCGTGAGCCAGGCGTGCTTGACGCCTGAACGCGCGATCTGCTCGATGCCGCCATCCGCATTGACCCGGTACATGTTCCAGATCAGGTAGGGATGCTGGTCGTTGGCGTACGGCGCACGCGGGCCGGTGAACATCGCGCGCCACGGCACGTCGGCCGTCCACAGCGCCGTACTCGTTCCCAAGGCGCCCTGGCCGGACACGGTCACGGCCGGCGATCCGTTGTTGACGTTGTTCTTGAGCGTCGAACTCGGCGCGAACACGACCTGCCCCGAGCCGCCCGGCCCGGTCACACCGGTCTGGCGCATGCGCGAGACCGTGAAGTTCTGCATGAACAGGTCGGCCTGGTAGATCGTGCCCGCGGGCTGGCCCGGCACCGGGTCGCCATGCCAGTGGCTGGGCACCGGATCGGCATACGGCTGGACCTCGCTGCTCAGTCCCGGCCCCACCACTTCGCTGAGGATTTCCAGGTCGGCGACCGGATGGCCCGCCATTTCCGGCTGCCCCAGGCGCAGCGCGAGCTCGCGCGTGGCACGCATGTCCGAGGTGTAGACCGCGAGCACGCGTCCGCGTCCCTCGATCTGGTACATGAGCCGATCGATGTAGAACCACGCCTTGCCGTCGGCACTGACGACGTCGAGCACCATCGCGTTGAGCGCGTTCGGACGCAGGCGGAAATCGGTCAGGTCGATGCTGCCGCCCGTCGCGAGGTTCAGCACATATCCGCCGCGTGCCTGCAGCGAGCCGCCGGCGAATCCGGCAAAGGCCCCCTCCGACGTCCGGAACTCGATGCTGCCGCTGCGCCGCAGCTCGAACAGGTCGGAGTTGCGCGCCTGGCGAATGCCGACGCCGCCGTCGGTTAGGCGCGCGGCGCCAGCCTGCAGTTTCTGCGACGGGGATTCGATCGTGACGCCCATGTCGTGCATGACGCTCGTGGACCAGCGCACGCCGACCGTTCCTCCCCACGCCGCCCAATGGGTCGGCTGGGCGGATGGTGCTTCCGGCTCGGCATCGAGCGCCAGCGCGGCGGCGGGGCACAGCGAAACGAGCAGGGCCAGGGTGAGTATTTTCGGTGTCATGGTAGTCAACTCGTGAATGTGGGAGTGATGGTCGGAATGGATGGCGGCATCATGCCGGGAAAAACAAGCAGGGTCTGGCTGCATATGCCGCGTCGGCTGGACGTCATGGCGTCAGCACGGCGCCGGTCGCGATCAGCTCGGGCGGCGAGCGGCCGTAGCCCTGCTGGAACACCGTCGCATCGAAACTGTTGGCGAAAATGCGGTCGCCTGCCGGCGGCCCCGCCCAGAGCTGGTAGGCGTATTCGCCACGCGTGCGGTCCTTCGGACCGACCACGGCAGGCCGGTTCGGCTCGCCGCTGCACATGAGGTTCTCGGCGGGCACGTCGCGCTCGATCGCCTGGTTGCGCAGGAACTCGATGTATTCCCTGCTCGATGTCTGGTAGTACAGGCGCGCGGTGACCGCCAGCGGTCCCTGCGTTCCCGCGGGAATCGAGGTGCTGTAGTCGATGCTGTCGTAGTTGACGAGCACGCCGCTGCCCGGTGCCGTTTCCGGATAGACGAGACCGACCGGACGCAGTTCGTAGCCGTTGGGATCGGCGACGGTGGCCGGACGGAAGCCCAGCGGAGGAATGCGGTTGTCCTTGGCGACACAGTCGTTGAGCACGAAATGGAAGATCTTGCGGCCCAGGTCATCGACGACGTCGCAGGTGCCGGTGCCATTGCGGTTCCAGATGCCTTGCAGGGCTTCGTAGACGCGCGCCTGCGGATCCTCGGTCAGGCTTGCCGTGGCATGGTCGTAGTGGCCGCTCTCGAAGACGAGCGCGCCGTTGGCATCGCGTACCTGCAGGTTGAGCCACATGCGTCGCCCTTCCGCATAGCCGCTCGGCAACTTGTGTCCGCTGAGGTTGGTGACCTTCGCGCGCGCCGCAAGCAAGCCTGGACTGCCCGGCGTCGCTGCCGTGTAGGAGACGACCGTGGCCTGGAGATCGGCGGCCGAGTAGAGCAGGTCGCGCGCCCATTCCACGGTGCGGTCGAACGCATCCTCGCGCCCGATCCCGCCCCCGGAACCCGGGATCGACGAGGTATCGGAATACTCGCCCTTGATGATCTGCGGCACCCAGGTGTTGCCGCCGACGAAGGTGTGCACGGGAAGGTTGCCGGTGCGGTTCGGCCCGCCCGAGCACGCGGTCGCGTTCGGATCCGCGCTGTCGGGCATGTGGCAGTTCTGGCAGGTCTGGCCACCGGGGCCGGAAAGGTCGCTCTGCTTCCACTCGCTGTAGGTGCGCTCGATCGGAAACGGGATGCCGGTATCGGTGCCGTCGGCGAGCTTGAGTGTCTTCAGCGCACCGGCGCTGGTGTCGGGCGTCGACACGTCATGGCACGACCCGCACAGCGCACTGTCGGAATGATAGGGCGAATGGGCCCAGACGTGCGGTGGCTGGAAGCCGCCGGAATAGGTGTAGGGCCCGCGACGGCAGGGCTCGCCCTGGTCGCCATTGCACTCCGCGTCGTCGAGCCAGACGTTGGCATTGCCGATCATCGCCGGCTCGCCCAGAGGCCCGGTCGGCATGAGGCGATGGCAGAAGTGGCACCCGGTGCCGCCGAAATCGCTGGAGAAATCGCTCGAATCCGGGGTTCCGTCGAGCAGGCAGCCATCGGCGCCCTTGACCGGATCGTTCGGCGGGCCGACACCCGGCTTGACCACGTTGCCCGCATACCAGCCCGAAGGCGTATGGCAGCGCAGGCAGAAGTCCCCGGCGCCCGGTACATCCTTGTTGGCGACGTCCAGCGCCGCCCAGAACAGCGGATCCCGCGTCGCGTTCGCCATCATCGACCCGCCCCAGCTTGCATGCGGCCGGAACTGCGGATCGTTGCCGGTGAACCCGCCATGGCAGCCCGAACACGCATCGGAAGGCTGCAACGAGAATGCGAGTCCCGGCTGGGTGCCGTGCGGCGTGAAATCGACCGGCGTTCCGCGCGGAGCGGACTCCGGCACCGGTCGCGGATCGCTGGCGCCCGCAACCGCGCTGCCCACGATCATCAGGAGGGAGAGCAAAGACAAACAGGCAATTGCGGCCTTGCACCGCCGAGTGATGGAAACCCGAAGCAAACCGTTGTCTCCCGAATGACCCGACGCTCCGCAGGTCCGAATTGCAGGCGCGTCCACACCTGTTTCAACTGCAACTACCCGAATCCCTCGCGCGCCTGCCGCGGGTTGTCCGACCAGCGGACACCGCTCGCGGTTTCGCGGTGCGCAGGATCCGATGCGGCCACCATCCCGGGAGCCGCTACGCCTCCAACCCCCGATTAGTACCACATCAGCGGTTCCGAATCATCATGCAGCCAGCGCACGGCCTGAAAAGGCAGCCGGGCGGATCAACTCCGGGATCCGGCGAGAAGCCGCACGGCCACCTCCAGGTACAACGGGACGAGAGCCTCCAGGTCCGCCACCGCCACGCATTCGTCGACCTTGTGGATGCTCGCGTTCACGGGGCCCAACTCGACCACTTCGGCCCCGAGCGGCGCAATGAAGCGGCCGTCGGAGGTCCCGCCGGCCGTGCTCGGCTCCGGCTCGATCGCGCATCGGGCGAGCACGGCGGCATTGACCGCCTGGCGCAACGGCCCGTCCGCGGTCAGGAAAGGATGGCCCGACAGGTCCCACTCGATCTCGAATTCCAGCGCATGGCGAGCCAGGCAGGCCTCGACGCGCGCGCGCAGGTCCGCCGCCGTGCTCGCCGTGCCGAAGCGGAAATTGAACGACGCCTCCAGGCGACCCGGGATCACATTGGTCGCACCGGTCCCTGCGTGAAGGTTCGCGATCTGGAACGAGGTCGGCGGGAACGCCTCGTTGCCATCGTCCCAGCATATCGCGACGAGTTCAGCCAGGGCGGGTGCCGCAGCGTGGATCGGGTTGCGCGCCTTGTGCGGGTAGGCCACATGCCCTTGCACGCCGCGAACCTGCAGATGACCCGTCATCGAACCGCGCCGACCGATCCGGATCAGGTCGCCGAGCCGGTGCTGCGAGGACGGCTCGCCGACCAGACACCAGTCGATCGCCTGCCCGCGGTCGCGGAATTCATCGGCGACCCGGCGCACGCCGTCGACCGAAGCCCCTTCCTCGTCGCTGGTCAGCAGCAGGGCCACGGTGCCGGCGTGATCCGGATGCGCATGCACGAACGCTTCCAGAGCCAGGGTCATCGCGGCAACGCCGGATTTCATGTCCGCGGCGCCGCGCCCATAGAGAAAACCTTCGCGGATCGATGGTTCGAACGGAGGACTCGACCAGTCCGCGACCGGCCCGCTCGGCACGACATCGGTGTGGCCAAGGAACACGAGCACGGGCCCGCCGGTTCCATGCGTCGCCCACAGGTTGTCGACCTCGCCGTAGCGCAGGTGCTCGATCGTGAAGCCGGCGCGCTCGAGCCGGCCGGCCAGCAGGCGCTGGCAGCCGGCATCCTCGGGCGTCACCGACGCGCGGCGGATCAGTTCGCAGGTGAGTTCGACGATGTCCGATGGAGTCGGGGGCATGGGCTTGAGCGGTGAGCGGTGAGCGTATCTTGCCTTCTCCCGCCGGGAGAAGGTGCGCCCGGCGCCCGATGAGGGTCCACGG